>Ga0116157_10000536_pt1 | contig 39184 bp, 30 predicted proteins | sample AD_UKC048_MetaG_FD_89882 | JGI IMG/M metagenome (GOLD analysis project Ga0116157, IMG submission 89882) | Active sludge microbial communities of municipal wastewater-treating anaerobic digesters from USA - AD_UKC048_MetaG | ecosystem: Engineered > Bioreactor > Anaerobic > Digestate | place: USA... | reverse complement strand
CATTCGACTTACGGAATGCGACCCTGTCCTGTATGATTCCATTCTGTAAATCTATGAAATTTATAGAAACTAAAGTACCTGCAATGAAATTGCAGGGTTTTAACCAATTTTTAAGATAATAAACATCTCAGCAGTTAACTCTGGTTCCTTGTAGTAACCAACCATAACATTGGAACCACGAACAAGTATTTCGCCTTCGCCAGTTGTTGAGTTAGGATTGAGAAGTTTCATCTCCTGACCAGGCAAGTTAAAGCCTGCATGACGGAATTTAACAATTTTTGGGGTACAGCCCGAAAGCAATGGAGAGGTCTCGGTCATACCGTAACCAATTGAGTACGGGAACTTGCCCTCGTACATAAAACGCTCTACCTCATACGACAACTTAGCACCACCAACACCAAAGAAGTGTAGTTCACCACCGAATACTTCTTGTAACTTATTGGAAGCCAAACGGTGCATTAGTTTACGAGTAATTGGCAAACTATACATCATACGTTTAGCACGCGATGCTGTTAACTCTGGCTTAATTTTATTCTTATAGATTTTCTCGATAACCAAAGGCACCGACAAAATCATAGTTGGCTTAATTTTTTGCATAGCAGGAATAAGCACTGCTGCTGTTGGGGGTTTATCAAGGTAGTATACCGATGCACCTGTTGCCATAGGCAACAAGAATCCAATGGTACACTCGTAAGTATGCGAAAGTGGCAAAATTGACAAAAGTCTATCGGTTTCACATACATTTTGAATCATCAAAGTTGATAAAATATTCGAAACCAGATTTTTATGCGATAGCATAACGCCCTTTGGACGACCTGTGGTGCCCGAAGTATATATCAATGCAGCCAAATCGTCCTCGGCTGGTTTTGGAAACTCGCAATCGCAATAATCAGTGTTTACGGTAATTGCAGGAGTTGTGTAAGGCATTGCTGAATCAACCTTAGCGGTTTGCTCATCAATAGCCTGAAGATTATTTATAAGTACAAAAGCATCAATTTTTTTTAAATTATTCAGATTCAACTGATTGTACAATCGAGCTGAGACAAACACAACCTTAGCCTCGCTATGCTGAATTATGCTTTCCATCTCAGAACCCGAAAAATCTGGAAGAATTGGCACAACCACAGCACCAATAGTGGTAATTGAGAAGTAAGCCATACCCCAATTTGGACTATTTTCCCCAATTAAAGCTACTTTATCACCTTTCTTAACGCCTAAAGTGTTAAGCATACCTGAAATATTCCGAACTATAATTGCCATATCGGCATACGATAATGGGTCGGAACCAACAAAAGCAAGAGCAGGACGCTCAGAATAAGCCATTCGTGAACGGAAGAAAATGTCACGAATAGTTAATTTCTTCAATGAAATCATTCTAAAAATTTAAATTAATACTTGCTTTGCCATGCATCAAAGCGAATCGCAAATGTATGCTATTAAAACGTATAATGTGATAATTTGTTCCGAATTATTTTTTCAGCAATAAATTAACAATTAGTCTGTAAACGTTTGAAATATGACTTTTTTCAAATAGCAAACTCATATTATTTGACGAACGTTTAATTAAAACAGTTGGAATAAAAACTAAAACTTAATTTTCGAGAATTGCTTATTTCTCAAAACAAAAAATTGGAAAAGTATGCTTTTCGATAGAATTTGGAAATTTGGTTTTAGCTGTGTATAACTCGAAGATTTACGGTATTTATTAAGTATTTTAATGTTTTTGAAGTAATGGCTATGTGCCGTAAAAACAGCCTTGAAAAAATCGAATTTAAAACTAGCCAAGTAAGCAAAAGCTGAAAGCCAATCGAGTATTACCCTAACTGTAACTGTTAAAAACAGTTTTTTTGGATGTAGATTTTTGTGAAGTGTGTAAAGGCTATTCCTATAGTTAAGGTATAGTTTACGAGGATTGTTATTTGGCAAAGTTCCACCACCTACGTGGTATATCTTTGAAGAGGGAACACTCCAAACGCTAAAACCATTGTTATGGAAACGCCAACATAAATCAATCTCCTCCATATGGGCAAAAAAACTATCGTCTAAACCACCCAACTTTAAATAAGCAGAAGCCCTAACAAACATACAAGCCCCGCTAGCCCAAAATATCTCAACAGATTTATTGTACTGGTTTTCATCAATCTCAATTTCTGAGAGTATTCTACCCCTGCAAAATGGATAACCAAATTTATCAATAAAACCACCAGCAGCGCCAGCATACTCAAAATATTCTTTACGAGAATAGTCCATTATTTTTGGTGCACAGGCCGCGGCGTTTGGATGCGAATCCATAAACTCAATTAAAGGTTGTAACCAAGCCTCTGTTACTTCCACATCGGAATTCAGCAAAACAAAATACTCGGCATCAATTTGTTGAAGCGCTCTGTTGTATCCCTCGGCAAAGCCGTAGTTCTTATCTAAACGAATTTGAATTACATCCTTAAAATCGCTGTCTAATAAATTCAATGAGCCATCGGTTGAACCATTGTCGGCAACAAAAACACCAATTCCATCAACCTTTGAGTTTGAGAGAACAATGGGCAAAAACTTTTGGAGAAAACGCTCTCCGTTCCAGTTCAATATAACAACAGCAACCTTAAATCTCATTATTTACGGGTTAATTAGCGTTTGTTCTTTTATGCTTCCAACGGCGATGAGACCAAAGCCAATATTCTGGTTTTTCCTGAATCAATCTTTCCAAAGCCTTAACATGCATTTCTGTTATTTCGTACTGTTTCGTTTCCTTTGGATTTTCAGTTAGAAGTTCCAATTCTACCTCGTAACGCCCACGTTTAACCTTGCGCATGCTACAGAAAAGAACTGGTTGATTAGTTTTTATAGCAATTTTTTCAGTTCCTAAAAAAACAGGAGTTTCCTGATTCAAGAAACTAGTCCAATAACGAATATCACCTTTTACTGGGGTTTGATCTGTAATTAAGCCTAAAAAGAAAGGTCTCCCCTCTTGTGACATTTTTAGTGCCATACGGGTAACATCGTGCATTGGAACGGGAATGCCACCAAAACGCTCACGGCTTTTATTGATAAAATTCTCGAAATACTTATTATTCAATGGCTTATAAGCACCAATCACTGCATGTTTGAGGTAGAGACCAAAAAGACTTAATATTTCCCAGTTCCCATAATGTCCTCCAGCAACAATTACACTTTTTCCTTCTTCATAATACTTATTTATTATATCAATATTTTTAAAGGTTACCATCTTAGTAGCCCTTCGTTTAGAAACAAATAGCACGTAATTTACTTCCACAAAAAGATCACAAAAATGACGGTAGAAAAGCAGTTCTATCCTTTTTAATTCTTTTTCGGTTTTATCTGGAAATGAATTCTTGAGATTTTCTCGTACCGTTTTTTTCCTATAGCCAAATACATAGTAAACAAAAAAGAAGTTTATATCAGACAAAACAAAAAGAACTCTTAATGGCAGAAATGCCAATAAGCGAACAGAAATAAAGAAAAAATAAAAAAAGATACGATCCATCGGTTATCTATTTTGAAATCATAAAACTATTTACAACATCAACAAACTCATCGTGAATAAGATTGTTTGTGGCGATAATTTCAGCACCAAAGATATAGTTTTTCCCCTTAGAGTAATCGCAAACCTTCCCTCCTGCCCTTTCAACAATCAATGCACCAGCTGCAACATCCCAGGGATTTAGACCATACTCATAAAACGCATCAAAACGACCGCTGGCCACATAAACCAAATCGGTAGCGGCAGAGCCTAACCTACGCATTCCGTGCGAGTGGCGCATAAAGTAATCCAAAGACTTGAGCAATTGGTCAATTCGAGTATAATCGTAGTATGGGAAGCCTGTACAAACCAAGGAGTCGTTTACTTTAGGAACATCCGATACTTTTATAATATCGGCATTGCAGTATGCAGCGCTATCGGCATTGGCCCAGAAACATTCATCCAAATTAGGCTCGTATACAACACCAACCAAAACGTTCTGTCCATCCATTAATGCAACGCTTACAGCGTATGGCGCTAAACCATGTATGTAGTTTGTGGTACCATCCAACGGGTCAATAACCCAATTCAGTCCACCCTCTTTTGGAACTCCAGTTCCCTCCTCAGCAATAAAACCAGCGGTTGGAACAGTTTTGGAAAGGGCATCAACGAGCATTTTCTCGCACGTTTTATCCACATACGATACAAAATTATGCTCTCCCTTCACTTCAACCTTGTGCTGCAAAAAATTTGCGCGCTCTTTCAAAGCGAACTTTCCAGCCTCTTTGGCTGCTTCAATAACCTGTTCGGTGATAATCTGTAATATCATTCTAAAATCTTTAATAACTCAAATGGGTTCCTGCTTGCGCAGGAATGTTTTACTAAAACCCTAACTCCTGTTGAATTGGAACAAGTGCTTCGATTGAGAGCTGTGCAAACTCATCGATATTCATCCCAAACTTTTCGCACTCCAAAATTGTATCGCGGTTTACCGATGCAGCAAACATCTTCTCCTTCATACGCTTTGTAACGGATTTAACCTTAACGCTCGATATCTTCCTATCAGGGTAAACCAGCGCTGTGGCAAAAATAAGCCCAGTTATTGTTTCGCCAGCAGCCAGCGCAAACTGGAATTTTGTTGCGCGAGGCATTCCGGTTGCCATCTCGTTATGCATACGAATAGCATCAACAGCCTCGGCTGGGAGAATATCCTTAAGCATATCGGCAGCCAACAACGCATGCTTAGTAGAATCTCCATTGGTTATTTCCACATCCAAATCGTGAAGTAATCCGGCAATTCCCCAAACATCCTTATCCTCGCCCAACTTCTCTGCCAAAGCCCTTAACACCGCCTCCGATGCCAAGCAATGGGCAATCATTTTGGGATTTTTAATATGCTGATTAAGCAAATCGAGATAAAAAGCACGTTCCTGCATAGTGTTAAAATTGCATTACAATGCTTCAAAAATAGTTATTTTTACATTAATCGGCATTTTTCTGTATTTCGTGTGGTTTATTCTTAACATTAATTAAGCGAAACCGGATAAGCCAGCCGTAAATAGACGCAAACCTATCGTTGGTAGATATCACCGGAATTAAAACACTGGCCGTAACAATGCTAATTAGCACCACCGCATAGGTAAGGTCGCGCACCAACTCGCCCCCAACAACACCCTGTTGCATTGGAATACCCGCCAGCACCGCTGCAGCAAGTCCTTTTGGAACCATTGCAGCCATTATCGTTTTATCGAAAACTGGCAATGGTGATTTTATTGAAAAACGTACAATTGGAATACGCGATGCAAAAATTACAACCGATAGAATCAACCCAAACATTAGCGCAGTAAAACTATCAAGTTGAATTGATAGACCGATGTAAACGAAAAAGAACGTTTTAAGCAGAAATACTATTTCGGAAAAAAACACCCGCTCAGTTTGGTTCAGCGCAATTGGCTCATGAGCAATATACTTTTTTAGGAATGTAAAATTAAAATGCTCAATATTAACCAATGTAATTCCGAAAAGTAATGCCGAAATTGCCCCGCTATAACCCAGCAACTCGGCAACTCCATAAACAATAAAAACAAATGCTGGTGTTGTAAATATTGAATTCTGAATGGTTCTTATCCTATTTAAAAGAATTGACCAGCCAATTGCACCTGCAATTCCAACAAATGCCGCAAAAGTGAACGACGATAAAATTTTACCAATTATCAATCCAACCTGCAAATTACCACTCTTATTGGCCTCAATCAATGCCAAAGCAAAAACAATACAGAGCACATCGCTCAAAGCCGATTCCAAGACTAGAATAGTTCTTGATTCCTCCTTTATTTTGAGCAAGCGAACCATTGGAATTACTACTGCCGACGATGTTCCTCCCAAAATTGCACCAAGAGTAAGGGCTACAAGCAAATCCAAATCAAAAAAGAAGTATGCAATTAATCCCACAATCAAAAAAGTTGCAAAAAAGTTGATAAGCGTAAGCGCCATAGAGCCTTTTATGGAGTTCTTAAGTTCCTGAAGTTTTAGTCCAAGTCCCCCTTCAAAAAGAATTATCACCAGAGTAATTGAAGTAAACATTGGTCCAGCCACACCAAAATCCTCTGCGTGAACGACACCAAGTATTGGCCCAAAAAGTAACCCAACAAGCATTAAAAGCAACACATCGGGAATACCTTTTTTCTCAAATATTCCAGAGAACCAGTGCGAGAGGAATACTATTGCCCCTACTATAAGGATGGTTAGTGCTGAGTTCATAATAAATGTGTTTTAAATTCATCTCTAAAAGTAGCAATTAAAAATAACTAATAGGGGAAAATCAATGACTTTAGTCAGGTTTAAAACTATTTAAAGGTGCTATAAAACCTAAAGAGTCTTGTTATAAATCATAAATATTCTGATTACTCAACCATAATTTTGCAGCAGTAAATAAACCCGATGTTTTATCTATTTAATAAATAAAGTGTGAGATGTTAGAGTTCTACAAAAAACTTAAGTTTACCCATCGCCGAAGTATTGAGGCATTGGTGTTTCTAGTTATCTTTTTCGGATTCTTTGGATACCTTGCTCATGTTATGGGCACAGCGAACCTGCTCAATTCACTTATGCACACATCGTGGGATTTGCTTATGAATACTGTGTTTTTTATAATGGGAATAACTGTACTTTCGGGTGCTTTGGGCAAATTACTGATTGAATTTGGGGTTGTACGATTAATAGAGATTATTTTAGCACCACTGATGAAACCATTATATAACCTTCCGGGAGTATCGGCAATTGGTGCATTAATGACATTCCTTTCGGATAATCCTGCAATTATTAGTCTTGCAAAAGACCCTAACTTCAACAAGTACTACAAACCTTACCAATTAGTATCCTTAACCAACTTTAGCACGGCCTTTGGAATGGGGCTAATAGTGATATCATTTATGACGGGACTTGGATATTTTGGCCCAGCCCTAGTTGGTTTAGCAGGTGCATTTGTAGGCTCAATTATATCGACCCGTTTGATGCAGAAATTGTCCAGAAAGCAACTAGCGGCAACAGAGAATCACGAAACCGAGGGCGATGAGCAACAGATTTCGTTCCGCCGCGAGGGTAGCCTATTTATGCGTACATTAAATGCTATACTTGACGGAGGCAAAGCAGGTGTTGACCTTGGCTTAGCCATTATTCCAGGTGTTTTGGTAATAAGCACCATAATTATGACAGTATCGTTTGGGGCAAAAGACCCTACAATTGGTTATCAGGGATTGGCCTACGAGGGAGTACCAATACTCCCAAAAATAAGCGGATACTTCAGCTGGTTATTTGAACCGATGTTCGGATTTCAGCATCCAGAACTAATTGCATTTCCTGTAACTTCGTTGGGTGCTGTGGGCGCAGCACTATCGCTTATAAATCCGTTTACTGCTCAAGGGTTTATTACAGGTAACGAGATTGCCGTTTTCACAGGAATGGGAATGTGCTGGAGCGGTTTTCTAAGTACCTACAGCGCTATGTTCGACACCTTAGGACACCGAAACCTAATATCAAAAGCCATACTCGCACAAACCATAGGTGGAATATCTGCTGGAATTATAGCGCACTGGCTGTATGTGCTGATATTTTAACTATCTCTCAGAATGCTAGTTTTAAAGCCAGAATAGTGGCTTTGCGTTAAGCTTTTTTTTCGCACGGACTCAATCTGACTCCTCCAGTAGGCTGATAAATACCTTTATTTTCTCGTTTTTTTTACAGTTAATAACTACTGATAATTTAACGTTTCAAAATGCTCTATGTATCGTAATTTTTCACGAAATTGCACGCTCTATGGAAAAGAAATATTCTAAAATAAAAGACAAACTTAAAATTGAAGTAGCTAAGACGACAGATAACGACCTAGCTTACTTAACTCATTATTTTCAGAATTACAAAAATGAAGTCTCACAGTATTTTGAACCTTATGCAAGCCGCTCTTTATCTTATCTCCATGAAAACTTAAGTATTCTTGAAGAACCTGATTTTCAATATTACTTGCCTATTCAATGGGATATTCCTTTCCCTCCACAAACAAATCCAAAATTTACTTTTATCGACTTATTTGCAGGAATTGGAGGTATAAGACTTGCATATCAAAATCTTGGAGGAAAATGTGTATTTACTAGTGAATGGGATACTTACTCTAAAAAGACATACGAAGCCAACTTTGGGGAAATTCCATTTGGAGATATCACTAAGATACCTGAAAAAAACATTCCAGACCACGATATATTGCTTGCAGGATTTCCTTGTCAACCGTTCTCTATTGCTGGAGTTTCAAAAAAAAATGCACTTGGTAGAGCTCATGGTTTTTTAGATGAAACCCAAGGAACTTTGTTTTTTGATATTGCTAGAATTATTAAGAATAAAAAGCCTAAAGCCTTTATGCTTGAGAATGTCAAGAACCTTATTTCTCATGACAAAGGAAAAACTTTCAAAGTTATTTCTGAGACTCTTAAGGAATTAGGTTATTCTCTCCATCATCAAATATTAGATGGAAAGTATTTTGTTCCTCAACACAGAGAACGAATCATTATTGTAGGATTTAGAAATTCAATATTTAAAGGCAAAGAAACCTTTCAGTTTCCAAAAATGGGAGTAGCCCAATTCGCTATCAAAGATATTTTGGAACCTGAAGTAGATGAAAAATATACTCTTTCTAACCGCCTTTGGAATTACTTGCAAGAATATTCAAAAAAACATAAAGAAAAAGGAAACGGCTTTGGCTTTGGAATGACAGATTTAAATGGAATATCCAGAACAATGAGCGCAAGGTACTACAAAGATGGAGCAGAAATATTAATTCCTCAAGAAAGTAAAAATCCCAGACGTTTAACACCTAGAGAGTGCGCAAGACTTCAAGGTTTTCCAGATACATTTATAATACCGGTTTCGGATAATCAAGCATATAAACAATTTGGCAATTCAGTTGTAACACCATTGATACAAGCAGTAGGAAAAAACATTATTAATGAACTATTAAAAATCAATGAATCTAAAAAAGCTAAAATTGCTGTTCGCTAATAATGAATGTAGCAGAATTTATATCAAAAAACTCTCTCCAAATGACAATTCGAAGAATCAAGTATATTTTGGCGGTAGTTTTGGGATTTTAAACATCTTGCCTATATCAGAAATTAAGACAGAAGAAGCTGGAGATTGGAATAAAGAAAGATTTAAAGCTTCAATAAAGTTTTCGTGGATAAGTGAAGATGGAAATATATACCCTGCTCCAAATTCTCAACTCATTCTCTATCCAAAGTATCCCGAAGTAAGATTCTCTGGTTTTCTTACTAGATGTGAGAATCCTCCATCCGAACTAATGACCCAACGTCTTGCAGATAGACTTTTATTCTTTTCTGTTGCAAAAAATGGTACAGTTTTAGGATTTGTTACAGCTCCAAATTCAGAACTAGCGCAAGAATTTTCAACGATAGAAACAGATTCGGAACATGGCGTTTTTAAAGTACTTGAGCTACCACAAGTAGCAAATAATAAAGAAAAGTTATTAAATGAATTGCTTCGCATCTATCAGTTAGGTTGGATAAAATCAAAACGACTTGATGGACACGGAAATCTTTTACCATGTGAAGCACCCAATTGCGGAGGCTATACCTTAGAAGCAGAATTAGGCATCACACCTAACGGATATTCTGAACCAGATTATTTAGGATGGGAAATTAAACAGTTTGGCGTAACAAACTTCAATAAATTGAACTCTGCAATAATAACTTTAATGACACCAGAACCTACAGACGGAATTTATAAAACCGAGGGAGCAGAAGCATTCATCAGAAAATATGGATATATTGACAAGACAGGTAGAGAAAACAGAATGAACTTTGGAGGTGTTCATAAAACTGGGATAAGACATCAGTTGACCAATCTAGAAATGCAACTAATTGGATTTGACATAGAAAGCGGAAAAATCAGAAACACAAATGGACGAATTGCATTATTAGATATTAACGAAAATGAAGCTGCATCCTGGAGTTTTTCTTCAATGCTTTTGCATTGGAATAGAAAGCATAATCAAGCCTGTTATGTTCCTTCACTTTCAGAAACAGAAAATGAAAGGAAGTATAAATATGGCAACAATATAATTCTTGGTACGGGAACCGATTTTCAACTTTTCCTTAGTCAAATGGCCTTTGGAAACATTTACTATGACCCAGGAATTAAAATGGAAAACATTTCCACAAAACCAAAGATTAAGAAAAGAAGCCAATTCCGAATTAAGGTACAAAATCTACCAAGTCTATACAAAACAAGTGAAATAGTTGACATTACTTCATAAACCTACTCTCTCGCTGACGCGCGTTTGTAACACGTGCCTCTTTAGTCTCTGGTGTAAAAAGCAATCCACAAAACCACTACTCCTTCCCCAAAGTCTCCAGCAGATGTTGCTTTATATCCTTTAGCGTGGTGGAATCAATGGAGCGGTTCTCCACTGGAACATCAACCCTTACACGGGTTTCTATTTGAACTGGGGCTTGGCTTAGCACAATTATCTCGTTGCCAAGCAAAAGGGCTTCGTCAATATCGTGGGTTACGAATATTACGGTTCGTTTATCGGCCTTCCACAGCTTGGCAAAAGTTTTAATTAGGTTTAGTTTCAACTTTATATCGAGGCCTTTTAGTGGCTCGTCCATAAGGATGATATCGGATTTGTAGGCAAATGCCCGAGCAATGGAAACTCGCTGGCGCATTCCGCCGCTAAGTTTTGCTGGGTAGTAATTTGCAAAATTATCGAGCTCAACCAGTTTAATAAACTGGTCAACCAGCGCCTTGCGCTCATCGGCATTAATACTATCGCCTAAAACAAACTCAATGTTCTCCTTAACCGTTTTCCAAGGGAGCAAGCGTGGTTCCTGAAATATGTAGGAGAGTACTTTCCCGTTGAATCCATCAAAGGTACCGCCATCGGGCAGCACTGTTCGGCCAATCATATTCAGCAGCGTGGTTTTGCCACACCCCGATGGCCCCAGAATACAGGTTATTGTTCCCTCCTCGAAGGTTATGGAGAAATCTTGGTAAAGAGATATCTCCTCGTACTTTTTATTCAGTGACTTAATTTGTAGTACCATAGCTAAAACCTCCAAACTACAATGCGGTGCTCGCCCCAGCGAATTACTTTTTCGAATGCGTAGCTAATAACCACGGCAATAATTGTCCACGCAATAACCGCATCTACATTCAGGAACGTTTGTGCCGATTGCATTACAGTTCCAATACCGTAACGGGGCTGGCTCAGCACCTCCCCTATTATTATTGCACGCCAACCAATACCCAACGCACTTGATGCTCCGCTAACAATAAATGGCATAATTGCAGGGATATAAACCTCACGGACAATCTTACTGTGATTAACACGGTAAAAGTTGGACATTTGTATCAACTCTGGGTCAACGCTCCGGATACCGTCAATTACATTGGTGCAGATAAACGGAAACATCGTGAGGAAACCTATAAATACTGGAACTAGGCCTGGATTGAACCATATAAGCGCTAACAGAATTAAAGCAACTACAGGAATTGAACGCACTGTAACCAGAATTGGCCTGAGAAAAGCGTTAAAATTAGGGCTGATACCTGCCAAAATTCCCAAAAGAATTCCTAAAAAGCCCGATATTACAAACCCCACAATTCCGCGCAGGATTGTTGTTCCAACAATAAGCAGAAAATTACCATCGGCAAAAAGTTTGATGGTGGTAACCAATGTTTTTTCGGGGTGCGGAAGTATAAAATCGGAATTGAAGTGCAATGCTAAAATCTTCCATACAATTAGCATAAACAGCACCCCTGCCAGGCTAAAAATCTGCTTCTTAGTAAATAAAATCTTCATCGGGCATCTTTCCTCCAACAATATCGGGGTTCATTTGGTAGAAAACATTCAGGAAATCATCTATCTGGCTTTTTATCTCCCTAGCACGAACAAATTTAAGATTTGCCCTAGGAATTGCTTGCAGCGCAACTTCACGGTTAGGAAGAACCTCATATTTTACCATTAAATCGGCAGCGCTATCGGGGTTCTGATTCACCCAAACTGACGATTTCTCGTAACCATTGGCAATTTCGTCAACCAAAGCACTATTGCTTTTTGCAAAATCTTTACGCACCATAAATGCAGTAAATGCAATTGGGCTGCCCTGCTGCTTGCTCCACTCATCGTTAAAATCGAATATCAACCTAACATCACTGCGTTTCTGCAAAACTTGACTAGCCAATGGCTCGGACAACACGCCCAGTTCAACTTTGCCTGCGGCAACCGCATTGGCCATATCAATGTGCGTTGGGAAACTGTAATCGATGGTAACATCGGTATCGGGGTTTACGCCGTTCCTGAGTAGTAAGAATCGGAACATCACATCGGGTGTCATTCCCTTTGCCATAACGTGTATGCGTTTACCCTTTAGCTGCGACCATTGCGTAATGGTTGAATCGGTTCCCAGCAACGAAAGTGTACCCCAAACAGGAATTCCAACCAACTGAAAATTCATTCCCTTGTTATAAACTATTGCGGCCATTGTGGTGGGCAGAATGGCAAAATCGGCTGTGCCATCGAGCATCATTTTACGCACCTGAATAGGCTCATTCAGGATTACGACCTCAATTTTACTGCTGGATGATGATTTTAAACTGTCAATCAACTTAATCATCCCCATTGACGATGGGCCTTTAAGAGTGGCTATCCTATAGGTTGTTTGAGAACTATCGTTATTTGTTGACGAATTGCATCCAATAATAAAAATTGCAAAGGCAATCCATAGCAAGTATATTGTGCGCATAGCAAATGTTTTTACAAAACTACCGAATAATTAGGCATATTAACAATCGCTCCCTTACTTATTCTTCAAACTTTTCAAATATTCATCGGGAGTCATTACAGGAATTGCTGATTCCTTATAGTCTTTCACGTTTCTAGTTACAATGATATTGCATTCCGACTTAATTCCACAATGGTATTGCAGTGCATCTTCAAAGTCGGAAAATTTTGAAACGAGCGCTTTATCAACTATTTTGTCGGTCAAATCGGAAGTTTCAGCAATCACCTTAAATTTTCTCAATTTATCCTTTACAACTTCTTTATCCTCAAATTTTGAAAGTATATAGAATACTGTTGAATAGGATAAAGCAGATACAACCATTTTTATTTTTCCTTTGTCGGCAAGAGTTGCAATTTTTGCTATTGATTCATAGAATGGGTCTCTTTCGCCAAGCAAATCGAGTATCACATTGGTGTCCAAGAATAGTTTATCCTTCATTTGTATTTCTCCGATAAATAATCACCATAAGTATTCTTATAATCATAGTCAGCAGGAATTTTAACACCTGTTTTCATACTCTTAACAAAAGGTGAAATTTCAATTTCATCGCTTTGCGGTTCCGACTCCTTATCGATTAGTGATTTTAAATAGGATTCTATCATTTTTGATAGACTTCTATTGTGCGACGAAGCATAATCCTTAGCCTTGTCTATCACATACTTATCAAGCCTTAATGTTAATTTAGTGTCCATAACACCCAACAATTTGTACGTACAAATATACAATATCAATCCGTACAAGTCAAGTATATTGAATAACAATACTATTGATTTAAAACAATTTAAAATTGAACATATTTTAAAACATCAATACTTGTAAAAAGATTTTTTAGTAAGTACATTTGTTGTATCAAAAACTGAGGTTAAACAACATTTAATCGAGGTTAAATAATCAATAAAGTATAATCTAATCCAAAGGTATTCTGATGGAAAAGAGAGTTGGAACCGCACTAATTCAAATTGAGAGCCGAGAAAACGTTCATATCCTGAACGATGTAATCTCAAAGCATTCACCAATTATTATTGCACGCCAAGGGCTACCCCGTAGTAATGGGCAAAGCATTATTTCTCTTGTTCTTGAAGGTACTACCGATGAGATTGGAGCACTTACCGGCCAACTGGGTCGGATTAAAGGCATTCAAGTAAAATCAGTACTTTTAAAGAACAATCAAAATGAGTAAAAAATTCTTTTTTGCTGCTCTTGGTGCGGCACTTCTTTCGTTTAATGCTTTTGGGCAAAACGTTGTATTCCAAGGAACAGTTGTTGATTCCGAAACCAATCAAACCTTGGAGAATGCTACTATTTCAGCCACATCGGAAGGTGGAGCGTACAATACGTTAACCAACCTAAAGGGTCAATTCTCAGTATCACTTCCTAAAGGAAATTACAACCTTACAATCAGAGTTTTAGGTTATAGTTCAATATCGAAGGATATCAACATTACCGATAACTCCAACCAAACATTTGCTCTCCAGCAACAACCAATTGCTATTGGCGAAATTGTTGTGTCGAGTATGCGGGTAAACAGAAAGATAAAAGAACTTCCAACCCCGTTAGCTGTTGTAGAATCGCAGAGCATACAGAAACAATCGGCCATAACGCTATCGAACGTGTTAGCCAATGAACCCGGAATTGCGATGGGCAGCGACGGTGTTTGGGCTACGAACATCAACATTCGTGGCTTAAGCGAGAATAGGCTGGTTACACTGATTGATGGCAATAGGGTTGAAACAGCCACCGATTTAACCGCATCGCTCAGTATGGTTGATGTTAATGATATTGATAGAATTGAAGTTGTTAAAGGAGCACAATCGTCGCTTTATGGAACTGGTGCAATGGGTGGAATTGTAAATATTTTCACGAAGGATGGATACTTTGGCGATAAGTTTCACCTATCAGGCAATGTGATTTCGGGTTTCGCATCGGCAAATAGTAATTTCAACGAGCATATCGATATTAACGCTGGTTCAAAGAGTTGGTTCGCCCGTGTTGGTGGCACATTCAATACTGCCGATGACATTAGAACACCCGATGGAATTCTACCAAATAGTCAGTTCACCACAAACAACTTCTCAGCAAAAGTTGGAGTAAAACCTTTCAGCAACAACACACTTAAAGTACAATACCAGCGTAATGGTTCAACCGATGTTGGTATTCCTGGCGGAAGTGCATTTCCAGGCCCAGCAACTGCAACCTACTCTAACATTTACCGACAACTTATTGCAGCAAACTACGAAATAACCGATATATCGGACAAATTGCAATCCTTGAAGTTCAGCTATTTCAACCAGTTTATTAAGCGCGATGTGGAGATGTACCCCAACACAGTAATCAACACAACCCTTCCTAATGGAAATACACAGCGTCAAACACCCACACTATTTGTTCCTATTGGTAAGCACCAAACTCACGGGGCTCAAATTCAAAGCAACTGGAGTTTAAGCGATAAAAATACACTAATTGTAGGGATTGATTCCTGGGCACGTTGGTTAAACACCGAGCGAACAAAATATGTTACAGTTGAAGTATTCAACCCTTCGGGAACATTGCTTGCTACAAACTACCTTGTAAGAGGCGAAACACCAATACCTAGTTCGATGTTTGCCAGTGCTGGCTTGTTTGTACAGGATGAGGCTAAACTGATGGACGATAAGTTGACCATTATTCTTGGCGGACGAATCGATGGGGTTTACGTTAAGAATGATTCAGTTTACGATGTTGATTATATCATTACAAACGGGACAATTAATAACACTCCTGCTACTCAACGTTTAGTTTTTGAGGAAGGAACAGAAAATGGTATTTCGTGGAGCGCCAATGCTGGCGCAATTTATAGATTAGTTGATGATATTGATTTATCGGCAAACTTCTCGCGCTCGTTCAGAGCACCATCGCTGGAAGAGCGGTTTAAGTATATCGACCTTGGCAACTCGGTTCGACTAGGCGACCCTGAACTAAAACCCGAAAGTGGCTATTCTGCCGATTTTGGTTTGAAAATTTGGAAACCCAAATTCAACTTACAGGTTGGCGCATTCACCAACTGGCTATCGAATATGATTGTTGAAACTCCCGGTGAGTTCACCTACACCCTAGCATCGGGCGTGACCAATACAGTTCCTGCATTAATCAACGCTAACGTTAGCAAGGCATTCCTTTATGGGATAGATTTTGGATTCCAGTACAACTTCCACAAAGGATTTGTAGTGTTTGGTTCTGGAGCCTACGTTCGTGGCGAGGATACCAACACCGATACCAACCTACCCCAAATTCCACCAATGAATGGCCGACTGGGATTACGCTACAACTACCCAAAACTTGGCGCAATTGAATTTACAGCTGTAGGCGCAAATAAACAGGATAAAGTTGCCGCAGGCGAGGATGAAACTGGCGGATATGTGCGTTACGATATGTCTATCAACTCATCAAAAATCAACCTTGGCTTTGCGAAGATGCAACTTTTTGCTGGGGTTGATAATATTACCGACAGGAAGTACACCAATCACCTAGCCACAAACCGTGGTAGTATAAGCGTTGAGCCTGGACGGAATATTTTTGTGAGATTGAATATTGCATTTTAAATAAGAAGATAAAACCACAAAGGACTCAAAGTAATTCACAAAGGACACAAAGGCATTTTTCAAGTAAAATACTTTGTGTCCTTTGAGCATCCTTAGGGTGACTTTGTGGTTAAAAACCGCTTTTGTATTTCTTTTTAAGATTAGTACTTATTGAAACTCACTACCTCATTAACTGTCTTACGCTTCTTCTCTCGAATCTCCTCGGTTTGTGGATATCCCAAAGTAATAATTAGCGGTACACGTTTAGATTTGGGAATATCGAGCAGTTTTTTCACAGCCGACTCGTCGAACCAGCCCAGCATACAACTTCCTAATCCTTCGGCTTTTGCCGCAAGGCAAATATGCTCCGCCACAATTCCAATATCAATAAGTGGCAAGGTTTTACCTTTCACTAAACTGCCAAACTTTGAGTTGAAGTTGGCTCCCTCCATTACTATTGCTATATGAACTGGCGCCTGCTTGGTAAAATGGTTAATGCCTAAAACTTTACTTGCAGCAGCATCGGCTAGCTTATTCTTTAGTTCAGGCTCATCAACCACAACAAACTTCCAAGGTTGCGCATTGCAAGCCGAAGGTGCCACACGGGCAGCCTCCAATATTCTACTTATTTTCTCGCGGCTTATTGGTTCGGGTAAATAACCCCTATCGCTCTGACGGTTGTTCACCAACCAGTAAAAGTACTCGTTCAAATTAGGATTTGTAAACATCGGCCATTTGTTTTAAAACGTTGGACTCCACTGTTATTGTTCCCGAGGATGATAGCGCAAGCATCACCATACTTTTTGCAACATCAACAGCATAAATTCCCTTATACTTGCGTAAAGGGCCAACAAATATAAAACCAAATACCTTATAAAAGAATACCCCAACCTTTTCGCCAAATCTAAACTCATCCCTTTTGCCCAAGAGCAGCGATGGACGCACAATTCCACAAAGTGTAAATCCATACTGTTTCACAGCCTCCTCCATTTGTCCCTTTGTGCGCAGGTAAAAATTCGACGATTCGGCATTAGCACCAATTGAACTCACCACCAATAAACGTTTTGCACCAGCAGCCTTTGCTCGTTGAGCAATTGTTTGCACCAATTCAAAATCGACCTTTAGGAAAGCCTCCTTGCTGCCAGCTTTCTTCATTGTGGTTCCAATGCAAACATACACATCATCAACGTCGGCTGGTAGAGCGAAATCGTTGGTAAGTTCAACCGCACTAACCTTGACTGGCAGGTTACTTGCTGGTTTGCGCATATAGGCAAGAACCTTTATATAGTTTTTATTGTCCGAAAGTAACTGAAGAAGTTGGTTTCCTATTAAACCTGTACTTCCAAAAACGGCGGCTACTCTTTCCATATTTTTATTTTTTAAAAGGAAAATAACATCGAATTTTCAAATTAAAGTCACCATTTAAATTAATATCCTGCAGCCTGCCCATCCTTTCTTGATTCCGATGCTCCAATGTACACGCCATTCTTTGCATCGAACATAATTGCCTGATAACCGCCATATCCATCTAAACTATAGGATACTTTATGTCCTCTCTCCAAGAGTTTCCTTACCTGCTGATAATCGAAACCTGATTCAAGGTAAACAGTTCCACCATCGGTCATTCGCTCATCGGTTGGCTCGGAACTACCCTCGTGTTGAATTCTTGGTGCATCGCCTGCTTCCTGAAGATTCATCCCAAAATCAATCAAATTTACTACAATTTGAGCGTGCCCCTGAGGTTGCATTCCTCCACCCATAACACCAAAACTAATGTAGGGTTTTCCATCCTTAGTAATAAATCCGGGAATAATAGTGTGAAATGGGCGTTTCCCCGGTTCGTAAACATTGGGATGACCTTCGGTCAACGAAAACATCTCGCCCCTATCTTGCAGAATAAAACCCAAGCCAGTTGGCGTCATTCCAGAACCCATTCCACGGTAATTGCTCTGAATGAGAGAGACCATATTACCCTCGAAGTCTGCCACTGTAAGGTAAATTGTGTTTCCTGTTTGTAAAACTCCCGCATCGTAACTGCGTGCGGACTTATTGAGGTTGACTAACTTGGCTCGCTCTTTTGCGTATTCCTTGGAGATTAACTGTTTGTATGGAATCTTAACAAAATCGGGGTCGGCGTAGTAACGTGCTCTATCCTCAAATGCAAGTTTCTTTGCTTCAATGAAAAGGTGCATATACTCTGCACTACCAAATCCCATCGATTTTATATCGTACTGCTCAAGGATATTAAGTATTTGTAGCGTAGCAATTCCTTGTCCATTGGGAGGTAATTCCCAAACATCGCATCCGCGGTACGATGAAGAAACAGGCTCAATCCATTCCGATTTATGCGCGACCAAATCTTCGTACGATAGAAATCCACCGTTACGCTTCATATAATCATCAATCGCCTTTGCAATACTGCCCTTATAAAATTCATCTCTACCATTTTTAGCAATCAACTCAAGGGTCTTTGCAAGATAAGGGTTTTTGAATATTTCGCCTTTGGCGGGAGCCTTTCCGTTGGGCATATAAATCTCGGCAAAACCCTCAAATTCCTTTAACCTATCAGCATTACGTTTCCAGTAGTACGCAATCAGTTCTGAAACAGGAAAGCCTTCCTTTGCATAGTTAATTGCTGGCTGTAGGTTCTCCTGCATTTTAAGTTTACCAAATTTGCCATGAAGTTCAAACCAACCATCAACACAACCTGGAACAGAAACTGGCAGAGGTCCAAGTGCAGGAATATGTTTAATACCCTTATCCTTGAAATATTTTAACGTAAGCGATTTAGGCGAACGCCCGCTTGCGTTTAATCCGTAAAGTTTCTGAGTTTTTGCATCCCACACAATTGCAAATAAGTCGCCACCAATGCCATTGCCAGTTGGTTCAACTAACCCGAGCATTGCATTTGCAGCAATAGCAGCATCAACAGCAGAACCACCTTTTTTCAATATATCAATGGCCACCTGCGAAGCCAAAGGTTGGCTTGTGCAAGCCATACCATGCTGGGCAATAACCTCGGAACGAGTTGCAAAGGTAAGCCCTGTCATTCTATCTTGCCCGTATGCCATAGTGCTTAAAGTTAGAACTAATAAGGTTAATGTTTGTTTCATTGGTTCTGGGGTAATATGTTATTAGGTTATTAAGATAAGAAGTTATTGGGTAAAAGAGAAAATAAGTTGGATGAATTAAAACAATAAAAACAAAAGAGGCCAACCTTGCTGGCTGGCCTCTTGTTTTATTAGTAACCGAAAATATCCTCGAGGGTTAACTTGGTAACTGGACCATAAAGTTGCTCCAACTTACCAAAGTCCATATCGGCTTCTTTACCAAGAATTACATAGGTTTTTGATTTACCTTTAACGTATTGTTCCTGGAATTTCTTAACATCACTCAATGTAAATGTTGGAATTTTCTCAAACATTACCTTGCGTATATCAGTATTCCAACCCATTTCCTTTGCACTTACATAACTCCAGAGTAAATCCATTTTTTCTGTTCTGTTTGTGCGAATATCTGAGATTGCAGATTCTTTCGATAAGTTAAAGCCTAATTCAACCTCAGGCATATCGTTAAACAACTCGTTGAATGCGTTGAAAGCATCAACAATCTTATCGTTTTGTGTTGCAATGTAACTGGTATTAACGAATACTCTATCGGGTTTAGATGGTGTGTTGAAACGAGCACGTGCGGTATATGCCAAGCCTCTCTTCTCACGTAATTCTTGGAATACAATAGCATTCATACCACCACCAAAATAATCGTTATAAACGCTAACAATTGGATAAAGCTCAAACGAATAAGGAACACTCTTGGAGATAGTTTGAAGGTAGGATTGTTTAGCCTCATAATGAGTAAAAACAACTCTATCCTTAGGAGTATCTAATTCAACAAACTTCTTATTTAAAGGAGTAGCGTTAAACTTCTTAGGTAATTTATGATAGTTAGTAAGCATTTTCTTCAAATCGGATTGATTTGCAGTACCATAGTAAAGAACTGTATGAGGATAAGTACTTAAAGCCTTTACCTTTTGAATCAACACCTCTGGAGTTAATGCTTTTAACTGTTCTTCTGATAAAATGTAGTTAAATGGATTTTCAGCACCGTAAGTTGCATAACTCACTAATGCCCTAAATACAGTTGATTGGTTCTTCTTTGAATCGTTACGTGCCTTAAGTTGATTTGCAACGTACGATTTTAATGCTTCAGCATCGGGTTTGCTATCGTTAAGCAACGATTCCATCAAAGACATTGCTTTTTCAGAATTTTCACTTAAACCGTAAAGGTTAATCTGAATCTCCTCGTCAGAAACCGACACATTAAAAGTGCAAGCTAATTTATAGAACTCTTGGCTTACTTGATCGGCGGTTAGTTTTGATGTTCCTAAAAGTTGAATATAATCAGCAGCATGAGCAAGAGCTGGATCGCTTAAACGACCAAATGGGAAATGGTAAACCATTCGGAAAACTCCATTCTCGATGTTTTTATTATAAAGAACCTCAACATCCTTATTCAGATTGAATTTTGTAATATCCTTTTTATAATCAACAAAAACAGGCTCAATAGACTTAACAGTAGAACTTTTGATTTTCTTTAGGAAATCAGATTCAACATCTCTGTTAATATGAACTGGAGTAATTGCAGGCTTAGCAACCTTAGCCACATCTTCGGGTTTTCCTTGACGCTTGTAAACCACAACGTAGTTGTTTCCAAGTTTTTCGTTGGCAAATTTCACAATTTGATCCTTGGTGATTTTTTCTAACCTAGAAATTGATGATACAGCATCAGCCCAATTGATTCTATTGAGATATGCCATATACATCATACTTGCACGGCCACGGCCACTCTCAAGCATATTCATCATGCTTAACTTTTGGTTGTTGATTGCTGCTTCAAGCATCCAATCGGGAAAATCACCTTTTTTCAACAGTTCAACTTGTTGTAATAGTAGGTCTTTAACCTCATCAAGGCTTTGACCTTTTTTATTTCTGCCAGAAAGTTGAAGCATTGAATAATCAACCATTGATCTACCAAAAGCTGAGCAGCCAAGAGTTACCTGTTTTTTGTTGATATTCAAGTCAACTAAACCAGCCTTACGGTTAAATAAAATGGATGAAATAAGGTCTAGCATATCCTTATCAGCGGAATTCGCACCATTGAATCGGAAACCTATACTTATATTCTCAGCCTCAAGACCAGTAGTTTCCAATACTACAGGGGTAGTTATTGGCTCTTCTGGTTTAAATTTGAACTCAGGTAATTCAACAGGCTTTAAACCGCCAAAATATTTGTCAACAATTTTAATTGCCTCATCGGGGTTAAAATCGCCAGCCAAAACAACCGCAAAGTTGTTTGGAACATAGTACTGGGCAAAAAACTCACGGATATTTTTCATCGAAGGGTTCTTCAAATGCTCAGCTTCACCAAGAGTAGTTTGCTGCCCGTAAGGGTGGTTAGGATATAATCCTTTCATCATTAACTCACTGGCCTTGCGACCATCATTGGTAAGCGACATGTTTTTCTCCTCGTAAACAGTCTCTAACTCAGTATGGAACAGACGAAGTACATTTTGGCTAAACCGTTTAGATTGGATTAAAGCCCAATTTTCGAGTTGATTGTTTGGAATATTCTCAATGTAAACCGTGTAATCGTTAGAGGTTCCAGCATTTGTTCCAGTAGAACCAATAGAAGCCATCAACTTATCGTATTCATTAGGGATGGCTAATTTTGAAGCCTCGAACGAAATACTATCAATTACATGATAAATCGCTGCTCTCTTATCAGGATCAGTCTCAACCCTATAAACCTCAAATAGCGATTCAATTTTATCGATTAGAACCTTTTCCTTCTCCCAATCCATAGTTCCAAACTCGGGAGTTCCTTTAAACATCATATGTTCGAAGTAGTGAGCCAATCCAGTTGTTTCTTTAGGATCATTTTTACTTCCAACTCTAACAGGAATGAATGTTTGAATACGTGGTTCATCTTTTACAACAGACATATACACCTTAAGTCCATTGCTTAATGTATATATGCGAGCATTCAAAGGATCGCCAGGAATGGACTCATACTTGTATTCCTGAGCAAACAGTAGTGTAGGGATTAAAAATAGAGTAACCCCAAAAAGAAAATTTTTCATAAATAGTTTCATAAGTAATTTGGGTTAGTTATGGTTATTTGACAACAAAATAAAAAAAGGTTTAAACAGCCACTATTTTACTTAAAACATTGTTATTTTTCAAGAAAAGTTATATGTTTAGCACTAAATTCCAAAAATTATGAGCCGTAAACTTAAAATCCGTCAGAAAATACTACTTTATATTCTGACTTTTACAGCCTTACTATACATTGTATCTGTTGGTTATATACTTCTTAATTCTCGTAAAACTATTTACGATGATGCTATTCTTAAAACACAACTATCAGCAAAAGTTACTGCCAACGAAATTGCGGGTGTTTTTGAACGGGAACTTTCTTTAGTTAGAACCCTTTCGCAGGCATTTACAGTTTATAAGGATATGCCACATGAGCAATGGAAAAAGCTTTTCCTAGATATGTATCTTCCTGTTTTAAAGGAAAATCCTCAAGTTTATTCACTTTGGGATAGTTGGGAGTACAAATCGTATGTTCCAGGATACGATAAGGATTACGGACGATTTGTTATAACCACTTGGCGCGAAGGAACTCAGCTAAAATGGCTATACGACCAAAGAAGTATTGCTGGCGACCCTCCAATTTACGGAGCATATAAGAAGAAAGGAATTGAAGCTATATGGGAACCTTATGTTGACCAAGTAACGACTGGAAAATCGGATGTTAAACTGATGATTACCTACAGTTCTCCTATTTATATTAATAATACTTTCAGCGGAATCATTGCGACAGACCAAGGTTTGGAAAGTTTACAAGAAATGGTTTCTAAAATTAAACCCGTTTCTGGAAGTTATGCCTACCTCGTATCAAATACAGGGATAATTGCTGGCCACCCGAATAAAGAATTAATTTTCAAAAACATTTCCGAAGCTTTTGCTGACGATGCTCAAAACCAAAATCTTCTTGAACGCATTCAAAAAGGAGAGGAATTCAACTACATAAAGTTAGATGAAAATGGTAAGAAACACCTTATTTGCTATGCACCTATTATTGCAGGTAAAACAAATACGCCTTGGGCTTTTGTACTTTCGGCTCCACTCGATGTAATTACTGCAAGTGCAAAGAAAACTCTTTACATTTCTCTCGGAGTTAGTATTATTGGCCTATTTCTAATGGTATTTGTTCTTCTTTTTATCTCCGACAACCTAACAAAACCAATTAGAAGGATTACAGAGATTTTGAAAAGAATTGCAAAAGGCGAAATTTCAAATGAACTTATTGTAAACTTAAATACTGGAGATGAAATTGAGGAGATGGCCATTGCACTCAACACCTCAATTGAAGGCCTAAACCAAAAAACCGACTTTGCAAACCAAATAGGAAAAGGTAATTATGATTCATCCCTAGAGTTGTTAAGCGAAAAAGATGTTCTTGGAAAATCGCTTCAATATATGCGCGAAAGTCTGCGTAATGCTGCTGTAGAGGAAGAAAAACGTAAAGTTGACGACCAAAAGCGTTCGTGGGCAAACGAAGGATACGCTAAATTTGGTGAGATACTTCGTCAGAACAACAACGACCTTCAAAAACTTTGCGATAGCGTTATTGTTGGACTTGTTAAATACGTTGGTGCAAACCAAGGTGGTATTTTCCTTTGGAACGAGGAGGATAAATACAATCAGTACTTCGAACTAGTTTCAGCATTTGCTTGGGATAGGAAGAAATATATCACCAAACAACTCGAGAAAGGCGAAGGTCTAGTGGGTGCTTGCGCAATGGAGAAGGAAACCATATTTATGACCGAGGTTCCTGACGATTACGTTATGATTTCGTCCGGTTTAGGAGAGTCTAACCCACGCTGTGTAGTTCTTGTTCCTCTTAAGCACGAGGAAGAGGTACTTGGTGTAATTGAAATGGCATCGTTTAAAATACTTGAAAAATTCGAAATCGAATTTGTTGAAAAAATTGCAGAAAGCATTGCATCTACAATCCTTTCCGTTAAAATAAACGCCCGCACAAAGATGCTGTTAGAGCAATCGCAAATGCAGGCTGAGGAAATGAAAGCACAGGAGGAAGAGATGCGTCAGAATATGGAGGAGCTACAAGCAACTCAGGAAGAAGTTACACGTAAATCGGGCGAAATTGAGGGATTCCTTCACTCAATCAACTCATCGGCATACGTTATTGAGTACGACCTTGGCGGTAACATTATCAATGTAAATGATGCGTTCCTTCAATTAATTGGTGTACCACGCGATCAGATTGTTGGCTCACACCACTCCAACAACCTTGTTCTTACTGAACAACAGAAAAAAGAGTACGGTATTTTCTGGGATAATCTGAAGGCTGGAATGGCAAAAAAAACCAAATCAAAAATCAGTTGGCAGGGTAGAACCATTGAACTGCTTGAAACCTACATTCCGGTTAGAGATACTGAGGGTAGAATAAGTAAGGTTATGAAGCTGGCCTTTGAAATTGAGGAATTTAACGACTAACAACATAGTACATCAAAAGAAAAGCGGCCTTTAAAGCCGCTTTCTTATTTTACAATCCTATTAATGTCTTATCCAAATTATTACCTCCAAACATTATTGTTTCCGGATTTTCAATCATTCGCTTAATGTCCATTAGGAATGAGGCTGAGTCTTTGCCATCGATTATTCTATGGTCGTACGATAAGGCTACATACATAATTGGTCGGATTTCAACCTTGCCGTTTACGGCAACAGGCCTATCGACTATATTATGCATTCCCAAAATGCCCGATTGGGGAGGATTTAGTATTGGGGTTGATAGCATTGAGCCAAAAATTCCGCCATTGGTAATTGTAAATGTTCCCCCATTCAACTCATCCAGAGTAATTTTTCCTGAACGGGCTTTATTTGCTAATTCTTGAATTCCCTGCTCAATTTGAGCAAAACTCATACTCTCAACATTTCTAAGAACAGGAACCATTAAGCCTTTTGGAGCCTGAACCGCAACGCCAATATCGTAGTAATTTGGGGTAACAATTTCCTCACCATCAATAAAGGAATTGGTCATAGGATGAAGTTTTAGCGCTTCAACCACTGCTTTTGTGAAGAACGACATCAACCCCAGCTTAACTCCGTACTTTTCCTTGAACTCTTGCTGATACTTTGCGCGTATTTCCATAACTCGGCTCATATCAACTTCGTTGAACGTGGTTAGCATTGCCGTCTGGTTCTTAACCGACACCAAGCGTTCGCTAATCTTCTTCCTTAACTGCGACATCTTAGTGCGCTCCTCTACCCTTTCGGTTGAAACCCTTGATTGAACAGGTATTGAGGTTATTTGGTTAGATTGATTCTTAACCAACTCAACATCGTGGGCAGTTATTCGTCGCAATCCATTTATTATATCATCAACTGAAAGATTATTGTCAGCCATAATCTGTTTTGCCAAAGGCGTAACTTTGATATTTCCTTCAACTACCGTGACCTCGGTTTTTGGAGTAGTTTCCTTTGGTTTAACTTCATCTTTTACCTGAGGTGCAGGCTCATATGATGTGTTTTTTGCATCTGCTCTACTTGCAACTGAAGTGTCAATTGTACAAGCAATGGCATTTACAGCAACAGTGCTACCTTGCCCAACCAGTATATTTATTTTTCCAGATTCAGGCGCAATTATTGGAAGAGATGCTTTCTCCGATTCAATTTCGGCAACCTCTTGGTCTTTAGTGACTATTGCCCCATTTTCAACCAACCAGCGGGTTAACTCAACCTCGCTAATTGACTCACCGGGACTTGGAATTTTAACTTCAATAATCATAGGTAATTAATTATTTCCTTGTCATTTCGAGCGAATGCGAGAAATCTTAAACAAGATGCTTCGACAAGCTCAGCATGACATTTACAATAGTTATTCTATACTCTATTTTCTAAATTCTTTTTCTCAAGGTACTCGTACTGCTTTTGGCGTTCGAATCGTTTCGAGCCCTCCTCGCACTGCAACCCACAGTACTTATTCTTTAACTCACAGGTACATTTGCGGAATACCTTGCCAATAATATCGGCCTGCTCTATGGCGTGAATCTTACTTAAACCAACAGCAGGACTTCCGCTCGGTGCTCTGGAAATTAACTCCAATGGAACCTGTGTAAGATTTTCCTTAATAAAATTCCACGCACCCATATTTTGTGGTTCCTCCTGAACCCAAAGCCATTTTTTTGCATTGGGATATCTATCGATAACTCGCTCTATTTGTCCTGTAGGAAAAGGATAAAGTTGTTCAACCCGAACAAGTGCTATATCATTCACTTCTAGTTCCTGCTTACGTTGCAATAAATCAAAATATATTTTCCCAGAGCAGAAAACTACTCTACTAACGGTTTTCTCATCAACATTAACATCATCAATCACTTCGTGAAACTTACCGTTGGTTAACTCGCCAATATCCGATATGGTCTGTGGATGTCGTAACGCACTCTTGGGCGTAAATACAACCAATGGAGTTCGGAAATCGCGTTTTACCTGACGGCGCAGTATATGGAAAAAGTTTGCCGCCGTTGTACAGTTGGCAATTTGCATATTATTCCGTGCAGTAAGCGTTAAAAATCGCTCAATCCTTGCACTGGAATGCTCTGGTCCTTGGCCTTCGAATCCATGAGGAAGCAGCAACACCAAACCCGACTGTAATCCCCATTTATCCTCTGCAGAACTGATGTACTGGTCAATTATCACCTGTGCAACATTATGGAAATCGCCGAACTGCGCTTCCCAAATTGTAAGCGCTTCGGGCAATGCAACGGAGTAGCCATACTCAAATCCCATCACACCGTATTCTGACAATAGGCTGTTAAGCACTGTGAATTGAGCCTGATTTGGGTCGATATGATTCAATGGAAAGTATTTCTCCTCGGTATTTGCTACGTTGTAGGCCGAGTGTCGATGCGAGAATGTTCCGCGTTCCGAGTCCTGTCCGCTTAAACGTACAGAATGCCCCTCCAACAATAAAGTGCCATAGGCAATTAACTCACCCAAAGCCCAATCCACCTTTCCCGATTTGATTAACTCAGCACGCTCCTCAATTATCTTTGTTAACTTTTTAAAAAACTCTTTATCGGCAGGCAATGTGTTTAAAGCCTTTGCAACCTTATTTATACTATCTACCGAAACTTTCGTCTCTGGCGATTCAACAAAATCGGCAGAATTTGAGAATCTAAAATCCTTCCAGGTTTCGGGTAAAAACTTCAAAATCTTTATTTTGGTGTTGCTCTTGGCAATTTCCAAACGTTCCTCGAGCAGCGTATCGAATTTTTGCTTCTCCTCCTTCACTTCGTCGGCATTGATTACGCCTTTATCTATCAATTTTGATGCGTAAAAATCCCTAACGTTAGGATGTTTGGCAATTAAATCATAAAGAACTGGCTGAGTAAAACGTGGCTCATCGCCCTCGTTATGTCCATATCGTCTATATCCCAAAATATCAATAAAAACATCGGTATGGAAAGTCTGCCTATACTCCACGGCTAAACGAATGGTGTGAACTAATGCCTCTGGGTCATCGGCGTTAACGTGGAAAACAGGACAACGTGTAACTTTTGCCACATCGGTGCTGTACGTGCTGCTTCGGGCATCAATGTAATTGGTTGTAAAACCAACCTGATTATTTAGCACAAGGTGAATTGTTCCTCCCGTGGTATAACCCGCAAGCTGCGACATCTGTATGGTTTCATAAACTACACCTTGAACCGCCACCGCTGCATCGCCGTGTATTATAATAGGTATCAACTTGCTGAAATCGTTGTTGTAGAATTTCTCAATTCGAGCACGCGAAATTCCCTCGGCAATTGGGCCAACAGTTTCCAAATGTGATGGGTTTGGCACAAGGTTTAACCGAACACTTTTGCCTTTATCGGTTGTAATTGTATTGCTGTAACCTAAATGGTACTTCACATCGCCCAACGATGATTCATCGTCGTACTTTTCGCCCATAAATTCAGCAAAAACATTCTCGTAGGGCTTCCCCATTATGTTGGTTATGACGTTCAACCGTCCACGATGCGCCATCCCTATTACAAACTCCTCGGCGCCAAACTCAGAGCCATGCTCAATGGTAGTATCCAAGGCTGGAATTAATGCCTCAATACCCTCTAGCGAAAATCGCTTTTGCCCAATAAACTTACGATGAATAAATTGCTCAAAGCCAACGGCAAGAATTAAGTGATGAAAAATATGTTTTCGCTGTTCGAAAGTAAACTCGGTTTTATTGGCCGATTTTTCAATTCTTGACTGAATCCACTCAACATACTTGGGGTCTCGCAAGTACATATACTCCACTCCAATGCTACGGCAATAAGTGTTATTGAGGTGTTCTATAATTTTTTCTAGAGTTGTTGCTCCAATACCAATAATCTTACCTGCCTGGAATGTTTTCTGTAAATCGGCAGTGGTTAATCCAAAATTCTCAATATCCAAGGTTGGTGTATGTTTCCTACGATTACGGACTGGATTTGTTTTAGTAAACAGATGTCCACGTAACCGATAACCCTCTATTAGTTTAATAACTTTGAATTCGGAATCCGAAATATCCATTCCAGAGTCCTTATAATTGGCTAATGCAAATTCAAAACCTAAAAAAAACTTTTGCCATTGCAGGTCAACAGAGTTAGAATCTGCTTTCCACGATTGGTATAAACTTTCTATTGCCTGTGGGTCGGTATTGCTTAAGTATTTATCCATTTTTTAAGTTGATGGTTGTTCGTTGGTGGTTGATAGTAAAGAGATGGTTAGGTTTTCTTTTAACTTTTAACTTTTAACTAGTCACTATCTTTAGCATATCCAAACAATTTTTTCTCCTTAATGTTCTTTACAACGTAATTTGGCACCATAGTTTCCCATCGGGTATCGCCATTGTGAATTAACTGTAACACCTCGTTTGAATCGATGCTAAGCCACTCCTGCTTAACATTTTTGAGGTTTACAATAAGAGCATTCTCAAGTAAGTATTGGTAAATATGCATTACATCGGGAGCCAGCGCTATATCATCGGTTCCCATTAGTTTTTTTGTCTGCCTATTTAGTGCAGGATAGATATAGAACTTGGTTCTGGATGGAAACATTTTTCCGACAGCCTCAAGCAGCCCTCCAGCCAGCCCTGTATAGTAATTCTTGTCCATAACCTTAGCAAAGGTTGGAACGCCCATAATGATTCTAAGGTTTTTATGCTTAAACCGCCCAAAATACTCCACAAGTTTGTAGAACTCCTTAAAGTTTGATATCATCACATTCTGCCCCATTCCGTTAAGAATATCAACCCTATCAAGAAAATCTCGTTCATTAATCTCGCCTTCATCCAGTAAATTATTCAGGGTGATTTCTGAGATTTGTAATGTGTTGTCAGTGGCAAATGCTGCATTCTGCTTAAAATGCGCATAGGATGATTTTAGAATATCGAAACCAACGTAGGTAATTGGTCTGAACCTACCACGAAGCAGCAGGGCATTCTTCTTGTATAGCATATCGTCGGGCTCTTGAACCTTTCCAAAACGGTCGAAGATGATTGCAGGAGTCATCCCATTCTTCACCAACTGCACGCTGAGCAACCTGTTATCAACCCACGATAAATCAGGACCAGTCATTCGAGCCATTGTTATTTCCACCCTATCGCTCGACAAGTTATCCATCAACGATTGAAGAAAAACGTTAGGTCTATCGTAATAGTTAAAACAAGCGTAAATAAGATTTACACCAAGCGTACCTAAGGTGTATTGTTGAAGTATTGCATCGTTTTCGAGTAGTCTAACGTGAATTACGATATCGTTCGGACAACCAGCTTTGCTAAGTTCAAAGCGTACACCAAGCCATCCATGTCCTTGGTTATCTTTCTTAAAGTTCAGTGTTTCAACAGTATTGGCAAATGCAAAAAAACGAACACCCTCTTTCCTATCCTGACCAATAACTGTAAGCAATTCATCGTACTCAGTGCAGAGCATTTGCTCCAAACGGGTAAGGCACACATAACGCCCCTTATCGCCCTTGCTGTAAAGGTGGTCGCTAAAGGTTTTATCGTAAGCCGAAATAGTTTTTGCAATTGTTCCAGATGCACCTCCTGCCTGAAAGAAAGTACGGGCAACCTCTTGCCCTCCACCAATCTCGGCAATGGTACCATATTTCGAAGAATCAAGGTTAAGCGATAAAGCTTTACGTTTGGTGCTGTATATTTCCCGCTCCATAAAAGGGTGGTTTTTGTACTAAATTACAAAACCCTCCCGATTTTGTTCAATAAATTGATAAATATTAATCTGTCTACAAACAAAAACGCTGTCAGGACTTTAAACCCTGACAGCGTTATAAAGTGTAAATCGAATCTATTTTCCAACTGGATTATTCAACATAGGATGTTGAGTGGCGTTTAGTTTTAAAGCCTTGCGTAGATTATCAACCTCCATAAAAACTCGTGGACGAGTTTTAAGGCCAACTCCAGCACAGTAAACATTTATATTCTGCGATACCATTGCAGCATCCATTGCAGCCCAAGGCATTTTTTGCGATTCGTCGCCACGGGTAAAACGAGAAATATCCGAAACCATAACACAGAACAGCGGAGCATTAGCAAAATTTTTCTGTGTTCCGGCTACCATTGCACGATTATCGGCCGCATCAATTAAAATAAGTTTATGATTCTTTGCATCGTAAAGGTACGAGCCCTGTTTCATTACAACATAAATATCAATATCCTGCGAGTTCATTGCTGTTGGAGCAGTTCTTTTATTCTCGGCAGGTCTATTAATTCCATTGGCAGCCCAAAGCAAATCTGAGATTTCCTGTAACGAAAGGTCCTCTTCGGAAAACTCTCTAACCGATGCCCTATTGGCAAATGCCTCCATTACGGTTTTGCCTTTAACCTCGGTGGGTTTGTTAAGGGCAATTATTGAATCGGTTTGCGCATAGGTTGTGGTAAATACTGATACAGCAAGGAATAGTAGTAGTTGTTTCATAGTTATTGAATTTAGGTTTTGGTTTTGACTCTGAGTATCGGAAAAAGATTAATCATTAGGGTTTATAATGATTTAGTTTCATACCAATATTTCTTTTGTTGCGATGCAAATATTCCATATCATTTCAAACAAACGCTATTACTTGCATCGCATTTCAACGTATCCCTTTGTAATCCCCGAGTTAAAACTCGGGGCTATTGCTAGAGGCCTTACAGGGCAGGAATTTTAAAATTACAAATTCATCATCAATGTCGTTTAGTTAAGGAGATTGCCTACGGCGAACTCACAAGTGAGATTCCGCATCAAGTGCGGAATGACAAGGAATGGTTTAAACCCCACTACAGTCATTCCTGCGAAAGCAGGAATCTTAAACTTAATAATTTAAAGCCTTAACTAAACGACATTGAATTCATCATTCTAAATTCTACATTATTCATTATAAATTACCCTATCGAACTCAAATCCCGAATAATGTAAACATCGTAATCGCCCAGAAAAGTAAAACCAAACTGTTTGTACAGATTGATTGCCGCTATGTTTGATTGGTGAACTTCCAACTTTACCTGATATCCTTTTTGCTTTACAAATTGCAACGATTCTTTAACCAATAATTTACCAATTCCTTTACGTTGATAATCGGGATGTACACCAAAGTGGTGTAAATGAATTCTTCGTCCATCAAAGGTCATCCAACTTGTACCAATAACCCTATCATCAGCATTAACGGCAACAAGCATTTTACCACCCATCGATATGCTTTGCAGAATAATATCAAGATTATCGCCACGCTGAGGATTGCCAAGATTGGTTAGACTCCAAACCTCGCTTAATCCATCAAAATCTTGAAGTTCAAAATCTCTTATGCTGGTTTCTTCCATCGATTCTAGAATTAATCAATTTTTACAACGTATAGCTGGCCTGCCTCGTCCTTAACAACCTTAACTTTTTCGCCTTTCTCAATGTAACCGAACTCTGCCATCGCATCGAACCACTCATTGTCAATTTGCACTTTACCTGATGGGCGTAGTACGGTTATGGCAACACCTTCCATTCCAACCTTACTCTTTATGTGAAGGTCAACTCCAACAAATCCCTCCTTGCCCGATAGTTCAGAGTGCAATGCAAGGTTAGGAAACATAGATGATGTCAGAAGTTTTTTGCTTAGCAAAATTCCTCCTGTCAGTCCAAGGAATACCGAGGCAACAACAACACCAAATGGTTTAACAATGGCAATTAGAGGGAATGAACCAGTACCCTTGAAAAGTTCATTATCAATCATGGCAAGGGTTAACCCTGCAACAATCAGAATTATTCCGCTAATTCCAGTTACACCAAATCCGGGAATGGCAAATATTTCAACCAGAACTAGAATTACACCTATAATAAATAGTAACAACTCCCAGTGCTCTGCCAAACCTTCCAAGTAATGTGGTGCAAAATACAATACTGCTGCAAGCACAGCCAATCCTAGAGGAAATCCAATTCCTGGCGATTGAAGTTCAAAGTAAATACCCCCAACTATTGCCATTATAAGCAATCCCGAAACAATTGGATTTGTTAAGAATCCGATAAGTTTATCGAGTAACGATGGACTGAACTCTGCCAATTTGTACTCTGTTACTCCTGCTTGTTTTAGCAAGTCATCAACCGTTTCGGCTTTTCCTTCGCAGTAACCATGCTTAATTGCTTCATCGGCAGTAAATGTTAAAACTTTTCCGGTATCAATTATACCTTCTATATATATGGAAGGGTCAACCATTGCCTCTGCAATATGTGGATCGCGACGCCATTTGAGAATTGTATCTTTTCCTACAACAATTGTATCCTGACCTTTTGCCTCAGCAGTTGCACGCATTGTACTTCGCATAAACGACTGAAACTTATCGGGCACAACATTTCCTGATTGGTCAACCACGGTAGCAGCACCAATACTTCCACCCTTACGCATATAGATGCTATCGCAAGCAATGGAAATCAACGCACCTGCCGATGCAGCCTGATTATCAATAAAAACCCATACTGGAATTTTGCTATTTAAAATCTTAGTACGAATTGAATCGGCCATATCAACCATACCGCCATAGGTATTCATATGAATTAGGATGATATCAGCATTTTGCCTATTCGCCTCATCAAAACCAACCTTAACCTGTCGCCAAGCAGCAGGCATAATACTTTCCTTAATGTTGATTTTATAAACCAACTTGGAACTACTATCGGTCTGTGCGCTAGAAGTCAATTCCAATGACAGCAACAATACAATAACTGCAATAAACTTGAGACTACTTATTCTTGAAATATTCATCGTATATTTTTTTATCCTGTTTATAAGGTCTTTACATTCTACATTCTTCTTCCATCTTCCAACTTCCAACTTCTTAAAGCCACTTCCTCTTCTTAAATATAAATAGCGTTGTCAAAGATGATAAAAGCATTAAAACCAAGGCAAAAGGATAGCCAAACTTCCAATTAAGTTCAGGGAATAGTGTAAAGTTCATTCCGTAAACCGAAGCAATAAGAGTGGGTGGCATAAACACCACAGAAACCACCGTAAATATCTTAATAATCTTGTTCTGTTCAATATTGATAAGACCCAAGAACGTGTTCTGCAAATACTCCAAACGTTCAAAGCTAAAGTCGGTATGGTTAATAAGCGAACCTATGTCGCGAGTCATTATGTTTAACTTGGGATATGTATCGTTTGGAAAACGCTCGCTTTTAAGTATTCCGCTTACCACACGTTGCTTATCCATAAAATTCTCACGGATTAGCATTGTATTCTCCTGAAGTTTACTAATCTCTAGGATTAACTCTTCATCCAACTCCTCAGCAATTCTCAGTCTCTTAGTTAAGGTAGCAATTTCTTTTGCCAACGCCTCCACCATATCGGCATCCAAATCGATACGAGTCTCCAGAAGTGCAATAAGCGTATGATAGCCTGTTGGGTATGCCTTATGGTTGGAATAAACCTTGCGAATGGTATCTGAGAAAGCCTTTAAATCTAATGTTCGCAGCGAAATAAGAATACCATCTTTAAGCGTAAACGACACAGGTTCAGTTATATATATATTATCCCTATTGATAAGAAAGTTTGAGTTGGCGATAATCAAATTTTCGGTCTCAAAATACCGCGACGAACTCTCAATCTCCTCCACCTGCTGACGAGTTTGAAGGTTTATATTGAAAAAAATCTCTACTGCTTCCCGTTCATCGTCCGTTGGATTAGCTAAGTCAATCCAGAGTAAATCCTCATAGTCGATTTCTGGCAAGCGCTCAGCATCAATCTCGTGAACAATTTTATTGAAAGCCTTGTAGAAGATTGCAATCATAGGCAGAAAAGTATTATAAAGTTATCACTATAAATTTACCTCTTTAACTTGATTCAAGAACATCTCAATGGCCTTTTTCTTGCTATCATCCAAATTGTAGGAGATATTCTTGTTCAAGTAGTCAATAGCCTCTGCCCTATCTATATATTTAAGGTTAAAGTTATCGACCGATAAAGGGATATTCTGTAAACCAAGACCAAGAGCACCATTAAATGAATCAATAAAATCATTATCCAAAGGCTTAACCGAAGCCCAAACCGCAAAAACAAAAGGCAGTCCAGTAAACTTGAACCACTCCTCTGCCAAATCGTAGCAGTACTTATAGTGCTTTTCGGAATTAAAAACCCTATCGCCAATAATAACAAGGCCTTCGTGCGGTTCTAGTCCATTAGCATCCTGCGATGGGGTAAAGGGCATCCACTCTGGCGAAATTTTCCAATAATTCTTACTTAGAATCTTTACCAAGTTCACAGAGGCTCTGGATTGGTAATCGAGATATATCCTTTCGATTTTTTCCAAGGGAGAGTTACTAAATAGAGCAACAGTCCGTACGGCACCAACAGCACCAATACAATAGTTGGATATAATCTCGTACTTTGGAAGCGACAACAATGCTGCAACAGGAATAATTCCTATGTCAGACTCATTTTGCTGTAATTTACGTGCACACTCGGAGGGATAATCGAAAGCAATATCGATATTTTGTAAAATATCAGAATGCTGCAAGCCGTAAACAAACGGTGCAGTGTTTAAATACGAAATAGCCGATACTCTTATTTTGCGGGTCATCATCCATATAGGTTAATCAACCTTTGATTATGCTACGAAGTTAGTAATTTCATCGCAAATACAATATTCTTTTAAACCATAACAACACAATTTCCAAAAAACTGTTAAACCTATCTCAAAAAAAATGTCTAAATTTTAGATAGTTAAAAACTTAAATTTAACCTAAACCTAAATAAAATGGAAATAACCAAAACCTACGCTAAGGTTAGCATCATATTTATGCTAACTATAATGCTACTTTCGCCTATGCTCACGCTGGGACAAAAGAAAGAAGCAAAAAAGGACTCCAAAAAGGTTGAAATAAAGGACTCCTTGGTAAAAAGCAGCCTAGTTTCTGGATTAAAATTCAGAGGAATCGGGCCTGCATTTACATCCGGACGTATTTCTGATTTTGCAGTCAATCCCAAAAATCACTCCGAATTTTATGTAGCCGTTTCAAGCGGACATATCTGGAAAACAACAAACAAAGGGATAACCTTTGAGCCTATTTTTGATAATTATGGAGCCTACTCCATTGGCTGCTTGGCAATGGACCCAAATAATTCAAATATAATTTGGGCTGGAACTGGCGAGAATAATCACCAACGTGCACTTGGCTACGGAAATGGGGTTTACAAATCCATCAACGGCGGAAAATCCTGGGAGAATATGGGTTTGAAGGAAAGTCGACAAATAGGTATGATTCTGATTGACCCAAGAAATTCTAATGTAGTGTATGTTGCTGCCGAAGGCTCTGCATGGGGTCCTGGTGGAGATAGAGGTTTATACAAAACCACCGATGGCGGTAAAAAATGGGAGAAAATTCTTAACATCAGCGAAAATACTGGTATCAACAATATTATTTGCGACCCACGCAATCCCGATATTCTTTATGCCACATCGGAACAAAGACGTAGGCATGTTTTTACAAAGATTGGAGGTGGACCAGAGTCTGCAATTCATAAGTCCGAAGATGGTGGTAAAACTTGGCGTAAACTAACGGATGGTCTTCCTTCAGAGGACATGGGCGGTATTGGAATAGCAATTTCACCTCAAAACCCCGATGTGATTTACGCAATTATTGAAGCAGCAAACGATGCCAGCGGATTTTATCGTTCTGTGAATAGAGGTGAATCGTGGCAAAAGATGAGCGACCATGCATCGAGCGGACAATACTACAATGAAATATACTGCGACCCTGTACAATTCGATAAGGTTTATTCTGTTGAAACCTTCTCCTTTGTTACTGTTGATGGAGGCAAAAATTGGTCTGCCATAAGCAATAATGATAGACACGTTGACGACCACGCCCTTTGGATTGACCCTAACGATAACAAGCACGTAATGATTGGTGGAGATGGAGGTGTTTATATCACATATAATATTGACCAAGGCGAATGGTACCAAGTGTCTAATCTACCTGTAACACAATTCTACCGAGTAACTACCGATAATGAAGAGCCATTCTACAATGTTTACGGAGGAACACAGGATAATAACTCACTTGGAGGCCCATCCCAAAATGTATCGAGCGGAGGTGTTACCAGTGGCGAATGGATTGTAACTGTTGGTGGCGATGGTTTCTGGTCAAGAGTTGACCCTACAAACCCTGATATAGTTTACTCGGAGTGGCAGTATGGAAATTTAGTTCGATACGATAAGAAAACTGGCGAAACAATCTACATCAAGCCTCAACCCCGTAAAGGCGAAAAAACTTACCGCTGGAACTGGGACTCACCGCTTATCATCAGCCCTCACTCTCCTACCCGACTATACTTTGCAGCCAACAAACTTTTCCGTAGCGACGACCGTGGTAATACATGGCAGGTTATTTCTGAGGACTTAACGGCACAAATAGACCGTAACACTTGGCCTGTAATGGGTAAGTTCTGGAGTATTGATGCTGTTGCTAAGGATGTTTCCACATCGTTATTCGGAACAATTGTTTCGTTGGATGAATCGCCTGTTAAGGAAAATTTGATTTATGTAGGTACCGACGATGGCTTAATTCAAATTACCGAAGATGCTGGCAAAACATGGAGAAAAGTATCAAACTTCCCAGGTGTACCGGAATACAGCTATGTAAGCGATATCTTTGCATCACGCTTCGATGAGAATGTAGTTTTTGCATCGCTCCGCAACCTTAAACGCGACGATTTTAAACCATACATACTTAAGAGTAGCGATAAAGGGAAAACATGGACTTCAATATCTGCAAATCTTCCAGAGAATGGTTCTGTTCATACCATTGAGCAAGACTTCGTGAAACCTGACCTATTATTTGTTGGAACTGAGTTTGGAGCATTCTTCTCCATTAACGGTGGACAAAGCTGGGTTGAGTTCAAATCGGGCTTACCCTCCGTAGCTGTTTACGATATGGAAATTCAGAAACGCGAATGCGATTTAGTTCTAGCAACATTTGGACGAGGTTTTTACATTCTCGACAACTACGCCCCACTCCGCGAACTAACTGGCGACCTTCCAAACAGCGAGAGTCATCTTTTTGCTGTAAAAGATGCGTTGCTCTACATTCAAACAGGCAAAAAGTACGGTCAAGGTGCAACTTACTATACAGCACCAAACCCAGAATTCGGAGCAACCTTCACGCTTTACTTAAAGGATGTTCCCAAAACAAAAAAAGAAACTCGCCAAGAAGCAGAAAAGAAGTTATTTAAGGACAGCAAACCTATACCACAGCCCAGCCTTGCTGAACTTGAAGTAGAAAAAAATGAAGTTCCAGCCTATCTACTTGTAACTATTCGTGACAATGATGGTTCTGTTATTAGAACAATGACTCAGAAACCTTCAAAAGGAATTCAACGTTTTAACTGGGATTTGTGCTACGATAATACCAGAATTCAAAAATCAGACAAATTCGACCCATTTGCTAAAAGGAATGGGAACGTTTATGTGCTTCCTGGAACATATTCAGTTGAAATTGCTATGGTACATAATAGTAATGTTAAAATACTTGCAAAACCAGAAAAATTCAACGTTAAAGCACTTAACAACAACACTATTCCTGTTCAAAACCGCGAAAAAATGGTTGCTTTCCACAAAGAAATCTCTAACCTTTCGAAAGCAATGGTTGGGGCAATGCAACTGAACAACGATTTACGGAAAGAGGTTGTTGCAATGAAGCAAACAGCCCTAGCATTACCTGCTGCTCACGATAAATTGCTTCCAATGCTGAATGATATTCAGAAGGAACTGAATGAAATTGATTTAGTATTCAATGGATATGAGCCAAAGGCAAGTTCCGAAGAACTTCCACCACTGGATGTTCCTCTTTACAATAGGTTAAGCGACCTTATTGAAACTCAAATAAACAGCACTGCCGATATAACTGGCACATCAACTATGCTATTCAATATACTTAAAGAGGAATTCCCTCCAGTATTAGAACGCATTAGAAAAGTAGCCGAGGTAAAAATTATTGAAGCCCGTAAAATGATGGATGACAAAAATGCACCGTATACTTATGGCAGAGTGCCTGTGTGGAAATAATCAGTAAAAACATTTAAAAACAAAGCCCTCGAAAATTGAAGTGACCCCAAAAAGTTGGACGGATTAATATTAATTTATAATGGAATGGGTTCTGTATTTTACAGGGCTCATTCCTTTTAAGTTAGCCTTTATTCTATCGTTGTTATAAT
>Ga0116157_10000534_pt1 | contig 39190 bp, 33 predicted proteins | sample AD_UKC048_MetaG_FD_89882 | JGI IMG/M metagenome (GOLD analysis project Ga0116157, IMG submission 89882) | Active sludge microbial communities of municipal wastewater-treating anaerobic digesters from USA - AD_UKC048_MetaG | ecosystem: Engineered > Bioreactor > Anaerobic > Digestate | place: USA... | reverse complement strand
GCAGCCCGTGAACTACAAAAGCAAAAACAGCCGCATCCTCTTTAACAATCCCGAAAATCAGCAACGATTGGATTACCATAAAATGATAGGCTCCCATACCATTGGGAGCAGGGGCAATCATACCAAAACTACCTGCTACAAAAACCATGAGGGCAGCCGAAGGACCAATGTGCGAGGTAAATCCAAATGCTGGAAAAGCAAACGCCATCATAAGGTAATACAAAATCCAGATAAAAATACTGTGAAAAAGAAACCAGAATTTCTTTCTGACCTTACGCACACTTAAAAGCCCATCATATAGGTTTCGTGCTAAAGTTTTCAGCTTTAAAAAGAGCCTTATTTTGTCGAATTTGCCTTTGAGTATAAGAAAAAACAAAACAATAAAAAGGGCAACTGCTGCAATGGCAATAATTATTGGAAGAGGGTTTAACAAACTGTCAACTTTTTCACCAATCCCAGGATTTTGTTGAAGGAAGTCTGAAAAAAATCCACTCTCAACAAAAATTGCTATCACAACTACCAGCAATAAGCTTAATACATCAATCACACGCTCTGTAATCATTGTACCCAGCACTTTCGAAATTGGCACCTTATCGTATTTGCTAACTACTCCACAGCGGGCAACTTCACCAAGCCTCGGAATGGCAAGATTCGCAAAATACCCTGTCATAACTGCAAAAAATGTGTTCCAGAAACGGGTTTTATAACCCAGAGGTTCAATCATCATATTCCAACGTATTGCACGGCTGACGTGGCTGAAAAGGCCTGCAACAACAATGGGTATGAACCACCAATAATTTACATTCTTCAGTCCTGCTACCAAGTCGCTCCAGTTGGTATCGCGGTAAACAAGCCAGAAAAGCAATACGCCAAACCCCAGGAATAAAACAAATTGAATACTATTCTTTAGCGTTTTGTTCATAACCTAATCGAATAAGAACGACAAAGATAACTTTTTTAAAAAACCCGTCTTTACCATTTGTGTAAATTGCATAAAAGTATTCGTATTTTTGCAGATATGATTACAGATATCAGAGCCAAAAAAAGACTTGGGCAGCATTTCCTTATCGATAAAAATATTGCAAGGAAAATTACCGACAGCTTACTGAACCGAGAAGCTTTACCAATTATTGAGGTTGGGGCCGGCACCGGGGTTCTGAGCGAATATCTTTCCGAAAAAAACGTGCCCGTAACTTTAATCGATATCGACCCGGAAGCAGTTGCAGTATTAAAGCAGAAATATAGCCATAAAGAAATAAAAATAATTCTTGGTGATTTCTTAAAACTCGATTTCAAGCAAAACTTCGAACCTAAAGTATGCATCATAGGTAATTTCCCTTACAACATATCAAGTCAGATTTTTTTTAACCTCATTGCAAACCGTGATTCGATTGATGAAGTAGTGTGTATGGTTCAGAAAGAAGTAGCACAACGCATTGCAGCCAAGTCCGGTAGCAAAACGTATGGGATACTAAGCGTTCTCCTGCAAACCTGGTTTGATATTGAATACCTTTTTACGGTAAACGAAACCGTTTTCGTCCCGCCTCCAAAAGTAAAATCGGCCGTCATCAGATTGCGAAGAAACAATACAATCCTGTTGGGCTGCGACGAGTCGGCGTTTATCAAAGTTGTGAAAGCTGCGTTTAATCAAAGGAGAAAGACTCTTCGGAATGCTTTAAAAACTCTGGGTAAAGATAGCCGTGAAATACCCGACGAAATACTCGATAATCGTGCCGAGAAACTTGAAATCAGCCAGTTCGTTCTCATTACCGACATTCTATTTGCTTCTTGACGACTATTCTCATGAATTTTGAAATGAGCAGAACAAAAACCATCATTAAAATAACATTCATTTTTTCAGCCTTGATATCGTGCGGAGGCATAACCCAACCAATGAAAGAGGTAACGGGACCTGAATCAGTTTCTATTGAGCCAGCCGCTGATAAAACTGTTTTAGATAGCAGTTGCAACGACAATATCGTATATCTGAAATACTATAATGACCGCTTCAAATACAGCATAAATTATCCCGATTTTCTGACACCACTGGGAGAGCCGGACAACAACGATGGGCAGGCATTTCGATCCAATAGCGGTGAAATGGAATTACTGGTTTTTGGAAATAATCTGACAAAGGGAACATTTCAGGAAGGTTATGAGGACATAGTAAAAGTTGGATTTTACGCCGATCCGGAATATTTGATAAATTTTTCTCACTTCGAAGGCAATCGTTATGAAATAAGAGGCAAGAACCGGAAAGATAGCTTTTATCTTACATCTGCTTTCTACGGTAGTTTCTCAGTTACTGTTTTTATTACGGTTCCTCATTCAAAAGAAGCCGAGCACGCTTCAATAATACGAAACATACAGCAATCGGTCAATTATTAAGTGTAAACAGTATTCCAATGATTCCTACAATGAAATGTATTGATACACCAAATGGTCATCGCTACAATCAAGCCTCAGGTATGATGCATTTTTGGCTCCGTCAAGAGCTGCATCAAGGCAGATATAGCGAGTCGGGCCAAAATTTTCCTCGGAACTGATGTGAACATGACCCATAATTACCATATCGACCGAATAGGTAAAGAAAAGATTCATTAATTCGTATAGTTCTTCTGATAAAGGTGTTGCTGAAGTACTGAAATCACTTTGGAAAAAATTACAGTGATGTAAAACAATGCAATGCCGGTAATTCTGGCGTACATTTCGAAGTAATTCTTCGAGCCATTCCAGCTGTAAAGGACCTAGGGTACCACCTCCTGAGTCAAGGCATATTACAAGGTCTTTTGCCAAAGGAGTGACTATTTCCACAGGGTATACCGATGTACCGAAATATTGCCGGAACCATTTCCAGCCGTTAAAATACAATTCATGATTTCCAACCTGTATAAAATAATTCTCAATACTTTCGCGGGCAAGCGACTCTACAAGTATATTATAGTCTTCTTCCTTACCTGAAACAATATCACCGACAAGAAATAATCCATCCGTTTCAGCGCTTTTACTGTCATTTAATATCTTCTGAAAGTTTTCAGTGCCTCCAATATGGATGTCAGAAGCAAAAAATAACCTATAGTTATTGTTCTCACAGACAATGCGGCGCGGCGCGTGCTGCGTATTCCATTCAAGCGACTGCTCAAACCGTTCATTAACACGTACTGAGCTACGAAAAAATCCCGTAAAATCGGCATCGCCAATACATGATGACATTAGCAATGCACCAGTAAAAAAAACTGCGAACAATCCAATTTTCAAAAATCGATTTCCCATAGTATTCCCGTTAAGAGATTTACACCAAAATAGTTCACCTGAATGTTATTAAATCCGGCACTTTTATACACGATCTCGCTATACAAACCTATATTTTCTCGTGGATTATAGGTAAACCTTACACTTACAAATGGGTTTGTCTCCTGATGAATGAGGAAATAATCGTAATTCAGTACCGAAGCAATGATATTCCATTTATTTTCCTGAGGGAAAACAAGATAGCTAAGCGAATACATCAAGTTTAGCTTTTCAACAATTTGCAGCTTTCGGTAATTATCGTTCCTGGATTGCTCAATTGCATTACGCGTAAGGTTAAATAAACGGGTGTTGTTTCCAAGAAATACGTGGACATGTTTTGTTTTAACGCCGGCAATTATGCCGAACTGCAATTCGCTGATAAATTCCGATACAAGTTTATCTGTAAACAATGCATGTATTTCAACAGGCAGGTTTTTTATTTTGAAATCGACCCCTGCACTTGCATAGAATGTACTCAGGAATTTGTCGAACTCGGTAAGTGGGAATAGAAAACCCAACTCAGCATGAATATGTTTATACCGAATTGCAGATAATGATGCAGCATCCAAATATATCCCACCTGAAGCATTGGTTTTCCCGACTTCAATATAATTATGCTGGATAAACTGGGCACTGCTGTTGCTGCACCACAGCATCAGCGATATTAATACACCAACAATCAGCACTATTTTTCTCATTTTAAAAACATTAATAATATTTTACCTGACAACAATCAGGTAAGCCATTGCCAGCAAATAAATTCCAATTATTACAAACAAGCTGATCCTGTCGACACGCTGTGATTGCCTAATTGATTTTTCTGTACCTTTCTCAAATAGTTTTAATGAAAAGATAGACACTAGAATAATCAGTAATATCAGCACATATGTAAGATTGTGAATGTTGTCGAGCATGGTTATTGTGTTGGTACTGGGTACCGTACCCTCGATTATATATTTATTCCCAACAGCTGCGAATAAACCACCAACACAGAGACCAAAACGAGGGTCAACATTCGTGGGTTTGATAAGAAAAACGAGGCACGAAATAAAGAAAGCCACCACTACCCCTGTAATCAGTTTAAACAGTGAAAGCCATGAGTTTTTTCTGTTCAAATACACGGCAATATTTATTGCAGGGTAAGAACTCTGTCCGGTAAGCTCCTGATCGCCATAGGTAGTTTCGTAAGTCGAAATGGCATTGTTCACTATCACAGTGTCAATATCCCATTCGTCGAGTTTAAAATTCGGGTCGATTTTACTGTTTTCGAAATCGGGTATAAACACCATACTGCTGGTATCGGCATCAGCCGACTCAATTACTACGTTCAGCATCTGATTATCGAATGGATAATGGTCGAGCTGCCAATGATAAACAATTTCTGCACGAACTTTCATGCTTAACCACTGTAAACCTGCAGTTGAGTCAAGTATTGTATTACTCAGGTCGAATTCCTTCGATGGGCGGATTTCAATAGCTTCATCGAAACTCAGTTCAGCATTACTATATAGAAGCCACAGCCAGAAATCGATTTTGTAGCTTTTGTCGTAGAAATTGAAATCGTGCAGCGAATTAATAAAAACTCCAACCTTTACGGTGTCTTTTTGTGCATAGAGCCTACCCGGAGAAAAGCAAATCAGGATCCCAGCAAGAATCGCAATATAAAGGGGAGCTTTTGCCATACACCAGTCTTTTTCAGTTTATATAATAAGAACCCGACAATAAACGTAAAAATGTAAAACACAATAAAAGTAATGAATAAATGCTCACCAAACAACAGGTGAAGCTTTTCGATAAAGAACCTAATGATTATCAGGTGAAGCACGTAAAAAAACAAGCTGCTTCTTCCAAGCCACCTCAGTGGCTCCCATATTCTTGTATTGAATATTTTATAAATTATTGCGAAAATAACCAGAAGTGAAACTGCAGTCAGGCAATAAAAAACATCGGCAGGATAAAACAATTCGCAATAGCCTTCACGGGTGGGGCGATTCTGAAGAAATAATAAAAACACGGCAAATAATAACACCGCAATTGAAATAATCAAAACATATAATTTTTGTTTACGCTTCAATAGAATTGTGTATTTCCCGGCAAAATGACCCAATAAGAAGATACCTGCCCACGGAAAAATTGGAAACCATCCGTCGAATAACAGAAACTTCGACTGGTGAAATACTATGCCAAGGTTATTCCAATCGAATTGAAATGCGGTATTACGAATCTGGTAATTAAAAACAAATTGCGAAATAAATGAAACAACAAATACAGCTACAATCCATGCAATGTTTTGCACTCTATTCATCAATGATATCAATGGATACAGCATAACACAAATACCGATAAGATACAAAACATCGTACGAAACAAAGGGCATCAGATCCCAGATAAAGACATCAACCAGCACACCGGTAAGTACTATTAATCCGCCTTTGTAAACAGTTCTCCAGGTCTTAAGGTTCGTGCTATGCAGACCAAGCATATATCCCGACAAGGCTATGAACAATGGAGCTGCCAAAGAGCTGAAAACCCTAAAGGCAAAATTATAGGGTTCGTTCATAATATACGGAGCAGAATTCGCTGCAATCATCAAAAAAATTGCAATTCCCCTGATAACATCAATATATTCTATCCGGTTCTTGATAATTGCACTCATGTTTGTATTTATGAAATCAAAAATACTATTTTTATTGTTTGTTTTTCAGTTCTGCAAAAAGTGCAGGTAAACATTGGGTTAACATGAGAAAGCTTCTGCTAAACAATAAGTTCATTTTCGGGCTGATTGCCTTGAATGCTGTGGTAATTTTCGCTTTATCGTACGATGCAATTCACGAAAAAGCGGCTATATTTCTAACAGCTACAGATATTTTGCTAACGCTGATATTTGTTGCCGAAATACTTGTCAAAATAAGGGAATTCGGTATTAATAAATTTTTTAAGTCCACCTGGAATGTTTTCGATTTTCTAATAATTAGCATCTCGTTCATTTCTGTTTTCTTTTATTTTATTGACATAGAAGCAGCCGATTTAAGTTATGTTATTGTTATACGGGTTGCGCGGGTATTTAAAACCTTTCTTTTCATCAGATTCATTCCCAATATCAATGGTTTGTTGGGTGGTATAAGAAGAGCGTTCCGCGCATCGCTGCTGGTGTTGATTTCGCTTTTTGTGTATAATTTCATACTTGGAATATTCTCATGCCATATTTACAAGAACATTCTACCGGAGTGTTTTGGTGACCCTATTACATCAATTTATTCAATTTTCAGAATTTTTACCATTGAAGGATGGTACGAAATTCCAAATGCTATTGCTGCCAATACCAGCCCAGCAATCGGAGTGATATCAACAATATTTTTTGTTGGAATATTAATATCGGGCGGAGTACTTGGTATTTCGCTCCTGAATTCGATATTTGTTGACGCTATGGTTGCTGACAATACTAAAGAACTGGAAGCTAAGGTCGATGAACTGAACCAAAAAATTTCGAAACTTAGTGACCAGATAGAAAAATTATCGCAAAAAATTTAACTGCTACAAGGGTATACTCCGATCGAGCAACTGCTCAATGCTTATCATTGTATCGGTATTCGAAACTCCTGTAATATTGTGAATCTTCACGAGTACATCCTGGAGGTGCTTATTGTCGCGGCAATATGCCTTGGCTAAAATACCGTACTGTCCCGTGGTGAAATGAAGCTCAACAACTTCAGGGATCTCTCTCATTTTTTCGGTAACCCCTGCAAACATATTGGCTCTTTCGAGAATAATTCCTATAAAAGCCTGTGTTTTAAAATCAAGTATCTGAGGGTTTACAACAAGCCTGTAGCCCCCGATTACCCCAACTTCTTCCAGCTTATTAATACGTTTATGAATTGCTGCAGCCGAAATTTTGCATTTTTTAGCAATATCAACCACAGGTGTTTTGGAGTTTTTTATCAGGAGTTCGAGGATTCTTTTATCCATCGCATCCAATCTAATTTTATCCATAACCAAAATTTAATTATCTTTATTAACTATATTTAACACAAAAATACATTTTATTTACCAATATTCCAATTTTTTACAAATAAATAAATCAATCATTTAATTACTTAACAACACACCGTTGATTTAACAACGGTTCTAGAAATTGTTCATTTTAACATGAAATATAATGGCAATTTTATGTGATATTTTTCAATTTAAAGATTTTAGTATTAATTTTAGTTTTGTAATCAATTGCATTTCGTCCGGAAAAGATTGCCAACAAAATTAGACACATGTAAAAAACTGGTGAATAAAAGTTATTGATAAAATGAGTCGTTTTAATGATTACTTTAATTTTTCGCGGCGCGAAAAGCGTGGGCTCATAGTACTCTGTGCAATTATAATATTGCTGATTTCATCGCAGGCAATTATGCATCGCATATCATTTAATAAAAGATATGATTTTTCGGCTTTTGAATCGGAAATCGATGCGTTTACGCGACGCAATCAAAACTCACCGAATGATTCGGCTTTAGAATTATTCTATTTCAACCCCAATACTATTGATGAAAACGGGTTAATTAAACTGGGAATTAATAAAAACACAGCTCACAATATTATCAACTACCGTAACAAAGGCGGGAAATTTCGAAAACCTGCCGATTTTGCCAGAATGTACGGGCTGGGACCCGAACAATTTGAAAAACTTGAGCCTTATCTGGTATTTGAAAACAGTGTTCAATCAAGCAGAGAACAAGCTCCGCAGGTAAACTATTTTTATTTTGACCCAAATACGGCAAGCGAAGAAGAGCTAATGTCGCTTGGTATAAAAAAATATATGGCTGCAAATATTGTAAAATACAGAAGCAAAGGAGGCCGGTTTAAAGAACCATCTGATCTTCTTTCAATCTATAGTTTCGATTCGGCATGTTACAATAATCTGGAACCCTGGATAAAAATTGAAGCCAACCAAAACAAACCGATTGAGAATCTGCACATTGAGCTTAACACAGCTACTGCGGAAGACCTGATTAAAATCAAAGGTATCGGGAATGCCTATGCAAGCCGCATTATCAGTTTTAGGGAAAAACTGGGAGGTTTCGCACATGTAGAACAACTCAGAGAAGTATATGGCATGACTGAGGAGCTATTTACTTCGGTAAAACCTCATGTGTATGCGGATGCATCAAAAATCGATTGTATCAATCTCAATGATTGTGACTTTAAAACACTGATTTCACACCCATACCTAGAGAAAACTGATGTAATTGCCATTCTGAACTACCGTACAATGGTGGTTAGAATTAACTCTACGGAAGAGCTTTTAAAACAAAAAGTAATAAGCAGCGAAACCTACACTCGGATTAAAGATTATTTTTGTACAAACTAATTCCAAATGCTTTCAAAAGCACAAATAGCACGCATAAAATCGCTGGCCGATAAAAAGAATCGCGACATTGAAGGATTATTTGTTGCTGAAGGTACAAAAATCATTAAAGATGCTTTGGAATCCGGTGTAAATATCAAATACCTCATTGCAACGGATGACTGGATTAAATCCAATGAATCTGGCTTGGCAGTAACCAACTTGGAAATAACACCGGTATCATCTGAAACAATGAAAAAAATAAGCAGTTTCAGATCACCTGCACAGGTGCTGGCTGTTTTCGAGAAACCTGCAAAATCGGACCCACCTTTACATGAAGCAGAAATCACTCTTGCTCTTGATGGCATTCAGGATCCGGGCAATTTCGGGACAATAATACGATTATGTGAATGGTTTGGCATTACTACAATTATTTGTTCCGAGAGCACAGTTGACGCCTACAATCCAAAGGTGATTCAGTCGAGTATGGGCGCCTGCCTGCGGGTTAACATATACTATTCCGACCTAAGTCTGTACATTAAAAGATATAAGCATCAAACAAAAAATCCCGTGTATGGGACATTTCTTTCAGGCAACCCTCTGGGCGTGTCAAAGCTTTCTCAACAGTGTTTAATTATACTGGGTAACGAAGGAAATGGGATTTCGCAACGGCTAGAAATTCTGATTGATACAAAAATCAATATTCCGGCTTACCACTCACCAAACATGCAGATGGAATCGCTTAATGTTGCTGTTGCTGCCGGAATAATTTGTTACGAATTCCGGAAAAGAGGCTTACCGCTTTTATAAGAATGCAATAAGTTGATTAATTACAACTTACCTGAATAATCGGGTAAATCTTTTTGACTATTACTTGCATTTTATATTTGTGAGTATCACACCTAATTTTTACATTTGCCCCTTAATTTAAATAATAAACTATGGAATCATATTTATTTTGGATTGTACCTATTGCTTCGGTATTGGCGCTGGGTTTTGCTTATTTTTTCTACCGGCAAATGATGCGTGCAGATGAAGGCACCGAATTAATGAAGACCATTGCTTCCCACGTAAGAAAAGGAGCTATGGCATATTTAAAACAGCAATATAAAGTTGTGCTCATTGTTTTCGCAGTAATTTCCGTACTGTTTGCATTTTTAGCATATGGGCTTGAAATTCAAAATCCGTTTGTTCCCTTTGCTTTTCTAACAGGAGGGTTTTTCTCAGGTTTGGCAGGTTTTTTTGGCATGAAAACTGCCACTTATGCGTCGGCACGCGCCGCCAATGCAGCAAGAAAATCTTTGGACTCCGGCTTGAAGCTGGCATTCAGAAGTGGTGCTGTAATGGGTCTGGTAGTTGTTGGGCTTGGATTGCTCGATATCTCGATTTGGTTTTACATTCTGCAATTGGTTTATCCACCATCAGCCGATCCGAATAATCTTCTAATTATCACAACCACAACCCTTACATTTGGTATGGGAGCTTCAACACAAGCACTGTTTGCAAGAGTCGGTGGTGGCATCTTCACAAAAGCAGCTGATGTTGGAGCTGACCTTGTTGGTAAAGTTGAAGCCGGTATTCCTGAAGACGACCCTCGCAATCCTGCTACTATTGCCGATAATGTGGGTGATAATGTGGGCGATGTTGCAGGTATGGGTGCTGACCTTTACGAATCGTATTGCGGTGCAATACTATCCACTGCTGCTTTGGGTGCAGCAGGATTCATCTATCTCGGTGCAGAAACAGCCTACAAGGCAGTAATTGCTCCTATGCTAATTGCTGCTGTCGGAATTGTTTTATCCATCATTGGAATTTTCATCGTAAGAACCAAAGAAGGCGCCTCTCAGAAAAAATTATTACGAGCACTGGGTAATGGCGTCAATGCATCTGCAATAATGATAGCCATAGCCTCTTATTTTATCCTTCGCTTACTTGAATTACCAAACTATGCAGGTATCTGGTGGTCGATGATTGTCGGACTTATAGCCGGGATAGGAATTGGTCAGGCTACCGAGTATTTTACCTCATCATCTTATAAACCTACACGCCGCATCTCTGCTGCATCAAAAACCGGTCATGCAACCGTAATAATTGCAGGAATCGGAACCGGCATGATATCAACAATATTTCCCGTGCTCATTGTAGGAGCAGCCATTATGCTTGCATTTGGGTTTTCAGCAAATTGGGAAATGACAAATTTTGGTATGGGATTATATGGTATTGCAATTGCTGCTGTGGGGATGTTATCCACACTTGGAATCACACTGGCAACCGATGCCTATGGTCCAATTGCCGACAATGCTGGTGGCAATGCCGAAATGAGCGGACTGGAACATGAAGTCCGTAAACGTACCGATGCACTTGATACCCTTGGAAATACTACCGCAGCTACCGGAAAAGGTTTTGCTATCGGCTCGGCAGCTTTAACAGCCCTCGCTCTTCTGGCTTCTTTTATTGAAGAGGTGCGACAAGGTCTTATTCATTTTCATGATAACCCTGTATTACCTAACCTTAATGAGAATGTTAAAGCCAGCGAAGCAGGAATGATTGATATTATTCAATCATTCGAAGTTCATCTGATGAACCCCAAAGTACTTGTGGGTGCTTTTATTGGTGCTGTCGCCGCATTTCTTTTCTGTGGACTTACTATGAATGCCGTTGGACGTGCTGCTCAAAAAATGGTTGACGAAGTAAGGCGGCAATTCCGCGAAATCGCAGGAATTCTCGAAGGCAAAGCAACTCCCGATTATGCCAGATGTGTTTCTATATCAACAAAAGCTGCACAGCGAGAAATGATGTTCCCTGCACTAATAGCTATCAGTATCCCAATTCTTGTTGGAATAGTTTTCGGTGTAGCAGGAGTAATGGGGTTATTGCTGGGAAGCATTTCATCAGGTTTTATTTTGGCTGTATTTATGGCCAACGCCGGAGGAGCATGGGATAATGCAAAAAAATATATCGAAGAAGGAAATTTTGGCGGAAAAGGTTCCGATTGCCACAAGGCAGCAGTTACGGGCGACACCGTTGGTGATCCTTTTAAAGATACATCAGGACCCAGCTTAAATATCCTTATCAAATTAATGAGTATGGTTTCTATTGTAATGGCTGGAGTAACACTGGCTTTTTCGTTCTAATTCGATATTTATGCTTTATAAATTTGAGAGGTTGGTCACACAGATCAACCTCTTTTTTTTAATGGAGGTTATTGCATACATTTAATTATAATATCTTTGTTGCATTGGTGTTATGTAATACAAGCCTTCTTTTACCTGTATGAAACATATTGCTCTTTTTTCCTTCGCTCTCCTGATTTCGAGTTTGTTGATATCGCAGGAAATTGCTGTGGTTAGAGATGCAGGGTTATGGGCAGGTATCGGGGTGGGAAAAAGAATCACAAAGGACTTTCAGGCAGAGTTCAATCAGGAGCTTCGCCTGTATCATAATTGTACAAAAATTGATGATTGCATATCGGATTTGGGTATCGATTACTCAATTAACCGGAATTTCAGCATTGGGGCAAACGGACGTTATACATATAATATTAAGAGAGACGAAGTAATTGAGAATGATTTGCGATATGGCTTCGATATGAATTATAAAGCACGCCTTGGCTTACGTTTTAAGTTATTTTGTCGCGCACGGTATTCGAAGGAGTACTTTGATGCGTTTAACAAAATTAGCCAGGAAAAATTAACCGAAACCGATTTTCGGTATCGTTTGAAGCTTGAATACCAATATAATGGCATGCATTCTTTGTACACATCGGGTGAAATCTTCCGTACCACCGACAAACTCAGGGATCCCTATTTCAGCAAAATCAGGTGTTTTGCAGGTGACGAAATCCGTATTCAATCAGGCGTACTCAACCTTGCCATAGGATATGAATTACAGAACAAAATAAGCTACAGAACATCATTTGTTTTTATGGCAATTTCGTACACTCTAAAACTATAGCATAATGAGGTCCGTCATTATCAGCTTTATCTGTATTCTGACAGCAGCATTGCTGAGTTCCTGTTACAAGGAAGAAGTGATATACGACTTGCAACCGGACAACTCTCTTGAACTGTCCACCATTTTGCGTTTTAACGGAAAAGATTGCGTGTTCGATTCAGGCAGAAATTTGTTGCGTTATCCTGTCAATGCAGATTCAATTGTTCACTTTGAGCCGTTTACCGAATTTCAGGATTATTCCGAAATTTATTTTGCTAACAGGCAATTGAGCCGAAATACCATAAATAACATTGGGACGGTTCACATAAACCAGGAGTACCCTATTATTGTAAAGACCGGTGATTTTACCAAGGAAATTACCCTGGTTTTTACAAATTTACCAATTGTTCAAATCACAACTATCAGTGGGTTTTTCGACGAACCAAAGACGCTCGCTCGGTTGACGATTCACTACCCTGAGCCGGAAAGACCAAGTTACAGCAGCTATATCGGGATAGAATACCGTGGTGTAACAGCACAATTATTTCCCAAAAAATCGTATGGTTTTGCAATACTGGGTAGCATGAACATCAAAGATCGCAGATCATGTCAGCTTTTTTCAATGAGGTTACTCGAAAACTGGATTCTTGATGCCATGTACATCGACAAGGGTAGGCTCCGAAATAAGGTTTCTTTCGAAATCTGGCGTAACATGGGTGAGAATACCCAGCACGATGGTCTGCAATCGGAACTGGTTGAGCTGGTAATTAACAATAGCCATCAGGGGCTATATTGTCTCAACGAAAATATCACTGCAGAACTTCTGCAATTTTCGCAGCCAGATGCAGTACTTTATAAGGCTTACGATTGGGCAAACGGAGCAGTAACTTTCGATATTCCTCCCGAAATGCCCTCAACAATACAATACTGGGACGGATGGGAACAAAAATTTCCGGATCCCGAATTAAAAACAAACTGGATGCCGCTTTATAAATTGCGCGATTTTGTTGTAAACTCTTCCGATGCTGAATTCTGCGATAGTATAGCCGACCTGATTGATATGGATAATTTTATCGACTATTTTTTATTTCTCAATCTGGTAACAGCCCTCGACAATGTTGGCAAGAATACATTTCTGGCACAAACAGGGAATACTGATAAATTCTTTATTATACCTTGGGATATAGATGCAAGCTGGGGGCTTTTCTGGGACGGCACGTATATTGGTTACACAAACCGGCTCACCAACAATCTTTACAACAGGCTTATCAACTTAAACCCTGACAATTTTAGAGAAAGACTTAAAACAAGATGGGTTAGCCTTCGAAACTCTAATTTCACTGAAACCGAAATTTTGTCGTTGTTTGAAAGAGATTTTGAAAAAATCTCAAAATCCGACATCATATCACTCGAGAACAGTATCTGGAGCTTAAACCTAAACATTGAAGAAGAACGCAATTTTATCCAGACATGGATACCTGCACGGCTCAATTACCTTGATGCATACATCAGCGGATTGTAGTCATAGCCAAGCAAAGAGACAAATTAACAACTTTATTATCCACTGATAAAGTATTTCGTGTTAAATAGAGCAATAAACAGTAACTTTGTATTATTAGCAATTCATATGGATATACTCATTAAGAATGGCAACATTATAACTTCGGAATATTCGGTTGTGAATGATGTTTATATACATGAGGGTAAAATACATTCTATCGGCAAAAACCTGAAGCATTCAGCAACCACACGAATAGTTGATGCTTCAGGAAAATTCGTATTTCCCGGAGGTGTTGATCCACATGTGCATATGTGTTTGCCTACTCCTGCAGGGCCTTCATCCGACGATTTTCGTACCGGCAGTATTGCAGCATTGTACGGTGGAACAACAACCCTAATCGATTTTGTCACTCCTGTAAAAGGAGAAAGTCTGCCGAATGCACTGGAAAAGCGAAAACGCGAGGCAGAAAATTCGCTGATTGATTATTCGTTCCATGTAAGTCCGATAGAATGGCACAGCGGGACCAGAAATGAGATTTCCGATTGCTTCAGCAATGGGATTACTTCTTTCAAAGTATATCTTGCATACCGAAAAACCGTCGGTCTTTGTGATGCTGATTTTCTGAAAGTGCTTCGCACAGTTGGAGAATTGGGGGGCATAGTAACCGCGCACTGTGAACTTGGTGAAGAAATCGAAAGGCTTCGTGATTATTATTTCTCTGTAAACAAGACAGAACCGCTCTATCATTACCTATCCAGGCCTGCCGAAATGGAGTCGGATTCAGTAAAAAAGGCGATTGCTCTTGCTCAGGAGGCGGGCTGTAGTTTTTACGTAGTGCATGTATCTACAAAAAAATCGCTTTTTCACATTGAAGAAGCCAAAAAAAAAGGACAACAGGTTTATGCTGAAACCTGTCCACATTATTTACTGCTGAATAACCCGCCGATTACAGGCAGTTTCGCGTCAGCAGCACCTTATATTATTAGTCCTCCGCTCCGTGAGCCATGTGATAATGAGGCACTATGGCATGCCATTAACAAAAATGTTGTAAGCACTATCGGAACCGATCATTGCCCATTCAATATGGAACAAAAAAGAGCCGGGGCAAACGATTTCAGGAGCATACCCAACGGGGCCGGCAGCATCGAATACCGTTTGCCGTTACTATATACATACGGGGTGCTGGGGAAGAAGATAAGCATCAATAAAATGGTGGATATTTTCAGCACAATGCCGGCAAAGATATTCGGGTTGTTTCCGCAGAAAGGTTGCATTGCAATCGGTTCCGATGCTGATATCGTGATCTGGAATCCTGATGGCAGCCATTCAATTTCTCTATTAAATCAGCATCAGCATTGCGACATAAACATCTATAACGGACTTTCGGTTTCGGGGCATGCAGAGTATATAGTGAAAGGAGGTGAAATTGCCGTTAACAACGACATACTGTTTTCTAGCATAAGCCGCGGTAGATTTTTAAAGCGAAACAGACCCGAACTGTGATTTTATTAACCGCTACAAAGCACCAACACGCAAGCGGTTTCGTTCAACCAATTTGCGCAATGCTTCGGCAGGATTTTCAAAACGATTTGTAAACATCATGGCAGCAATTATATACGGTTTGAATCCAGCTTCAATGTAAGTTCTTATGCGGTACTTTTCGAAAACATCTCCGTTAACTTCACCTTCTTTACACGAAACTCCGCTTATATCGGCAGGGAGGCAGTGCATGTACAATGCATCTTCGTTTTTGGTGGATTTCATTTTAGTTGCATCGTATTCCCAATTTTTATATACGGCATTGTTGGCAAGGCACACCTGCTCAAGCTCCTTCAACCCGTTTTTGTCAGCATTTTTCAACAGCTCTGTTCTTTGCTGCATAATATGGTATGGAGCCCAGCTTTTGGGGTAAACGATATCTGCTCCTTTCATGGCTTCGTCCATAGAATGCATTACGCTGAAACTGCCTCCGCTTTGCTGAGCCTGAGTCTTTGCACGCTCTACCACATTGGGTATTAATCCGTATCCTTCGGGATGAGCAAGTACAATGTCCATTCCAAACCTCGACATCAGTCCGATAATACCTTGGGGAACCGATAAAGGTTTGCCATAACTGGGACTATACGCCCAACTCATCACAATTTTTTTACCTTTGAGTTTATCGAGGGAGCCAAAATAATGCTTCAAATGCATCAGGTCTGCCATTGCTTGGGTTGGATGGTCGATATCGCATTGAAGGTTAACAATACCCGGCCGCACTGGCAGCACCCCCTGCGAGAACCCTTCGTCCAGAGCAGCACCGACTTCCCTCATATATCTGTTCCCTTCACCCAGGAAAATATCATCGCGTATTCCTATGAAATTAGACATAAACGATATCATGTTCGCTGTCTCACGCACTGTTTCACCATGTGCAATCTGCGATTTTTCCTCATCCAGGTCCTGAACAGCCAGTCCAAGCATATTACTTGCGGAGGCGAAGGAAAACCTTGTCCTTGTGGAGTTATCTCTGAAATTCGATATTGCCAGTCCGGAATCAAAAACCCGCAGCGAAATATTCTGAGATCGCATTTCTTTCATGATGGATGCCACTTCGAGGATTAGTCTGATTTCCTCTTCCGTTTTCTCCCAGGTCAACAAGAAATCCTTTTGATACAGTCCGGATTTTAGCAATCGTAAGGCTTCAATTTTCTCAATTAGTTTCATGTTGTTCAGTTTTTGATTGTTACATTTCGAATGCAAAAGCAGCATAAAAAGCAGCCGCAACTACCAGATCCGACACCGCGACTTTTTCATCTGGGGCGTGAGCCAAAACTTCGTTCCCGGGTCCAAAGCCAATAGTTGGAATGCCATACACGCCATTGGTCATAATGCCATTCGTGGAAAAGGTCCATTTATCAATGGTCGGTTTTTTTTCAAAAAGTTTTTCATACGCTTTCACACCGGTAACCACTATTTCGTGATCTTCAGGCATTTTCCATGTCGGATAATATTTTTCCATACCATATTTCAGGCCTGTATATGCAGTTTCATAATAGTTCAGCACTTCAACCTTGGCATTCATTCCCTGAACGAGAGCTTCAATTTCCTTAACTGCCGACTCTTTGGTTTCGCCCCAGGTCAATCTTCTGTCGAGATGAACCCGTGCATAATCGGCTACAGCGCATAGCGAAGGGCTCCCGGAAATTATTTCAGAAATAGTAACGCTTCCCCGGCCTAAGAATTCATCGTATGCAAGCTTCTCATTTAATTTCTCAATTTCAAGGGCAACACGCGAGGCCATATAAATTGCATTTTTCCCACGTTCAGGTGCCGAACCATGCGACGAAACACCATAAAAGTGTACATGCATCTCCATTCTTCCCCGATGCCCTCTGTATATATTCAGGTTTGTAGGTTCAGTGCTTATCACAAAATCTGGTTTTATTTTATCCTCTTCTATAATATACTTCCAGCAAAGCCCATCACAATCTTCCTCCATAACACTGCCCACGAAATACACTGTCACATCACGGTTAAAACCCAGTTCTTTTAAAACTCTGCCCGCAGTAACAAATGCTGCAGGTCCACCTTCCTGATCGACAGTGCCTCTTCCATGAACAAATCCGTTTTTAATCTCTCCGCCGAGGGGATCAAAGCTCCAATTGGCAGTATTTCCTATATCCACCGTATCCATATGACCATCAATTGCCAACACTTTTTTTCCGTTACCAATACGCCCGATTACATTTCCCAATCCGTCGATGAAAACCTCATCGAAACCCGCTTCCTCCATCTGCCGTTTCAGCGCCAGCTGAACATCTTTTTCCTGCAAACTGAGTGATTTAATTTTAACCAATTCCGATAAGTTTTTTGCAGTATAATCGCTGTATTTCTCTGATAATGCTTTGATTCTAGAATACGTCGCTTCCATATTGTTAAAGTATTTTCACAAAAGTAAATTTAGTTTATTTTAAAACGATTTAAAAATATTTCAAACATTAAAAATTCAACTTCAAGAATTTATTACCTCTTTAATATTGCCTGATTATGGGCGGACAAATATTGTTTTATTACCTTTGGACAAAAACTAAGGACGGATTATGGGCAGGCTCTTTTTTACATTAAAAATAATTATTCTTAGCCCTATTGTAATTGTATTTACAGGTATTCTTCTTACAGTGATATGTTGCCGTACTCCCAAAACGGTCAGTGTGATTACTGAATACAGCCCTGAACAAAAGGCCTTATGGCAAAAACAAAAAGGCTCAATTAATGAAATCAACCGTTTATTTGCTGAGAACAACCAGGATTACTTCACCGATATTCAAAGAGATACAATAAAACCTGATAATATTTTCAGAATTGCAGTAATTGGAGATTCTTGGATATGGGGCGATGGAATTTATTATAAATATACATGGAGCCATTTGCTTGAAGATAAAATACTGGAAAAATACAAAAACACCGAACTAATATCATGGGGTTTATGTGGTTGGAGTACCCTTCACGAATACAGATATTTCATTAATAACGGATTTCGCTATCATTCCGATTTGCTTATTGTCGGGGTAGTTGAAAACGACCCTTCATTAAGTTACGACGACCAACCGGCTGAATTTAAGAAATGGCAGGAAGGCCTCTACTCCGATTTTAATTTGAAAGGCTACGAAAACCTAATCCTTGATTTTGTTGATAGTGTTAACAGCAATGGTACGGAAATATTATTTGTATTGACTCCCCTATCTGCTGACAGCACTCGCATGAGATGGAATAATAAGATAGTAGATATAATGACGCGGAATAACCTGAATTATCTTAATCTGTATCCAGCATTTGCAAATAAGTTCAAAGGACTGCCACCTGAAGTATTGTTCGCGTCTCCTGTAAACGGACACCCGGGGTTGCGTTTGAATAAGTTTTTTGCAAATGAAGTATTTAACTATTTGAAGCGCAATAATTATTTAATAAAAAAGGTCAGCTAGAAACTTTCAGTTTTATGAACTTAATCAGTGTAATCAAAAATATTGCGAAAAGAGGAAGCCCTCAAAATCTACTTTATAGAAAAGTATTTTTATGGTTATACTTTTTGTTATTAGTTGCTGTTCATATTCTATTTTTCGTTTTCACAAAATGCTATTTCATCAGTTCTGGTGTTATATTAATTATTGGTATCAGCATTTTCCTTTATTATCTTATATTTCTGACCAGCAGATTATTACGTAAAAATATCAATAAACAAAACCTTTTTTTGGTCACCATATCAGTTGCCCTTGTTTTAGTGGTTTTAGAATTATCTTTCATTTTCACAGGATACAAGAGCACCTATCTTGAAAAAAGATATAAGCTATATTACGCATCGCACTATGCTGCAGAAGATAAAAACTGGTTTCATGTATGGCACCGGAATCACTATCTCGAATCGAGTGAATATCGCTATTACCGAAGCATCAATTCACTTGGACTATCAGATATTGAGCATCCAGTTGAAAAAGATAGTAGTGAATATCGTATTATCGCGTTGGGAGATTCTTTCACAGAAGGAGACGGTGCCGATGCGGATTCTACATGGCTTAAATTTCTGGAAAGAGGTCTGCAAAAATACAATTACCCATTGCATCTTCGATTTATGAATGCAGGTGTTTGTGGCAGCGACCCGTATTTTGAATATATACTGCTCAGGGAAAAGCTTTTACAATACAAGCCCGACCTTGTGATTGTATGTATCAACAGCACAGATATACTCGATGTAATGCTACGTGGTGACATGGCCCGGTTTCAACCTGATGGAAGTGTAAAATATAATCATGCACCTTGGTTTGAGCCGATTTACGCTTCATCTCATCTTTCCCGAATTGTTTTTGAAGCATTAGGATACGATGAGTTTTTAACAGGGGACCGTAATTCAGGAGATTTAAGCACTAGGACTGAAAAACAGATTATTCAGTGCTTATACGATTTTAAGAAATTAGCAGATGAAAACGGGTTTCGATTGTTGGTAGCTTTTCAGCCATTATCATGGGAAGTGGTGAACAACAGCTCTTCGTTACAGAAAGTTATTAATGCAACCAAACAAGCGCATATCGACTATTGCGACCTAATGGAATACTATACTGTGGTAGAAAAAATGGATAGCGCAACTGTTTTGAATTATTTCTGGAGCAAAGACGGGCATCACAATAGTACAGGATATGGTGCTTTTGGGAGAGGAATTGAAAAACACATTCTGCTGATAGAATTATTTTCAAAATGATTTATTTTGTATTAATTTGTTATTTTTACCTTATGTTAAATGTCAAATTTCATTCTGTCATAACTATTTGAACAAGTAATACCAATCGAAGTAAACATTCTAATTGAAAAACCTAAACATCATGAAAAATGCAGCCCTTTTAATTCTCGTTTTTGCCCTGTTCGCATGTTCCGGTTCTCCCCGTAAACCACAAAGCAACAACACCGATACAACAAAAACAAGTGAGGTTAAACCCGTAAACGAGTACACAGTTGATATGTACAATAAAATAGAAGTTGGGATGAATTTGGCTGACGTAAAAAATATACTTCTGAAGGACGGTGTACTCCTGACACAGGCCTCAAGCACCGCAAACCAGCAAGGCGCAGGGAAGATCAGTGCAAAACTCTATACATGGACAAATAAGGATGGCTCCTACATCGAAATTACCTTTGTTGAAGGGATTGTGGTTACCAAGAATAAGGTTAACCTGAATTAAGCTTCATAACCGTATGGCGACAGGATGCTGCCAAAACGCATGGCGGCTTGCATTTTCATTGCAATTTAAGGTTAACTTTTAAATAGGGTTGTTTATATAAACAGAATGAGAGTGATCTCTCGTACTCTGTACTCGCTCTCACTCTCACTCTGTTTATGCTCCCCCTCTAAGACTTGAACTTAGGACCCCCTGATTAACAGTCAGGTGCTCTAACCAACTGAGCTAAGGAGGAATATTTTAAGTGTGGCAAAAGTAAGAGGTTTTTCTATATTTGCAAAATAATTTTAAAATTTTATCATGAAAAAAATACTTGCCATGGGAAATGCGCTGGTCGACATGATGACACAGCTTCCTAACGACAGCATATTGTCGGATTTGGCACTTCCGAAGGGTAGCATGCAGCTTGTTGATGCAACGCAATCAAAACAGATTCAGGAATTTACTAAATCCATGGTTCGCACAAGAGTTAGCGGTGGATCGGCAGCAAACACCATTCGAAGCATTGCCAACCTGAAAGCACCCTGTGGCTATCTTGGGAAGGTGAGCAACGATGAATTGGGTATATTTTTCAGAAATGAAATGAATGCATTGGGCATCAACACACTATTGCAGCACAGTGCAACGCCAACAGGGCTTGCTGTTGCTTTGGTAAGTCCCGATTCCGAGCGAACGTTTGCAACCTATCTGGGTGCTGCAGCCGAATTAACCCCTGAGGAGCTGAGCAAAGAAAGTATGGCAGGTTTCGATTATCTTCATATTGAAGGCTACCTTGCATTTAATCACAGCCTGATAAAAAAGGCAATGGAAATTGCACGGGCTAACAATATTATTGTTTCGATGGATATGGCAAGCTATAATGTGGTTGAAATCAATCGTGATTTTTTACTTGATGTAATAAAAAACGATGTTGATATTGTATTTGCCAATGAAGAAGAAGCCCGTGCACTTACCGGAATGGGACCTGAAGATGCTGTGCATCAAATTGCCGAAATGTGTCGTATTGCCATTGTTAAAACGGGTGCTGATGGGTCGCTTATTAAAAGTCAAGGACAATTATCGAAAATTCCTGCCCGCAAAACATCACCCGTAGATACTACAGGTGCCGGCGATAACTATGCTTCCGGATTTTTATATGGTCATGCCAACGGCTGGAGCCTGAAAAAATGCGGACAGTTGGGAACAGTAATGGCGTCAAGGGTAATAGAAGTTATCGGAACTACTATGAGTTCTGAAACATGGGAGTGGATAAACGCTGAAAAGGAATGCATTGCTGCATCAGGTAATGATTAATCCCTAGTGCTCTACTGCTTTTAAAAGCCTATAAACGAAATCCTAAAAAAGACCGTGTCTTTCCGCGTCGATTTTATTCTTGACTTTTCCATTTTGTGCAGCTTTTTTGAGCAAAAAACTAGTTACCACTGTTAAAGATACAGATGTTAAAATCAATAAATAATTCTTTCTCTTACTTTTTGTCTTGACACAAAAAGTAACCCAAAAGTCAAGACATGGTTCGGCTGCGCTCACCAGCCAAATATGCTCCTCCCAGCTCTACCCGTTTAATGAAAAAACTAACAAAGTAGTGTTTTGTCAGCACTGGCCTTTCTCCTTTGCCCGACAAAACAAAGCTGCGTGAAGCAAACCTTGTTCGGGTCTATAGATTGTTTGCTTCTCTTGCCCTTTGTTGTTTTTTGCTATTAAACGGCTATTCACGCCTTGGCTGGCTCGCATTTTTGTCGGGGCCGCCCGCGTTGCGATGCCTTCAGTGGATTGTCATCTTAGGTGGCCTTTGAGGTTGAAAATACTATTAGGAACGCGGATTTTCATGAATAACTTTACGCCACGGGGATGATACATTGCTGCATCAGGTAATGATTAATCCGTAGTGCTCTGCTGCTTTTAAAAGCCTATAAACGAAATCCTAAAAAAGACCGTGTATTTCCGCGTCGATTTTATTGATAACATCGCGCAAGTCTTCCTGCACAGCCGTGAAATCGGTATGATCAACATCCACAATAAGCAACTTCCCTAGCTTATATCCATTAATCCAGGCTTCATATCGTTCGTTCAGGCGCTGTAGGTAATCGAGTCGGATGGTATTTTCGTATTTTCGCCCTCGCTGCTGAATTTGCTGCACTAAAGTCGGAACCGATGCCCTGAGGTAAATCAGTAAATCGGGCGGCATTACCAAAGAGCTCATCAGATTGAACAGCGAAAAATAATTATCGAAATCTCTTGAGGTCATAAGCCCCATTGCATGCAGGTTGGGTGCAAAAATATAGGCATCCTCATATATGGTGCGATCCTGAATTACTGTTTTACCGGACTTTCTAATGTCGAGAATCTGGTTAAACCTGCTATTTAAAAAATAAATCTGCAAATTAAACGACCATCGTTGCATATCGTCATAAAAGTCGGTTAGGTACGGATTGTCCTCAACATCCTCGAAATGAGGCGTCCATGAATAATGTTTGGCAAGCAACCGTGTTAAGGTTGTCTTTCCCGAGCCAATGTTTCCTGCTATTGCAATGTGCATAAACTGTTGTTTTTCTTAATTCACTAAAATAAGATTTTTTGTTTTATTAACAATGAATTAGTTTTCAACTAAAAAATAAATTTGCAGTTTGTCGCCTTGCCGAACATAAAGCAACGATCCATTGAATAAAACCTGAATACTGTTATCAACCGGAAGCGCAATTTTTGTCTCATTGTGCAACTTCAGGTTATGCTCGACCAATTCATTTTTCAAGATATAATACAAATACCCATTGTTTACATAAGGAGCAGAAAAGCCTTGTTCCTGTATCCGAAATACGAAGTTTCCGAATTTATCGAAAACAAAACACCCGTTTTTTTCGAAAACAAGGCATACATAATCGGTGAATTCTTTCAGGGAAATGGATTTATCGTTTGAAACATCTACATCAATAGCACTGCTTGTGTTCAACTGTTTCAGATTGCTGTCAAAATATTTAAGCCGGAGATCGCCAGAGTCGAAAACCCAAAAACCACCTTTCTGCGAAGCACAAACCACCTCGGCTCTGTTCAGATTCAATCCGTCGAGCGAAACGGGATCACGTAAAAGCGACAAGGAATTATCGAGGAAAACCAAATAATTAAAATCCCCGTAAAACAACATAATACGCATTGGGTCGGTAACATCGGCACCGGTAATTTCACCCAGGTTTTTATTGGCGTAGCTGAAAATTACCTTACCATTACTATCGGTTTTTTTTATCTGATAAGAATCAAAAACATACAAATTGCCTAATATATCAACGCCAACGTTGCCCAAAGAAAAAGGAATTTCTTTCTGAAAAACCCACTGACTGTAAGAAGGAACAACAATTAGACTTAGTACATAAAACACCCATATAGTTTTCATTCCGCCTCTTTTTTGATGAAATTCTGTAAAAAATCAATCCAAATCTACTGTTAAATTTGAATAAAACAAAAAACTGCCTTTGCGAAAAAATCACAAAAGCAGTAATACAAGGTTCTTCAACTATTATTTTTTATCCTGAGAATGGGGGCACTCTTTATGGTTTCCCGGAGCCTTTTCCCCGCTGTTTTGATGGTCATTGTGTCCACATGGTTTATTTTCAGGCATCTGTCCTTCCCCTTCGGCGCATCTTGCTTTATTCTGTCCCATAGTTTTATGGTCGAACTGCATCTTCTGATCCTCATTCAGCAATTGTCTGATATTCATATTAGCGTGAACTCTGTTTTTTTCCATTTGCGCACGAATAGCTGTAATCTCATCAATTTTAGCATCAATTGCCTTAAGGTCGGCCTTATCCTGTATTAACAGCTTATTGAGCTCTGCTTCCTTAATATCACGTTCAGCTTTCAGATTTTTTTGTACGGAATGCATATCCTTTTTAATTGTTTGAATAGCCTTTTCCTGTTCGGGTGTAAGGTCCTGAATACCGTACAGTGTAGCTTGTTCCTTCTTCGAATTATTGCAGTCGGCTTTCTGCGCCATTGACACACCGGTAATCATCATTACGGCAATGCTCAATAAAATAATCTTGTTTCTCATATAAGTAAGTTTTAAAATTATGTTGTTTTGACAATCTGAAATCCAATTCGTTTAAAGCATTTTTAGTTAAGTTTGAAAAATTAAAACTATTAAGGACAGAAAACCATTAAATATTACCGGAATTGAAACAACTTAAAAAAAACCAAATAAAGGTTTTCAGCGTACCACTGATAATCTGTGAGCTCGACAAACAAGGGATACATCTGTTTGCCCAATGCCGCATTGGAAGAAAAAAAAGAATTGTACTTATCGATACTGGAGCATCGCAATCGGTTTTTGATAAAAACAGCGAAGTTTTTTCTGATAACGAATTCAATAAAATTACAGAAGAGAATGCGTCGTCGGGTATTAACTCGAGTATCAGCGAAATGTATGTGTCAACAATAAAGAGTTTTGCTCTCGGTGGCTTTGTGTTACGGAATTACTTCTCTGTTTTTATTCCATTCGACCACATCAATTCCATGTATCATACCATCGGAAAGCATAAAATCACGGGTATAATCGGCGGTGATATACTGCTAAAATACCGGGCCGAAATAAGTTATTTGGACAAGGAACTTCGCTTGCATCTAAATATTGAATAAGTTATCGTATTTTCTAAAAAATAATCTATATTTGCAAGCTAATTTTAAAAAGTATAAACGTTAAATTTTACTGAAATGCGTAATAAAGGAGCTATTATTCTTGTAGCAGTTTTACTTACTCTGATTTGTGTTTACTATCTTTCTTTTACCGTAAGAACCTACCAGATAGAGAATCGGGCAAGCAAATATGCCGAAGCTAAATATTCGGGCATGAAGCTGAAACTTGATGATTTGGAAAAATCGCACAAGCTCGATAGTATTAAGAAGCATTACCTCGATTCGCTCACAAAGAGTGGCGAAAGTGTGCTGTGGATGTTTAAGAAATATACTTACAACGAAATTAAGGAAAGGCAGTTAAACCTGGGTCTTGACCTTAAAGGCGGTATGAACGTAACTATCGAAGTATCGGCAGCCGATATTGTACGTGCACTATCGAATAACCGTAGCGATACCGTGTTGAACAAGGCACTTCAAATTGCTGTTGACAAACAGGTGTCGAGCAACGAAAGCTTCGTTGATATTTTTGCAAAAGCATACAAGGAAGTTTCGAAGGGAAAATCACTTGCCAATATTTTCATTACTTCGGGAAACGCTAAGATTTCGATATCATCAACCGATGCTCAGGTAATTACTTATCTTAAAGAGGAATACACTGCAGCTATAGGCAATGCCAACGAAGTTCTGCGTAAACGTATCGACCATTTCGGTGTAGTACAGCCAAACATTCAGGAAGATTTTGCAGTTAAAGGCCGTTTTCACATCGAACTACCCGGTATTAAAGATCCTGAACGCGTTCGCAAGCTTCTGCAGGGAACTGCCTTACTGGAGTTCTGGGAAACATTCGAGAATAAAGAAGTGTACAAATCGCTCGAAAAAATTGATGAATATCTTGCCAAACGAGGTCAGCCCGATACAACCAATGTTGAGGCAGCAACCGATACAGTCCAAAACACTGCACCTGTTCCAAACCAGAATGTTATTGCTGGGGATGATGTTACCGAAACCCCCGACACTAATGCTGCAGTGAAACCGGCTACCGCTGCCAATGACAAAAAGGAAAGCGACAAAGCTCTTGCTAAATCGCAGCACCCACTTTTTGTTATTTTAAACCCATCGGCATCGAAAGACGGACAATTAATGGAAGGGCCGGTTGTAGGAAGAGCAGTAGCAACCGATACTGCTGAAATAAACGCTATTTTCAGAGATGAAAAAGTGAAAGCATTCCTCAATAAAGATTTGGTGCTTGCCTGGTCATTTAAACCCCTCGAAAATTCAGACGATGTATTTGAACTGATTGCACTTCGACGCGTAAAAAATGGAGCTGTTCTTAATGGAGATGTAATTACCAATGCACGGGAAGACTTCGGGCAAACGAGTGCTTATGCCGAAGTTAGCATGACGATGAACGCCGATGGTTCGAATGAATGGGCAAGAATTACCCGTGATAATAAAGAAAGATGTATTGCCATTGTTCTCGATGGATATGTGTACTCCTATCCCCGAGTGCAAAACGAAATAAAAGGTGGACGCAGCTCGATTACAGGAAATTTCACAATCAACGAAGCAAAGGACCTTGCCAACGTTCTCAAATCAGGAAAGATGCCTGCACCGGCAAATATTCTTTCGGAAGAAATTGTTGGACCTTCGCTGGGACAAAAAGCCATCGACTCCGGTCTGAATTCTTTCATAATAGCTTTCATAATTGTAATGCTCTATATGGTGGTTTATTACGGAAGACCCGGATTAACAGCCAACCTGGCTCTTCTTGCCAACCTTTTCTTCATATTTGGGGTTCTTGCTTCATTCGGTGCAGTGCTCACTTTGCCGGGTATTGCAGGTATTGTGCTCACCATTGGTATGGCAGTGGATGCAAATATCCTTATTTTTGAGCGTATCCGCGAAGAGATGCGTGCAGGGAAAGCTCTTTCACTTGCTGTGAAAGACGGTTATAAGAATGCCTATTCTGCAATTATCGACGGGAACTTAACAACCATTATTGTCGCAATTATTCTCTTTAATTTTGGAGTTGGCCCTATTAAGGGGTTTGCAACCACACTAATTATTGGTATTCTGTCTTCGTTGTTCTCTGCTATCTTTATAACTCGTCTTGTTTTTGACACAAAAATCAAACGAAACAAGAAAATTATTTTCGAGACACCTATTAGTAAAAATGCTTTTCAGAATGTTAAAATTAAGTTTATCGAAAAGAGAAAGATTGCTTATGTTATTTCCGGTATTCTTATTGCCATCAGTATTATTTCGCTTGTAACCCGCGGACTTAACCCGGGCATTGATTTTACCGGTGGCAGAACCTATATTGTAAAATTCGACAATGTTGTAAATCCTCAGGAAGTGGCTAAAAACCTAAAGCTGACATTTACCGAAGCACCCGAAGTTAAAACATTTGGTGCAGGCAGTCAGGTTAAAATTACAACAAAATATTTAATTTCTTCGAGCGATAAAACTACCGATGCAAAAATTGACTCCTTACTGTATGTTGGGTTGAAGCCGATGCTACCAACAAATATTAGTCAACAAGAATTCCTTGCCTCCTACCGACAAAGCTCACAAAAAGTAGGACCTGCTGTGGCTCAGGATGTTTTGTCGAAATCGTTCATTGCAGTTTTAATTTCGCTTTTGGGTATTTTCATTTACATTCTGTTCAGGTTTAAAAAGTGGCAATATTCGCTGGGCGCAGTTGCATCATTGGTACACGATTCATTGATTATCATTGGAGCGTTCTCGTTGTTTTATTCCATTGCCCCGTTCTCGATGGAGGTAGATCAAGCATTTATTGCAGCTATCCTCACTGTAATTGGGTATTCCATCAACGATACGGTGGTAGTTTTCGACAGAATCAGGGAATACATCCGGGAGTTCCCAAAACGGAACCTGAAAGAAACCATGAATCAGGCCATCAACAGCACCTTAAGCCGTACCATGGGAACTTCTCTCACAACTTTACTGGTATTGTTGGCTATCTTTATTTTCGGTGGTGAAGTAATCAGAGGTTTTGTATTTGCAATACTGCTGGGTATTTTTGTAGGAACCTATTCTTCGATTTTTGTTGCAACACCAATTGCATACCAATTTATGAAGAAAAAACAAAAAGACGCTGAAACCAAATAAAATTAAGAGGCGGAAACGCCTCTTTTTTATTTCTTCATTGCAAAGTACGATGCAATTTTTTCTGCTTTACTCTTACCAACCAAGGAAATAATGTCTTCTTGATTGGCTTTTTTTACTTCGCTCAAGGATTTGAATTTATCAATTAGCAAGAGTATCGATTTCTCTCCAATGCCTTGTATCTGCTCAAATTCTGATATTAAAAACTCTGATGACCGCTTTTTGCGATGAAAACTTACGGCAAACCTATGGGCTTCGTCTCTTGCAAAACGTATAAGTCGCAGCGATTCTGAATTTTTGTCGAGGTATGCAGGTACAGAGTCTTCCGGAAAATAGATTTCTTCAAGTCGTTTTGCAATTCCAATAACAGCAAGTTTGCCGTATACACCAAGTTTTTTCAGTATCTCTACAGCGGCACTCAGTTGCCCTTTCCCACCATCCACAATAATAAGTTTTGGAAGTTCTTCATTCTGATCCATTATCCTCTTATACCTACGAAATACAATTTCCTGCATCGATGCAAAATCGTCGGGACCTTCAACCGTTTTTATATTAAAATGGCGGTATTCCTTTTTCGATGGCTTTGCATTCCGGAATACAACACACGATGCTACCGGGTTTGAACCCTGAAAGTTCGAATTATCGAAGCACTCGAAATAATCGGGTATTTCGCGTAAGTGTAAATCTAACTGTAATGCTTTCAGTTTACGTTCAATAGCAATTTCGGGGTCCTTTTTCTCTATTATTCTGTGCCTTTCGAGCATATATATTTTAGCATTCCTGCCTGCGAGTTCAAGCAATTTGAATTTATCGCCCTGCCGGGGAACAGTCCAAGTGAGCCCTTCAATTTTAAATTCAGGCAAAAAAGGAACAACGGCTTCAGGAGCCTTTTCGCCGGAGTTGCTCCACATTTCAAATGCATACGAAACAAGCAACTCTTGCTTTGTTTCACCAAATTTTGCCCGCATTTCGGCATTATGCGAGTGCACAACAGCCCCATCCACTATCTTTAAAAAACTAATATAAACAGAATCCTTATCCTCAGCCAAACCATATACGTCGATGCGTTTGATTTTATTGCTGACAACCGTAGATTTGGCTTTATAGGACTCGATGATTGCAATTTTTTGTTTAATGCTGTTTGCCTCTTCAAACTTATAGTCTTTTGCAAAATCGAGCATTTGATTTTTTAAATAATCAGTTACCCGTTGCAGGTTTCCCTTAATAATATCTCTGGCAAGTTTAATATCTTCGCTATATGCTTTTTCCGTTTGGAGTCCCACACAAGGTGCATTGCAATTACCAATATGGTACTCAAGGCATACCTGAAACCTACCGTTCTGAATGGAATCCTGATTCAACAATAACCTGCAGGTTCTGATCTTATATAACTGCCTTATCAGCTGCAACAATGTCTTAACAGTATGTACCGATGCATACGGGCCAAAATATTCGTTTTTTGCTCCTTCTTTGGTGCGTGTATAGAATATCCTTGGAAACAACTCCCCTGTAATACAAATCCATGGATAGGTCTTATCGTCCTTCAGTAACAAATTATACCGGGGTTGCCACTGTTTGATAAGATTATTTTCAAGGAGTAGTGCTTCACTTTCGTTATCGACCACAGTGTGTTGTATACCGGCAATCTTGTTGACGAGGATACGCGTTTTGTTATTTTCCTGTGTTTTATTGAAATAGGAACTAACTCTTTTTTTCAGATTTTTAGCTTTACCAATATAAATTATGGTCCCTGAAGAATCGATAAACTTGTACACTCCGGGTTTTGCCGGAAGCGATGCTATCTCGTTTTTAATCTCGTTCGTAACCATCTTCAATTACAAATGAATAACTGCTTGCATAAAAAAAATCGGCACACCCTTGCCGGTTGTACTGAAAGAGGTAATAACAGCACTGCTTTTGCGGAAAACAGTTATCAAGCCCAGACCTGCACCATTACCCAAAGGAGTTTCGTTTGAAATGGTTGAGAAGTATCCTGCTTTCAGATGGGTTGCGTCGCACTGCGAAAGTGCATCAACCCTCTTTTTAAGCGGAACCAGTTGTAAAGGCTCAACGGGATTGACAGAATGAACAGTGATTGATTTCTCCAATAACTCTACCCTGAACTCAATTTCATAATCATGTTCATGCCAGGAGTGTTTTTGGACATTCGTTAATAATTCATCAAAAATTGAAAACACCTTTTTCTGTGAAGAGATAGCAAACTCCAAATGGTCCAGAATGTTTGTAAAGTCTCGATGCATCCGTCTGAAAATATCGGGACTAACGGTTCCGGTATGTTCTATGAGGGTAACAGGTTTTGGATTATTCTGCATCATTAATACATTTCGTCTCAATAAAAGAGAGAATGTAAATTTACTAAAATCGAAGAAAGCTGCAAATCAGCAAAGTAAAAGTTGCTTACCAGTCTTTTTCAACATTAATTTTCTGAGTTTTCACTTTTTGTTCCTGAACTTTTTTCTGGAGGTCTTTTTCGTCTTGTTCCAAAGCCTTTAAAATCCGTTCGGCATCCCCTTTCGAAATTTTTTCAGGGTCAGATTGTTTGTTTTGTTTCTGTTTATTTTCGTTATTATCGCCGTTTTGCTGCTCTTTTGGTTTGTTTTGTTGCTGCTGATTTTGTTCAGAGCCGGTCCCACCCCCTTGTTGCCGCTGTTTCGAAAGCATATACTGTGCAATAGATAAATTGTATCGGCTGTCATCATCCTTTGGGTTTAAAATCAGTGCTTTCTGAAAGGCATCGATGCTTTTTACGTAATCGCCCTCCTGCAACCTTGCAGTACCAAGATTATACCATGCCTTTGCCTGCTCACTGACAGACCTTGCAGCAAGCATATAACCTGTAAAAGCCTCTGATGCATCTTCGTATTTTTGCTGGCGGAATGAAGCAGCACCCATATTTCCCCTTATCTGATACATTTCAGGTTGCAGGTCTGTCGCTTTTTTGTAAGCAATTTCGGCATCCTGATATTCCTTTTTCTCGTAATGTTTGTTTCCTTCTCTGATATGCTTTCGCTCTGCCTGTGCATAAACAGAGTTTATTGATATAATGGCAAATACAATATAAAAAATCCACTTAGTCATTTTCATTTTTTATCAACATTAAACAAATCAATCCTCCTTGTTTTTAAGCTTTTCTTTCCAGGAATAAATAGTTCAATCACAAGCAGCAACATAGCCAGAAAAGCAGGATAAGTAAACTTCTCATCATAATCGGCATATTTTTGAGAAGCAATTTTTGTCTGTTGCATTTTGTTTATTTCATCGGAAATTAAATCGAGCCCGGAATTGGTCTCACTGGTTCGCACATAAATTCCATGTGCAGTAGCAGCAATGCTTTTAAGTGTACTCTCATCGAGTTTCGACATAACCACGTTTCCGTTTTTGTCTTTCATAAAACCATTCCCATCGGGAGAGGGCACAGGTTGCCCTTTTGGCAGACCCATTCCAACGGTGTGAATTACAATACCCTTTTCATCGGCAGCTTTTGCTGAAGCAATGGGGTCGTCTTCATGATTTTCGCCATCAGTAAAAATAACAAGTACCTTACCGGTTTGGTTATCGGAGCTAAACGAATTAATTGCAAGGTCGATGGCTGAGCCTATTGCTGTACCTTGCTTTGGTGCCAGCGAAGGATTAATGGTCTGAAGAAACATTCTGGCTGATGCATAATCGTTGGTAACAGGCAATTGCATATAAGAATCACCTGCAAAAACAATTAGGCCTATTTTATCATTATTTAAATCAGCAATCAAACGCTCCACCGATTTTTTTGTGCGCTCGAGCCGGTTAGGCTGAACATCTCTGGTAAGCATACTATTCGAAACGTCGATGGCTACAATCATCTCTATACCATTCCTTTTCACCTCGAGCAGACTACTTCCAAACCGAGGCCGTGCCAAAGCGAGCACCAACATGGTAATTGCCAGAAGTAAGACCACATTGCGTAGAATGCGAAATCTTGTCGACACTGCCGGCATGAGCTTTTTTATAATTTCATTGTCACCAAAGCGCTGCAATTGCTTTTTCCTGATATAGCGTGAAAGTATCCATAATGCTACAAGTACTGGCACTATCCACAATAACCATAAATATATGCTGCTATGAAACTGAAACATAATATTCTCTCCTTATGGCATTGGTTTGTAAATTGTAAAACGCAATATCAGCTCACATAGTAATGCAGCAAGGGCAATTACAGCGAACCAGAAAAACTTTTCTTCAGGTTTACTAAAATCACTTATCTGTAACTTCGTTTTTTCGAGTTGATCAATATCTTGATAAATTTTCTTAAGCATTTCGTTGTCTTCAGCCCTAAAATACTGACCACCCGTGGTCTTGGCAATTTCTTTCAACACATCTTCATCAATTTTGACTTCCATATTGCGATACTGCGTTCCAAAGGCGGTTTGAACAGGGTATGGAGCGGTGCCTTTTCGTCCTACACCAATTGTATAAACCCGAACGCCGAATGTTTTTGCTATTTCGGCAGCGGTAACAGGAGCAACAGCCCCGCTATTGTTTACCCCATCGGTAAGAAGAATAATAACTTTACTTTTTGCATCGCTTTCTTTCAGTCTGCTTACTGATGTAGCCAACCCTGAACCAATGGCTGTACCATCTTCTAAAAGGTCGTTTCTTATTTCTTTAAATAAGTTTACAAGAACCGATTTATCGGTTGTAAGTGGACACTGTGTAAAGCTTTCTCCTCCAAAAATAACCAGACCTATTCTGTCGTTTTGGCGTGCATTAATAAAGCCAATAGCCACATCCTTTGCTGCTTCCAACCGGTTGGGTTTTAAATCTTCTGCCAGCATACTTCCGCTTATATCAATAGCAAGCATAATATCAATACCCTCAGTAGTGCTTGTTTGCCAAGCGTTTTCGCTTTGAGGTCGTGCCAACACAGCAACTGCTGCAGCAAAGGCAACCATCCGCAACACAAACATTATATGTCGCATCCGCACTTTTAATCCAGAAGCCATTCCTGAAAAAGCCACCGAAGATGAAATGTTCAGGCTTGGATGGCTTTTCCGGATACGATACACGTACCAAATGCTCATTGGTATAATTGCCGACAAAAGCCAAAAGTATTCAATATGTAAAAAACGAATATCGTTAAACATTTTTTGATTCCTCCCCTTTTTCAGATTCTACTTCAATATATGCCTCCTGAATCTTTACCTTATCGGGTTGCTGCTCTTCAACTGTACCTTCAACAATATCAAAAGCATTTTTAAGATGCATGTCGTTTTCATGGAAGAAAGGCTCTGCTTTTGCAAATTTCACCGCATCAGCCGTAATGAGAACTTGTTTTAACTGGTTCATGTAAGTTTCAGTAATTACTGAAAATCCCGACATTGCATTTAAAATTTCATCGGAGGTCATTTCCATAGCATTTACCCCAAATCTGCCTTCAAAGTATTTTCGCAACACATCTGTCAGTTCGGTGTAGTATTCCTTGGTTTTGCCGTTTTGCCATTTCTTTTCATCGCGTATTCTGTTTAATTCGCGCAATGCCACGATATGAGGAGGCTCTGGAGGTGGAATCCTTCTGAAAATATTTTTAATACCTTTCTTTCTGAAAACAAAATAATATAGTATTAATGCCATTGCTGCCAGCGACAATGCAATCCACCACCAGTTATGTTTCAGAAACATTTTCACTCTCCACCAGAACTCAGCCCAGGTAAGTGGGGTTTTGAAAAGCTCATCGCTGATATCCATAATTTTCAGCGTAACGAACAATGCTTGCCCTTTACGCACAGTATCGTACTGATGAATAAAAACTGTGTCATTGGCTCCCGGAATACGATGGGTTTCAACAATACTGTTATTATCAACAATAAAAATAGTTTTGTCGGAACCGGCACTGATTATTTTTACATCTTCATCATTTCTGAAACCAATTGTGCGATACAATTCAGAAGCAAATTGCTGGATATATTGTTCGCGCACAGAATCAACCATTGCTTTCAGTTGATCTTCGGTTACCGACCTGGCAATCGAGTCGGGAATAGCCATCGAAATTTCGTTTGCGAAGTTATTTTTTCCGAAAACCACAATTCCGAAATTTTCCGCAAACACAGTATCTCTTGGGACTGTGTCGATAAGCAGGTATGGTTTCACAAGCAGTTTTATACTGTCGGAAAATAATTCAAGCGTGTCGGTTCCAAAAACAACCTGAAGTTTCACCACCGGAATATAGCAAGTTCCTGTATCGAAAGCTGTAATGACATAATCGCGGCTAAATAGTGGCTGAGATCCGGTTTTACCTTCAATTATATCGCCTTGTTTCACAATGAATATTCCTTTTGTGAGTGTATCGTTATAAACCGGAAAAACAACATCATCGGGATTATCTCCTGAATACTGAATAGTGAATTGAATCTGTTCTCCGATAATCAGGCTGTCAGCAGATAGTCGCGTCAACACACTGGCCTGCTGTGCAACGGCTTGGCTTATTCCCCAAAGGGAAACAATCGCTATTAGAATTATGAGCGGAAATCGAGTCATCTTTACCTGTTTTTGAACAGTGAAATTAATGGTTTAATATAATCGTCGCCCGTTGCAATACTTACAAAATCGACACCGCACTTGGTAAGAGTTTCGCGGCAGATTTTATCATGCCTTAACCACCAGCTATTATACTGTTTCCTTACTCTGGCTGAAGAAGTATCAATCCATTTTATTTCATTGGTTTCGTTATCGCATACCTGCACCAGACCAATATCGGTAAGCTCTGCTTCTCGTCGATCAAACAAGCGGAGCGCAACAACATCGTGTTTGCGTGATGCAATTTTTAAGGCATCGGAGTAATCAGGAGAAATAAAGTCGGAAATGATAAAGGTTGTGCTTCGTTTTTTAATTGCATTGGTAAGAAATCGCAATGCTTCTGAAATATTCGTCTGCTTGTTTTGCGGCTCAAAATTCAGTAATTCCCTGATAATATGCAAAATGTGTTTCTTACCTTTTTTGGGTGGTATGAATTTTTCAACGTTATCGCTAAAAAAAACCACACCAATTTTGTCGTTGTTTTGAATTACAGAGAAAGAAATAACAGCTGCAATTTCTGCGGCCAGATATTGCTTCAGTTGAGTATGGGTTCCAAACTGCCCGGAACCACTAACATCGATAAGCAAAATTGCAGTCATCTCGCGTTCCTCTTCAAACACTTTTACATAAGGGTGGTTGAATCGGGCGGTAACATGCCAGTCGATATGCTTGATGGGGTCTCCGTACATATATTCACGAACTTCGCTAAAGGCCATACCTTTTCCTTTAAAAGCACTGTGGTACTCCCCTGCAAAGATTTGATTCGACAAACCCTTTGTTTTTATCTCAATTCTTCTTACCCGTTTTAATAATTCTGCTGTCTCCATTGAGTATCTCTTTCATTATGGATACAATTACCCAACCCGTTATCATACCGATTTTCTCAAATTTACATCCATTTCTATGGCACTTCAACTGTATTTAATACTTCGCTGATAATCTCTTCCGTTGTAATATTTTCGGCTTCAGCTTCGTAAGTAAGGCCAATTCTATGCCGCAGAACATCATGACAAACCGCACGCACATCTTCCGGTATCACAAACCCGCGTCTTTTAATAAAAGCAAATGACTTTGAGGCCATGGCAAGATTTATGCTTGCACGGGGCGAGCCTCCGTATTCAATTAGGGGTTTGAATTTCTCTAATTTGTACTGATCGGGGAACCGTGTTGCAAACACAATATCGAGAATATATTTTTCAATTTTCTCATCAAGATATACTTCCCGTACCAGTTTCCGTGCTTTGATAATATCAGCAGGCTTTACTACGCTTGTTGCTTTCGGGAAATCCTGAGCGAGGTTTTCCCGAATTATCAGTCGCTCCTCCTCAAATTTTGGGTAATCAATCACGATTTTAAGCATAAACCGATCCACCTGAGCTTCAGGAAGCGGATACGTACCTTCCTGTTCAATGGGATTCATTGTAGCCATAACAAGAAATGGCTTTTCGAGGGGATAGGTTTTATCACCAATAGTAACCTGCCGCTCCTGCATGGCTTCGAGCAATGCTGACTGCACTTTAGCGGGAGCCCTGTTAATTTCATCGGCAAGGATAAAATTTGTAAAAATCGGACCTTTCTTCACAATGAATTCTTCGTTCTTCTGACTATATATCATAGTCCCTATAAGATCGGCAGGCAACAGGTCGGGGGTAAACTGAATACGGCGGAACCCGGCCTGAATACTATTAGCAAGTGTATTGATTGCCAGTGTCTTTGCCAAACCTGGCACACCTTCCAGAAGAATGTGACCATCGCTGAGCATACCAATCATCAATCCTTCGAGCAGGTGCTTTTGCCCAACAATTACCTTTTGAACCTCAAAATTAATGATATCGACAAATGCACTTTCCTGTCGGATCAGTTCGTTCAATTCCTGTACATTCACGGTCTGTGTCATATATATGAATATTAAAGTGTTTATTAAATTGAATCACGAAATTATAAAGTAAAACGAAATAATACAACCAAGATGCTGTGGTAATGCTTATATTATTGTTAAAAGCTGTTAAAACTCTGTTAAAGGCGTTTTTGACAACTAATGAAATACATGAAATTATTTGATTATTGATGCTAACCCAAAGCTCAGCGATTGCATTTTCCGGTATTGGTGACCAATAATTATAAGACTGCATTCCTTAGAAGCCGATCGGGGATTTCTAACCTAGGGTAAATATAGCCAACTCTATCAGCGTACTTCTATTTCACCAGTGTAACAGCTCCTGTATATGGGTCGGTTCCGTTAAACAAAACAATTACATACAGGTAAACTCCGGTAGGAAGAAGTTTTCCATTGTAATAGCCATCCCAATCACCTTCCTGAATCGTGTTGTTATACAACTCCTGCCCCCAGCGGTTAAATACCTGAACAACTGCTTCAGGGAACATATGCAGGTTTTCTATTTCCCAGGTATCGTTCACACCGTCGTTATTCGGCGAAAAAGCATTCGGGATTCTGATACAATTGATTGGATTATCAGTTAATATTATTGGTCCCAACGACAACTCGCATCCTCGGTTATCTATAATGGTAAAATAATATTCTCCCTCCAGTAAACCATTGAAATATGGCAGGTTATAATTTACACCCAACCAGTTGTAGACATAGGGTTCAGTGCCTCCCGAAGCATTCAGGTCGATGGAGCCATCATTATTCCCTGTGCAGGAAGGATCGGTAGAAACAAATGAAGCAATAATTACCGATGGTTCAATTATCATTACAGTGGAATCATCCACACAACCATAGTCATCGACAACAGAGATAATATAGGTGCCGGCAGGCAGATTGGCAACCAACTGTTGATTTATTTCGAAGTTTGCATTACTACAAGAGAAAGAGTAAGGCAGTGTTCCTCCAGTGGCAAACATAGCAATACTCCCGTCGCTGCCTCCAAAACAACTTACGTCGGTAACAGCTGCACTGACATTGACCCCTGAGGTCGGTTCATTTATTACAAACGATTGTGTTCGCTGGCAACTATTACTATCTTTTATAACAACAGAATACGTTCCGGCTGATAAATTGCTAATTGTATAGTCGTGAGAACCATTCGACCATTCAACTATATAATCAGGGGTTCCTCCGGTAACTGTAACAGAAATAGACCCATCGGAAACTCCGGTACACCGGATATCCTGTATTACAGCATTAATGGTTATGGCAGGCGGTTCTGTAATAATACCCGTTGCTGTGCCTGTACAACCCCAATCGTCGTAAACGGTTACAATATAATTTCCAGGCTGAAGGTTTGAGATTATTGGTTGATTTGAATTGTTCGACCAATGGAAAGAGTAGGGCGGCTGGGCAGCTGTAATATCAGCACTAAGGATTCCATTAGCAGCCCCATTGCATGTGATATTCTGCACAACGGTTATCAGCGGATTTAATACCCCTGTGATACCGATATTTACTGATGAGGTAGCGGTGCATGAATTATTATCGGTAACTGTACAATAGTATATGCCATCGGAGAGATTGGTAGCATTTGGACCCTGATCACCATTCGACCAATGGAAAGTATATGGAGGAATACCTCCTGATGCAGTCGCTGTTGCACTTCCGGCGCTTACACCACAAGCAATTGGCGTTCCGGCAATTGATAGCAGAAGATCGTCGGGGTCGGTTATAGTAATTGACTGAACTGAACTACAACCGTTAAAGTCGGTTACTGTTACTGAGTATGTTCCAGCCACAAGATAATTGATTGTAGGGTTTACGCTGTTGTTCGACCAATGATAAAAATATGGTGGCGTACCTCCACCTGTTACAGTAATTGTAGCACTTCCGGTATTCGAACCACCACATAATGCATCGGTTCCACTGATTGAAGTGGTGAGCAAATCGGGCTGTGTAATAATCACTGTGTCAGCAAAAGAGCATCCCTGAGAATCGGTTACTGTGAATCCGGTCGGTGTATTTGCCGGAATACTTCCATTGGTAAACTGCGATGAACCATTAGACCAGAGAATGGAATACGGGGGAGTGCCCCCGCTTAGTACAGAAATTGTAGCAGAACCAGTTTCACCATAGCAGGGTGAAACTGGTTCTGCTACAATTTCTGTACTAAGCGGGGGCACTCCCCCGTATTCCATAAATTGTAGCAG
>Ga0116157_10000533_pt1 | contig 39202 bp, 32 predicted proteins | sample AD_UKC048_MetaG_FD_89882 | JGI IMG/M metagenome (GOLD analysis project Ga0116157, IMG submission 89882) | Active sludge microbial communities of municipal wastewater-treating anaerobic digesters from USA - AD_UKC048_MetaG | ecosystem: Engineered > Bioreactor > Anaerobic > Digestate | place: USA... | reverse complement strand
TAATATCGAGAATAACTCTTCGAGTTATTTCCCGAAATTAACAGCAGTAATATTACAAATAGAAATATTTAAATCAACTATGAATGACAGATCCCTGGTCTAGAAAATGGGGAGTACTTTAAACCTTTCCGGGCTAATACCAAGGTCTTTCTCTTCCGGAATAAATAAACGAAGTTGATTTGAAAGATCAAGATAGGTTTTGTTATAAGGTGTAGCAGTTAACATGATCACCTTACTGTCATTTAAATGAATGTACTCTTGAATAGAACGATATCGTTTACCTTCCCGGTTTCTAAGGTTATGACTTTCATCAATTACGACAATTCTATATCGTCTTTCCTTTGGCAGGATTGTTTGAACCTGAGAAGAGGGAATGATCTTCGCTCTAAGTTGGTATTTGTGCCTGTAATCTTCCCACATTTTAACCAGATTCTTCGGACAAATGATTAGCGTTTCAAGAAGATAATCATCTTCAAACATTTTGGCTAAAGCAGCTGCTGTGATGGTTTTACCCAAACCAACGACGTCTCCTATAATTACACCGCCTCTCTTATTCAAATGATGTGCAGCAACCAATACTGCTTTCATTTGAAAATCTAGTAGTTGCTTTTCAAATATTTTGGAAACTTTAAACTCCGCAAGGCCAGCCCTTGCTTCCCTTGCAAGATGGTAAGCAATCTTAAGATAAATATGGTACGGATGAATAAGTTTATCAGCAGCCCAGCTATTATCAATTATTTCAGTAAGTTCTTCCGAAATATCAATACAAAACTTATCCTCCCACCGGTCATTAAACCATTTTGATAATTTTCCTGATGCATCACGATCTAACACATCTATATTTAACTCGCCCTGTAAAGATAAACCTGAAAGGGTTAAATTACTGCTACCCAGATAGCCGATAATTGGATTGATTTTGTCATCTCTAAAGCATAAATAAAGCTTTGCATGTAACGGATATCTTAAAAATAATTTGACAATGACTTTCTTTGCTTTAATCTGTGAGGACAATTGCCTTAAGCCTCTCTCATCTTCATCGGTAGGAACACCTACTGTTATCTGTTCCTTAAATTCCTGTGCAAGTTTTTTCTTTATTGCAGCAGCTTTTTGATTGTCAATAGTGAGCTGATCCGAAGTTGAAAAGTATTCCTTTATTATCTCCAAAGGTGGCTTTTGCATTCCAACTAATAACCTGCAGCAATTACCTTCAATGCCATTCCACGGTTCGATATTTTCTGCAACTTGTTTCCATCCACGCAAATTGAAATATCCAACGCAAAAATCCGCACGATTTGAAACATCAAGCGTGTATCTCAATCCATCAACCAAATAATTTTCAATATTATCAAATATCTCTGGCATTATTTTCTCTTTTGGTTTAGCATATTTTCTGCGGCTTTTAGTCCCGATTGGACATGTTCAAGCCCCTCAAAATCCTTAGTAATTTTATCAGCGATATATTTTGTCTGGATATCCTTTAAATCCAAGTTAAGTATTTCTGCAAGGGGTTTTAAATAATCTTTGGAAGCTGGCCTTTCTCCCCTTTCAACTTTACTCAACGTTGAAGTATCAATATCAAGATATGAAGCAACTTTCCTCAAAGGAAGTGATAGTTCTTCTCTACGAAGCCTTAAGTATTCACCAAATGTTAATTCATTCATTTAGACAAGAATTTTTGGACAGAGTTGTCAAATATAATAAACTTAATCACTATTATTAAATTTTGAATGCAATTTTATTACTCGCCCTCCCCTTAATCCCCTCCCGTGCAAAATTCAAAGCAATTAACCGGGATTTCGGCGGGAGGGGAAAATCGTGGATTCTTCCCTCTCTCGTTTCTACAATTATTGATCTCCTCCGGAGATAAGCCTCAAGTATAAATTTGCAAGATCAATCACCATATGCCTACCTTATGAATACTCTTATTTGCTTTCCGACTGCTGGCTGCCGACCGCCGACTGCTGACTGACGACTTTTTTCATCCACAACAAAAAAAATATCCTTACCTTTGCTCTCCCAAAAAAATGAGTATCAAGAACCCGGGACATGGAGAAGAGTAAAATCATCGGAGAAATCAACGGTTTTCTGGTCGAGGAGTTCGAAATTGAAGAACATCTGATCAGACCGGAAGCTTCCTGGAAAGAGATCGGCATCGATAGCCTCGATTTCGTGGACATCGTGGTGATCATCGAAAAGAATTACGGCTTTAAGCTGAAGGGTGAAGAGATGGCCAGCATCAAAACACTCGGCCAGTTTTACGATTACATTTTCTCCCGCATCCAAAACCAGAACTAGCCATGGCCGGGTGGCAGGGCAAATCCCGCGGCACCCTTCTGGGCCACAGGATATTCGTCTTTATCCTGAAATACCTCGGATTATCACCCGCCTATCTTCTGCTTTTCTTCGTGGCTTCTTATTACTTCCTCTTCTCCCGTAAATCAAACCGCTTCATTTACCGCTATTTCAGGGATGTTCACCGTTACCCCCCTTCAAAAGCCCGTCGCGCCGTATTCCGTAACTACTATATCTTCGGACAGATCCTCATCGATAAAGTCGCCATCCGCTCCGGCCTGGAGGACAAGTACACCTTCGACCTGGCCGACGAAGTGCACCTGGCCGGTATGGAAAACGGCGGGTTTATGATCAGCGCACACATCGGCAACTGGGAGATGTCGGGCAAGAAATCGGACCGTATCCATAAAACCATGAACCTGGTGATGCTCGACGCCGAACACCGGCGCATCAAGCACTACCTCGAAACGGTCATGAAAGACAGAAACTTTAATATCATCCCGCTCGGCGACGACCTTTCGCACCTGATCTCCATCCGCCAGGCGCTCGACCGCGGCGAACTGATCGCAATCCACGGCGACCGTTTCATGCCGGGGATGAAAACCGTCAGGGCAACGTTTCTCGGGAAGGAAGCCGGTTTCCCCGAAGGCCCTTTTTACCTGGCGTTGCGCATGAATGCCCCGGTCAGCTTTGCGTTCGCCATGAAAGCCGGCCGGAAACATTATCACTTCCACGCCACACCTCCGAAAAAATATGCAATTCGGCCAGGCAAAAGAATTTCGCAGGAGGATATCGAACCGGTACTGCAGGATTATGTTTCTGCACTGGAGACGATGCTGAAGAAGTACCCGGAGCAGTGGTTCAATTACTACGATTTCTGGATTGATTAATTTGTGAAAATTCGTTGCATCCGTGATTATTCGCGTTCTCTTATTAGAACACGGATGATGCGAATTTTACGAATCTTCGCGGATATATTTAATTTTGAATCCCATTTCGGTTAGAAAATGAAGAAAATACTGATAATTTACTATACCCAAACTGGCCAGTTAAGGCAAATCGTCGACTCGATCACTGAACCGTTGAAGAACCACTGCCTGCTTTTTTTCGAAGAACTCAGGCCCGTCCCCTCCTATCCTTTCCCCTGGAACGGAATGCCTTTCTTCCAGGTCTTCCCGGAATCGGTCAGGGAGATCCCCTGCGAGCTCGAACCGTTGGCCAACAACCCGGACCTTGATTACAACCTGGTGATCCTGGCCTACCAGGTCTGGTATCTTTCACCATCTATACCGATGACCTCCTTTCTGAAAAGTGAAGCCGCAGGTAAGATACTGAAGGGCAAACCGGTTATCACCGTCCTGGGGGTGAGGAACATGTGGATCATGGCGCAGGAGAGGGTGAAGGCGATGATTGCCGGGGCCGGAGGAAAATACTGCGGAAACATAGTGATGGCTGATCCGGCCGGCAACCTGACCAGCGTGATCACCATCGTCAGGTGGATGATGAAAGGGGAAAAAACGCCGTTCCGCTGGATGGGAGTGAACTTTCCGGCTGCCGGTGTACCGTATGAGGAGATAGGGAGAGGGAGAGAATATGGAAGATTGATTATGCACTATTTAATAAGTAGCTTCACAGGAGAATTGCAGGAGGATCTTGTCCGGCAAGGTGCGGTAAAAGTTAATCCGGTGTTGTACAAGATTGAAAAGACCGGCAAACGGATCTTCGGGATCTGGTCGAAGCTGGTTCTGGCCAAAGGCGGCTACAACGATCCGGCCCGCGAAGGGAGGCTGAAAGCATTCCAATACTACCTTTTTGCGGTTATTTACCTGGTCTCGCCCATCGTTGCCGCCGTAAACCGCTTCCTGTTTTTTTTGAATCCCGGCGCTGCCAGAAAGATTGTTGACCGATTCTCCAGGTGAGATGGCATCTCGAATTCCATGAGACTCCATCTCAATTGGCCAGATGGCGTCTCGTTTCATTGGAGACTCCATCTCAAAAATCGAGATGGAGTCTCACTATTTAAAATCTCCCGGAAAATTTTAACTTTGCCCACTCAAAATACTTTGATGCGGCTTGTATATGATCAATGAGGTTTACATCACCCGACTCTCCAAATTCCTGCCCAATAAACCTGTGGATAACGACCGGATGGAAGATTTCCTGGGAATGATCGACGGGAAACCGTCGAAAGCAAAACGGATCATCCTGAGAAACAACCAGATCACCCAGCGCTACTATGCGCTTAATGAAAATGGCAAACTGACCCAAAACAATGCACAACTTACCGCAGAAGCCATCCGTCAGCTTTTTGATAAAGATTTTACTATTGAAGAAATAGAGCTTCTGGCCTGCGGCACCACATCTCCCGATCAAACGCTCCCTTCGCACGCTTCAATGGTGCACGGGGAACTGGGAGGCAAACCGCTGGAGATCATCTCCCCCTCCGGCTCCTGTGCCACCGGTATGCATGCCATGAAATACGGTTACCTGGCTGTGAAGGCCGGTGAGAAGAAAAATGCCGTATGTTCCGGTTCAGAGCTCTTCTCTATCATGATGCAGGCAGACAAATTTGAAAAAGAGACCGAAAATCTCCACCTGCTGGATCAAAATCCCATCCTGGCCTTCGAAAAAGAGTTCCTCCGCTGGATGCTTAGCGACGGCGCCGGCGCTGCGTTGCTGCAGAACAGGCCCAATCCGGATGGCCTCTCGCTCAGGATCGACTGGATTGAATCATCCTCCTTTGCCGGCCGGCTGGAAACCTGCATGTACAGCGGCGGTGATAAACTGCCTGACGGACGGATCAAAGGATGGAAGGAGTTCGACACGCAGGATATCCTCAACAAATCCCTCTTTTCTCTCAGGCAGGACGTGAAACTGCTCGGCGAAAACATCTACCAGACCTGCAATATGTTCCTGGCCGACATCGTGAAAAGAAGAAAACTCGACCTCAACCAAATCGATTATTTCCTGCCGCATATATCATCCGAATATTTTCGTTACCGTATCGATGCCGACAGTAAAGAAAAAGGAGTCCACATCCCGCAGGAAAAATGGTTTACCAACCTGGTCACCCTGGGCAATGTCGGCGCCGCTTCCATCTACTTCATGCTCGAAGAGATCTTCCATTCCGGAACTTTGAAAAAAGGGCAGAAACTGCTTCTCGGCGTTCCCGAAAGCGCCCGGTTCTCTTATGTTTACAGCCTGGTAACTGTCGTTTGACTTCTTTTATTATCTTTGCCCGCACTTTGAAAATGAGCCGCCCTGATGCTGGTTCCGAAAGAAAAGATTATGGAATTGCTGCCCCAGCGCCCCCCAATGGTTATGGTGGACGAACTGGTAATGTGCAATGAAATGGAAGCGGTCTCCAGGCTTTTTATCCGTGATGACAACATTTTTTTAGGAGAAACCGGTTTTTCACCTTCCGGGATGCTCGAAGCCATGGCTCAAACAGCCGCCGCCAGAACGGGCTACCTGTTGAAAAAACAGCCGGAGAGCGCACACAAAAGTATACCTGTCGGTGTTATCGGGAGTATAAAGAATTTTAAGCTTCATTTTCAACCTGGATCAGGTGATACTATTTTTACTACGGTTTTCGTGGAACATGAAGTTTTACAGGCAACGGTGATCAGGGCGAAAGTGGAGGTGGAGGGCAGGCTCTCCGCCGAAAGCACTTTGCAGATTTTTTTATCGGAAGAACAGGCTAAACCATGAAGAAGAAAGAAGTTCCCCAGGACGAAGGTCTGTCGGACGGTTTGTTTGAAGACATCTGCTATGCGCTGGACGACGATGGGCATTATGTCGTTGTCCCGACTACCGGTTTTCAACCAAAGACCGATGCACTGCTTCAGGCGTGGGATGTAATCCATGAAAAAATCGAAGAGGTAAGGCAACTGGTACTGGCCGGAAAACTTAGCCCTATCGCTTATTTCATGGAGAAAAACATTATGGATGCCCGGTTGCTGGCCGATTATATGGGTATCCCGAAATGGAAGGTGAAGCGGCATCTGAAGCCCAAGCATTTTAACAAGCTTGATGACGATATCCTTGACCGCTATGCGGAAACATTCAATATAAACAGGGAACAGTTAAAGGATATCAGCGTTATACAGGAGGATAAAAATGAATCAAAATAAATACTATATCGATTTTCAACATAAGCCGGCTGCACACTGCGAGAACGGAGCCACCTCCAACCTGCTGAATCATTACAACATCCGTCTCAGTGAACCAATGGTTTTCGGCATCGGCTCAGGACTTTTTTTCTCGTACATGCCTTTTATGAAACTTAACGGTCTCCCCGTTGTATCCTTCAGGCCCTGGCCGGGAACCATCTTTAATCGCAATACCCGCAGGCTCGGTATTGAAATTCAGCGTTATAAATTCAGAGACAGGAAAGAAGCGATGAAAATGCTGGATGAGAACCTGGCTAAAGGCATTCCGACCGGATGCCTCGTCGGGGTGTACCATCTCACATACTTCCCTCCTGCTTACCGGTTCCATTTTAACGCCCACAATATCGTTGTCATTGGTAGGGAAAACGGTGAATATCTCGTCAGTGACCCGATCATGCCCGGAATCGAGCGGATCAGCTACCACGATCTCGAAAGGGTCAGGTTTGCCCAGGGGACGCAGCCACCCAAAGGCCGTATGTACTTTATCAAAGGGATTTCCGAAACTTTTGACTTGAAAAATGCAATCGTTGAAGGTATTAAACAGGTTTGCAAAGATATGCTCGAGATTCCGATCCCCCTTTTTGGCGTTAAAGGGATCCGTTACATGGCAAAGCAAATGCGGAAATGGCCAAAGAAACTGGGAGAAAGGAAAGCCTCGCTCTATATGGGCCAGGTAGTCAGGATGCTGGAAGAGATCGGTACAGGAGGCGCCGGATTCCGGTTTATTTATGCTGCATTCCTCCAGGAAGCTGCCCGTGAACTGAACCAGCCCTGGCTGAATGAAATATCGGATGAAATGACACAAGCCGGCGACCGGTGGCGCGAATTCGCCATCATTGCCGGCAGAATCTTCAAAAGCCGCGCCGGGCAGGAAGAGAATTACCAGGCAGCCGCCGACGTCCTGCTCGACATTGCCGGCAGGGAAGAAAAGATTTTCCTTAAATTGCGCCATATCAAATTGTCGTGATGATCCCAACGCCAGCCATAGAGATAAACCATCTGGCCAAGACCTACCGGGGAGCGGATGAACCGGCCCTTGACGGGATCAGCCTGACCGTGCCCGAAGGGGAAATCTTCGGTCTGCTCGGTCCGAACGGCGCCGGCAAAACCACGACCATCAACATCCTTTGCGGAATCCTGCAACCGTCAGGCGGCAATATCAGAATTCTTGGAAAAGACTCCATCCGCGAACATGATGCGATAAAACATATTATCGGCGTAGTTCCGCAGGATATCGCCCTCTACCCTTCACTGACAGCCCGGGAAAACCTCAAATTCATCGGAAGCATGTACGGGCTTTCGGGGAAGAACCTGGCCGACCGGGTGGATGAATGCCTCCATGTTTTTGGTCTGACCAAATTCGGCGGACGCATGGTCGGGAAATATTCGGGCGGAATGAAACGACGGGTGAATCTCATCGCCGGTATCCTTCATCAACCCCGGATTCTCTTCCTCGATGAACCAACCGTCGGGATCGACGTCCAGTCCAGGACCGTTATTATCGAATATCTCAAAAAACTGAATGAAGACGGGACGACGATCATATATACATCGCACTATATGGAAGAAGCCGAATTATTGTGCAGTTCCATTGCTATCATCGACAGGGGCAAGATCATTACCCAGGGCCGGCCGGCATCAATGGTCGGAAGCCAGCCCGGGTTTACTAACCTGGAAAGCATTTTCCTTCAACTGACCGGACGAAAACTGAGGGATTACTGATGAAAAGATTCTGGGCTACTATAAAAAAGGAATTTCTCGTTCTGGTGCGCGACTGGGCCGGTCTTGGCCTGATCTTCCTCATGCCGGCTGTCCTGGTGCTAGTCATGACACTGATCCAGGATGCTTCTTTCCGGAAGCTCGACGAGACGAAGATCACCCTGCTGTATCTTGATGAAGACCTCGACTCCCTTGGATCTCATGTAAAAACAGGTCTTCTGGAAGCCGATTATTTCGAGGTGGTGACCGAGGTCGATGGGAAGATCCTGACTGAAAAAGAGATACTCAGCCAGGTCGCTGCCGGTAACTACCAGATCGGGATCAGGATTCCGTCTGGCTCGACCGATGCTATCAGGTTGCGCGGACAGCAAATGGTTCAACAGACCATCCTTGGGATCGAGGCACCTCCTTCCGATTCATCAGGGCAGGCCCGCATCCTTATTTACTATGATCCGGCCATGAAAAACTCATTCCGGCTGACCGTCAGGAATGCGTTGGAAAATTTCACCTCGAAAATAGAGGCCGGGATCATGTTCAAGGCCCTCTCCGATGAAATGGCGCAATACCTGCCCGAACCGCCTGCCCCTATGACCGGCGCCGGAAGCAGCATCAGTTATGAAGAGATTTATGCCACCGATACCCACACCGAGATCATCCCTAACTCAGTCCAGCATAATGTCCCTGCCTGGACCATCTTTGCCATGTTTTTCATCATCATCCCCCTGACCGGCAACCTGATAAAGGAACGCGAGAGCGGACTGGCCATGCGGCTTATGACCATGCCCGGCAACCAGTTTCAGTCGCTCGGCGCCAAGGTCTTCATCTATACGATCGTCGGCATGTCACAATTCGCCCTGATGCTCATCCTGGGAAAAGAGTTGCTGCCCCTTTTCAATCTACCCCCGCTCATCCTGGGGCCTGAAAAAACCGCCCTCATCCTGATGGCTTTGACAACAACCCTGGCAGCTACCGGCTACAGTGTTCTGGTCGGTACTATTGCCCGGACACACGACCAGGCAGCCGTCTTCGGAATGGTATCGGTGATCATCCTGGCCGCCATCGGCGGGATCTGGGTGCCGGTATTCATGATGCCCAACCTTATGCAAGCTGCCAGCCAGGTCTCCCCGCTCAACTGGAGCCTCGACGGATTCTACCAGATACTCCTCCGCGGCGGCGGGATCAGGGAGGTCGCAGAAAATGCCGGCGCACTCTTTCTATTCTTCGCTGTTACCCTTACCCTGGCGGTGGCTATATCAACCAAATCCCGAAGGGCCTGATATCTGTCAGGCCTTCTGGGAAAAGAACAGGTAAGCTACGAAGATCGCGGCAATTACACCCGCCAGGTCGGCGATGAGCCCGGCCGTTATCGCATAACGTGTCTTGCGGATACTGACGGAGCCGAAGTAGACGGCAACAATATAAAAGGTTGTATCTGCAGCGCCCTGGAAAATACAGGAGAGGCGGCCCGCAAACGAATCGGCGCCGTACTGCTTCATCGTCTCCACCATCATCCCCCGGGCTCCGGAACCGCTCAGCGGCTTCATAAGAGCTGTAGGAAGCGCATCCACAAAGCCGGTGTCGGCTCCAAGAAAGGCCACAATGTCTTTGATCCCGCCAACCAGGTAGTCCATCGCACCGGAGGTTCTGAATACCCCGACAGCCACCAGGATGGCCACAAGGTAAGGTATGATCTTCACGGCAACCGAAAAACCATCCTTCGCCCCATCTATAAATGCTTCGTAAACATTGATCCGTTTGATGAATGCAAGCGTTATGAAGGCGATAATGATCAGAAACAGGATGAGGTTCCCGGCTACAGATGAAATGGTATTGATCTGTTCCTGGCTGATGGTGGAAAAATACCAGATCACACCCGAAACCAGAAGGGTAAATCCCCCGAGATAAGCCAGGACAACCCGGTTGAAAAGGTTTATCTTTTGCCATATGGAAACGGCAATAATGCCGGTAAGTGTTGAAAAAAAAGTGGCGAGAAGGATCGGGATGAAAACGTCGGAAGGATTGGCGGCTCCCATCTGTGCCCGGTACACCATTATGCTGACCGGAATAATGGTCAGACCGGACGCATTGAGTACCAGGAACATGATCATGGCATTCGACGCCGTCTCTTTGTCTTTGTTGATCTCCTGCAGCTCCGTCATGGCTTTCAGCCCGAGCGGTGTAGCGGCATTGTCAAGCCCCAGCATGTTCGCTGCCAGGTTCATCATGATGGAGCCCGTCGCGGGATGTCCTTTGGGTATTTCAGGGAAAAGCTTCCTGAACAGGGGCCCGACCGCACGCGACATGTAATTCACAATCCCTCCCTTTTCCCCGACACGCATCAGGCCCATCCAGAGCGTCATGGCACCGGTGAGATACAGCGAAATCTCGAATCCGGTTTTGGCCATGTCGAACGTGCTGTTCATCAATGCCGGGAATATCTCCGTATCGGCAAAAAATATGAGCCTGATGATGCCTATCAGGAATGCGACGATGAAAAATCCGATCCAGATATAATTCAGTACCATTGCCTGAGTTTATCACGATCAAATTTATTATTTTACCTCACAATTTAAGGCATTCATCGATTTTATTTTTTTACTTCATCAACTGTGTTTTTCTTTGCGGAAAATTTGTTGAGATGAAGAAGATCGGATTAATTTTATATTTCTTTCTGTTATTCAGCGCTTTATACGCTTCCAATGAGGCTGCCCCCGGAGTAATCAAAGGTAAAGTCATCGAAAGCTTATCCAATACACCCGTTGAATATGCTACTGTTACCCTTTATACATCTAAAGACTCAATGATGGTCGACGGAGTGATCACGAATTCGGAAGGCTTGTTTGAGTTTAAAAAAATTGATTTTGGCGAATATAACCTGATCATCCGGTTTATGGGTTTCCGGAAGATATTTGTACAGGGGATAAAAATTGAAGATAAAAGAACGGTGATAGATATCGGAACGGTTATGCTGAAAGCGGACGTGACCGACCTGGATGAGGTGGAAATCGTGGCGGATAAGCCACTGGTAGAATATAAGATCGACCGCAAAGTGGTGAATGTCGACCAGCAACTGCAGGCCCAGGGAGGAACGGCGGTTGATGTCCTCGAAAGGATTCCCTCGGTTTCTACTGACCTTGAGGGAAACGTAGCCCTGCGCGGAAGTACATCATTTACTGTCCTTATCGATGGAAAACCGAGTATCCTGACAGGAAGCGACGCCCTCAACCAGATTCCGGCATCGACCATCGAAAAAATCGAAATTATTACCAACCCATCCGCAAAATATGACCCGGATGGTACGGCGGGTATCATTAATGTCATCACCAAAAAGAACAGCCTGAAAGGGCTTTCGGGGATCATCAATCTCAGTGCCGGCACCAGCCCCGACTATTCAGGCAGTTTGTTGTTGAACTACCGGACCAGGAAAGCCAGCTATTCATTGGGCGCTGATTTTGGAAGCCGTGAAATGCCCATGTTCCGGGAAAGCTACAGAGAATCATATATAGGAGATACAACGGAATTCCTGCAAAGTAATGCCGAAAACCTGATGAAAAGGCAAAGCATCAGCGTTAAGGGAGGTGTCGATTACAGTATTACTGACAAGAACACGATTACTGCGGAAGGAAGTTACCGCTTCTTCAGCATGTCGAGGGGCGGGGATACCAGAAATGAAAACTGGAGTTCTACTGCAACCGATCGCGAATACTATTTTACCGATGCCCTCGATGAATCCGATCACCCCTCTTTCCAGTTCACTCTCAGGGATATCCATAAATTCAATGAGAAAGGGACCGAACTGACTACACAGTTCACGTTTAACCAGGGTGATGATTCCGGGGAACAGATTACACAGCAGTATTATTCGGATTCAACCTGGAGTGAAACAGGCGCTTATCTTTACAATTACAGGCAGAAAACAACCGAAAGCGAGAAAGAATTCAGAGGGGATATTGATTTTGAACATAATTTTAATGATAAGAGTAAACTGGAAGCCGGTTTTCAGCTCCGGATAGACCGCACGGAAGAAGATTATGAATATTTAAATTTCGATACGCTTTACACTAGCTGGATCTTAGATTTAGGTCAAAGCAATCAGTACGATTTCTCTCATGATATTTACGCTCTGTATGGAACGTATGCCACTGAAATTAAAAAACTTGGCATCAAAGCGGGCCTGAGGGCTGAATACACCGACCGGAACCTGCACCAGGTCACGGGAGGTGGCGATTACCCTTATGAGAAATTTGATCTTTACCCAAGCCTTTACCTGACCTATAAACTGCCTTATAACCAACAGATGCAGCTTTCTTACAGTAAACGGGTCCAGCGGCCCAGGGGGCATATGCTGAACCCTTATACGATGTTTTCAGACGCATTCAGCAGTTTTGCCGGCAATCCGCAGCTTGAGCCTGAATTTTCACACAACATGGAGCTGAATTACCAGAAATATTTCGGGTACTCATTTCTTACAATTGAAACCTATTACAGGCTGACCGACAATAAGATGACCAGGGTTCAGAAATTAAATGATGAAGGGGTGATGATGATAACGATGGAAAATATCAATAATGACAGATCTTTGGGTATTGAAGCCTCCGGCAATATCAAAGCCAATACCTGGCTGACCATCAATCCGATAGCTTCTCTTTACGACTATGCTTTGAATCAAACGGAAAACGGTGAAATAGAGACCCGCAGGAGCACCAACTGGATGGCCAGCCTTGAACTGGCCGCCAATCTGAAAACAGGGACTAAAATCAGGCTTAACGGCAACTATGACAGCCCTTCCATAACTGTCGACGGCACCCGGAAAGGAACCTTTTATACCGGTTTCTCTGCGCGCCAGGATCTGCTTAATAATAACCTGTCGATCACACTTAACATCAGGGATATATTTGACTCAAGGCACATGAAAGAGACCAGTGAAGGCGAAAACTATTATATAACCGGCGAAAACTGGCGTAAAGCGCCTGTTTTCAATATCGCCCTGAGTTATAAATTCAACAATTACAACCGCAAAAGATCTGCCGACAGTTTCGACGGTGACTACGATGTGATCAATATGAATTCTTATTTCTAAAAAAAGAATATGATGAAAAAAAACATTCTTATACTGGCTGCGGTTCTGTTTTGCCTGGCCCTCAGCGTGAACGCGCAGAAGGTAGCTTACTACGAATCGAAATGGTATCCGGGTGTCGTGAAAGATAATGAGGCCGATCTGTTAAACCTGATGCAGTATAATGAAAAGAGCGGGATGCTCTTTCTCGTTTCAAATGATGATTCAAGGTTATATATCACGCTGGTGGCAACCGATAAAGCAGCCATCCAAAAGATCATGCGTTTTGGCCTGACCACCTGGATCGACCCTGAAGCGAAGGGCAAGAAAAGATATGCCATCGAATTTCCGGTTAGTTCAGTCAAACTGCCTGCGCCTGCGGCCGATCCGGGGCGTGGCGACCGTAAAGAAGCCCGTATGGCCATGATGGCGGCTAAAAACGGTTTAATGATCCTTCAGGGTTTTGCAGAAAAGAATGAGAGCCTGGAAATTGATCCCCGTATGGATGAAAATTTCAATGGCCGGTTTGAAATGATGGAAGGGGGAAAACTCTCTGTTAGTTTAATCCTTCCCCTCGACCGGATGGGATTATCCATTGCCGGTGCAGCCGGTCATCCTGTCAGTGTTGCTTTTGAAACAGGGTACATGGATGTGACCGGAGCGATGCCAGCCGGAGGTGGTCAGCCGGGAGGTGGCGGAATGCATGGCGGAGGCATGTACGGCGGTGGGATGCCCGGAGGAGGACCGCCTCCCGGTGCAGGCGGCCAGGCAGGCAGCGACACCCAGGATCGTCCCGATATTGGCCAACTGGCCTCTCCGACCCGGCTACGGATCAAAACAGTAAAGCTTGCACCAAAACCTTAGTTCTTAAGACTCTAATCATTAACCGACGGCTTTAGTCGTCGGAAGACCCACAAAAAAGAGGCTGCCTGATGAACAAGCAGCCTCTTCACATTCCGGATCAGATGATGATCCTAAATCAATTCATTACCGGGTGACCAGCATCTTTCTGGTAAAGGTCTGGTTATCACCCTGGAGCACAACCGTATAAACTCCCTTACCAGGATTGTTCAGGTCGACAGGGATTTGTGCCTTACCATTCACCCGGATGTTATTCCGCTCATATACTTTGACCCCGAGGTCGCTGTATACTTTAATGGAGAACACATCCTCGCCGTTAATGGCAATATTGGCAACGAACTTACCATCGTTGGGGATCGGGAAGATGGAGAATCCGGTTCCGTTCATTTCATCCATACCGACAAAGATCACATCTACTTCGTTGGACGGATCAGAAACGCATCCTTCAAGGGTAACGATTGTATAGTAGATCCCTTCTTCGGTAGCCTGGTAATCCTGTTCCGTAGCGCCATCGATCATTTCTCCTTCAAAATACCACTGGTTGCCTTCGGCAGCGCTGCTGTGGAGCATGTAGAACTCATCGACAGTAGCTACCGGTGTTTCCGGAATCAGGTTGACCGTGACAGCATAGGGTTGTGACCATCCGCTGACGCCGCAATAATTCTCAGCAGCCACCCGGATATTTCCGGAAGCGGCATCCAGGGCGAAATCTACCAGGATATTGTTGGTATTTTCACCGCCGACGATAGTAGCACCATAAGGCAGTTCCCAAACATAGCCCAGTGCATCGGGCACGGCAGCGACGGAATAGCTGATACCGGTTGCACCTGCGCACAGTCCATGGGTTCCGGTGATCTGACCCGGTACTGCCGGTACCGGCATGACCGCTACGGCGAAAGTAGCCGGATTAGCGGCATAACATCCATAGGAAGTGGCGTAATTGACCGAGACAGTTTTATTGCCGCCACCGGTCCAGTTGACCTCTATCTGGTATGTTCCCTGTCCGCTGACAATGGTTCCGCCCGTCGTCACGGTCCACTGGTAACCGGAGAATCCCTGCTGTGTCGTATAAACATGCAGTCCCGAATTCACGCAGACCTTGTTGCTTCCGGCAATGCTGGGAGAAGGCAATGAGCCCACAGTAACATTCTTAACTGTTGGTATTGGTGCAGGACAACCGGCCACATTAGTATATGATACTGATACAAATTGTGCTCCCAGAGCATTCCATCTCACCAGGATACTGTTCGTGCCTGCGCCTGATAAGATTTGTCCTCCGGCTGAAACAGTCCAGATATAATCTGACATTCCTGCATCTGTTGTGTATGTATATGTATTAGTAATGCAAGCATTTTCAGCGCCGCCCATTCCAGGAAATGGATCTTCATAAATAGTCACTGGAAGGCTGGATGTAGGACTTACTCCACAAACATTAACTCCATAAACAACAACATCACCGGATTGAGCATTTGTACCATAGTCAACTGTAATAATATTAGTATAGTTTCCACTTACAATCGTTCCGCCCGGAGGCAATGACCAAACATAATAGGTAGCAAATGGAATCGGTGAAACAGAATAAACGTGTCCTGAACTCAATTGGCACGCAGAAGTCGGGCCTGTTATGGCGCCTGGTGTACCTGGCAATGGGCAGACTGTATTAAACGTCATATCATTACCATATGTCGTTCCTCCGATATTTTGACCGACACAGCGGTAGTGGTAAACGGTATTCGGGCTAAGGCCTGCAATATCCACATATACTGCCGTTGGGTTATTTCCGGACACTACAGAAGGTGTGGCGGTAACAGGTGTACCGTAAGCCAATGTTGTACCGTATTCAAACCATACATTTGCATCTTGTCCGTTTGCATTTACCGTTCCATTCAATGTCACTGAATATATATCAATATTTGTGGCTGTATTAGTGATAACTGTCGGCGGATTTGCTCCGGTTGTAAAAGTCATGTCATTTCCATAAGTAGTTCCATTGGCACTTTCGGCTTTGACCCTGAAATGATACATCTGTCCAATATTTAGACCTGATAAATAAGAACTGACTACCACATTATTTCCCCCGCTCACAGGACTTTGGGCTGCAGTTGCAGAAAAGCCGTATGCAACAGTAAGGCCATATTCAAAAGTAACAGTGGTTGATGCGCAAAGAGCATTTACCGTTCCATTAACAGTGACAAAATCTGCACCGATACCAGTGGCAGCTTGGGTTACAGCCACCGGAGGTCCGGAAACGGATGTGGTAAACATCATATCCTCTCCGTAAACGTGAACGCCGAGGGAGGTAACACCCCTGATCCTGAAATGGTAGGTAGATCCGGCAGGAAGTGATAACGCCGCACTTACGGCCACATCTGTGGTTCCGGAAATAGTTGCAGGGACACCGGCAACACTGTTGCCATAGGTGTTATCCGAGCCATAATCGAAATAGGTATTCACAATCAATCCATTCGGATTAATTACGCCATTCAGTGTCGCCCCATCGCAATCGACATTGGTGGCAGCCACAGTCGTTACGAACGGATTGGTTCCGAATTCATAGGCTCCCATATCCGGAGGATTGGTGCGTGCCATTCCATCAAAATCCTTTGGCACAGACGACAGGTAAAATCCGAGATTATCGATTGCTGTATTGGTAGGATGAAAATCGGTGGAAGATACATAATTCGGAATGACAGATACAGAGTTCGCATCCTGCCCGGTAGCGACCTGCCAGGCCTGAAGCGTTGTCTGGGCCGTTCCCAGGAAACCTAAAACACCGTACGTGCCGTAAGCATAATAATCATTGTAATTGATGGTGCCAAAGGTCGTTCCGGTAGGAGCATACACGCAGTATGATGCTGATCCGGCCAATCCTTCCAGGTTGTTCGTGAAAATATTATCCCTTACATCAAGACCTGTCACGCTGGAAGCTGTCAGTAACAAACAAGCTGACAAAGAACCGGCTGTCCCTGAATTGAACTGCGTTCCGGTCAAATGTACCGTATTATGGTAAATTTTATGGTTTGCTCCTGCTACCAGGCGGATACCGAATGGATTAAAGGTGGTTGAAGAGGCTGAATAATTGATCGTATTGATATTATAGATCACGTTATTTTGAATGAGGGCCCCGGTTACGCTCGCAGCATTGACATTGATGCCGAATGCGCCCCATCCGCCGGTGTTGTTATTCTGCAAATCATGGATCTTATTACCGTCAATCACAGCATTCGGAATATCTCCGTTGAGCCAGATCCCGGTCTGGCTGGTCGAAGATGAAGTGATCATGTTATAGATTTCATTTCCTTTTACCAGCGGGGCATTGGCACCGTTCAGGTAAATGGCGTAATATCCGATGTAATCGGTCGAAACAGCTGCGCCAAGGATATTGTCAGCAATGGTCAGATTATTGAACAAGCCCGTTGTGACACCACCGGCGTAAATCCCATAATACGCTTTGGAAATCGCATTATTCATGATGGTCACATTGTGGTTATCGGGGCCTGTTGTTCCTATTCCGGATGCTGCGCCAATAAAAATGCCATAGGAAGTTGAACCATTATAGCCATTGGCGATCACACAGTTTTTAACGACATTGTTGGAAGCACCCATTCCGGCACCCAGGCTGCCAATCCACACAACGGCCGTCGTACCACTGGCTACGGTATTGTTCAGCGTCATATCCCTTGATGTTCCACCGCTGTTAGAACCGTCAATGATCAGATTTTGAGTTCCGTTCAACTTGATTAAAGCAGTTGAGGAGCTTCCACTGATCACGGGGAATACACCGCTTGCAGGTTTGATCGTAACCGTATTCACGGGACTCGAACCGGCAATGGTATTGATAACCAGAGGGAATGTCTCTCCTGAGGAATAAGATGCATCGGTCAGGGTAAAGGTAACCGGACAGGTCACTTCTTTGAGATTAATATCGGCAATGGCAGCAGTCAGGGTTGCATAATCCTGCCCGGCACCTACCGTATAATTTCCACACAATGCACCGACAATAATATATGAATAAGGAGTAGTCGGAGGAGTGCTGCAAGCCGGGGGATTAAAGCTGAATCCACTCGCGCCACCGGATGGATTGGCACCTACATTGGGTGTGGGCGACACCATATCTTGTGCTACAATATAATACGAAACCACATCATTCAACACCGCGCCGGCACCAAATGTAAACGAGTACTGGTTCGGGCCAAGATAAGTTGCCGTTACCGGGGTAAAGGAACCGCTGTTAATCTTCCAGTAGAGGACGGGTAATCCGATACCGGCTGTGGGAACACCACTTGGGTCGGTGATGGTTGTATTTAAAGTCCTGTTACCAGTTACAGAGGTATTTACAAAGGGTGTGAAAAGGATATTTGGCGGGGTTATATCAAGCGCTAATCCGCCAAATTCATCAGCGCCGATATCAGGGGCCGCTGCCGGTGAATTCGCATTGTCAGGATATCCTGCATTCGGATAACGGGGATTCCCGTCGTAGTCATCAATGATATTTACAGGGGCCGAAACCGTGGCTCCGCCGCTTTCGCATTGTGTAGGAATCGTTGTTTGTATGTGCAGGTTATAAGGCATCGAAACGACATTGACAAAAGGCGGAACCTCCGTTATGGATGAGGCATCCCTGGGCGAAACCCTTGATTTGAAAGCATCAAGCGTCTGGTCGGAGTTGGTGCCGTCATAGTAAATCAAACGGTTGGATGAGGGCGTTCCGGCATAGAAGTCGTTGTTATTGGATAAATTGTTATAAGTCGTCAGGGTAGTCGAGCTTCTCTGGTAAGCAACAACCCTTCCGGTTGCACCCGGGGTGGAGTTATTGATCACGATATTGTTGCGCAACGTCACATCAGGAGATGTACTGGCATATATCCCGGTAACACCAAACGCCGCACCCGTTGATGATGCATTCAGGTAGATCGTATTGTTAAATGCTCCGAGTGTCGTGGAACCTGACAGATACATCCCGTATATGGCCGGATTACCGGTAGCTGCAGGAGCATACAATTCAGAAATATAATTATTATAATAGAATTGATTGACACCCGATGACTGGTAAACACCATAAAGTGTACCTGAAGCCGAATTCATGGTGATGTTCTGGATCTTATTATTATAGAAATAACCGGCCCCGGTTCCGTTTCCGTTGTAAATGGTATAAACCGTAGTATTAGCATTATTAATATTGCTGATAGTATTGTTATAAACATTTTTTGTTACGCCGGAGAACAGGTTGTAAAAAACATATGCTGTTCCGGTTGATGCGAGCGTAATATTATTAATGGTGTTATTGTATTCATTAAATACATTTCCCGAGCCTCCGTTATAGAAAACATAGGTTGTACCTGAACCAAGTACGGATTGAATTCGGGCATTGTTGGATACCGTATTGTTATACATATTGGTAGTCCCTGCTGTGGTAGGCGAACTGGCAAAATAGGTATAGTAGATGGTGCCGGTTGCGGTAGCCGAAGCTCCTCCTCCAAAAGTATTTCCGGATACATTATTGCCATAGAAATTGGCGTTGACTCCCCCTGTGGAAATGTAAATACAGTAAACGGTTCCCGAAGTATAATTCGGCACAGTATTGTTTATAATGCTGTTATTATAAAAATTAACCGTATTGGTTGTACCTGATGACCCGAACCCGGAAGCGTACATTCCATAAAACGCACCCGTACCGAGATAGGTCATACTGACCGTGTTACCAAAAACATCCACATTCGAGTTCGTGGAAGTCAGGAGGTACATGAGATAAAGCCCGCCTGTTGTATTGCTACATGTACCGGTAAAGGTATTGTTCGCAATTTTGATATTGTTCTGATAATAACAATAAAGGCCATATGTGGTAGTTGTGCCGCTCGCTTTGCCCAGTCCGTTGACTGTATTGGCGCCCCCGAAACCCAGTTCGTTGCCCTGGTCATAATAAGTAAACGGTGTGGCATCCGCCCTGCCATAGAGATAAAAACCATGATAGGTATTGGATACGTTCAGGCCGAAAAATTTATTGTAGGAGTTGGTTCCGGCCAAATCAGCAATAACTAGCTGTGTAGTGCTGGTAGGTGTGTGATTGTTTGAATAGACTGCATAACTTGCAGTATTGTCTGAATTCAGGCTTATCGCACAATTCTTTATCGTATTATTTTGTGAACCGTTATCCACAGACGCTTTTAATACTGCATACGCCCATTCCATCTGCATGGCTGAGGTGGTATTGGCGGCATTTTCCTGGACGTTGATACCATCGAACGTAACGTAATCAGCACCTGAAAGACAGATGATGTAATCCATCGTTCCGGTTCCGGGAGTGGCGGCTGTAATCAGCGGATTAGCGCCTGCCCCGCTTTTCTGAAAAATGATCTGGTTGCCCGCTGTTCCGCTGGCGGTAACCAAACCGGCGGTCACGGTGGTAAAGGTTTCTGTATGGCCGGCAGCAACATTAAAGGTCACTCCTCCGGCTCCTACACCCTGCGCGTTAAGTGCAGTGATGGCCGCTTCAATCGTCGCATAATCGCCGGGGATCGATTTGATTCCCGTCAATTGCCCGTAACTCATATGAATGAGAAACAGAGCCGAAATAAATAGTAACAGTTTTCTCATAATCAATAGTTTAGTAGTTAATTTGCTTTTGTCAGTTCATTTTATGATATTGGGTTTAAACATATTCTTCAAAATTGGCCCGGCATTTTTCAGGATAAAGATAGATATTTTTAAACAAATTGATTTATCGTTTACAAAGTAAATTTTCTACTGGTTGCATTAAAAAATATGTTTGGGTAAAAGCCACGAATAAAAACATAAATCATTATGATTGAAAATCATGAATTAATATTATTTTTACATTTATCATCTTTAATCTTCATTCAAAGTGGCTTTAAAAAGATTGCTGATCATCTCCACTGTCCTTTTAGTGTGTCAGAGCTCTATGGGACAAAAGCAGGCAAATTACTGGTATTTCGGCGTTAATGCGGGCCTGAGCTTCGCCATGGGAGCACCGGTAGCACTGACAAACGGGGCTCTCAACACCGGGGAAGGCTGCTCGTCTATATCCACATCCTCAGGCAACCTGGAGTTTTATACCGACGGCCGATTCGTATATAACCGCGAACACGACCAGATGCCGCACGGAAGCGGATTGCTGGGGCATTCCTCCAGCACCCAGTCGGGGATCATTGTCCCCAAACCGGGAAGTACAACCCAGTACTATATTTTCACCGTCGATGCCAAGGATAACGGTCTTGCTGCCGGCCTGTGTTATTCACGTGTAGATATGACCCTTGAAGGTGGCCTGGGTGATGTGGTGACCACTGAAAAAAACATCTCCCTTCTTCCGTATGCTTGTGAAAAAGTGACTGCGGTAGGGCATAGCAACGGTATATCTATCTGGGTAATTACACATCTCTGGAATTCAGATGCATATTACGCATTTGAAGTAACAACCAACGGGGTCAATGTCACACCGGTGATAAGCCATACCGGACCAGCCATTACCGGGGATATGGAAGCCTCCAAAGGGTATATTAAAGTCTCGCCGGATGGTTCGAAAATTGGTATTGCCAATAATACCGCTTTCCATGTTTCGATCAGTAATTTCAGCAACTCCAGCGGAACAGTTTCTCATCTTGTAACCGATTATAATTATGTCAACCCGGGAGGTTCTGATCCCGGTGGACCTTATGGCGTTGAATTCTCACCTAACAGCCACTTCCTTTACATTGGGGAATGGAAGGCCAACAAGCGCATCTGGCAATATGACGTATCGACCAATGATCCGGATGAAATCCTGGATTCAAAAGTGATGGTCGGTAGTGTCGCCCAGGACGCCGACCCGATCGGTGCCCTTCAACTGGGGCCTGATAATCGTATGTATATTGCCCGGAATGGCAGCGCATACCTGTCACGGATCAATTCTCCCAATGTGGCCGGCACCGGATGTGGATTCACCGATAATGCAGTAAATCTGGCTGGCCGTCAATCAAGATATGGATTGCCACCATTTATCCAGTCATTCTTCTACCTTTCCGCCGACTTTTACTGGGATGTCCCTTCCTGCGACGGAACACCGGTCCAGTTTTATACCAGCGCCTCCGATAATCCCGACTCCGTTAAATGGAATTTCGGCGACCCGGGTTCAGGTGCTGAAAATCAGTCGACTCTGGTCAACCCTACGCACCTGTTTACCAATACGGGTAATTATTGGGTTACCCTCAATGTTTATCTGTACGGGGTGATGAAAAATGCCTTCCATATTGTTGTGGTCCGTGAACAACCCGAAGTATATATCGGGAACGATACTACCCTCTGCGCTTATGAGCCATTTTACCTGGATGCCGGTTCCGGTTTTGAACATTATCTATGGAGCAATGGAGATACAACACAGATATCTGAAATTACCACTTCAGGAACCCATTGGTGCAAGGTTACCGGCGAAGGAGGATGTACCGATACCGACTACATTAATGTGACCCTGAATCCGGTACCGGATGTGTACGCCGGTGATGACCAGACCATCGCCAACGGAACGGCAACCACCATATTGGCTTCGCTGACAGGAGGCTCAGGTGATTTTACCTACGACTGGTCACCTGCCGCCCTGCTGGTCAACCCGCACGTGCTTCAACCGACCACCGTCAATCTTACCGGCACTACGCTCTTCACTCTCACCGTTACCGATAATGCCGGGGGATGCGTGAACTCCGACCAGGTGCTGATCAATGTGCTCGGCGGCGCCCTGGGGTGCTTTCCATACGCCGACCCGGAAGGAATCTGCACCGGTAACGAAAGCCAGCTTCATGCTATGCCCACCGGAGGCTCCGGCAGTTATATCTATACCTGGACATCAACCCCTTCCGGGTTCAATTCCGACCTGGCAAATCCATTCGTGAATCCTTCTGTCACCACTACCTACCACCTCAGCCTTTATGACGGGTACAGTACCGTCAACGGAAACGTCACCCTGCCCGTATACGCCCATCCTTTGCCCGACGCGGGAACAGACCAGTCTATTCCTTACGGCACATCCACGACTCTTCACGGGTATGCGGGTTCGGGTTCGGGATCCTATTCCTATCACTGGGAACCGGCCGGTAGTTTAGTAAACCCGAATGTCCAGCATCCAACAACGACTTTACTGGAAGTAACGACCATGTTTTCATTGACAGTAACCGATACGGAAACCGGTTGTATCAGCGAAGACCCCGATGTAACGATAGTGACGGTAACCGGGGGGCCTCTGGCGGTTCAACCACAGGCGCTGCCCGATACCATTTGTTCCGGTGAAACCACCCAATTGTTCGCTATGGCCAGTGGTGGTGCCGATTGGCAATATACTTACAACTGGAGTTCCAATCCTCCCGGATTCAGCAATACCACTTCCAGCCCGTTTGTAACGCCCACCGTCACCACAACGTATACCGTACAACTTGACGACGGATATAAGCAGGTTGTCGGATCGGTAACTGTTATCGTAAATCCGACACCGGCCGTTAATCTGGGCCCCGACCTGACTATATGCGTATTTGACACTGTTCGACTGGATGCCGGCTACTGGGGCGCAGGCACCAAATACCTCTGGTCAAACGGCGATACGGTCAGAACTATCCCTATTACCACCACCGGTATCGGTTTTGACCTTAAAAACATTTGGGTGACGGTAACCTCACCCGCCGGGTGTGTCACTACGGATAACCGGCTCATCATTTTTGATTTCGCTGCCTGCAACGGTATTGATGATCCGTCATCCGACAACGGATTCTCAATATATCCCAACCCCGGCAATGGAACCCTCCGGCTGGAAACCACCGGAAAGCATGACATCTGCCACGTTACTGTGGCCGATGCTTACGGCAGAACTATCATCCGTGACCACGAAATCAGGTTTTCGTCATCCAACCCGTCGTCAACCATAGACCTTACAGGGTACTCCCCGGGGATCTACCTGGTCAGGATAACTGAAAACGGCCGGGAACTGGCCTATCTGAAATATCTTCTTAAATAAGTAATCCGGGGAGAAAGTGGTTCATTAATCCGGTATCTCCTAACAATGGATGAGGTCTGATGCAAAAAGAAAAATCGGTCATAATTTTTATTGCCTTTATTATTATATGGCTGATCATTAATTCTTTCCAGGCCGGACTAACAGGCCTCCTCCATGATGAAGCCTACTATTTCCTTTATTCGGAATTTCCAGCCTGGGGATATTACGACCATCCGCCTTTGACCGCTATGATGATCAAAGCCGGTACATGGCTTTTCCACGGTGAATTCGGTCTGAGGGTATTGTTCGTTCTTTTATCGGCAGGGACAATCGGCATCCTTTATCTCCAGGCAAAACCGACCAACATCTTCTTTTTTGCCCTATTGTTCTTCTCTTTTTTATTTTTTCAGATAACGGGCTTCCTGGCTTTACCCGACTCGGCAATGATTTTTTTCACTGCCCTTTTTTTCCTGGTATACAAGAAATTTACCGAAAAGTATGACATCCGGTCCGCTTTGCTGCTGGGCACGGTCATGGCCGGATTGTTCTACAGTAAATACCTGGGCATCGTGGTGATCTTTTTCACAGTGCTATCAAACCTTAACCTTTTCCGGAAAGGTTCTTTCTGGCTGGCGGTGGCTATCACAACCATCCTGCTTCTGCCCCATTTGTTGTGGCAGTATCACCACGACTTTCCGACATTTTACTATCATCTCACCGAAAGAAGCCATGATGAATATTTCCGCTGGACAAATTTCCTCGATTATCTGGTGGGCCAGGCAGGACTGATCAATCCCATCCTGTTCATCCCGGTCATTTGGTCCCTGTTCCGGTTCAAACCAGGAAACACTTATGAAAAAGCCCTGAAATTCTCGGCTGCGGGCAGTCTCCTGCTGCCTTTCCTCCTAATGTTAAAGGGACGGGTTGAAGCTAACTGGACCATGGCCGGACTCCTGCCTTTGTTCCTGGTAACTTTTATAGAATGGGGGAAAAACCGGAAAATGGTCCGCTTTGCCACCGTGGCCGGACTGGTGACCATTTTATTGATTATTTCGGCACGCGTTTTCCTGATGGCGGATTTTCTTCCTGAAAAGTACACCCGGATGGTCAGGCTGGAGATGATCGGGTGGAAGACGTTCTCGAAAGAAGTGGAAAAGATTGCCGGCGACCGTCCGGTGGTATTTATCGGTGGCTACCAGATACCCTCGCTTTACAGGTTCTATACAGGTAAGGAGGCGTTTTCCTTCAATAACGCACTATATCGCAACAACCAATATGATCTTGAGGATATAGAAGCAAAGTTGCAGGGACGCAAGGTTCTCCTGCTGTTTCCCCGGAACACCATATCTCCGTCGGATCTCGTGACATACGGATATGACAGCATTATGAACCCGAATGGCCGGAAAATCCTTTATACATCTGTTGATGACTTCAGGTCTTATAACTGGCTCAGGGCAGAAATTATTCCGAATGATAACAGTTTTAAAGCAGGGACAGAACAGGAGTTCACGGTAATTCTAAATCGCCCCGTTAACGGCCCTTTGGATTTTTCAGATGTCAAAACGGGTGAAGTGTTTCTCACGTACCTGCTTTTACAGCAAGGAAAACCTGTCCAGTACCGGCTCTTTGAGAACATCTCCCAACTGGGATCAGAAAACAATTACCAAACATCATTCAGGATGACAATGCCCGAAAAACCCGGAATCTATTACATGAAGGTGTCGCTGAAAACGGGTATTCTCCCGCCCGGGATCAACAGCCGGCTGGTAAAAATAAAGGTGGAATAAATTTTTTTTTTGTTAGTTATTCATTTGGGTCATTTTCAGTTTATCTTTGTACTAAACAATTAATCACAGTCAAAAAACATAACCCTCCCAGAAATCACCCAGACATTTTAAACCTCTTAAATTTTCTCTATTATTAATCTTTTATTTATTATTCCACATGAACATTTTTATTGCAAAGCTCAGCGCTAACACCACCAGCGAAGACCTAAGGACGTTGTTTTCCGAATATGGAGAAGTGGTTTCCGCCAATGTGATCTTTGACAAGATGACGGGTCGTTCCAAACGATTCGGATTCGTTGAGATGAAAAACGATGATGAGGCCAACAAAGCTATCGAAGAGCTGAATGAAGCCGAATACGATCACAGCCAGATCGTGGTGAAGAAAGCAAGGCCGGCCGGAGAAGGCGGACCACGTCCTCAGCAAAGGCGCGACTTCAGAAGGTATTAATTCCTGATTTTACGGTGCGTCGCCGGGCTTAATTTCGCAGCGATGCTATATCCGCTACCGCTTCGATAGCTTTATCGACGTGTTCTTCCGTATTGAATGCACCGATACTCAATCTTACCGTACCGTGAATCTTATCCGTCCCCAAGCCTGTATGTACCAGAGGGGCACACTGCAAACCGGTCCGGCAGGCAATATTGTAGTCCACATCCAGCATGGTTCCCACATCGCCGGAATCAAAGCCCTGGATATTAAAACTTAATACAGCATTTTGATTTATAGGGTTTTCAGCACAATAGGTCGTTACGCCCGGAATTTGCTGAAGACCCTTTCTCAATTTATCCCACAAAGTGATCTCCATCCGGTGCAGGTTTTCAATGCCTTTCGCCAGCACCCAATTTACGCCGGCATGCAGCCCGGCTACACCTGCGATATTTAATGTGCCACACTCCAGGCGGTAAGGAAACTCCTCCAGGTGAGTTTTTTGAGCCGACCTGACACCGGTCCCTCCAAACCGTGTATACCTCACCGGCACATGCTCCATCACATAAGATCCGCCGATTCCGGTCGGACCCATCAGGCATTTATGGCCGGTGAAAGCAAGCGCATCGATGTTCATCGCTTTCATATCGATTGGAATGATACCCGCGCTCTGGCTGGCATCAACTATCAGGAATACGCCGTGCTGCCTGCAAATTTTCCCAATCCCGGCAACCGGCTGAACCGTACCGATCACATTTGAGCTATGGTTGACCACAACCATCTTAGTGTTTTGCCGAATGGCTTTCCGGATATCATCAGGATCAACATACCCGTGGGAATCGAAAGGAATATGGGTCACTTCAATGATCCCCTCCGTTTCCAAATGGTGAAGCGGACGGAGAACCGAGTTATGCTCAAGCATGGTAGTGATAATATGATCGCCCTTCTCCGCCAAACCTTGCAGTAATATATTCAGGGAGTCGCTGGCGTTGTAGCTGAATGTCAGCCTGTTGGGGTCATCTCCGTTGAATAGTTCCGTAAGCAGTTTTCTTGTCCCAAACACTACCTCCTCTGTTTCAATGGCCGCATCAAAACCGGATCTCCCCGGATTTACCCCGTTCTTCCTGTAAAAGCTGTCCATAAAACGATAAACCTCTTCCGGTTTTGGGAATGTTGTTGCAGAGTTGTCTAAGTATATCATAATTCCAAATTCCTTACAGTCCTATTGTCCTATTGTCCTATTGTCTTACTACACCATCGCTTCCGATACTACCTCGGCCAATGTCATTATTTTCACTCCCAATTTATAGCTTGCATTCGTCTGTATCAGTTGATCCACACAGTTATGGCAGGGTGTGCAGACTATTTTCGCCCCGGTTTTACGGATCTGGTCTGCTTTCAGGCCGGCGATTTTCATCCTTCGCTCATTGTACTCGCCCATGGCCAGCTGGCCCCCGCCGCCGCCGCAACAAAGATTATCCGGACCATGCGGTTCCATCTCCGTAAAATCACTTACAGCATGTTTGAGAATATACCGTTGTTCCTCAAATATCCCTCCCCCGCGAACCAGGTTACACGGATCATGCAATGTTACTTTGCCTTTCAGCCTGCCCGGATCGAGTTTGATCCTCCCATCCCGGATATACTCAGCGATAAGTTCCACTGAAGTCAGCACGTCAAAATCAAATGCTTTGCCGAGATAATTCGGCGCTTCCCAGCGGAAAGCCCTGGATCCGTGGCCACATTCGGCCAGCACACACCTTTTTGCTCCGAGAGACTCCATCTCACGGTGCAACCGGCCGGCAATCTCCGACGCTTCCTGTTCATTGCCACTAAAATAACCGTAATTGGTTACATCGTACATCTTCGTCGAGATCGTCCAGCTTTCGCCGGCTACATGAAATATTTTCGCCATGGCTGAGATCGAAAGCGGGAAAAACTTGGGCTCCCGGGGATTGAGCGTATACAGAATGTTTTTTCCGGGTTCATCCAGGGGAATTAAGGCATTGTCGTCGTTCACTTCCATCCGGAGATCTTCTTCGAGCCACTTTATCGTATCGACCAGTTCATGGGTCGGGATTGCCATATTGTTACCCGTTTTAATGGCGGCATCGACTGTAGCCTGCAGCGTATCCGGTACCAGGTTCATGTCGGCCAGCATCGATCGACCCGTAAAAACAACATGGGCAATATCGAGCCCGATGGAACAATGCAGATTGCATCGGCCGCACATTGTGCAGGCACCGTATAGCAGATCAATCATTTCGGCGATCATTTTATCGTCGAGTTCCTTTGCGCCCGTCAGCCAGGGCAGGGTCTTGCCCGTCAGGGTATAATACCGGCGGTATACCGATGCGACGAGTTCTACTTTTTTCGCCGGTACGAACCGGGCGTCTCTGAAAGCCTCATAGTATAAGCAACTTTCGGCGCATAAACCGCAATGTACACAGCTGTTCAACTGGGTCAGCAACCGGCTGCTTCCATTAGAATTCAATTTGCTGAGCGCCTTGCTCTTCATGTCTTCTTTCATCTCAACCGGCTTTGCTGTTGATATTACCGGAGGGCCATACACCTCTCCGCCCGTAAAAAAATCCCAGGTGATACCTTGCAGCAAAAAAGTAAAGCAAATGCCGCAGTTTCCCAACCGGGACGTACAGCATCAGGAGTGTGAAGTGGAAAAAGTAAATCAGTTGGGCAGTTGGGCAGCCGGGCAGTTGGACAGTCGTTCCCTCTGATATAAGGTTAGTATTACAGAGAAGAATAATTACTGTAAATACCTGGAAAATAGTTACGAGAAGGTTTGAAATAAAATCATCGGGATTTGACAATGACAACAATTCCTGTTTGACCATCCTTTTAATGAAAATACCGATACCACACAATGCAGAAATGGCCAGAAAAGATACGATAAGCAAGGTCAGCCAACCCTCCGGAAAATTACCGGTTATAATGAAGAAGAACAGGAAGAAAGAGAGAAAAGTACCGGAATGATAGATCAAGCCTGCCGTGTAAGTGGGGAGATGAAGGTATGCCGAGGCTTTTCGCGCCGGGCTCATGGCCCCGGTGAAGGCGTACCGGACCCCGCGGGAGATGCTTCCTGCAGACTTGGAATAATCCTGAGGGCTACCCTGCCGGATCAGGCGGATCAGGTGAAAAGTCAGGACAGATAAGCAAATCGCCAGGGCAGATAATGCCATCCATTGAAACCAGGCAAATTCCATAGATAAGATCAAACGCAGCCATCCGGTTTGGGAAGTCCGGCAACGCGACAGGCGCCGCGGGCTGGCCCCAACGGAAACAATTCATAAACATCTCTTAACCGCAGCCCCGTTTCCTGGCAAATCGTCCGGATCATAGGAGCCATCCCCTTCTCTTCGAAATTCCTCCGGATAATATTCACCACAGCCCAGTGGTTCTCTGTCATCGGATCAATCCCGTCGTACCGGGCAAATAGCTCGGCAACCCCTTTGTCCCAGATCTCCGGGTGGGCCAGAAAACCATCCCCGTCGACCTCAAAGACCCGTCCTTCAATTTCCATCGTTGGCATACTTTAGAATTTTGAGTTTTGAGTGTTTAATTTTTAATTAATATTTCGGACTGAATGTTATTTTTTTTCAACGGCCTTGCTCTGTTCATACCTTTCAATGACTTCGTCTTCTGTCAGGTTGGAATCGGGCAGGACAAAATCGGGGCAAATCCAGAGAGCTTTTCGGATAATATATCGCTGGCATTGCTTCCAGTTATCATCTGATTCACAATAGGTTCTAATATAATTTTCTTTTTGGGCCTTATCGGGTACAACAACATCGGTTTGAACCAGCCTGCATCCCTGATTGTTTTTACAAATCAAAGTCATTATTATCATTTATCAGGAGCCGAAATTATAAAAAAAGGTTGTTCAAACGATCAATTGTTCAAGAGTTCAATTGTTAGAAGAGTAATTTAGTTTGAGATTAATTTCAGATACCCTATCATTCTACCCGGTATGTTCTTTCCATCGTCCGGTTCATCAGTCTCACCGACACGCTTCTTGGAAATATCCTGGTGAGAAGAAAATAAGTCATCCGGTTCATCATCCCGGGAATGATTACAGTTCTTTTGACCAGTCTTTTCAATGCATACGATGCAACTTTGCCGGGTTTCATCACAGAAGGCCTTATAAGACCATAATGCGGATGGGTTCCCAGGTAACCGGGTGTAGCGGTAGCCCCCGCAACACAAACGCTCACGCGGATGTTCAAATGACGGAGCTCCCTCGAAATGGCTTCTGCTAACAGCAGGTTGAATCCTTTTGTCCCGGAATAAGCCGCCACCAGTCCTGTTCCCCATAATCCCGCAAGCGACGACATCAACAGGATCCCTCCCGAATTGCCTTCGCTTTTGAGCCATCCTGAAAACAAGTAAGCAAGACTGAGTGGCGTTCTTGCATTCACATCGATATACCGGTCGAGCTCACCGGCTTCCGCAGAGAGAAAAGGCTTGACCCGGCTGTATGCCGCATTATAGATCAACAGGCGGCAACCGGTCTCCCTGATGGCCTCCATGCATAGTGATGCAGCATTTTCCGACCCGAGATCGATCACTTTGCTGATGGTTTTGACCTGAAACTCCGATTCAAGTTTTGCAGCACGAGACTCCATCTCACTTTTCAGGATATCCACCAGGATCACATTCATCCCCCTTCGGGCCAACTCCTCGCAAAAAGCCGCGCCAATGCCTTCCGCAGCCCCGGCAACCAATCCCCACTGACCAAATTGTCGACGAAAGTCAGTCATGATTATTTTTTATATTTGCGCACCACTATAGTGCCGTGCAATGATAACAAATTCTGATCAGAATGGGGAAATTGCTCTTCTTAATTTTATCGATCATAAAGAATTTCAGGAAGTTAAAGCTGAGGTTAACCGGTAATACAGAATTCGGTATTTCCTCATCGCGTGTGGTCTCAGGAAAAGCCTGGGATGATTTCTGCGATCAGCTCAAGCTTGCAGGGGCATCCCTCCACTATCCCGGAGCACCCACCGACCCTTTCCAGCAAGCGGAAGGTATTCGCTACCTGACCCGCCTTACCCGAGCCGGCCTCGAAGCGTTCGTCGAATACAACGACCCCGCCTTCCCGGTCCTCCGCCAAATGGTGCATGAAACGGTTAAAATGGGTGCCGATAATCCCGACAATGTCTATCTCAATGCCCAGATCAGCGGACATTACGAATACCGGATCACCGGGAAACGAAACACCATCGATTATATCGGTTTTTTCACCCAAAACGGGAATTACGGCTCAACCGGCGGACTGGCCCCCTGCGGAAAAATCGATGACAAGCAACTTGTTTGCGAGCCCGACGGCAGCTTCGAGATCATCCTCAGTAAAACGCCAAAGGGGAAAAACTGGCTTAAAATTGAAAATGAGACAGGACTGGTCATCATAAGGCAAACTTATCTGGACCGGAAAACGGAAATTCCCGCCGAACTCCGGATCGAAAACCTTGACGGCAGAAAAGCGCCGGACCCGGTTACGCCCGAAAAGATCGACGAAGGGCTGAAGACAGCCGCCATGTTCGTCGGGGGCGCTTCGTTGCTGTTCAGCCGGTGGGCCAATAACTTCCGGAAACACTCCAACAGGCTGCCGATGTTCGATCCCGCCGTTTCCAATGCCGCCGGTGGCGATGAGAGCATCATCTATTATCATAGTCACTGGAAACTGGGCCCGGAAGAAGCGCTCGTCATCGAAGTGCTGCCGCCTTCCTGCGACACCTGGAACTTCCAGTTGAATAATTACTGGATGGAATCACTTGATTACCGGTATTTTAATATTTGTCTGAATAAAGCATCGGCAAAATATGAAGAGGATGGATCGGTCAGGCTGATCGTTTCGCCCACCGATCCCGGCCATCCGAACTGGATCGATACCTGCGGCCACACCGAAGGGACGATGTGCTGGCGCTGGTACCGCCTGAAAGAAGGGGTTCAGCCGGTAGCGCCCGGTTGCCAGGTTGTACAATTCAAGGATTTGAAAGACCATGAAAAAAGATAGGATCATCAAATCGTCGCACTACGGACACAGGCCCTGGTGGTTCAGGGTATTGAACCGGGCCTGGAGATCGGCCGGCAAAGCGGGCTTCAAACCGGACCTCAGCAAAGACAGCCTCATCAGAGCGGCAAGAAAAAGTACCGGTCTGACCGACCTGGGCAAAGATTTTATGGATGAACCGCTCGACCGTTTGTTGTGGTCGATCCGGGAAGAAGCACGGCTCCATCCCGTCGGTGCGTTCATTACCCGGCAACGGATGATCAACTTGCTGGCCGCCCGACTCAGGGCTGAAGAGATGTTCAGGAAAAATCACGGCATCCTCGACCGGCCTTTGTTGCCAGCATGGGTCATCCTGGGACTCCAAAGGACAGGCACGACAAAACTTCATCGTCTTCTTGCAGCCGATGAAAGCAACAGGGTCCTTTTAAGCTGGGAAGCGATAAACCCGGTACCATTAGAAATTCGAAATTCGAAACTCGAAACCCGGAACCTGGAACCTGAAACTCGACACCTGGAACGCGAAACCCGGAACCCGAAACAGGATAAACGTGTTGCTATTGCCAAAAAAAGTGAAAATGCTTTGCGGTTAATGGCGCCGGGTTTTTTTGCGATCCACCCGGTGGAGCATAACGCACCGGAAGAGGATATCCTGCTGCTCGACATCACTTTCCTGAGCACAACGCCGGAGGCGACCATGAATGTGCCGAGCTACGCCGCCTGGCTCGAAACGACCGACCAGGGCCCGGCGTATGAGTACATGGTCAAATTGCTAAAACTGCTGCAATGGCAAAGGCCGGGCAAGCGATGGATCCTGAAATCGCCACATCATCTTGAGTTTATCAATCTGATCGATAAACATTTCGATGATGTTCATTTCTTCTGGACCCACCGGGAAGTGACCGAATGCATCCCGTCGTTTATCAGCATGGCAGCGCACAGCCGGGTTATTTTCAGCGACGAGGCTGCCGACGGAAATACCATTGCCCGCCATTGGATCAGAAAAACAGGGTATATGTTGCGAAAAGGATTGGAATACAGGACAAATAACCAGCATAAGAATCAATTCACCGATATCTATTATGACGGCCTGGTCGGCAACTCTGCCGGGATCCTTACAGGTATTTACAGCCTCGATGGCGGGATGACACCGGAACTGCTGGAAAAATTCTCCCGGGCAGAAAAGAACAATCCGATGCGCAAATACGGGATCCATGAATACAGGCTGGAGGATTTCGGGGTCAGGAAAGAGGATATCCTGAATGAAACTGTTGACTATAGAAATTTTATTAAGAATCGCATTCGAGATATTTCTCGCTGATTTATAACTAATTTTTTCCATGCCAAAAACACAAAAATCGAATTACACAAGCCCCGCCAGTTCAACCTGGGAAGGGATCAGGGCTGCATTTGCAAGACAGCAGAAAGTCGGCTCGCCAGGTCCTGACGACCGCCTTGACGGGAAGACTGTCCTCGTTGACGGGGCCAGCTCAGGGCTTGGATTTGCAGTGGCTACGCAGATGGCGATGCTCGGTGCCCGGGTGATCATGGCCTGCCGGAGCGGGATTCCGGAGAAGGGTGAAGAGGTGAAAAGGAGAACAGGAAACAAGAATGTAGAGATGGTCTACGTGGATTTTTCCGATATGGATTCAATTAGGAATCTCATTGCAACGCTGAAGGAAGAATACGCCCCGTTCGATATCGTCGTCAGCAACGCCGCGATGGTGCCGGCGCAGAGCCGTAAAACACCGCAGGGGCTGGAAGAGATGTTCATGGTGAATTATCTTTCCAAATTCATTTTAATCAATGGTTTGATAAATGAGGGCTGTCTGCGTCGGAAAAGGGATGGCGTCCCTCCTCCACGGATCATCTTTGTATCATCCGAAAGCCACCGTCATCCGGCTGCATTCGACTGGGAAGGATTTGGCATTTACAAAACATACGGGATGCAAAAAACAGTCGAATATTACGGTTATTACAAATTGCTGTTGACAACGTTTGCCCGCGAACTTTCCCGGAGACTGAACAACAAAGGCAAAACCGAAATCTCCGTTTTTGCCCTGTGCCCCGGCCCGGTAAACTCAGGGATCGCCCGGGAAGCGCCGGGCATATTCCAGCCTTTGATGAAGCTTGTCTTTGCCATGTTCTTCAAATCACCGAAGAAGGCAGCCGAGCCGGTCATGTACCTGGCCGTATCAAAAGACCAGGAAGGGAAGGCGTTTGATTATCTTTTTAAAATGACCAGGAAGGATATCGATGAAAAGGCTGAAGATGAGGAGAATGGGAAGAGGCTTTGGAAAATGTCGGAGAATATCGTTAAGACGCTTTAGACCGGAAAGATCCGGTGGCATCCGGGAAGTGGAAAGCGGGCCGGTGAATTATTCGAACAGGAAATTTAGGAATTGGTAAGGCTCTATTCGAAGACCGACTTCGGCTTTAGTACAAAAATCCAAAAATCCATAGCGGCAGTTTATTCAGTGAGCCGAATTCGATCTCATCAGAAACAATATATGCCTCTTCAATGCCCAATATCTGTCTATTACCTTTTTTCCGGCCACCTATTTCAAAGGTATATTTGTTGTCGACCAGGAAATCGCCCTTTTCGGGATAAGCCAGTTTATGGTTTACCGATAATTGGTTCAGGAAAAAAGTTTCTCTTATTGTCCCGGATTTTACCAGTTGTTTCCCCAGAGCAAATTCTATATTAGTGTTTTCAAGATAAAGTTTGTCAGGCTTATTGAGAAAATTAATGCCTTCAGATTCATTTGATAACCAGCGGATAATATGTGCATGATGTAGAAAATAAAGGTAGCGAAGCAAGGTATCTCTTGTCGAGCCGATTTGTTGTGCCAGTTTGTTTATATTCGGCTTATAGGGCACTATGGCAGACAGGATGAAAAGTAGTTTTTTAAGCTTGATGATCGCCTCATAATTAATGTTGAAGATTGCAGGTAAATCACTTTCGAGAACCTGGTTTATGGTTTCATTCAGGCGGGCATGGTAGTGAACTTCATCTCCGGCGAAATAAGGATAGTAGCCATGCTGCAGGTATTCAGCAAAATATTTATATGGTTTGAATCCCGGCTGGTGATTAAATATGTCCGCTTCATGTCTGGCAAGGATCTGATCAAGCGTAATTGCCGGAAGATCCATTTCATATTTGAGCATCAGAAATTCCCTGAAGGATAGTCCTGGAAGCTCATAGATCAGTGCACGCCGGCTCAGATCATATTTGCCCTTTTGGATTTCCAATGCTGATGAACTTGTAAAAACGATATTCAGTTCCGGAAGAGAATCATAGATATTTTTAATTTCCTGCGACCAGTTCGGGTACTTATGGACCTCATCCAGGAACAAGTATTTTCCGCCGTTCCTCGCAAAGCTCTCCGCGAAGTGAACGAGGTGGTTTTCCCCAAAATAAATGTCATCGAGGCTTACATAAACTGCTTCTGCAGGGGATAGATTTTTAAGTTGCTGAAGAAGCAGGGTTGTTTTTCCTGTTCCTCTTGCCCCTTTAATTCCGATAAGGCGTTGTGACCAATCCACTTCGCTGATCAGGAAACGTTTGAACCTTTCCGGCACAGATATTATTTTGATGCGGGATAAATTGAACAGTCTTTCCATAAAAAAGCTTTTAGAAAGGACAAATATAATATAATAAACACTTATTGAGAAGTGAATTCAATATTTTGAATTAACGTTTCTATTGACTCTCCGGATGGCAGGAGAGTTCCGTGGAAGGACGCTGGGTATATAATCCAACACTTATCAATGCATAAAATGCAATCACGATTAATTTTTTTGACATGGCGTATTAGGATTGATCAAAGTCCTAAATATACGAAATATATGATCCCCTACTCCCGGTCTTTCCACCTGGCAATTTTGATCCGGATCTCATCCCCCGCATTGCCGCTGAACGAACGGTTGTCAATATCATTACCGTCGGTATCGACTTCCACTTTACTCCAATCTCCGCGGGTGACTTTATATTCCGATTCCATGCTGTTTGGCAGTGGCACTTTTATATAATACTTGCCGTCAGGTCCTTTAATGAACATCCAGTAACGACTTCCCGGATCCCAGTCGTTGATGTTAGAGGCAAGGTAAAGAACGGCATTTTCAGGAGTGTTTTCAGGAAGAGTATCAATAATTATGGTAATGCTCGGACAGCCGGGTTTTGGCAGGTCATTCCAGCTCCTTACCGTATCGTGGACCACCTCCTGTTTTCCATAGTAGGCGAAACGGTTTGAGATCTCGAAACCGCACGGGTCTTTTTCCACTGTGCTCCAGTCGCCCCGGGTGAACTTGTACTGAACCTCGCCAATCCCTTTGGGGAGACTGATCTCCAGGACCGAGTCGCTGTTTCTTTGCATGATATAATCCTCATCACCCGGGTCCCAGTTGTTAAAATTGCCGGAAATGTATATAGGCTCTGTCGGAGGCGTATTATCCGGCAACTTCTCCAGCCGGATCGTCATATCATAACAACCCGACAGGATCAGCAGCAGCAATCCTGAAATCAAAAGGCTTATTTTAATTCTATATACTGACATCCAAATTCCAAATTATATCCCCAAATCATCAAATCACCAAATCATCAAATCATCAAATCATTATATCCCTTACTCTCCCATCCACCTCAGCACCTCTTTCACATTCACGCGGCTTACCAGCACTTTTTCTTCCGAAGGCGGATCCAGCTCAACCAAAAGCCGGCTGTTGAAATATTTGCTCACTTTTTTAATGGATGATATCTGTGCAATGCAACTCCTTGTCAGGCGATGAAAACGGCCGGGATCAAGCATGGTCTCCAACTGGTTAAGGGTATAATCCACAATAGCTCTCGACTTGTTCTTCTGCATGGCAAAAACCACATCATCTTCCGCGTAAAAATATGCAATTTCCTCGATCTGAACCGAACGGATCTGATCGCCCGTCTTTAACAGGATCCTCGATTTGAACTCCTTGCTGAGCATTTTGAGAAGGTTCTCCAGCTGGGGATTCTCCCTCCATGATTGTACCGGCTCCGGGGCGGCTATCCTGATCCTGTCTAGCTTGTTGAGAGCGCTAACCAGGGCTTCGGGATTGACGGGTTTGAGCAGGTAATCGATGCTGTTGAGCTGGAAAGCGCGGATAGCGTATTCATCGTAGGCTGTCGTAAATATGACCGGGGATGAGATGTTGACTTTTTTAAAGATATCAAAGCTGATCCCGTCGGCCAGTTGAATATCAAGAAAAACCAATTCAGGTTCCGGATGAGAGCTCAGCCATTCGATGCTATCTTCTACCGTATCGATCTGTTCCAGGATCTCAAAATCCCTGCCGGTGGCTTTCAGCAGCCTGATCAGTTCGGCCCTTGCGAAGGGCTCATCTTCAATAATAAGTATTTTCACTATTTCAGATTAACGGGATGATCACTTCAAAATATTCTTTTTCACGGATGATTTCCACTTTATCAACAGTCAGAAATTGATAACGGTTGACTATATTTTTCAGGCCGACCCCTGTCCCCGGCTGCTCTTCCTTCGGCTGAAAATTGTTATGCACCGACAGGCGGCCGTTTCCGGCTTTCACCGAAATGGTCAGTGGATTGCGACGGGAGGCCACATTGTGTTTAACGGCATTTTCTATCAGGAGTTGCAGGGTCATGGGGGCGATCTTCTTTTCCATTGATTCGGGATCGATCCCGAACCGGAAATCGATCATCCCCTGAAATCGCAATCCTTGCAGAAAAGTAAAAGCATGAATGAATTCCATCTCCTCCTTCAGCAAAACCAGCTCCTTGTTCCGGTTATCGAGGACGTACCGGTAAACTTCCGAAAGCCTCCTTACAAATTCCGCAGCCCGGTCGGCATTGTCGTAAACCAGCGAGGACAGGGTATTTAGGCTGTTAAAAAGGAAATGCGGGTTCAACTGGAGTTTCAGCATCTCAAACTGGTATTCAGCATTTTCCTTCCTGTACCTTTCCATCTCCGCGAGCGATAACCGGTAACTTTCATTGTAAAAATAGCCCAGTTGCAATATACACACAACGATCATCAGGAACATTATCAATGAAATGATGATCACTTCATCTTCCAGGATGATCAATTGGCCGGGGTAGAGAAGGATATTCAACCCCACCCTGACCACGATTATCCACCAAAACGCAGTGATAAAGCCAGCCAGAAGCTGTGCCCAGAACCTTTTAACCGGCCCTTTTCCCCAGGGGAGAATTCTGTCAAGAAATCCTCCCGCACGAAAATAGGTTTCTAAAATTAGGATCCCGAATATAAAAGCATAAACATAGCTGATCCGCATGGATACCAGGTCATAGTACCGGTATTTGATATTGAATATCACTTCGGCAAGGAACCAGGTGCCCGCTCCGGTCACTGCACCCGTCAGGATACGGTAATACCATTTTCGCAAAATACCCGGAGTCGTACTGACAGTCATTTTATGCTCCCTGGATTAATTCTTCCAAACCAATCAAAAGTAGGCAAATTTTCAACATGAGAAAGAACGGTATAATTCATCGGAATGGCGGTCTCAGAAGAGAATAATGCTCTTCTTTACCTCTTCCTTGCCGTTTCTTATGACCACAAAGGTGTACCTGCCTTTTTCGGCATTCGACATATCGCATCCGATATTGGTAACATTCGATTTGCGGACAGTTTTCTGATAAACTTTTACCTGGTCTTCATTGTAGACCTTCAGGATCACTTTGTCATTTTCGGGATTCAGAACGCTGAATCTGATCATCACAGGACCGGTTTTTATAACTGATGCCTGGAATGTTTTTACCGGAGACCCCTGATAGTAATTGGTGTCGGCGATGGTACGCGCATTGGCGGCGGTCATCAGGATCATCATGGCGGCGGTTAAGATTGCTGTTTTCATGGTTT
>Ga0116157_10000530_pt1 | contig 39316 bp, 26 predicted proteins | sample AD_UKC048_MetaG_FD_89882 | JGI IMG/M metagenome (GOLD analysis project Ga0116157, IMG submission 89882) | Active sludge microbial communities of municipal wastewater-treating anaerobic digesters from USA - AD_UKC048_MetaG | ecosystem: Engineered > Bioreactor > Anaerobic > Digestate | place: USA... | reverse complement strand
TCATTGAAGCACCGATAACCAAAATTACCGGAAAAATTGCACAAAAGAGTAGAAAAATTCAAATCCCAACCAAAATTTGGGCTATTTTTGATCCGAAATTTTTTGCATGCGGATTTAAGGTAATAGATTTTCTTTAAACCTGAATATTTCATCTTTGATGTTATTTGTCTGATGAGACAGGGCAATCATAAAAAGCTTTACTATCGGGTCTTTGCCAATGTTATAGAACTGGCTGTTTTCATTGTCATCGTCATAATATCCGTCTTTCTTCCATAACGAAACAGCGTCTTTCAGCAATTCGTCAGCATCCTGATGCCTGGGTTCTTTATTATCAATGTTTTTCATTATTAAAATGTTTTACCAGACCTGAAATGATATTTCATGTGTATAATCATTTCCTCTTTCATTATTTATTTTTCCTTTTATCAGCAAGGTGATCATTTTTTCTTTTTGGGTATATTTCATGTCAACATAAACATCTTTCAGCCTGCACTCGTATTTTTCAATGATTTTTTTCAGATCATAAGCAAAACTATTTGAGTTTTTACTTGTTTCATTGATCTTTTTAGAATAATCATCATTTCCATTTTTATAAATCTCCTTTTCCCTTTTCCCATTTGTTTTGGCTAACAATTTATCGGGCCTTTTTTTATTCATTATAGTTCCATTTATTTCATCAAAAATTTCAAATTTGAAATTTTTAAATCCAAAGCCAAAATCACTTTCCGGTTTAAAACTTTTCCCAAACGATGAAACTATTAATTCAATGAATTCATTAATAGATTGTTTGATATCTTCTTCTGTTTCTATTAAGCCTTTTTTTATTTGAAACGGGATCTTTATATACATATGATTTTTGCAAATAATCTTTATATAATAATTATGTCCTCATCTTCTTCTGGTTTTGGCGGCTCTATTTCTACAAAGCATAAGACTTCTTTAAATGATTGTAAAAATGAGAAGGCCTGATCCAGTTTTTTCTTTATATCGTTATGATCATATTCTTGCAGGATAAATATTTCGGCGCTGTCATCCAACCCGGGATGGCATATGATTATGGTTTTAAAAATTTTTTTCAGTAATAAAACCATAACAAACGGAGGCTCGTTTTTGGTGTAGTTATTTAATTCAAGAAACAGCAGTGTTAAATTATAGATCAGGTATGGTTCGTAGGTTTTACTGTTCATCAAAACGATTATTTCGTTTGATATTTTTTTGATTTCTTCCTGTAAATTAATAAGAATTCCGCATGAAGATATGGTAAGACAGGGCGGAATATAGTCCATGATTTCCCATGAGCCGGAGGCGTTAGTAATTTTCATTATCGGAAATAGATTATATGCCGACTGTTCTGTCCATGCTTTTGCAGGTTTTATCTCAAAATCATATTCTGTTTGAATATATGGAATTTCATTGGTTTCAAAATGCGAAGGTTGTGTAATTTTAGCAGCTACATAGTATTCTGCTGTGGGTAAGTTGGGTAACGGGATGCTGTATTTTTTATCAAGCAGTATCAGCAGCCCGCTTTTTAAGATGGCCTCACAAAAGATTTTTTTTATTTCAAGGACAGCGTTGATTATAATACAATCGATGTCGAAATTGCTGTCGGGCAGCAGTCCATAAGAGTTTTGAATTATTAATTTTCTGTTTATTCCGTGATGGAAATCGTGATACATATCCGATTCGGTAAAAGTCTCCGGAGTAATTATCATCCCTTGTTTCCAGTCGATTCGTTTATTCGCGTCCATAGGCTAAAGTTGTGTGTTGTAATCCAGAATTATTTGTTTTTCATTTAAAACAAATTGTTGAATGGTATCTTTGATTTTATAATTGTAATCTGTTCCGGCCGGCAGAAACCATTCATTGACAAAAGCAAAAAATGCCTCATAGGCTGTTGTGAGTTCCTTATATTCTGTTACGGATAATCCTTTGATGTGAACAATAAATTCAATCAATGGCAATGACTCTGAATTTTGACCGATGAAAATATTTCGTCTTTTTATTTCCACTCTGTTATTCAGCACAGCACTTAGAATTTCAGGAAGCAATAACAGATCGCCGCGCAGCTGACTGCTGTAAATGAGCAATGGTGCGAGTTTTTTAATATAACTGTTTTCTTCCCGGTTCAGATCATAATCGAAAAAATATTTAAGTATAAAACCTGTCTGTATGTTTTCTGTTTCATATATTTCTTTTTCGAGCAGTAAACTTGTTTTAAAATACTGTATATCAAAGAATTTAAAAAATGTCAATAAATGTTTTTTTTCAACAATCTGCTTTTTTACTTCTTCTTTAATGGCGGATTCATTTGCGATTTCAGCATTACCAATGCTTTTCTTTTTCTTGATCAGCAACCTGTTTTCTAAAAAGAAAAGAGTTTCCGGCAACAAATGATAAATTCCGTCACGCGATAATTCCACCACAATTGATTCTCTGTCTGACTCATGGCTGATCCTCATGATGTCCTCAGAATAATTCCTGAAGAAACACCCCTGCGCACGAATCTCGGGATTATCGCCATCATATATGACTGCGATAACTGATTCGGCTTTGATATCTGCTATGGGAATATTTTTATCATTATATTTCACGGGAACGGTATAAGTATTTTTTATAAAAAAAATTCAAAGAAAATATGCAAATCCGGCCTTATGTTTATTATACGGAGACTTATTCGGTTTTTTGTCGTATCACTTTGTTTTTTATATGTTTAAAACATGCATTTTTGCGTCGGCATAGAGTTCAACATAAACATAACCATCTTCTGTAGTTACCTGAATTATATCATTATGAGGTATCCCTATTTCTTTGAGCGTCATTTCTACATAATGAAATTTATTGTCGATGTTTTCTATTTCATTTTGTTCGACGTCGCGTTGTAAACAGTTAAATATAGCCGGAACACTTTCAATATAATCAGGGATCTTAGATTCCGGAAGTTTTGGGAAATATCTTTTATTATCTGTACGTGTTACGATTTTATCAACAAATTTGTCATTCCTGAGATTGATCACTGCTTTTTTAACGTTTAATTTTTCTTTGATCATTTCTAATGCATCAGCAATCGTGGTGTCGGCGCTTAATCCGTCAATTCTGACCACAGGTTCCCAGGTTTCGTGGGCAGCGCAGGTATCATCAAATATCTCAGATTTGTATCGTTTTGCATTGAGAAAAAGTCCATCATAACTGAACCAACTGCCGCATAACGATTCAAAAGCGCCTGTTTCCAGTTCTTCATGATGTATCAGTTTCATGGCTTCCTGTACCTGGATAGCGCCAATGATTGATGCGATTACAGGCGTTGTGGCAACGCGCCCTTCCTTTTCGTTTCGTCTCGCATAACCTCCGCAGGGGAAGGTGTCGAAAATGACTTTTTTGGCGCTTTCGGTAAGTTCACATTCAAAACAGTTCCTTCCGGGTGAAAATACTTTTGCCGTACCCGACAGATCGAATATCCCCCCGTCTATCCAGGGTTTTCCGGCCCTCATACACATCCTGTTCAACTGAAGCCGGGCAAAATTTCCATCCAGACATCCTATAATTACATCCATCCGGCGATATATAGCCAGGCCCACATCGGTTGCAAGTCTGCCGATAATATACTGAATATTAATGGTCGGATTGATCTCCTTCAGCCTTTTTGCTGCAACTTCGGCTTTAAATAACCCCTTATCGGCATCTGATTCACGAAATAATATGGAACGTGTCAGGTTGCTGTATTCAATGGTGTCAAAATCAATAATCATAATATTTCCCACGCCGAACAGTGCCAGATTTTTGAGTACTTCATTTCCTAATGCACCTGCGCCAACCACCATTACCCTGGCATTTTTAACCTTATCTGATTTAAACCACGAAAGCAAAGGGAAAACCTCTTTTCCCCACTCTTTTTTTTCCTGTTGATCCAATTCGATGTTTTTCATATTATTTGGGTTTTGCCAGCATAAAAATTAAGGCGATTTCGAATCCGGGTGATAAAATCCTGGTTCCTTTTCCGGATAAAATGTTACTCTGATTGATGTGATACGCAGCCCCTGAATAAAGTTCTGTCAATTGTTTGGATATGGTATTCAATGAATAATCGCAGCGCGCGCCTAATTTCAGAATATACCGTGCATCTTTGCCTTCTTTTATCTTGCTCAAAGGAAGATAAACACCACCGGCGAGGTTGCCCCACAAAACGAGCTTGTTCACTTTGTAGTCGGCATCTTCGTAACATGAGGCATCAGACCTGAAATTCAACTCATCAACGTCATGAATTACAACATCCCATTCAGGATAATAACCGGAAATATTGTATTTTCCCTCACCTTTGAATTTATTCTGAAGATTTATAGATGCAGTAATGCCAATTTTACAATAAGCGCCTATCCTGTGAACTCTTGGCTGCCCGATACTCAAAACAATGGGAATATCCAAATAAAGCAAAGAAACATTCTCTTTTACATCTTTATAGGAACAAATGGCATTATACCGGTCATTATCAATATCTGTAAGCCCTTCCAGGGTTTCTTCAAAATTCGAAAAAGTGGCTTTGAATTTATAATTTGATATGCCGAGGCCTATACCCAGCGAAACAGGTCCCATGGGCTGTTCATAAACAAGGCCGAACTGACTGGATATCGGATGGCTTTTATCCCAAAATCCGCTTTTCATTAAATCACTGAAAAGGAAGGGTATGCCGGCAGCATATGATACAGATAGAGAGGGAGCAGATTTATAATTGTCTTCGGCCTGGCGTTTTAATTTTTCTTCCAGACGTTTTATTTCTTTATTAGCCTGATCCAGCGATGCATTCAGTGGTGTTATACTTTCTTTTAGTTTATTAATTTCCAGGTTGTTATTATCTATTTCAGCAGTTAATTGGTTTTTCTCCGTTTGTAATTTTTCGATTTCTTTATTTAAGGCGTCTGTTTGTACTTTGTTTTCACCCGGTTTGCCTGCTGCTCTCCCTGTAAGTCTTTGATTTTTTTATTCTTTTCAACAATTTGGTTTTCTAAATCAGCGTTTTTTGTTTCCAATTCGCTTGCTTTCAGTGCTATGCGCTTTTTTTCTGCGTTTGATTTGGTCAGGGAATCATTCAGAGGTTGAATACTACTTTTTAATTTATTGATTTCTATATTATTGCTTTTTTTCTCAGCTGACAGCTTATCCTTATCCGCTTGCAATTGGTCAATTTCTTTATTTAAGGCGTCTATCTGTTCTTTGTTTTCACCTGGTTTCCCTATTGTTCCCTGTAACTCTTTGATTTTTTTATTCTTTTCGATGATCTGGTTTTCTAAATCAGCGTTTTTTGCTTCCAATTCGCTTGCTTTCAGTGCAATGCTCTTTTTTTCTGCGTTTGCTTTAGTCAGGGAGTCATTCAGCGGCTGGATACTTTCTTTTAATTTATTGATTTCTAAATTATTATTTTTTATTTCAGCAGATAGTTTGTCCTTCTCCGTTTGTAATTTTTCAATTTCTTTATTTAAGGTCTCAATTTGTTTTTTAGTTTCATCCGTTTTGCCGGCTGCTGCCTGCAACTCTTTAATTTTATTATTCTTTTCAATGATCTGATTTTCCAGATTAGTGCTTTTTGTTTGCAGTTCGTTTGCTTTCAGTGATAATCGGTTTTTCTCCGTGTTGGCCAGGGTTAAAGAATCCTTTAGGTGCAGCAGGCTTGTATTTAATTTATTGATTTCAATATTATTTGTTTTCAGGTCGGCAGACAGCTTGTCCTTATCGGTTTTTAAAATTCCGATTTCCCGTTTTAATGAGTCTGTTTGGGCCTTGTTTACCACGGGGCCGCCCACAGTGCTCTGCAACTCATTTATTTTTTTATTTTTTGCCGCTATCTGGGCTTGTAAATTGCTGTTTTCTTTTTCCAGATCGGTTACCGCCTGGTATTCGATAGATTTAATGATATCCGGGTCGCCCTCATAATATACAAGTTTAACGGATTTGCCTTTATACGTGCCGTATACTGTTTTTTGCGCAGAAGCTTGTAATCCAACGAATATTACAAAAAATATTAATACTATTTTTTTCATATATATCGTTTTAAACCATTATTTGTCTTTTTCGACATAGGTAAATTTTGTATTTCCGATGATAAAAGAGGTGCCATGTGTAAGATGGATAATGTCCCCAACCTTCAGCGTCCTGCCACTGCCCAAAATTGTTCCCTCACTTATCGCCTTGCAATAAGGCCTGTCATTTTCGAGGTACAGTTCCACTTGTTTATCAGCGATCTTACCTTTATCATCCCAATTGATTTGAATAACACAATCAATAGATTTTCCGATAGTCACTTTGTTGAATCCGCCCGATACATTCATCCATTTATAAATAGCAATTTCGCGGTCTTTCATAGGCCCTTCCGTATGAAGGAAATATTTTTGAGAAATAAAATGTACCACGGCAATTGCCACACCCAAACCTGCTGCATACAGCATATAACTGAACAAGCCGATTATTTCCTGAGCAAAAGTTGAAAGATATAACACGATGAAACTGAACAGCACGGATATGATGCCGCCAATGAGTGCATTTTTAAATTTGATCTCGGTTTTATAAGATACGGATAATGCCATGGCTGCTGCAAAAAACAACCACGGGATCCAATCCAGCCAGATACAGTTTGAACTTTTGCCTGCGATAATAATTATTACAGAGCTCAGTAAAAAGGCAATAAAACCCAACAAGCTGCCGATCAGGGAACGTAGCAGTAAAATGCCGATAACTTTAATCGTCTTTTTTCGAAATTCGATGTAATAGCAAAACACAAACGTTAAAAAGAAACCCAGTACCAATCCTGTAAGCAAAAACGTAGGTATTTTGAATTGAAACTGCCTTATTATATTGGGATCTACAACTTCATCGGGTAATACTTCATGGGCGATGGGATAAAAAACATCTGTCAAAAAAGAAACCAGGCCATTAAACAAAAGGGCTGAATATATGATCTTGAAAAAAATCCAGGATAATATTCCTCCGATCATTCCAAACAAGACCCAGGGCAGATAATATGACCCGTTTCTCGGATCGGTCAATTGCTTTTTATTGTAATAATGAATGCCGGTACTGCAGTTTTTGCTTCCATATTCAGGGCAACGGTTCCGGTTTTCCTCCCAACATTCCCAATGGACAATATGTTTACACTTTGTAACGATCATATCGCCATCTTCAAACCTCTTTTTATCGAAATAACATCTTTCGTCAACCAATTCATTGCCGCTTCCATCGCTTACCCCTCTCCGGTAAGGCACCACATACTTTTTTTTGAAGATTCTGTACTGGATATAAGGAATAAGGATTTGCATGATCCCATAAACAATAAGAACAAACAATGCTCCGAATAATAATCCAATACCTATCTTTTTCCAAACAGACTGTGTTGACTGTATCTCACCCTCACAACTTCTATCCGGAACTTTACATGGCGATAACGGGGTGCAATACGTGTATTCTTTTTCCCCGTAAGCTTTTAAGGTGCCTTTTTCTATCTCTATCAGAAGCGTAGTGCGGTCTCCTCTATAGGTTTTTCCGGCAGGATTAAGCAATACCAGGCGATAATCGGCACTTATATCATCAATGGTTTTAAACATTATATTACGTATAGAATCAGATGAAAAAGCCCGGTGGAATTTACCTTTCATTTGATTTTCGGTTCCTGTGTTGCAAATTATTTCCATTTCATCTGCTATGTCTTCAATCATATCTGATTCCCCGAAGAAAATGCAATGTATGGGTATATTCGGCATTTCTTTATTAAGGATTTTTTCTCTTATGATAGAAGTTAATTCAATCTTTTGTTTGAAAAAATCCCCTCCGGCGATAAATTCATCTCCGTTCCTGACTTTACCGTTGGTGAGCACAAACAACATTTTAGGGGATGCGGTATCTTTTAACTCCTGGTTATATGCTACCTCCGGGTAATACCGGTGTGAATTTTGGCCTGACAATTCATAGATTTTGGCTAATATTGCCTCATATAAATGCTTTTCAGAACGCGTACGTTCAGCAGCTTTATCTAAAGAATAATTCAATTCCGCAATTGAAAATTCCACAGATGAAGTTACAGAAGCATCCATTAATGAAAAATATATTTTATTATTCGGAAGTAATTCTTTTAACTCTTTTATGGCTTCCTTTTGCTTTTTAATTTCTTTTTCATCAATAGAAGCACTTACATCCATCAAAACGAGGATGGAAATATCTCCGATTACATTTTTATCATTCAGGTATCTCGATTCAATGAAAACAGGGGCGTATGCGCTGTCGAAACCAGTTTCTCTGATTTTGATATTAGGTTCTTTAATGTCACCGAAAATGATTTTTTTATTACCTTCTGTCATTTTAACATCGCAATAGATCGTGTCGTAAAATTCCGAATGGTTAATGGCCACGAATTCCACTTTTGAAACAGCATTTGTATTATCCTCAGACGTTATGTCATTTTGCGATGTTTTTTTATTACAAGAAATAAAAAGTAATAAAGTAAGTATCAAAATCACTGGTTTTTTCATAGTTGGGTGGGTTTTTATCATGTTGGTATTTTTAAATTCTTTTTCTTCTTATCCATGCTTTCATTTCTTCGAGCGAAAAATAATATAAGGAGGGTTCTTCATGTGCACCCGTTTCAATATTATAGTTTAAGCAGGCATACAATTCATTGTCGTTTTTGTAAACAATAAAAAAATCATATTGTTTAATGATGGTGTTATATTTAATAAATAGTTCCGAATTGCCTAAGCCGGATTCTGCAATTAAGCAACCACTTACCCGGCTGTTGGCGGAAGTTAAACAATGCTCAATAATGATGTTTTTCCGCCTGTTATCAGCCATTTGGCTGAATCCCGAAAAATAGCCGACAACTCCCTTATTGCTGGAGTAAATGATATCATCTATATCGTTTATTGAATTAGCTGAAAACAGGATGGACCGGATCGTACTGTTCTTGATGGGTAATTCAAAATAGTTATCGGGGCTGCTGATATTTGTTACAATGTTTTCTTCTTTTGGTTTTCTGCTCCATTGATACAGGTCTTCCCATGAGAAGGTTTTTTTACAATCATCTTTGTTATTCATTGTTCCGTTCATCTTTGGTGTGAAAAATGCTGTTTGCCAGTCAGAAGTATTGGTGTCAATAACAATGGCAAGCATCCTGTTTTTAGCACCGGAAACAGAAACCTGATTCTGGACAATAAGATCATGGCCCGAAAGAAAAAGTCCCAAACCCGGGTGGGAGTGCATCCAGGCTGTGTGCTCATAATTGCATTTGGTCTTTTCACTGATATTGTTGAGTGTACTGCCCAGGTAGACGCCAATTTTTTGCCCGAACTGCAGGTCGTATTCTCCGTAAACAACATCGTCGCCCGGTTCAACAAGATATTCCAGACTGATATTATAGCTTGTTTTATCGTATCCGTCATATTCCCAACGGCCAATGATATAACAACCTGTTTCCGGAGTCCGTTCAGAGTTTACTAAGAATTTCTTGAACAGGTCGTAAATGCTTTTTATGGCTGCACGGCTGATAAATATGTTGTGTATGGCTGTATCAAAATAAATCTGACGTGCGTCCAGCACATAATAATTCCCGATATCGTTTCTGACACCATCAAGCCCAACGGTATAATCGGGCGTTCCGTCATCTTCTTCAATAACCTCAAATTTGTTATCCTCGGGTTTTATTTTTTCGTCCACAGGTTTTTTCTTTCTTAATTTTAAATAAATAAGCAGCACGATCAACATCAATATTCCGGCTGCTGCAACATACATCCACCATTGGATTTCAATCAGGGGAGCCACTGTGGTTTTTGGAATAAAATTTATTTCAATGTCAGTCGGGGTTTCAAAACTTATTCCCTCTTGTTTGTAATAAGTCAGCACATCCCCTTTTTTTATTTTTTCCTGCGGTATTTTAAATTTTAAAACTTTATCATCGCCTTCAAGCAGATATGCGTCAATATCGTCAAAGTCTTTCGTTTTAAAAGCCGTTTCAGGAGAATAATAAACCGCTTCAATTACTTTCTGAACTCTGATCTGAATAATATTTTTACATTTCTTTTCAATGGTCAATATCCCTGTATTTTCGTCATAATCAGCAGTAACATCCTGAGAATAAACCGGGTGGATGCAATTTAAAATCAGAAGCAAAAAGAAAATGACATATAAACTATAATTATGTTTAATCATGTTTTTATATTTCAGGTGTATCGTTGGTTTTTTTTGTGGCAGCTTTTAATAGTTTTTTGCTTTTCAAAATATTATATATCATTACCGCGAAAAAAACTATGGCAAATACGATGGCTATCTTTAGAATAATGCCCCATATGTCTTTTTTAGGTTCAAGATATAGTTTGTTTATGTTTTCTTTTGATTGGTTGGACGAATCGCAGAGAGCCAGTAACTCCGGTTCGCTTTTAATAAAATCTTCATTGTCGGTATATAAGATTTCAAACCGGGCATTAAGTTTTATGAAGTCTTCTCCTTCTTTGAGTAATTTAAGGGAATCTCTTTCCTCATTTTTCACAAAAAGATCACCTTTTTGTTTCATTATTTTATACTGTGAAAGGAAGTCGTTCAGCTTGTTTTTAAAGTCAGATTTCTTCTTTTCCCGGGCGCCCCCTTCTGTCAGATCTTTGATTTTTTTATCTATTTTAATTTGTAAATCAACACATTGGTCATAGATTTCTCCCAGATTTTCATTGTTTTCAATGGACGAAAAATAGATTTTACTGTAATTTTCAAATTTATCATTGGCTTTTTTAATATTTGTTTTAAGGTTGTCGTCAATATCCGAAATCTCTTTTATAGATTTTTCAATTTCTTCAAAGTCCTTCTTGTATTTTGAAAGTTTGTTTTCAATTTCCTCAGTAATAGCAGGGTCATCGAGCGTTTGACCCATGGCATCATTCCTTATAAAAAGGGAAACTATATTTATTATAAATACAATAAAAAGTATTTGCGGTTTTTTCATTTTACCTGTTCATAAAAACTATAACTTTCATAAAAATTCATTTTTTACTGAAATGCTTTATTTTTTGACCTTTATATTGTAAAAATCAACAGCCCCGTTATAGCTGTCAATAGCATCTTTTACTTTTTTTATACTTTTACATAAAGCACCGTATTTGCTGATTTTAGGACTCATATTTTTAATAATATCATCTATTTCGCTTATATCTGTTTTTTTATCTTTATCCCATTTTGTCACTAGGTTGTTTATCTTTACAGCAGCCTGATTAAGTTCTGCAGGGTCAAGCAGACATGTCATATCATCTCTGTATTTCGTTATTCTATCAACCCACGAATGATACTCCCGGACATTAGATAACAGGGTTGGACATAAGGAATTACCATATAGTCCGTCGATATTCAATTTTTTGTCTTGCGCAGAAACATCGGATTTTATCTGGTCACAATCCCTTTTCCTTTTTTCTTTTTTAGCCACTTCCAGATCATTATAACTGCTTTGTAAATTCATGATCAGGCTGTCAACTATTTTTAAGGCCTTAATTTCATCAACACACGGGTCTCGTAAAAGTTTTATATTGATTAGCGGGCCATCTGAAATATATTGCAAAACCACTTTTTTGCTGTATTTAGACGAACTGCCTGTGCTTTTAGCCGGGATAAAACCGAAAAACCTCAGATCAACAACTGTTGCTTTGTTTATAACCTTATAATTCATTGATAGTTTCAAATTCAGTGTGTCCATAAGATTTAAATTAAACATCTCATTCCGGAGTTTTGATTGCGTCTCTTTTGATGCACCGGCTGTACATCTGACCGTATCGGCAACATCATAACCCGAAAACTCACAATTTCTGCAGGTAACCGGGTACAATTCCGTCATCTTCACTTCTTTGACCTGCTTTGTAAAATGGCTGTTCAATGAAACATTTACATCGTATTTATCCTTAAAGGCTTTTGTAAATTTTCCAAGATTGGTCAGATAGAAACCATTATTATCAGGCGGTATCCATAACAGGTTATAGTTCGATTGCTTTTTGCTGCTGATAATTGCCGTGATGGTTTCTATGGACTGATCATACACTAAGGTCAAATCCAGATCAACAGTTTCACATTTTTTATGTGAATATTTGTAGGGCTTTAATTTCAGTGAAATAGTAGTGTCTTTTTGATGTCTCAGTATAAAAGTTGATTGGGCGCCAACCGTATATGCACAAACAGAAATACATATAAATATTACGAATTTTTTCATGGCTTTTTGGTTTTATATTTTTTTAAATCATCTATCCATCCCTTTGGCTCAGCCTGTTGAACAACCCAATGAGCAACGATATCATCTTCGGGGTAGGGTGGGTCAATAACGGAGGCATGGTATTTTTCATATTTAAGGTATAAGGCAACCCTGTCAATATATAAGGCCAGATCGGTGTAAGTGCCTGAGGCCAGTTCGTTGAGGCAGACCTTTCCTGCAAAATCGCCGTAATATCTGATATTGGGGTGCCAGGGATGAGGAATATTCTGGCCGGTATTGTCTTCAGTAAGGAACGTAAAGACCAACTTGCTACCGACGGTAGGATAATTATTAGGGATAATGATCCTCATAATAAACTTATCAGCAAAGACGGGATATTCCAATCCGTCTTTATCTTTTTCCAATATCCCGCAAAAAGATCTGATATGGTATGTGATCTCAAAAACAACAGGAAGCCCGTCGGCATTTCTTTCACTGATGATATACGAAATCTCATTATTTTTCCCCAGGCGTTTATCTATGGTTTCCCATTCCCACATCAGACGTGCATTCCTGTGTATGAAATTCTTCAGTTTTAGTTCTTCAATTTCCTGTAACATTTTTAATATTTTTTTCTGCGCGATGAAAGATGTTATATCCTTTTATTTATTATCCATTTTCAAATACTGATTTCACTATGGCCTGATCAGCATCCTTGTCAAATCATTCATTTTTGCTTTTCAAATCCTCGATCCATCCTTTGGGTTCTGCCTGTTTAACGACCCATTCAGCTACTTTTTCATCCTCGGGGTAGGGCTTTTCGCCAATAATCGCATGGTATTTTTCGTATTTCAGGTATAAGGCAACCCTTTCAATAAACAATGCCAGTGAAGTAAAAGAACTGAAAGCATCTTTATTGAGACAGACCCGTCCTACAAAATCACCGAAAAACCGGATATTCGGATGCCAGGGATGCGGAATTTTGTTTCCGTGAATATTTTCCGTTAAAAATCTGAATACCAACTTGCTTTCAACACTTGGGAAATTATTGGGAATATTAATTCTCATAACAAACCGGTCGGCATAAACAGGGTATTGGAAGCCGTCGCCATCTTCTTCCAGAATATCGCAAAAAGAATGGATATTGTATATAATCTCATATACAACCGGAAGGCCTTCTCCGTTTCGTTCCCTGATGATGTAGTTGACGTCCCTTTTGTTTTGGAAACGGGCGTCTATTGCAATCCATTCATCTAACAGGCGCAGCTGGGAACCTTTAAAATTCTTGTTTTTGTAAAATTCTATTTCCTGACTCATAATTATTTAAGTCCTCCAGCTTTAGGGTCCGGAACCAGTTCAATCGTGTCTCCATTTTTGACATTATAGTCATGCAGGCAAAATTCTGTTTTGCCCCGTTTCGCATGAAGAAGAAGAACCTGCCCGTTTTCATCTATTTTTCCGAAAATATAATCGACAGGAACACCGTCAACGCCAATACTTGGCATGTCGAACAGGTATTTCCCTTCTTTATTCTGAAGGTGTTTCAGGTTTTTTATCAGTACCTCAAGATTGCTGTTAGGGTCATTTACCTTAACTTTTGTTTTTTTGTTCTGATACTGAATGAATAAATAAAAATTTTCTTCCATGGTATTATTTTTAAGTTTAATTAATAATTAAAACAATGATGCTCAGGCATATCGATACGTATAGCACTATTAATAATGACTGTCTGATTTAGTATTACCACATTTTTAATGAATAAAAATGTTTCAATTTTCTTTGAAAAATGATCATCAGGACAAACGGCGCCATTCAAACTTTGCGTATCCATTATGTTGTTCCGGGTATTATCCTGAATGATTTTCATCGTTTCAAATCTATTATCTGACAATTAGTTTTTCCATGTAAAATTTGCTTTTGCCTGTAGTTAGTTTAACAAAATAAAATCCTTTGCGAAGAGCAAGGTCCAGATTAATTTCACCGGGGTCATTTACTTTCAGCGAGTATACCACGCTTCCTTCCAGAGAATATATTTCCAGGACAGAACCCGTCAGGTCTGATGCAGCATCACTTAAACTCACCGAAAAAACTCCGTTGTTGGGATTGGGGAATATGCTTAAGCCCGAGCACTTATTTCCCCAAATGTAGGGATCTGTGAAATTGCCGCATTGGGGAGCATTTATCAAAGCGACATAAACCTTATATTCGGCATTCTGCTCCAGGGTTGTTTCAATGCCGGCACTTGTGGGGTAGTAATATTGTTCGTCAGCTCCGGGAATACTGTCATTGTTTTTGTACCATTGATAGATCATATCCTGTGGCGGGTTGGGATAAATAAGTATGTAGGGCTGGCCGGCTGAATTTATCTTAGCGACGATATCATTTGGTACAATGGCGCTTACCTGGGATATGGAAACAGGCATCGTGTATGCCGATGAACACCCATCCGTGTTGGTAACATTCACGGCAACCGAGGCGTTCGGGTCAGGATTGCCCCAGCTGACCGTGATCCTGTTTGTTCCCTGACCGCTATCAATAGTACCTCCAACAATATTCCACCACTTAGTAAGGCCCGGCAAAGGAGAAATTTCATAAATTATTCCCTGTTGATGGCCACAAACCGAATTTTCGCCAAGTATGTGGGAAATATCCGGCGATGAAAATACGGTATCGGTCCATGTACCATACGAATCAACCCAGGTGCCGGCAGAGCAGGTACTGTCTTTTGCCTGTCTTTTAATAACAAATATGTCCGCAGAGTCGTAAAAAGGCTGGTAAGTATTGCTGTTGCTGTTCGATATAGGATTATTATTTATTAACCATTGATAAGTTATATTTTCATCCCCTCCGTGTGCATTTATCTGACTTGCAATATTTGATCCGGCGATCGGTTCCTGCCCCAGACACAGATTACTGCCTGTGGTTGAAATGGCGCCTGCATCAAAAGGTTCGCGCACCGAAAGGATATAAATGCCTGAGGATGGGATCCATGCAGTACATCCGGCAGGATTGTGAGCTTCGCGTGTAAAATAGTTCACGCCCGGTGAAAATGATGAGGGGGTATAGTTTGAACTATCAGAACCCGGAATAGGATTGCCATTAAGTTTCCATTGGTATTCAATGATACCGCTTCCTCCTGTTGCCTGCATATTGCCTGCAATTTGCGAAGCCGCAGCTCCCGGACAAATGGTATCATAACCGGTAACAATAGACCCGGGGTCAATCAGATGATAAACATGAAGCCACCAGTCTGCACTCGTGGCGCTATCTGCAGGAAGATAATAAATTTTAACACTATAAAATGTGCTATCGCCTGCTGTTGCATAGTCAATAATAAGGCTGTCGTTATCAGATGATGGAATAATGCTGCCGTTTTTACGCCACTGATATCCGGTTATTATATTCGAAGTTGACAAATTGGCCGTCAATACAACGCTTGAACCTGTGCAGGTTTCATGAGGACCGGTAATAGTGGCAGTCTGTGATAATAAAGACAGTGCCGAAAGTAAAAAAGAGACACAAAAAATAAATATTTTTTTCATATCAATAGATTTTGCCTGTGAATAAATATTTTATTACCAGTCAAACTATGCATAATATCTTCAGAATCATAAACAGATCTCCAATATACAACCTGTGCCTTTATATCAATTTTTGACACCATGGCTTATTCAATACCTCCCTGATATTTTTTTTCCGATATAATTTTTCCGGTTTCGCCATCTATTTCATAAGTTGTCATCCTGTAAAATTTATCTGTTACAGATACATTCCATATTTTATTCTTTTCATCATAGAGAACAGATAATCCATCCCTGTTTTCTCCTGTTTCCATGTTGATATTTTTTCTTGAATGTAAAAACGATAACAATTTATTATAATCAAAATTTCCATATTTCAGGTCTTCATCTGTTTCTTTGGTTTTATTACCTGTTTCATCAAAATACTCCCATTTTCCTATTCGAAGACTTTTATTCCCGATCACATTTCCATCAAATTTCAAATTACCATTGCCATAATACTGGGAGTAATTTCTATAAAAATAAGGTAGAGGCGGTTTGTGCCAGACAATAAATCCATCTATTTTATTGCCGGATATTCTAACATAAACGCCATCTTTGGTTGTGTATTCCCAATCATATTCATAATATCCTTCCTTACCACTCATTGGTGATATTTTTGCATTCTTTTCCAATAATTCAAAATCAATCGTTTTATCTATATTCATATTGGTAAATTTAATGTTTTGTGTATTAACATGCTGAGAGCATCCTGTTATTAAAACCGCTAACAATATTATGCTGTATCTGATCATTGAAATAATCATTAATTAATTTTATTATTCATGATTTTCCATTGCCAATGAAAAGTACTTCTTCGAATGAGATTATTCCAATGCGAATAATCCATGACATTCTCTGTTTTCAACGCTTCGAAAGTATATTTGCCATTTTCAGAAGTTTCTTCGGCAACAAAAGTATGAGGCAGTCCCAGCGAATGTAATAACTCATGCGAAGCAGTAGAATTATTATGCCCATTAAATACAATACAAGAATCTGTCCCGGGAACGGAAAAACCTAAAGTACCCCCTTCGCATACTTCATCCAGTGCATATACCTTAAAATAGCTTGCATATTTACTGTCTAATTCATTTTTTACTCTGTTATTCAAATAGGTTAATAAATTACCATTGAATTTTATTTCATGCGTCGCCGAATTAATATATACAGGGTCAAGTGAACCGATATTAAAAGTTACTTCAGTATCTTCTTTAAGGGAAACATAGGCTTGATTTAAAATGTTTTTGATAGTATCAATTCCGCCATTAAATATTCCGACTTTTTCGCCATTTCCAATATCTACCCTGATTTTTATAAGAACAGCATCCATAATTCGCCGATGTGCATCATCATTGGCTAATACAAGGAGTTTTCCGCAAATCATCCCATCCAATTCAATTTCAATAATTTGATTTTGTTCAAAGGTATTTTTACATTCCAAAGTAAATGAGAAGTCTTTTGGATCGCCTTCATTAATTTTGGATACATTTATATCAGTTGCTGTAATATTAAAAAATGCATGGTCATATTTCCATACAAGATTTGCAGGGTCGATGACACCTTTTTTTTTACTGATAATTTTTCTGTACACCCTTAACGATAGTTTTATTGTTTTTCCTTTTAATACCGTTAATGTTGGCGTGTGTTCCATAAGTTCCGTATCCCCATGATTTGTATCCCAGTATTTAGAATATGTATCATTAAAAAAGGTACTTTTTAATTTTTTATACATTTCATTTTTTGCCGGATCCGGTTTAGCAGAATCTTTTTCAAATACATCGGACCAGCTATTGATATTAATGCAATATTTATGAGAAGCAGCGGGACAGGTCATTCCATATGTGTTTACTGAGGCACAGTTGGCTCTTTTAGTTGCGCAGGCGTTGCTTAAATACTTTCCAAGCAACTCTTTTGTATCATAATCATTTCCTTTTTCATTATTATCTTTGGTTTTGATTTTTTCATCCTTAAACCGCACCCAGTCAAATCCATATTCACCTTCCCATACATCATGAGGGCGGAAAATACCATAACATTTTGGATAATGTTTTATTTCTGTACTACCTCCTCCTGATGCACCTGTCTGGCATTTGCTTGCAGGATGTCCGTCGGTAATGAACGAGATACTGCCTGCCCACATACATTGCAACTTGCAGTCATCCATCAGGGCAGGCTGTCCTTTTACGAGTACATCTTTGCTGCCGGGAACCCAGGGCATAGTCGTAACAGGAACACAGGGCTGAGGAGTTAATACCCCCATGGCAGCACTTGTTGCGACGGCTACTTGTGGATTAGACAAAGAATTGCACATCCCGAACGGAGCAATATTTATCGTTGGCTTGTTATCCATGATATTTGCCAGGGGGTTATTGCATAAATCAGTCAATTTGTCCGGCAAAACAGTCATTGCTGAAGGATTAGCTCCAAAAGTACATTTCATTTGTGCTGTGCTGCATACATAATTGGGCATGACCTTAAGGATTTATTTTAACAATAGATCCTTTAATATCCATGGTAGCTGCTGCTTCTAACTTCATAGTAGAATCTGATTTCAGTTCAAACGCCTGTGATGAAATCTTATGCTTTTGAGTAGCCCTTCCTTCAATATTATTAGATTCTAACTGGTATGTTTCGCCTATACTATCATATTTATTATTCCCAATTTCTTCTTTTTGATCTTTATTTACCGTTAGATTATGATTTTCACCGATCTTGGTGTCCATATTTTTACCAATATCTTCATTCATATTCTCACCGGCATTAACAGCAATGTCTTTACCGGCTTTTATGGTGATATTATTGGTGGCATTCAGAATTATATCTTTTTCAGATACCAATTCAATGTTGCCCTTTGATTCTAGTTTAATTAATTTATTGTCGGTAGAGAAAGTGAGTTTGTAATTATCTTTTCCATTATCATAAATAGAAATAAAGCCCCCGGGGTCTACATCGTGAATTTCGATGGTGTGCCCGTTGCGTGTACGTATGGCTTTAATATTGTTCTTATCGTTGTACCATTTGCTTTCGGGCTTTTGCTTTCCGTGGTATAAGGTTCCCGCCACATAGGGTTTTTCAGCGTTGCCGTTTTCAAAACCCACCAGGACTTCATCGTCAACTTCCGGAAGGAAATAAAAACCTTTTTCTTTTCCGCCATGCGGCTGCGCTATGCGGAGCCATGGAGACAACAAATTATTGGCCTGTAATTCCTGCCAAATGAATTGAACCCGGATTCTGCCGAGTTTTTCAGGGTCTTTATTGTCTTTAACTATGGCACGCTGGGATTCAGCATAAGGATAGGCATCACTGTCCGAATAGGGCGGGTAAGTTGCCTTCGCAGGAACAGCCGTTAACTCATTTTCATATTTTCCATTAGTGTTAAGGCTGTGTGTGATTTTACAAATGATCAGTTCATCATGATCTAATTCTCCCGCATTGATATTTTTATCTTTATCATAACGATCGTGGATTTTTATTTTGCTTCCTATTTGCAGGTCTGCACGATTGGTAGTTGCATAGCAGAGGATCATGTTGCTTTTGCTTCCTAATCCCTGGCTTTTGAGTGATTCGTCCAATTGATCTGTTGAATTGCCTTCCTGTATACCGGAATGCAGATTTTGAACCGTTAATTTCTTGTAGGCAGTGTCTGAATGATTATAAGAATAATCGGTTAAGGGGTGTAAATTTGCGTTAGTAAGTCCTTTGGCATTTTTGGAATTGTTTTTATATTCCAAATAGTTGTGGCAGTAATGAGTGAAGTTGATATGGTTCAGATTTAACTCATATTTGTAATTTATTATATCAATGCCGGGATTTAGTGTTATGGATTTTTTTTCGATGATCTTTCCGAATGTCATTTTGCCGTCTTCAAAATAAAAAAATTCACCATATCGTTTTGCCAGGCGCATTAAAAATCCGTAAGTGGTTTCATTGTATTGAACCACATAGGGGATCGCTTTATCCATTTTGGGGTCAATAACGGAGTCTATGATTTTAGTAGGATCCTTTGTATAATCCTTTATGGATTCCGTAATAATATCTTTTAATTTTTTTTCTTCAAAAGAGTAACAATGAGGATTATCGTTCAAAAGATGATCCGGGCTGAACGCTGTTATATCAAAAACAACATCTTTATCAGAAGTACTACGCGCGGAATTTATGTTAAAGATGATCCCTATAAAGGAAAGAGTTTGGGAGAGATCACCCCCTTTTCTGTCTTTAACATTGGTTTCGATTTTTAATTCAACTTTGGCGCCTAAAAGATCATCTGCAATTTTGAATTTTACATCATCCTGACACCTTGAAACTATCTTTTTCCTTATTGAAATCTCTAATTTATTGGGTTTTAACAACTCTTTTGACAATGTGGCTGCTTTAATGGAGTAATCAGAATTTTTATCTGTATATGATTTGCCGCCGATCTTAATTTCAAAAGTTTTTATGGGTACAGGCATAATTAATATTGTTTAATAAATAAAAACATCACTACATATATTATCATTTATAAGCAAAATCATATAACAGGTTTAACTAATCCGGGCAGGCCATCAAACGATCAGATCATCGATCACACAATTATCATCAGGTCCAAAAACAACGGTTCCGGGAACAATACTGATTTTCATGTACATCATTGAAGTTTTTGCCTCGATGTTGCCAAAGTTGAAACACTCGATGAGTTTAACGCAATATGCATCTTTAAAAGAGACAGTTTTCTTTTTTTCCACATTGTTTGCATTAACTATCAGGGTAAGTTTGCCATCTTTGGTTGTGTTTATGTCTCTCATCCATTCATGCAGTGTAAAATCCGTATCGTCGGGCACATCCAGGCTGATATTTATTTTTCCCCCTCCTGTTTTGCCTGAAGGTCTTCCTGTTTCATCACATTCCTGATTGAACTCATAATCGCACCTTAGAATTTTGTATGATTTGTTACCAATTTCCAATGTTCCGGTTAAGGCCATAATAATTGTTTTTTAAAATTAAAAAAGAAAAAGGCTGATTAGCTATCAGTTAATCAGCCTTTTTTTAAAAAGGCTACGCCCATTTACTTTCATAGGTCACAGGTCCGTTTGTTATTGACCTGCAAGAAATAACTACCTCTTCAGAATGACCTGTTCCTTCTTCCCATATTTCGGTAAAATCAATGCAATACGCATCTTTAAACTCGATTGTTTTCATTTTGCCACCTTTCACCGTTTCGAGGAACTCGATCGAACCATCTTTATTGAGATTCGGGCTCACCATCCATTTCAGCATATCAGGGCATCCGTCGTTCATTGCTTTAACGCGGATAGTAATAAGTCCGCCTCTCGGAATACCTGACATTTGTCCTTCGACGTCTGTAGCCTGGTTAAATGAGTATTTAACCATCATTACTTCGCGGTCTTTAAAGTCTTTAACTTTTAATGTTACTGGAGTTTGTGCCATGATTTTTAAGTTTTAAGTTTATAATTAATTGCCTGGTTTATTATTATCCAACATCTTCTGTTTCACAATTTTTTTCTTTTTTATCAGCAGCCAGTTTGATAATGAAATTCTTGGCGGCAAAATAGGGTACTATATTTATGTCAACGGTTATTTGCTTTGTTTTGGGGTCTTGTCTTGGCTCCTTGATATCGTATTTCTGGAATAATTTACCATAACCCTGGTAATCGTTCAGAAAATCCTGGATCTTTGCCTTCAGCCTGTCGGGAGAATTGTAAGGATCCCAGTTTTCCAGTGCTACCTCGTGCACATAATTCATCAGCACTTTTTTTATCCAGTCGAACACCCTTACGATCGGATATTCTTTCATGGCTGTGTTATCACCGTTGTACAGGTTGGTATTGTTGAATGCCATCACCCGGCCTTCAGAAAACACCATAGGCACCACCTGGTTATCCATCAGCGAAGCGATCTCGGATTTTAACAGATCCAGTTTTACTCCTTTGATTTCATTTAAAGTCCCGAATTTTTTTCCAGCAACACCCTGCGCCATATTTGCGGTTTCGTCGTACAGTTTACCAGCCAGCGCAGCCGAAGGAGGGATATAAAATGCATCTTCATCTTTTTCCGCCAGGGACAATTTTTCGGATTCGCGCCCGACTACCCAGTTTGCTGTCATGACCACATTTTGCAGATCCCTGTCGCTATCCTTGTAAATCAGGGTGTTGTCCCTCAGGTCTTCAAACGAATATTCCAGCGCATGGTCTGTAATGATGATCACTTTATATTTGAAGGCGATTTTTGCCCATTTCAGAAGTGTTGGCTTATCCGTAAAAACGTTTCCCGGCATTACTAAAAGGCTGTAGCTGTCTTTCAGGCTTAAGCGGTCAAAAGCATTTTTCAGCAGTTCTTCTATCTTAGCCGCAAAATCTGAGTTTTGATCAAAAAACTCCTCTTTGTTCACATTGACAATTTTAAGATTCTCGACTTTGTCGGTAGCCGCATTTTTATAAAAGGTGTCCAGGCTTTTGTAAGCTACTTCAAGACCATGGCTGGCTTCTAATGCTGCAGTAATTCCCTGTATAAGTAATTGCTGATATTTGTTTTCTTTTTGTTTGCAAATTTCAGCAAACTCAGACGGACTGTTTTTATCTTCTTTCAGTAATTCAAGCCATCCGCTCAGTTCATTTTTAAGACGGTCTCTTTTTTCTTTAAAACGTTGCTCTGTAAGGAAAATATTTTTTGCAGCTTTTTTTGCAGGATCCATATCTGCTGCTTCTGTTATAAATCCCTTGACAGCAATAAATCCCCCGTATTTGGTAAGAAGTTGGGAAATATCCTTACTTGCAACCGCTTCGGGTTTGGTCTCAAATTGCTGAGATTGTTTTTGCTCTTCTTGTGGTTTTGTATCTGCCATTTTAATAATTTTAATAATTTAATAATTTTAATAATTTTTTAATTCTTCCAATAATGCTTCCAATACGGCCTTCAGTTCTTCTTTTGCCTGCTTGTCTTTCATAATATCGCGCAGTTTCTTGTTCTGCTCGATTTGTTTTCTGAGTTTAGCATTTATATCAACCTTAGCTTTAATATTGGATAAAAAAGTGCTGTTGACCACAAGATTTCCTTTGCCACCATTGGCTTCAAAGTCACTCATTTCTTTAAAATGCAGCACCTCATTTACAGACCCTCCGTCTTCATCCAAAAATTCAGCTTCTGCTTTTGGTTTGAAATGATCCAAAACATCTTTGATTGTTTTCGCTTTTTCCAGAAGTTCAGGATCTCCCATTGCTACATCATTTGTATATTGATCAATAATCAATGTTTTATTATTGTCAATCGGATTAACCTTGGCATTTGATTCTTCATCTTCAGCCCTTGAAATAAAATTTTCTCTCATACTATTTTTGTTAAATTAATATTAATTAGTTTAATAGAATGCAAATATATTAAAAAAAAAATTAAAAAGCAAAAAGATTTAAACATTTTCTTAATACTATATTATTTGATCTCTGAATATTGCTGTGCTTAAATACAAGTCACGCACAGCATTCCGGCTTGTCAGCGATTTTATTGGGGTTATAATATAATTCTATCTCTGTTTTAATGTGAAATACAGTTTGTTTTTATACAATCCAATTAGATGAGGACTTATTCCTTGAGCTAATGGCTTTTATGGATGAAGCCGATGTTTTTGTGAGGTAATCATGAAATAATCCGTCACACAGCCATTTTTAGATAACAGGACTAATTCCGGGTTTTCAAGCAACTTTTATGTTAATAAGCGGAGTTATGGCTTTATTTTATACTTTTACCTGAGGTTAAAAAAACAGCACATGAAAAAAAGACTTTTTTTTATAGTTACTCTTTTATTGGCTTTTGCAGGTTATTGCCAGACCGCAGAAGATTATTTAAGCAAAGGGGATGAAAAACTTCAGCTTCAGGACTATGATGGCGCAATTGCCGATTATACCAAAGCCGTTAAAATCAAGCAGGACTATGCAGATGCTTATTTTCACAGAGGAATAGCAAAGAACAATCTGCATAATTACAAAGGAGCAATAGCAGACTATACCAAAGCTATTGAGATCAACCCAAAGAATCCGCTGCCCTATTTTAACAGGGGATGTGCCAGGTATGACCAGCAGGACTATAATAATGCATCTGCAGATTTTACCATCGTTGTAGAGAATGATCCGGAATTTGCACGGGGATATGTGAGCAGAGCATTAGCAAAAGCAGCGCTGAACGATTTCAGCGGGGCGGTGGCTGATTATTCCCTGGCCATCGCAATCAATCCTGAATATGGAGAGGCCTATTATCACAGGGGTATTGCAAAAAATGAACTTACGGATTACAAAGGGGCGATTGACGATTTTACAAAAACGATAAAAATCAGGCCCAGAGATGTGAACGCATGGGTGCAGAGAGGGGTGGCGAATAGTGCTCTGAAGGATTTCAACAGTGCGCTTGCCGATTATAACAAGGCGGTGACTATCGATTCGATGTCTGCGGAGGCATATTATTACAGGGGAGTTTTAAAGTGTGATCTTGAGGATTTTTCCGGGGCTGTAGCCGACTTTTCGAAAGCAATAGCCATTGATCCGGAATCTGAAAAATATTATTTGAACAGAGGGCTTGCGTACGGAAAACTACTTTTTCAGGATAAGGCCATCACCGATTTTTCCAAAGTAATAGAATTAAAGCCTGATGATTCAGAGGCTTATTATAACAGAGGATTGGCAAAAATAGCCGCCGGCCTGAAAGACAGCGGATGCAGAGATTTGAACAAGGCGAACAAATCAGGCAATACCAAAGCATTTGAAGCCATGAAGAATTGGTGTGAATAGCATGTGTTTGGAATTTATTTTTCTAACATGCTCGGAATTCTTAAATACTTAAAAATGCAGGTTTTATTTTTTGTCTGGCGCTGACATATTGCCATTGTTACTGGCACATTCAGAAATTCACATTCACCGGTATTAGAGTTTACCGGATCAGTGAACCAGATTTAATACCATACATTTTGATATGTTTACTCCGACAAATTCTAGTTTGAACGTATACATGCCGCAAGGAAGTTTATGGGGTGTATATGTCAGTGAGTATTTTCCGGCGGCCTGCGGTTCATTCACAAGCTCTTTTACCAGTCCTCCGATGGCATTGAACAAACTCAGATTAACGGTTCCGTTTTCAGGTACTATATAGTTAAGAGTGGTTTCCCATAGGAAGGGATTGGGATATGCCGTGAAATCAAATTTTCCATCGGTTTGGTTTCCCTGAACAAGTATTTTGGGCATTACTAAGTATGCGTCATTGCTTTCGGTTCCATACTGGTCAGCGATAATACCTGTACCGCTTAAATCAAGTTTAAGTTCACCTGCAACCGGTTCCTTAAGGGATTGGAACCCCAACCTGATCAGTTCTTCGTTGGCTGAAACATCAAAATGATTGGTCGTGGCATACACCACCCTGATCACTCCATCTTCATCCGTTACCAGGAGGTCATTATCGTCAGCAAGAATTTCTTCCAGTGAAGCATTGATCTTTACGGTACTGTTTTTATCCCTGTTTTTTGACATTGCTGCGCTGACAAGTCTGTATTGGTTACCAGGATAATTCAACTCCAATCCCAACGTTGAAAAATCATTCATTCCGGTGCTGATACGCAATGGGACTTCGAAATATGAAGCATCACAGGTCGTAATATACTCTTCTGCAACAGCAATAATATTTTCCTGAACCGATTTTACCTGGCTCCAGTTAGTTGCCGAATCGCGGTATCTGACGCTTGAGGCATTGTAATCTCCGTAACAGATCGTCTTCAGTGTCAGGTAAATGTCGGCGCCACTAACAGCAACCATTGTGTCGAGGGCTACCCAGTTGCCTTTCGGGAAGTTTTTTGCGGGTAAGAATGGCGATCCTATTTTCGCCTTGATCCTGGAAATATCTATTGCATTTATGGCCGTGTTATTATCAACATTGGCTGCTTTTTTATATTTTGCCGAAAAATTCCTTGACGGGTCAACCAGGGTGTCTATGCCAATATAATATTTCAGTATGGTCACATCTATAGCATCGACGGCATTGCCCATTTGCATGGTATCGGGTGTGTATTTGTCATACGACAACTTATAATTGCCATCAGCAACATCAGTAAATTCAAATATTCCCAGTGCATTGCTTGTATCCCTTGCCACTTCTGCTCCTGCCGGATAAGTTTTCAGGATGATAATAACATTATCAATATTGTACTTAACAGGATCATAGGAAGGTGGATTAGGGGCAGGATTACCGGTGATGGCTCTGCCTGCATAACGGGTTTTTCCGCTTATCAGGTGTCCGCAGGTTGAACGGACAACGAGGTTTAAAATATACAAACTGTCACATCCGTGTATCGTCAGCAGACTGTCTGAATAAGTTCCCGTTACGGTATAAATATTTCCACGCCAGGAATATGATGCGCTGTCGCATACCTCGGCATTGGTAACAAACTCATAGGCTGGGTGAACTATAAGATTCAGATAAATAATTGAATCACAGCCATGAATATTTTCAAGAACATGAGTATAATCTCCGGCGGTTGTCAGAATTTGAGAGTTGAACAGGTAAGTTTCTCCGTTGCAGATTTCAGCTGTGTCGTATACGCTGTAGGTTGGATATGTATTGGAAACGGTTATGGTAGCATTGGTATAAAATGAGGTTATGATAGTTCCTAGCGGATCGCTGAATTCACAGTTTCCGGGCGTTGCGGCATCAAAGGTCAGCGGAGTGGAGATACCTGCATTGCCTGTAAACAATAGTTTAACCAGGGTGCTGTTTCCGAGGTTGGCCGGTGTGGTTGATGCCCAGCTGAAAAAAACTGTCGTTCCTGTCCCGTTTACAATAAGCATTCCCGCCGGTAGTGAAGGATGCAGGCCCTGGTAACCGGCAAAGGACAGTTTTGTCGAGTCATAATTCAGCGCCAGCGACATACTTCCCACGTTGTTGCAGTTCTGAACATTCACCGGGACGATTATTTCACCATTGCATGAATAATTCATATTCTGAATAGAAGCATATATGGCAGCGGTCGTTACGGTGAGTAAGGCGGAATTTGAAACTGCAAACGGCGGACAGGTACCGCTCACGCGGCAACGGTAAAAGAAACCATTCATCACTTCTGTGGCCGGACTAATGGTCAGTGTGGCTCCGGTGACACCTGAATAGGGTGCTCCGTTCGAAAGATCATGCCATGAAAGGCCGTTGTCGGTACTTTCCTGCCATCGGTAGGTTATTCCTGTTCCGGTAGCAGTTACGTTGAATGTTGTACTGCCGGCGCCATACGTTGTTTTATTTACGGGATGCGAGGTGATGGCCGGAGGCTGCTGAAAGGTTAGTGTGCCGTTGGTCCAGGTAGAATATACGATCTGTCCTTCTGCATTGCTGTACTCGCAGTTGCCGGGGGTAACCACATCCCAGGTCATGTTGCTGGTTCCAGGTGAACTGACGAATAAAAGCTCTATAAGGGTGCTGCCGTTAGCAATGGTCGTATCTGCAGTATTGGACCAGGAAATAAATATTTTGCCGTTGATTTCGTTGATGGAAAAAATGCCGGCAGATGATATGTGGCTGTGTACATTCTGATATCCCGTATAAGTCATCACGGACTGGTTATAGCCAAGGCACAACGAAAACGAAGCGACATCGATAAACTCATTCACGCTGATAACAACAGTAGCGTTTCCCGGACAGGTTGTGAACGTCTGGCAAATAGTAGTGATGTTGGGAAGCACAGTTAATTTTCCGGCATTTGAATACACTGCTGGATTGCAGGTTCCGCTAACACGGCAGCGGTAAAGATTGCCGTTCAGGTTAAGCTGGGCATTGGTAACAGTGAGCGTGGCAGTACTGGTGCCGGAATAGGGCGCAACATTTGAAAGATCATTCCACGTATATCCTCCGTCAATGCTTATCTGCCACCGGTATGAAAGTGATGCGCCTGTTGCAGTGATAGAAAAGTTTGTGTTCTGTCCTTTGGCAATGGTTGTACTTGCCGGGTGTGACATAACTGCCGGTACAGCATATGTTGTAATAGTTCCGTTGTTGAATACCGCAGGCAGGACAGCTCCGCCGGAGTCGGTGTATTCTGAATTTCCGGGAGTTGTAATGTCCCAGGTAAGGACACTGTTACCTGATGAATTGGTGAACAGGAATTCGATGAGTGTATCGGCTCCTATGCTTGAAGGAGCAGCCGATGCCCACGTGAGATAAATCCTACCGAGCATTTCGTTGACCGACATAGTCCCGCTTGCGAGTGCGGGGTGAAAATTCTGATAACCGCTGTATGTCATTTTTGCTGTGTCGTATGAGAAAGTGAGCGAAAAGGCTCCGATATCATCAAAATTGCTCACGGTGACAGGGATTCTTATCCCGACCGGACAAACACTGAATGTTGGCAGGGTGGTGATGACAGGATTCTTGATGCTCAGCAGGGCGGAATCAGAATATTGTTCGGGGCTGCAGGTTCCTGAAACACGGCAACGGTAAAGGTTTCCATTCATAGATAGCGATGTGGGGTTGATGGTCATGGTGGCCGTGTTGGTTCCGGAATAGGGCGGCGCGTTAGAAAGGTCGGACCAGGTTACTCCGTTGTCGGAGCTCCCTTGCCAAAGATACACTATCCCGGTCGCAGATCCGTTAATGGTGAAACTGCCGATTTGTCCGTTCAGAACGCTTTGGTTTGAAGGCTGGGTGTTGATGACAGGAAGCTGATACCGTGTTACGTTTCCTCCGTAATATGAAGAAGGCAGGATAGTTCCGCCCGTATTGCTGTATTCACAACTGCCGGGAGTGGTAACGTCCCATGACAAGGCACTTGTTCCGGCCACCGATGTAAAAATGAATTTCACCAAAGTGTCATTGCCAATGTTGGCAGCAGTATTGCCTGCCCAGCTAAAGAGTATGCTGGTAGTCGTGGCATTCACACTGAGCAGCCCGCTGAGAAGCTGGCTGTGTACCTGCTGATATCCGGCAAAGGTGAGGTTGCTGTTGTTGTAATTCAATACAAGTGAAATAGCACCAATGTCATTGCAATTGGTCACCGTCACCGGCACGATTAAATTATTTGTGCAGGAGGCGGCAGTGACCGCCGTAGTAACAATGGTTTGTGCATTTCCAGCATTACACCAGAGCAGGATTATCAGTAAGGGAATTTTAATAACCAAATTTTTCATACTGGTAATTCTTATTCAGTGATCACAAGTCTCATCATTCTGCTGTAAGATTTACTGTTTCGTCCGCATATCATTCTAAGTATATATACCCCCGGGCTCAGATAAGATGCATCAAGGTTTAGCACGTGTTTTCCTTCTGTATATGCGGTGTTGGTTAGGGTTTTGATTTGTCTGCCCATAATATCGGTCAGGTCAATGGTTACAAGGCTTTGTTTTTCGAGATAAAATTCAATACTGGCTTGTTCTTTTATGGGATTAGGATAAACATCTACACTGAAGTTTCCGGTGTTGAGTTCGTTGGCAAGCGTAGTCAATGAATGGATTTCCGGTACGGCTATCATCACTCCCTGTGCCGGTTGGGCATCAGGATAGGCAAATTCACTATGTGGAAAAACTGCAAGCAGTATGCCGTTACTCATTCCACTCAGGTTCTTTGCTTTCATCCGTATGGTGAGCACAACTTCGTTGTTGTTGATAATCATTGGAGAAGTGCTGCACCAGGCCATTAGGAGTAATCCGTTCTGTGCCGACCAGTATACATTGGTGCTTCCGTTGGCCATGGTTACGCCGAGTATTTCAAGATAATTATCCGGGAACAGGAATCCGAGTGAAACAGCACCGGCAGACATGCCTGTTTTAAGCCTTACCGGCAGGTCAAATTCGACACCCGACGAGATGTTTGTCACACCTTCATAAATCAGGTCCACAGAACTTGATTTTGCTCCTGTGGGCTCGTAAGATGCATTGACATCGCCTAAACAAATCATGCGGATATTGTTGGTGATATGCTGCTGATTTACAAACAGAGAATCAGTGTGATAGAGATAGTCTCCTGCAGGGAAACTGTCGATGAGTGCCGAATAGCGCCTCATTACATACATGGCATCGGTACCATTGATCGTTGAGCTGGCGTTCACATCAGCAGCCGCTTTTTTCATTCCTTCAAGGGTATCGAGATGTGAGAAGTGATTGAGAATCATGAGCGCATCGGTAGCATTCCCGCCACCCCAGTCGTCATAAGGGGTGATGTTCATTTTATAAATTCCTGAAGGAATGTTATTGAAAGCATATGCACCAGTAGTATTGGTATTTGTTGTGGCTTGTACCACACCGGCGAAATTTTCTATCTCCATCAGGGCATTCTTCATGGGAGAATCAATAGCGTTGGCATATAAAACAACTCCATCCATAAGCGTGCTGTCGGCTGGCAACGTGGGAATCGCTGCAGCATCCATGAAAAATACAATTCCTTTGGCCGGATTATCAAACCTGTCATAAATGAGATTGGTGATCATCGCTGAATCAGAAGTACCCCAGAAGTTGTAACGCGCCTGTATATTGGATGTGGAATTGTTGTATATTTCATATCCCCCGTTGTTGTAAATGTTGTTGGTGAATGAAGTGTCGTTGCCGATGACCGGGGCGCTGGTTCCGTCAAGGTATATTCCGATACCGGGATGATTGGTAATGGTCGTGTTGTGAATAGCGGCCGGCGAGGAATTATAAAGTCTCAACCCCTGATCCAGTGAATGGTGTATGTAACAGTCCTCTAAAGCCGGAGTATTTGTTGATTCGCACAAAATATTATAATTATTTCCCTGTTCAATTACGCAGTATTTCAGTGATGAAGCAGCGCCGTTCAAATCGCTGTAGTCATGGAAATATATTCCTTCCCAGCCGCCCGGGGTGTTGTTGTATGCCTTGAATGTGATCAGGCTGTCTGCGGTTCCTGTCGCCGATACATTTCCTGTATAGGCGCCTCCGGAATAATATCCAACCTGTAATTTTTTACCGGGATTGAATAATAAATGGCATCCGGCCTGAATACCAAGTATGATATGTGGATCATAAGCATAATTTCCAAATATAAAATCATTTAATATGTGATATGGAATCCCTTCATTGTAAAGGAGAAAACTGCCACCATAAGTGCCCCCTGAAAGGGCAATATAATTCAGGGTATTGCCGGTATATGTATTATTATCCGGTATAATTCTGGCATTTACGTTCATAAATTGTACAGGGTAAGCTCCGTTATTTGCGAAACTGCAGTTCTTGTATTGTATGTTTGCAGTGCTAAGGCGTAATCCGTCATTAATTGCATTTCTGATTGTACAGTTCTCTATAACCGGAGTGTTTGTTGATTCGCAAAAAATATTGTAATTATTTCCCTGCTCGATCACGCAATATTGGAGCGAAGTAACAGCGCCATTCATGTCGCTGTAATCGTAAAAATATATTCCTTCCCATCCCCCCGGAGTGTTGTTGTATGCTTTGAATGTGATCAGGCTGTCCGCGGTTCCTGTCGCCAGTACATTTCCTGTATAAGCACCTCCGGAATAATATCCTACCTGAAATTTTTTACCGGGATTGAATAATAAGGTGCATCCGGCCTGAATTTCAAGTGTAATATGGGGATCGTAAGCGTAATTTCCCCACTGAAAATCGTTTAATATATAGTACGGAATTCCTTCATTATATAAATAAAGATTTCCGGTATAAGATCCTCCTGAAAGTCCGATATAATTCAGGGTATTGGCGGAATACGTATTATTATCCGGAATTATTCTGGCAGACACATTCATCAACTGCACCGGGTAGGCTCCGTTGTTCAGGAAACTGCAGTTTTTGTACTGAATTGTCGCTCCATTAAGACGTAATCCGTCATTCAGGGCGTTTCTGATGATACAGTTTTCCAAAACCGGAGTGTTTGTTGCGTCGCAATAAATGTTATACGTGTTTCCCTGTTCAATCACGCAGTATTTCAGGGATGAAGCAGCGCCGCTCATATCGCTGTAATCGTGGAAATAAATACCTTCCCACCCGCCCGGAGCGTTGTTATAAGCCTTGAATGTGACAAGGCTGTCTGCATTCCCTGTTACGGACAAATTTCCTGTATACTGTCCGCCGGAATAATACCCCACTTGCAGCTTTTTTCCGGAATTAAACTCCAGGGTGCAACCGGGATCAATAGCTAGAGAGATGTGGGTTTCGGTATAGTAATTTCCAATCTGAAGGTCATTCAGGATATGATAATGAATGCCATTATTATGAAATAGTTTATTCACCGTGATGTTCCCGCCGGCATAAGCAATAAAGTCAGGTGTATTTCCCGAATACGTGTTGTTTATGAGTACTTCCTGAGAGTTTGGGTTTGCAATGTAGATCGGGTAGCTGCCGTTATTCAGTAACTGACAGGTGTTTATTTCGGGCGCAAGCGCAGTGTTCATCCATATCCCATAATTACCGTTATTCCTGATATAACAGTTTTGAACAAGGCCTCTTGCGTTGTTAAAACGGATACCATCCTGCGAAGCATACTGAACCGAGCTGTTTTTAAGCTGGAAATAGGTGCCGTCCGCATATATGTTGTATGCGCTTCCTTTTTCGATGGCGCAATAATCTAAAACAGATGTTGTTGAGGAGTATGCGTCACTGTTGTTATGGAAAAATATTCCGTCCCATCCGCCGGGATTTCCATTCCATGAGGTAAATGTTATAGGTTGCGCTGATGTGCCGATGGCGTAAAGTTCACCACCGTTATAATCGCCTGCCACCTGAATTCCGGCGCCGGTTTCGCCCTTGATGATGTTTCCCGGCTCAATGGTGAGGCGAACAGCAGGGTTGTTGGCAATGACGACATCTCCAAGAATTATGTAATCGTAAGACACATGATTCCACACCTTGCTCGTTGTTGTAATGGTGCCGCCGTTTATGCATATCCCGTTATAGGTGTTGCCGGTCAGGGCAGGACTGCCATTGGGCTCATAGAAAGTATAATTTGGCGATTCATAATGGATTCCGTAAAGGTTGCCCGAAATGGTTGTTGTGGTGTAATTGGGTATGGATGCGGTAGAGGTCAGGTATACACCGGCAGCTCCGTTGTTATGGATAAGACTGTTGATCATAGTGGGGCTGGATGTGGTTAGCGACAGGCCGTTGCTGCCGTTATGGTGTGTGCTGGTATTTTCGATCTGTAGATGGGCTGAAACAAGCCGTAATCCGTTCGTTGAAGATTTTCTTATGTTGCAGTGGTTCAGATAAGGTTCGCTGGTGCTGTTGCAGTATAGGTTGGCTGCGATGGAGCCTGTGCCGGCATTGGAGATTACCGTATAATAAAATTGCGATGACACCCCTTCGTCACTGGATGAATTAAAATATATTCCGTCCCACATGCCCGGCTCGTCCAGGTAGCCGGTAAAAACCACAGAATCGCCTGAAATACCGTTGCAGATAAGGTTGGCAGCGCCAACTTCCATATTGGTGCCCGGCAGAAATATAAGAACCGTTCCGGCCTGAAATGTATGAGTGCCGGCAGTAAATGAAATGTTTCCTGTCACCCAATATGGGCTGGATGCTTTGGTGAATGTGGTCACTGCGTTCAGATTTCCTGTTAGCTGGGTTCCCGGTGTTGATAAGCTAAGGTCTGACAGGGTGGCATTGCCGGCGCCCGTGCTTGTGAAGGTAACTTTATATTGCAGATACCTCGCTGAATCGTTGACAATCACTGGGCTCGATGAAGAAGTAACGCTCCAGTTGCTCCAGATGTTATCATCATCGGCAGTCCGGTAGGACACAAGAATATCACTCCCTGCGCCAAGTATTTCGTTGTAGACAAGAGAAGAAACCAACCGCTTTGCGCCCAGTTCAGTGAAGGTGGTGGATATAAACTGACCGCTGAGTTTCCTGTTTGCCGAAAGTGTCAGCGGGGCATAACGTGAATTCTGTGTGGGTGTACCCGAAAGGTTATCCCCTCCGCAGTAAAGGATCTGCCCGTTAGCCGAAAAAGCGGCGCCGTTCATGGTATAGTCGTACATGTCGCTTCCGGCATTCCATACAAGCGGGGAGGATTTTATATTGGCAAAATATACACTTTTTGTTGCCGTTCCGCCTGCTTCACCAGCCAAAACAGTGATTATTCCGTTGATGACTGCTGAGGAATGGCGGCTGACATTCACTGGCAATGCTGTTTCGGCCGACCAGACGCTGAGGGTTCCGTCAGCTCCCGATGTGGCTTTATAAACGGTACTGACATCAGCGCCGCCGTTAGCAAACCCGCCAAGCACATAAATATCATCATTGTCACGTACCATGGAATGTCCGTTACGTGCTGCCGGCAGCGACGTTGTCGTGGAAAACGATGAAAGGGTATTGTCGGCAAGCACTTTGGCATAATAAACGGTATTGACAGCTGCTGTTGACGTGGTGTCTCCGGCGCCACCGGCGACATATATATATCCGTTGCAGTAAACTGCGGTATGGCCGCAACGCGCAGCAGGGAGCGATACCGCAGAAGTCTGCCAGCTGCCGATGGATCCGTCGGAGTTTATAGCAGCATGATAAATAGTACTGACCGGTGTGCTGCTGTTTCTTCCGCCGATTATGTACAGAGTGTTGTTTCCAATGACAACGGCATGCTCGCTCAGTGCGGCAGGCATCGATGCCAGGGTTGTCCAGGAACTGATGCCGGAGGTGTTGATAGTTGCCCGGTAAACAGCAGCAGAATACGAAACGCCGTTGTACCCTCCGGTAACATAAACATAGCGGTTGTTCCAACTTGCCAGGCCGTGTCCGGAAAGCGTCTGTGGTAAAACGGTAGTGGTAAGCCAGCTGTTGACGGCTGTCGCCTGATAAGGCAATGATACATTATCAGAGATCAGCATGTCATTGTACTGTCCTTTCCAGAAATCTGCGTTTGAGGTGTGAGTGAATAATACCTGTGCTGAAATGCTAACAGACAGGATAACGCATAACAACATTGTTGCCGCCAGTCTTTTTAATACGGACATTTGTCCAAATGATAAATAATAATGCATGGGTTTAAAAATTAGTTTGTGAATAAATAATTTATTTTAAGTTGATATTTTAAAGTTTAACTTTCAAAACAATAACAAATTTAATTAATAAAATTTAAAAATGATACAATTTTATAGAATTTAACATATATTTTTAAGTTATGGTATTTGTATTTGTTGTGTTCTAAATTCTCCAGGGATCCCGTCATGCGAAGCTTACGACTTCGCAATCCCTAAATTGTCAGTCCGCGATTAACCGGATTTGGGCTAACAGTACCATGGTGATAGTGAAATCAGAACTAATGCAAAGGCATCCTGGCGTTTCCACACCGAATTGCGGAAACACTATCGCCTTTCAGTTTTTTTTGTTTTTTCACAGGGTGGTTGAACGCAGCCGCCCCCCGTTATGTGAAGCGTATGACTTCGCAATCCATATTTTGTTCGTCTGCTATTAATCAGATTCCGGCAAACAGTACCCTTGATAAAAAAAGAAGCTGTCCCATTTCGGCACAGCTTCTTTCTGGTTTATGGCAGATCGCTTATCTCATGATAACGATCTTTTGTAACTCGTTGATGTTTTTCCCCTGAATATGAACAAAATAGACACCATTCTTCAGGTTGCTGACATCAAGGTCAAGAGTTTCTTTACCCGGTAGCACAGTTTTATCATATTTCTGAACCACTGAGCCGAATTTATCGGTAATAACAAAACTCATTTTTGTTTCCACTTCATTGTTCATATCCAGGTAAAACTTATGATCCGCAACCGGATTAGGATATATGACAATGGGAGTAAGTGTGTGGAAATAAACCATTGCGGACCATAGACTGACATTGTTTGATCCTAAGTTTGTGGAACATACTGATCTGACCTGCCATTCGTAATGTGTACCGCCGGTAAGGTTTGTCAAGGTGATGGAAGTGTTTTGAACAGTAACCGTAGTCCATGCAGATACCGGAGTTGTCACAGGACGGTATTGTACAATGTAGGCCAGAGCCCCTGCCGGTGCTGTCCAGGACAGTGTTGCTCCGGTGGATGTTATATTGCTTGTGGTTAAATCGGTCGGAGTATTACAGGGAACGGTACATGGCAAAGTTGTAAAAGTAATACTTTGTGAATACGTATATGAAATATTCGGACCGCAATGAGCAGCAACCTGCCATTCGTATTGAGTACCACAGGTCAGATTGGATAATGTTACCGAGGTGCCCGAACTGTATATGTTGATCCAGGTCGAAGCGGGATTGGTCACCGGACGGTACTGAACCACATAAACATAGGCGCCTGTAACCGCTGTCCATGAGAGTGTGGCCCCGGTTGCAGAGATATTGCTTGTCGTTAAACCTGCCGGAGGGTTGCATGGTGTGACACAGGCCGGGGTTGAAAATGTGATACCGGGTGAGTAAGTGCTGATGCTGTTTGTGTCACAATAAGTAGCAACCTGCCATTCATAGTGTGTTCCGCAGGTCAGATTGGATAAAGTAACAGAGGTCGTTTGAGTCGTACTAATAATCCATGCAGACAAAGGATTTGTCACAGGACGGTAACGGATCAGATAGTTCAGAGCGCCTGTAACTGGTGTCCACGTGAGGGTAGCGCCGGTCGTTGTGATATTGTTTGTTACCAGGCCGGTTGGGGGAGCACAGAGTGTCTGACAGGCCAAAGTTGCAAAAGTGACTACCGGAGAATAAGCGCTGATAGCATTTGAACCGCAATTGGAAGCAACCTGCCATTCGTATTGACTGCCGCAGGTGAGGTTCGATAATACCAGTGAGGTCGTTAAACTGTAGACATGTGACCATGCAGATACAGGAACGGTTACGGGGCGATATCGAACCATATAGGCTATTGCTCCTGGAACTGCTGTCCATGAGACTGTGGCGCCTGTGGTCGTGATATTGCCTGTTGTTAAACCTGTCGGGGGCGAACAGGGACTGATGCAGGGCAATGTTGAAAAAGTGACAATAATTGAAAAAGCGCTCATATGATTCGGAGATGTTCCGCAATACGAAGCAACCCTCCACTCATATTGTCTGCCACAGGTGAGATTGGATAACGTAACCGTGGTATTTTGAGCTGTAATATTAGTCCATGCTGAAACGGGAGTGGTCACCGGGCGGTACTGAATCCTGTATGCTAAAGCTCCGGCAGGTGCGGTCCACGAAAGAATTGCACTGTGGGCTGTAATCATGCTTGTTGTTAAATTTGTCGGAGGGTTACACGGCGTAATACATGGCAGTGTTGAAAAAATTATGCTTTGCGAATACATACTTATGATGCCATTACCACAATAGGAAGCAACCCGCCATTCATATGATCTGCCACAAGTCAAATTATGTAAGCTTAGTGTCGGGTTTTGTGTTGTGACATTGTTCCATTGTGAAACGGGGGTGGTCACCGGGCGGTACTGTACTCTGTAAGCCAGCACTCCTGGGATAGCTGTCCATGAAAGCGTGGCGCCTGAACTGGTGATATTGGTCGTCGTCAGACCCGTAGGAGGATTACAGGGTGTGATACATGGTAATGTTGAGAAGGTTATGATTTGGGAATAAATGCTCATTTGATTCGGAGATGTTCCGCAGTAGGAAGCAATCCGCCATTCATATGCCGTGCCACAGGTCAGATTAGTTAAGGTGATAGAAGTATTTTGAGCAGTAAGACTGATCCATGAAGAAACAGGATTCGTAACTGGCCGGTATTGTATCATATAGGCCAGTGCACCTGCAGATGCCGTCCACGAAAGAGTAGCGCCTGTCATCGTGATATTGCTGGTTGTTAAGCTTGTCGGAGGGTTACACGGAACCGTACAAGGCAAAGTTGAAAAGGTAATGATTGGTGAAAAAATGCTTACCTGGCTGAGAGAATTTCCGCAATACGAAGCAACCCGCCATTCATATTGAGTGCCACAGGCCAGGTTGGTCAATGCAAATAGGGTGGCTTGCGTGGTAACATTGATCCATGCCGATGCTGGATAGGTTACCGGGCGGTATTGAATTCTGTAAGCGAGTGCTCCCGTAGCCGCGGTCCACGAAAGAGTTGCTCCTGTGGCGGTGATATTGCTTGTTGTTAATCCTGTTGGGGGCACACATGGATTGGTACAGGACAGTGTTGAAAAATTAACACTTTGTGAATATGAACTGGTGATGCCATTGCCGCAATAGGATGCAACATGCCATTCATAGGGTGTGCCGCAAGTCAGGTTGGATAAGGTAAGTGACGTGGTTTGAACTGTTAAATTTATCCATGGTGAAACAGGATTTGTCACTGGTCTGTATTGAACCACAAAAGCAAGGGAGCCTGTGGGTGCAGTCCAGGAAAGAACAGCGCTTGATGTGGTAATCATACTCGTTGTTAATCCGGTGGGGGGGATACAGGGAACAATGCACGGTAGTGTTGAGAATGTGACACTCTGAGAGGAAGCGCCTATACTGCCATAGGTACAAATTGAAGCCACCTGCCATTCATATTGTGTGCCGCAGGTCAGGTTGGACAGGGTAACAGAGGTTGTCTGTGTATTGACATTGATCCAGGGTGAAATGGGATTGGTCACAGGCCGGTAATGAACCACATAAGCCAATGCTCCTGTAGCTGCCGTCCATGAGAGCGTTGCTCCTGTCATCGTGATATTGCTGGTTGTTAAGCCTGTCGGAGGATTACAGGGCGTGATACATGGTAATGTGGAGAACGTCATGATTTGAGAATATATGCTCATCTGATTCGGAGATGTTCCGCAATAGGAAGCGATCCGCCATTCGTAAACTGTACCACAGGTCAGATTTGTCAAGGTAATTGAAGTGTTTTGTGTTGTAACACTTATCCAGGGCGAAACCGGATTGGTTACCGGTCTGTATTGAACCATATAGGCCAGCGCTCCTGTATCTGCCGTCCATGAAAGAGTTGCACCTGTAGTGGTGATATTGGTGGTTGTCAGGCCGGTCGGGGGGTTACAGGGAACCACACAAGCCAGTGTCGAGAATGTGATACTCGGCGAGTAAGCGCTTAAAGTATTCGAGCTGCAGTGAGAAGCAACCTGCCATTCGTACTGCGTTCCGCAGGTCAGGTTGGATAAGTTAATTGAAGTGTTTTGTGTTGTAACACTGATCCAGGCTGAAACCGGATTGGTCACTGGCCGGTATTGAACCACATATACATATGCACCTGTGGCCGCCGTCCAAGAGAGTGTAGCGCCTGTGGTGGTGATATTACTTGTTGTTAACCCAGTCGGAGGGTTACATGGAACCACACAGGCCAGCGTCGAGAATGTGATGCTCTGCGAGTAAGCACCTATGCTGCCATAGGTACAGATTGATGCCACCTGCCATTCGTATTGTGTGCCGCAGGTCAGGTTGGACAGGGTAACAGAGGTTGTCTGTGCATTGACGTTGATCCATGCCGAAACCGGATTGGTTACCGGCCTGTAATGAACTACATAGTACAAAGCAGCGGTGTCTGCCGTCCATGAAAGGGTAGCGCCTGTGGTTGTGATATTACTTGTTGTTAACCCAGTTGGAGGGTTACATGGAACGATACAGGGCAGCGTTGTAAATGTTATGCTCTGTGAGAAAGTACCGATACTGCCATAGGTACAGATTGATGCCACCTGCCATTCGTATTGTGTGCCGCAGGTCAGG
>Ga0116157_10000509_pt1 | contig 40078 bp, 30 predicted proteins | sample AD_UKC048_MetaG_FD_89882 | JGI IMG/M metagenome (GOLD analysis project Ga0116157, IMG submission 89882) | Active sludge microbial communities of municipal wastewater-treating anaerobic digesters from USA - AD_UKC048_MetaG | ecosystem: Engineered > Bioreactor > Anaerobic > Digestate | place: USA... | reverse complement strand
ATTTGATCGACTCGATCCGGATCCGAACTTCTTTTAAACTCGGCATTATTTCTCGTATTTCTTAGCTACATCTTTCGCTGCCTGTTCCATCAGCTTCACATCATCATCGTTGAGGCGGCCGGCCTTCAGCTCCTGCAGAACTTTCGGATGGTTCACCTCCATATGGTGCAGGAATTCCACCTCAAAATCCTTGATGCTTGGTACAGGGACGTTTTTCACGAGGCCGCGTGTTCCGCAGAAAATGATGGCGATCTGCTTTTCAACCGGCATTGTTTCGTGCAGCGATTGTTTCAGGATCTCGACGTTTCTTTTTCCTTTTTCGATCACAGCCTTTGTTGATGGATCGAGGTCGGAACCGAACTTGGAGAAGGCTTCCAGTTCGCGGTACTGCGCCTGGTCGAGCTTCAGCGTTCCGGCCACTTTCTTCATCGATTTGATCTGGGCCGAGCCGCCAACGCGGGATACCGAGATACCGACGTTGATGGCGGGACGTATACCGGCGTTGAACAGGCTGGTCTCCAGGAAGATCTGCCCGTCGGTAATGGAGATCACGTTGGTCGGGATGTATGCGGAGACGTCGCCGGCCTGGGTCTCGATGATCGGGAGGGCAGTGAGTGAACCACCGCCTTTGACTTTATCCCGGAGGGAGTCGGGCAGGTCGTTCATCTTTGCGGCGATAACATCGGCTGAGATAACGCGCGCGGCTCTTTCCAGCAATCTCGAGTGCAGGTAGAAAATATCTCCCGGGTAAGCTTCCCGTCCGGGGGGCCTCCTGAGCAGCAGGGATACCTCGCGATAGGCCACCGCCTGTTTCGACAGGTCGTCGTACACCACGAGGGCCGGCCTTCCGGTATCGCGGAAAAATTCGCCGATGGCGGCGCCGGCAAACGGCGCATAGAACTGCATGGCCGCCGGATCGGAAGCGGTCGCCGAGATGACGATCGTGTATGGCATCGCGCCGTGGTCTTCCAGTGTCTTCACCGTCTGGGCAACGGAGGAGCCTTTTTGTCCGACTGCAACATAAATGCAATAGACCGGCTTTCCGGCATCGTAAAACTCTTTCTGGTTGATGATCGTATCGATGGCGATGGCGGTTTTTCCCGTCTGGCGGTCGCCGATGATCAGCTCGCGCTGGCCGCGGCCGATCGGGATCATGGCATCGATCGGCTTGATACCGGTTTGAAGCGGTTCGTTCACCGGCTGGCGGAAGATAACCCCGGGAGCTTTGCGCTCCATCGGCATCTCGAACTTTTCGCCTTTGATCTCGCCTTTGCCGTCGATCGGCTCACCGATGGTATTGATGACCCTGCCGAGCATTCCTTCGCCAACGTCGATGGAGGAGATGCGTCCGGTCCGGACCACTTTATCGCCTTCGTTCAGGTTTGTTGAAGGTCCAAGCAGAACCACCCCGACATTATCGACCTCCAGGTTTAACACAATACCTTTGATGCCTGTTTTTTCGAAGACGACCAGTTCGCCGGCCTGGGCGTTGCTGAGCCCGTAGACCAGTGCAATGCCATCGCCTACTGTCAGGACCGTCCCTGTTTCTTCCAGTGCTTTTTCGTCTTTGAATCCTGCCAGTTGCTGGCGGAGGATAGCCGATACTTCAGCAGGTTTAATCTGTGCCATAAATCGCTGTTTTGCTAAATTTCCCTGATATATAAATTCTCTTCAAATTCTTTTTTCAATTTTTTGATGGTGGTCGACAGGCTGGCGTCGTAGCGCATATTGCCTGTTGAAACAATGAATCCGCCGATGATGGCCGGATCGGTTTTTTCCACCAGGTCGACCGTCACCCCTTCCCTTTTATCGATGAGCTGAACGATCCGTTCGCGTAAAGGTGCCCCGAGCGGGCTGGCCGTCCTGAGCTCGACTGTAATGATCATATTAAAAGTCTTGTATTTCTCCACATAGGCTCTGGCAATTCCTTCCAGGAATTTTTCTCTTCTTTTTGTGGCCAGAAGGTGATAAAACTTTCTGGATAGATCATCCACTTTATCTTTCAGTAAAGCGTCGAGGACGCTGGTTTTCTTAGCCGGTTTGATCACCGGGTTAACCAGAAAATGCCTGAACTCTTTGCTGTCGCAAATCAATTGCAACAGCAGGTCCATATCGGCCTTGACTTCTTCGATCCTCCCCGTTTCCCGGGCAAGGTCGAAGAGAGATCGGGCATATCGTTCTGCAATAATTGAGTCGAGCATGATCTGAAATTAATTCGATTTGACATCATCCAGCATTTTCCGGATGAGCTCCTCCTGCTTTTTATCATGGGAGAGCTCTTCCCGCAGGAGTTTCTCGGCGATTTCAATGGACAGCAGGGCGATCTGGTTTTTCAGTTCCGTAATGGCAGCCATCTTCTCATTTTCAATCCGTTCGAGTGCGCTGTCGACAATACGCTGGGCTTCCTCATTGGCTTTCAGGCGTGACTCCTCGATCATTTTCTCGCGTATCTTCCGGGCTTCGCCCAGGATAGCGTCGCGTTCGTTTTTGGCTTCGGCCAGGAGCCGCTCATTATCGCTCACCAGGTTCTTCATCTCTTCCCTGGCTTTATCGGCAGCATGAAGGGCGTTCTCGATCGATTCCTCCCGTTCCCGCAACATTTTCATGATCGGTTTCCAGGCGAATTTTCCAAGGAGGAACAATACGAGCCCGAACGAAAGGGTCATCCAGAAAATAAGGCCTAATCCCGGTTGAATCAGTTCCATGTTTTAATGTTTTTGAAATTAACAAAGCCGCTGGCATCCCGGCCAACCGCCGGGATGCTTCACGACATACGGACTTTCTCAGACAAACAACACCAGCAGGCCGATTACGATGGCGAAGAAGGCCACGCCTTCGATCAGAGCGGCGGCGATGATCATGTTCGAACGGATATCGCCGACGGCTTCCGGCTGGCGGGCAATGGATTCCACTGCGCCGCGGCCGATCTGGCCGATGCCGATCCCTGCCCCGATGGCCGCGATCCCGGCGCCGATTCCGGCTCCCATCTTGGCTAACGGTGCAAGGTCTGTTGCTACCTGTAATAAAATTGCTAAAAGTTCCATAGTTAATTGTATTTATTAGTGAAAAAATGTTTCAAATCAATGTCCTTCGGCAGCGTGATGCTCCGCCGCATGATGATGTTCTTCTATCGCCATTCCAAAATAAAGGGCTGAAAGTAATGTAAACACGTAGGCCTGGATAAAAGCGACCAGCAGTTCCAGGAATCCCATAAAAATCCCGAATGCAACGGAGACCGGTGCAACGGTAAGCCCCAGGTAAGTCTTCATGTTCCCGAAAATGAAGATCAGGCTCATGAAACCCAGGATGATGATATGCCCTGCGCTGATGTTGGCAAAGAGTCGGACCATGAGTACGAACGGCTTGGTGAAAAGCCCCATCAGTTCAACAATCGGCATAAGCGGCAGCGGAAACTTCAGCCACCAGGGCACTCCGGGAGCGTTGTACACATGCTTCCAGTAATCTTTGTTCCCGCTGAATGTCGTGATGATAAAAGTGAAAACTGCCATGATTCCCGTAACGGCCAGGTTGCCGGTCACATTGGCCCCGAAGGGGAAAATAGGGATAAGGCCCATCAGGTTGTTGAAGAAGATGAAGAAAAATACGGTCAGCAGGTAAGGCGTGTATTTCTCATATTTCTTTTCGCCGATGGCGGCACGGGCGATGTCATCGCGCACAAAGAGGATGATCGGCTCGAGGAGCGACTGCAGCCCTTTCGGTGCCTTGCCGGCATTTCTGCGGTAGGCCCTGGCGACGGAGGTAAATATGATCAACAGCAACGCGGCGCTGACAAAGATGGCCAGCACATTTTTTGTGATCGACAGGTCGATGATCCCCCCGGCCTGTTCATCCGCTTCCATCGTCCCCTCTTTCACCCTTACGATCTTTCCTTTCTTCGGTCCCTGGTCTTCAATCTTAAAGCCCTTGTAAGCATCATGGCCATGATGGAATTTCGAAGACATAAACACATGTAGTTTTCCATCATAGATCAGTATGACCGGAAGGGGAACGGAGACGTGGGTATGGCCGATGTTCAGGATATGCCATTCGTAGGAGTCGACGATATGGTCGATGATCATCCGTCCGGCGTTGAAAGCTTCCTCCTCCTGGTGCCCGGTGGCAGGTTCATGGCTATTTCCATGCTGCCCGGCATGACCGCCGGCCGGAACATCTACTCCGGCAAACGCGTATGAAAGCCCCCATGAAAACAGGAGGAATGAAAAGACAAGTATCTGTAAAACGGCTGATTTTACTTTACGTTCCTGCATGCTGGTCAAATGGATAAACCGGTTGTTTTAAAATCGGGTGCAAGTTTACGAAGAATTCCTGAGATTTCCATAAAAAAGTCGTTAGTCGCTTGTCCTTCATCCGGCAAAGCCGGATGAAGGATCAGTCGTTGGTCGTTGGTCAGGTAGCATTTGCCACCTTATGACTACCTAATCATCGCGAGCGCAGCGAGCTTCTGACGCGAACGAAGTGAGCTAATGACTAAAAGAATTTACTACCTTTGCCCGCGTTTTCTAAAAAACAACAAGATGAAAAAATCAGCGCTCATCCTTCTTTCATTTATCTTCCTTTACGCCTGCCAGCAGCAGCAGGAGCCGCCGAAGAACGAACCGGCGAAGACAGAACCGGCCGCCGCGGAGGTAAAGAAGCCGGAAACGCCGGCGGAAAAGCTTGCGGAAACCCGGATTGAACCGGCCAAAAGCGGTAACACCAAAAAAGCGTATAACCCCCAGACGAACGATTACAAGAATGCTTCGGTCACCTTCCGGAGAGGGCTGGAGCTGATCAAATCGGAAAACTATCCTGAGGCGATCGATTACCTTACCCGTGCTTCCGGCGAAGAGCCAAAAAATGCCCGGATCCTTTTCAACCGGGGGTATGCGTATTTCAATCTCCGCGATTATGCCAAAGCCCAGGAAGATTTCAATAAATCGTTCACGCTGAATCCGGCCGACAGTATGGTAGCGCTTTACAGCGGGCTGACCCGGTTTTTTACCAAAGATTTTCAGGGCGCTCTGAAAGATTTCGACAAAGCTCTTTCGCTGAACAGCAAATATTCGATAGCGTTATACAATCGCGGGCTGACCAAAGGACAACTGAAAGATTACAAAGGGGCCATAGCCGATTTCACACAGGCCATCATCATCACCCCGGATTACGGCATTGCCTATTACAACAGGGGGCTGGCCTATTTCTTCAACAAAGACAGCAACAATGCCTGCATGGACTGGATCCAGGCCAAGCGAATGAAGGTTCCCGAGGCGGCCAAGGCGGTCGATCTCTATTGCGAAAAATATAAGCGCTGGGAGTAACCCATGGAGACCCTTAAAGCGATCCTGACCCGGAGGAGCATCCGGAAATATGCTGCTAAAAGCATCCCGGCAGAGCATTACGAGATCATGCTAAAGGCCGCGATGCATGCCCCTTCGGCGCGCAACCGGCAGCCCTGGCATTTTATCCTGGTGAGCGACAGGCCGACGCTGAAGCGCCTGTCGGAAGTCAGCCCGTCGTGGAAGATGCTGGAGGAAACGGCCGGGGCGATTGTCATCTGTGGCGACCTGGCCCTGGAAGATGCGGAAAGTTTTATCATCCAGGATTGTTCTGCCGCGACGCAAAACATTCTGCTGGCGGCCCATGAGCTCGGTTTGGGCACTGTATGGCTCGGGGTTCATCCGCGCGAAGACCGGTTGCAGCCGTTGAAAGAGATCCTGCACATTCCGGAGAATATCATTCCTGTATCGATGATTGCGGCGGGTAATCCGGATGAGCAGCGGGAATCGCCCGACCGGTATAATGTAGAGCGGATCCACCAGAACGGATGGTAAATCAAAATGAGACTCCATCTCGATTTGGGCAGATGGCGTCTCAAACTAAAAACCGGATTTCAGCCAGTTCGCGGCCGATTTGTTGAACACCTTTCAGTATACGCGCTGTTTGGGTTGGGGAGGGCTTTTTCTTCCCTGTAATATACTGGGCTAAAAGGCTTTGATTCATACCTATCCGCTCCGAAAGCGCTTTTGCATTAATGACCCTATAGAATTCAAAGAAACTTTGCAAATCAAGACTAAACCGGATTTCATCAATAATAAAGACCATATCCTTATCATCAAAGGCCAGATTAACAGCTTCCAGTACACTGGTTTTGAGTTCTTCAAAGTTGTCGCCCTGTGTTGCAATAAAAATATCATTTATTGTTGCCGAGGCGCTATATCCTTTATCCTCCTTGGTGATTACAAAATTAAATTTAGGCTTTTTCATCTTTTATCAATCTTTATTCCTGTTTGTTTCAAAATTGCTTTAAGCAATCCTTTTTTAACCTCTATACCGGCATGAAAGGGTATAATTATTTTGCCTTTTTTTATCGGGATTTTCCATGATAGAATGACTTCCAGACTGACGAATGATTATCCACCCGTCCTTTTTAAGTATCCTGAAAAGTTCACTATACTTCATCCCTGAAAGCAAAGAGCAAAAGTAATATTTTTATTACTTTTAATAATGTATTTCGAAATATTCAGAAGGTTTCCAATCCCGGGAAAATACCGAGGTTTCCAACCCAAGGGTTGGAAACCCTGTTCCGGGGATAAGACTTCTTTATGAGACTCCATCTCGATTTGGGCAGATGGCGTCTCGGCCGGGTGAGATGGAGTCTCAGTTTCCTCATTACCCGATTCTGCATTCTGCATTTTCGAGTGTCGTACAATTTCAATTGGGCCATCGGGCGATCGAACGTTTTTCCATTGCGCGAAAATGCCGAATGCCGAATGCCGAATCGTGGACAGGGGTTTCCAACCCGAGAGACGGAAACCGGCCATATGCGCGTGAAATCCCGTATAGGCCCTTAATTTGATCAAGAAGTATCAGGCCGGCGGGTTACAATTATTTTGAGATTGTGTTCCGGGGATAAGATTTCTTTGTGAGACTCCATCTCGATTTGGGCAGATGGCGTCTCGTGGAAAATGAGATGGCGTCTCGTCCGGGTGAGATGGCGTCTCGATTTAAGCACCCGCCTGAAAACCGGGTGTACCCGAACGGGTATCACGGGTTCGAATCCCGTCCTCTCCGCTAAATCGGGGGCTTCGGCCCCCTTTCGGATTTATATAAGCCCGGACTTGCCGGGCGTTTATGCTATTCACCTGGGAAATCATCAAGAATATCTGGATTATCATCTATAAATAAATCATTTTCTGCACTTACTTTCCTTTCTATTAGTCCTTCTGTATTTATTTCATAGCCTATTGTTCTTTCGGTGACTTTTTTGGGAACAATATTGCCATTTATATATCCATTATACTTGATTATTGATTTTATTGTGAATTTATTGGCATTGGAAATGTTCAGTGTCACTCTTTGGCTGTATAAAGGGTCTTCTGCATCATTCCACAATGCTGCTATTTCATCTTTCTTATCACCTGTCGCTGTATAAGTGACTAAAATGATTTCTGGGTTGCCTCGACCCGCTTCTGTTGTAAAAGTCTTGTATAATAAGACTACATGATCATTCGCTTGATATCTTCCGATGTAAGAACACTTATAATCCTGTAATTTAAGCGGATAATCTTTGTTTGCGTGTTTTGTAAGTAGTTTATACTCCTTCACATAATTAGTGTCTATCAAGTCAGGTGAATTCCAATTCTCGAAGGCTAATGAATCGTTTATTTGATATGGGAGATTAATTTCCTTAAACTTATTACTAAACTCATCAAAATTGCTTCTAATCCTTGGAACAGAACAACTGAAGGATACTATTATCAGGGCTAGCATTGCAATAAAATTAATCACTTGTCACAATTTAGAGTTTACTTAACTTGTATAATATAAAACTTCTGACCTTTACCTTCTGTGTATTGTGGATCAAAAACATTGTTCTTGGCTCTTGGTGCTCCAACATTATTAACCAAACCTTGTTTGTTTAAAGTAAAAACATGACCCGGATAGTAACCAATAACCAAGCTACCTTCTTTAGCTGATTTTTGAGCTGTAGATAAATCTGTTGCAGGTTTAACGACCGTCGATTTAGATAGGTTGTCTCCTATCGTGGTTGCAGAACCTTTGATATCACTTATATTGGCTGATTTTCCAGTAGCTTCAATTGCTGATTCATAGGTTTTTGAAATATTCATTGTTCCGTAGTTGCAATATGTTTGAGTACAGATCCCTTTATCGTTGATATCCGAAGTGTAGTTTTCTCTCGTAAAATCTTGGGCTCCTTTAATTGCACTCTCAACATTAACTTCATTCTTTCCTCCTTGCTTCTCATCATAGCCAGTAAATTTAAAATACTCCTCAGCCCGACTGTCCCCCGTTAATTGAAATACTGCATTTGAGCCATCTTCGATATGATCAATAAGTTTTCCTTCTTTGTCTTTAAAATCGGTAATTTCCATCCCATCCGGATCGATAAAGCGGATCGGGTTGTTCATGCAATAGGTGTAGGGAGACCACCGGCGGGAGGATTCTGCCAGGGGATCCACGCTATGCCACCTCCCGATCACCGGGTCATAGAACCTCGCCCCGTAATCGTACCACTCAAGCCCTGCCTCGGTTTGTAGTTCTTTGCCGTTGTATTTGTGTTGGTTATTATAATTATTGCCATATACTGGAATTTCCATGCCGAAGGGGTCAGCCCCCAACCCCAGCCCTTCCCCCACCCGGGGGAAGGGAGAGGTATTGGCATTTACAGGTAATATATCGGTAGTTTCCATCAAATGATTGTCCTTATAATAATACTTGCGTGGTTTGGCGCCATTAGCATCGTAAAGATAGGTTATTTTGAGATTGTTTTCCGGAGAGGAGATATCTTTGTGAGACTCCATCTCGATTTGGGCAGATGGAGTCCCGCAGAATCAGATTTTAATCACCTTCACGGTATCAATCAAGGCAGATTCTGTCGTCATTCTTAAATAATACACACCAGGCTTGATTTGAGCATCTTGTTTCCCTGGCATCCAAATAATGGGTGTCGCTTCAACTGTACCATCAAATATGGATCGGATAAAAATACCGTTGATGTCATATAATTCCAGATTTACATTTTTACCATAAAGTGGGGAGTCGAAAGAGATCGAAAGCTCATCAGTGAAAGGATTTGGGTATATCTGAAAGTATTCGCTGGTTTCCGGGTACAGATGTTCATCGGTTCCGACGAAAAGATACTCATAGGCGCCCCTATCGATTTCACCACCACTGATCCGTGGCCCGCCCATTAAATCGGTATCAGGCAGAATAATCCCTTCCGGCAAATCTTGTGTACCGGAATTGATACACGGAGAATCATTTAATAAAGCATAAGGATAATCACCGGAACCTATCCATCTCGGGTCATCTTCTATATTGGTGGAATCATAGTAATAAGTACTGTATGGACTAATATTATAGATGCCATTTTCTCCATTTTCTATTACTGAATGGTAAAGCTGAAGATTACATCCCATATCCGGCTCTGTAATATACATGATTATCTGATTGACATTGTTTCCGTAAATGACAGAATTGTAAAAGGAAACTTCAGAATGTTGACAGATACCAACGGCTCCACTCACAGGATTTGTTGAAGTATTATTGCCAATGGTCGTATTGATGACATTTGCAATTGTATTATATGAGAAAGCAACTCCCGATGTGGCAGGATAGTTTGGATCAGAGGTGCCATCAAAATTATCGGTAATTTGGCAATTGATCAATTTTGAGGTCATATAGCTTTCATTTCCCATAAGATTTTCGATAGAAATTCCTTTACCATAATTGTCATAATGTTGAAACGGGCCGGGATAATTGTTTTTTATTGTGCAATGATCAAGCTCAGAATAGCAAGGCGTATCAAAATAGCTTCCATAGATATGTATACAAGTTGCCGTACTATTTTCTAATACCGATGTATTGCATATGAACAAAGAATCACATCCATAGGCTGTTATGACTGAAGAAATGTTCTTGCCGCTGCATGATTTAAAAATCAAATTCTTAAGGATAACATGCTGAGCAAATGCTATCGTAAGAGTAGAAAATGATGTATTCAAGCTATCTCCCATCCCATTCAATATAGTTAAATTTTTAAGCTCTATTACTTTATCTCCGGGATTTACCTTGCCAAATGTTATAATACTATCCAAATCGATCTGTGTATTTTCAGCTTTTTCACCAATAATAGGAACATTGCTCTTAATGGCAATTGGGAACTTATTTCCATTTTCTTTTGAATAAAGGCCACTGGAAAGATAAATTGCATGGTTAAGCAAGCTATCAGACCTTATTTTTAAAATTGCAAAAGAAATAGTCTTCAAAGGATCATCAGGTGTGAGCCCACTATTTGAATCATTACCCAGAGGATTGACATATACATCAGTTAATGCCTCCTGGATTTTAGCATGTTCTATCGAAAAATTGAAACTACAATCCTGAAAACCATAACTATCCATACAGTTGAAATAATAATGGTCTGGTTCTATTATCGTGGCTGTATCAAGAAAAATTAATGGAACCGGGCTAGAATTGTGCTGTGAAAAATCTGTTCCTCTAGGCGATGTGTTAAGATAAAGATCACATCGATTGATCGAGTCAAAGATAATTTCATTGCCACCATAAAAGATTCCACCGCCATTTTCATATGCGTGATTATTATATATTTTTGTTTTATAAAGATATAGCGTTGAGATATTTTGATATATCCCTCCTCCATTTATCGCAAAATTATCTTTAATTATACAGCACTCCATTGATGCCGAAACCCCGACTAATAAAATACCTCCTCCGTCACCATAATGATTTGATACATGCCTTGTTCCCGAACCATTTAACATTGTCAGTCCAATGATACGTAAATTTTCTTCCCCCCTGAATGCTGAAATGCAGCTCCCGGTTTGATTTCCATTAATAACAGTACTGTGAATTAATGAATCGACCGGATTAAGAAGGAAGAGACTGGCAATGGTCAGGTCGTCTCTTCCGTAACAATCGATATTTTCATAATAGGTTCCGGGATAGATCAGGATAACGTCTCCGGATGAAGACCAACCGATGGCATTCTGAATGTCGGTATAATCACCGGTACCATCCAGTTTAACCGTAAGCGTATCGGCAATGGCATTTGTTAATACCAACGTAAGAAGTAAAGAGAATAATGATTTAAGCATGAATAATAAATATTCTATAAAGATAATTCAAATCGTAATTATTATCGGATGATCAGCTTTGTATATAATTCACGGACCCCTGTTTTCATCTTTACTAAATAAATTCCGGGAGATAATTGAGCCGATATTTCCAGATTTTCAAGATTACAATTAAAAAGCCCGGACGGTTGGTCTCCTATTTCATAGAAAGCACATAATCTACTTCTAGCATCAAAGATTTCGATTTGGATATCACTTGCAGAATCAAGGTTAGCAGTTAAAGTTAAAGAACCTGCTTGATATGGATTAGGATAACACATAAAACTGGTTTGAATATTTTGCTCTTCAATTATATCTTCCTTTTTGAGAGAAACAAAATAGGCTCCATTCTCTGGACTGCAAATTCGTATTGTATTATCAGTAATCTTGTTTATTTTAGAATTAAAGGATCGATAATTTATAATCCTATTCCTATTAGGTGATTTCAAATCGCCAAAGTATTCTTCAAATTCAATTATTGAAGTGGTATCGCCATTATTGTATGCTGGAACCATTATGATAGTATCGTCTAAATTCACAGTTGTCGCACCGATGCAGGTATTACCGATAAATGCACCGATTTCCAAGGGCCTTGCTGATGTGTCTAATTCAATAAAAATTGGAGTATATAAAGAGTTTGAATTAAAGATAAAATGAACAGGATCAGATTTTGTTATTATTGGATAAGGCTCTTGACCTGAACTCCACCCAAACGTCCGGAAAGGTACATTTGGTTTTAATGTCAGTCTCACCATCGTACCGTATGAAATTCCACCGACAGGAATATTTTCTGCGCCTATTGCAGTACGACACATCCATGATTGATTTATTCCAGGATCACCAGACCAAAATTGGCGTGTACATGCCCAGCATTGAGCAATGATGAGATTAAGGTCTTGTTCGACCTCTCCTAATGCATTAAAAATATTTTGGGTTTCATCTATAAAATATCCTGTCCAGTTCTCAATATTTGCGCCATAATATAGTTTTATTTGGTCATATCCAGGATCTAACCGCATTCCTTCCATTGGTATATAACATACTTGTCCGGATGGAACATTATGCTGCAAAGCATACCCTCTTGAGCTAAATACATCAGTCAAAGTCCCCGACCATTCCCCATCATGTGGATGATATATTGTATATGGCTCTGAATTGCCAGGTACTCGGCTTTCCATTGTTATTACTGGTGATTCTGTAAATGGCTCAAATTTTGAGAGAACATCTATTGCACTCACTGGATTGTCTTCAACTCCCTCCAGTCTCTCTAAAGAAGGGAAGCTAATATAATTATAATTGAAGGGCTCATAAGGATTAGGAATGCCCTGACCTAAATATCTTCTTTCGGGAGTGCATCTTACAACGGTAAAATTGCATTGAGACCCATTTGGTATAAATAGGAAATTTTTATAATCATCAACAGAAAGGGTGTTCATATATCCGATTTCAGATTTTCTATTAATTGTATTATTCAATGTGATTACATTTGATTCTGACCAGAATAAAGGTTCTGATGACATTAACTTATTTATTCTGGCTGGGTGATCATTAGGGCAATAAGAATATAAGAAATTGTTCTTCTTATTAAATATGATAGGGTAATATGAATGGCCATTATCGAAAACCCGCTCCTCATTAAATATATCCAAGTCACAGTAAATAAAACCAGTTTGTGAAAAACCATTTGTGAAATAAAGAAAATCAAGGTGATCATCATATGCTATATCTAAAATACAGACATTAGGAAGGTTAAAGTCATCGAAATAATCAATAGTGTTATCTATCCATTTTATTCTCGTAATATGGTTATCATTCATGTATTGGACATATAGTTTATTATGAACAGGGCAACTTTCAATTTTTACCGGAAGATCATGTTGCGAAATTAAATGAATCAAGGAGCCAATTCCAGAAGGATTAATCTCAACAATATCAGAATAATTAAAATCGTCAGAAAATTGCATTATGGTAGAATACACAAAAGAATTTGGTTTATGGTACGTAAAAGAAACTTTAAAATCGGTGAGATTTGTAACACCATTTAATGCAAAACTATTGATTTGAGAATAATTGTCCGCATTTATAAATAATATCTTAGCGTCATTTATATTGTCCAGGCCTACAGCACAATATAAGTGATGATTAGGATCAATAAATATTTTACCACAATAATTATCATTGCTATTCTGGAAATATACTTTTTCTTCATTTATTGTCGCCGGTGGAGTATAACTATATCTACTTAAATAGTTAACCTCTCCTGAATAATATGATACCAATATTTCTGAAGTGAAAGGATTATATATCACATCGGAAATTGGATGTTCATTTTTTATATCAGCAATAATTACCTTTGAATGATTATCGTAAACCACCAAATGGTTGTCTTGAAATAAATCCCGTGTATAAAAGCAGACAATATCTTTAAATGGGATATGATACGCATCATTTACTTTTATACCGACTTGAATATCCGGGTTGTCGAAATATTGACCTGTATTATCAATTACATGGATAACTCCTTCCAGGTTCAAAGCCAACACGTTGTCCAATTGCTCATCCAAAGCGCAAGTATAAAAGTAATTATTTACCTTTTCTATTACTTGAGATGATTCAAATTTATAATCTCCTTTATAGTCGATCCTTACGATTTCACTTTCTTTAGAAGCATATGCTTTTTCATTAGCACAAAATAAGTAATATGGTTTGTTTTCACTTTTACTTGGAATATTGTTTGTCGCCAATTTATTAATATAATTATGCTCATCCACGTTAATATCATAGTTGTATATAAAAATATCATCTTGTCCCGCGGAATAACAAGTGCCTAGATAAAGAAAATGATTAATATTATCATAAGTTGCACAAGAGATTGGAGGAATCTCCATGTTGTTATAGTGGTCTATTATTTCCGGAGATAATGTTGAAGTAAGATCAGTCGGATCAATTACATAAACTTTTCCTGCACCTGGTCCAAATCCATAAACATATATTCTATTATTCGAACCATAATAGAATTCTCCAAGTTGAAAATTTGCTGTAATCGTAGTTCCATAAACGGCAAAACTTGATATATACCTTCTTTGAATCTGTGAACCTGTTCCTGGATTATATAATAAGTATATAAAATTGTCATCAACAACAAAATCCAGAATACTAGCTTGATAATCAGTATAATTGTTTATTATTTGCGAAAATTCATCATTAATATTATAACTACCAAAAAATTGCTTTTTTGTCGGGGGATCTCCCCATTGTCCATATTGTTGCCAATATAAGATTCCATTTCTTATATATATCTTCGAAGTCTCGAATGCAAAAGGTTGGAAAGCAGGCAATGCGGAAATTTTAACTCCATTATTGACATTATTTATTATATCAATCTGAACTATTCTGAAATCCGGCCTTAAAACATATAAGTTCTTATTATCAGGATCATATGCAAGATACTTATTTTTTGGGGTTTCATTTGTTATATTTTTTTTGGGGTAAATATTATTACCATATCTATCACAATCTTGAAGTAAAGTTCCAAAAAGGCATATACTTCCAGAAATAACATATTTTGATTCAGTAGTGCTATATTCTATGATTATAAGTTTATTGTTACCAAAGATATAAAACCTGTTAAATTCCTCAATATAAATTATATCTTCCGGAATTATACCTGTTTCTATACTAGGGAGAGTCACTGTTGTGATTTCATCAGGCCTGACTGTAGAGAAAATGGATTGTTGCCATATAATGATATTTATGACACACAAAAATGAGATTTTAAGAAAAGTGACCAAGGTTTTCATATGCGCAATTTTTAATGGTTAATAATTATATCTTTAATATATGACACCAATCAAGATTTAACTGAACAAAATTCAGTTCCAATAAAATTGCGGCTGGAATTTATCGGATAGAATAAACATTGATTGCCTGACATCAACCAATGTTTATTTCATAGTATCAAAGATAAGATAAAAAATTTAAAAGTCAATAGAAACAAGAAATATGGAATCATTCCAAATAATAACATGCGTACGATATGTACCAAGTCTCCAGTAAAAGAAATAGCAGGCTGCCAACTCAATGATAAGCCACCCGCCACCTTGGAATTATATATTTCGTTGATTTAACTTTATCCATACCTTTACCCTCCCATTTCAAGAATAATAAATCGCCTTTAAGATGAAAACCAGACCAACCCGCCTGATCGTCGCTGCCATCACTGCTTTTGCCTTCCTAAGCAGTTTATTCCTCCTCAACCGGAATCAAACCGAACGGGAAAGATACGAGCAGTTCCTCCTGGACCAGGCTATCGGGATCGATATCGCACCGGCAGGCGAATCAGAGAAAGAAGAGGGAAAATCGCCGGATGAACCGCAGATGGCGGCTTTCCAGGATTTTCTACAGACGGTGGACCCTGTTGAAAAAAGGGTTCCCGTCGAACGTCTCCACCAGGCTTATTTTAACTTAAATAACCAGAATAAGGAGGACAGGCTCAAGACCATGGATCCCTTGCAGTGGGACATCATCCCGTCGGATATGGGCGGCAGGACACGGTGCATCATGTACGACCCTAACAGCGCTTCGGGCAATAAGGTCTGGGCCGGGGCCGTAACCGGCGGCCTGTGGTATAACAACGATATTACCGGCAGCCAGGACTGGGTGCCGGTCGACGATTTCTGGCCGTCGCTCTCCATCAGCGGCATCACCTGCGATCCGAACAACCCGCAGGTATTTTACGCCGGTACAGGCGAAGCATTTACCGCTCGGGTGATCTACCGCGAATCTTCCGGGATCGGCGCAGGGATCTTCAAATCGGAAAATGCCGGCAACACCTGGACGCAACTCCCCGCTACCGCTGGCTGGAAGTATGTCACCGACGTGGAGGTACGCGACGAAAACGGACTCAGCGTGATCTATGCCGGCGTTGCTTCGGGCGAATACCACGGCACCCAGCAAAGCGAGCCTACCGACGGGCTGTTCCGGTCGGTCGACGGCGGCACGACCTGGATCCAGGTGCTACCCGCAGTCGAAGGATCGGAGAACCCCTACGCCGTTGCCGACATCGAAATTACCGCCGGCAACCGTATCCTGATCGGCACGCTGCCTAACCTCAACCAGGAGGGCGGCGCAACGATCCTCCGTTCCGACCTGGGGACAGCCGGATCATGGACAGTTTACGACGACTATGTGGCGATCATCCAGTCATATCCCGATTTCCCGATCCCCAACCGGGTGATGCTGGCCAGCGCCCCGTCGGATCCGGATGTGGCCTATGCGCTGCTCGACGCCGGGTACATCAATTCCAGCAATGGTTTTATCTACACCCAGGGTTTGTTTATCCTCCGCACCGGTAACGGCGGTGCCACATGGGTCTCGAAAGCGATACCTACCGGCGGCGATTACTACTGGGCCACCATCGGCTGGCATGCCCTGACGGCCGGCGTTGATCCCAACAACGCAGATGCCCTCTACATTGGCGGCCTCGACGTCTATAAATCCGACGACGGGGCAAACAGCTGGATCCAGGTGTCGAACTGGTGGTACATGTACCAGGGGGGCGGCGACCGCTACGTGCACGCCGATATTCACGATATCGACTACAAACCCGGCTCATCCGACGAGCTGGTGATCACTACCGACGGGGGCGTCTTTTACACCGACGAGGCCCAATCCGACGGACCTGCCTTCCAGGAAAAGAACAACGGCTACGGCTCATTGCAGTTCTACACCTGCGACATCCATTCCAATCCGTTGCAGAACAAAGCTGTCGGCGGCCTGCAGGACAACGGGACGCTGTACTTCACCGGCTCCCCGCTGACCATCTTTAACATGATCGATGGGGGCGACGGGGCATGCTGCTTTATCGACCAGAACCAGCCGCAATACATGATCACATCGGTCTATTACAACCAGTACTCGCTCTGGCTGAACGGCAATTATTACGCCTCAATGGCCGACTGGTCGAGCGGCACTTTTATCAGCCCGGCCGATTACGATGATGCCAGCAACATCCTCTATGCCAATGCCTGTTCTTTCGGCGGAAGCCAGGCCAACCGCATCCTGAGGATCAAAGGCATCCCCGATAATATCTCCGGATCGTATGTCAACCTGAACACCGGGCTGAATGTCTATTTCTCATCGGTGATCTGCAGTCCGTATGCCACTGCAGGTACCTCTACCCTTTTCGCCGGCTCTCTCTCCGGCAGGTTATTCAAAGCTACGAACGCCCAGGCCTCCCCGACTGTCACCGAACTCACCGGCGCCGGCTTCCCCCTGGGAGCCATCTCCTGCGTAGCCATCGGCGGTTCTGAGGATACGCTGCTGGTGACTTTTTCCAACTACGGTGTGTCGTCTGTCTGGCAGACCTGCGACGGCGGCGCCACCTGGGCCGAAAAAGAGGCCAACCTGCCCGACATGCCCGTCCGCTGGGCGATATACCACCCGCTGAGCAGCAACTACGCCATGCTGGCCACAGAACTGGGCATCTGGACCACTACCAATCTACAGGATGATGCGCCGGTCTGGGAACAGGATATCCAAGGGCTGGCCAACGTGAGGGTGGATATGCTGCAGATGCGGATGTCTGATTACCAGGTCCTGGCAGCGACCCATGGCCGAGGCCTGGCAAGGGCTACCTGGGATATCGGCGTGGGAGTGGATGAGGAGACAGGGGGACCCGGCGACGGGGAGAATGATTTGGTGGAGGTGTGGCCGAACCCCACACAGGGGAAATTCCAAATTACAAGCACCAAAATCCAAACAAATTCGAAAATTCAAACCATAATAAAACAGGTTGAAATAGTCGATTTAGATGGGAATATCGTCATCTCCAATAACAATCGAACAATTGAACAATGGAACAGTGAACCTATAGAACTAAACATCAGCAACTACCCTTCCGGGATTTACCTGGTCAGGATCATCTCAGGCAATAAATTGATAGTTAAGAAGATCGTTAAGTCATGATTATTAACCACATAGGCACAATAGAACACATAAGAATCACATAGAATTCTATTGTGTAATCTATGTGTCCTATGTGCCTATTGTGGTGAAAAAAAGAAGCTACAACGCTCCTTCGTCGTAAGCTTTTTCTCCGTGGAGGGCTATATCCAATCCGGCTTTCTCTTCAACTTCCGAGACCCTCACACGAGAGATTTTATTGATCAATGCCAGCATGATATAGGTGAAGATAAAGGCGTATGCAGATGCTGCAACAACAGCCAGGACCTGTTTCCAGAAGAAAGTGCCGCCGCCAAAGATCAACCCGTCGGTTCCGGCGCTGTTCACCGCTTTGGAAGCAAAAACGCCGAGCAGTATCGTTCCCAGGAACCCACCTACACCGTGAACGCCCCAGACATCCAGTGCATCATCCCATTTCATCTTATTCTTCCATTGAACGGCAACATAACACATCAGTCCGGCTGCGGTCCCAATGATCGGAGCGGCCCAAACCGGCACAAAACCGGCGCACGGAGTGATTGTTGCCAGGCCGGCGATGGAACCGGTAAGCAACCCGACAAACTTCGGACGACGCTCCCGGATCCATTCAACCACGACCCATGCTATGGTTGCAAAAGATGCGGCCAGATCGGTATTTAAGAACGCTATTGCTGTAACATGATCGACTGCCACCTCACTACCCGCATTGAAGCCGTACCATCCGAACCAGAGCAAACCGCTGCCGATAGCCACCAGGGGTATACTGTTCGGAACAGATTGCTTATCGACCCTGGCGCCGATGTAGAATACCGAAGCGAGGGCTGCAAAACCGGCTGTGGCATGAACGACAATCCCGCCCGCGAAATCAAGCACACCCATCTGGGCCAGCAAACCTCCGCCCCAAACCATATGGACAAAAGGATAATAGACCAATATTTGCCAGACCGTCAGAAAAATCAGGTAAGCTTTGAAAGTAACCCTGTTTACGAAAGCTCCTGTAATTAAAGCCGGTGTGATGATCGCAAACATCATCTGGTACGCCACGAAAACCAGTTCGGGAATCTTCCCGTTGGAATACATGGAGTCTATGCCCACCCCGTTTAAGAATGCTTTATCCAGGTTCCCGATTATTCCGCCTTCTCCTCCGCTAAAGCAAAGGGAGTAGCCGAAAATAAACCAGAGAACAGTCGTCCATCCTAAAGAAACAAAGCTCTGGATCATGATCCCGAGGATATTCCTTTTTGTTGCAAGGCCTCCGTAAAAAAATGCAAGGCCGGGGGTCATCAGCATGACCAGGCTGCAGGCCAGCAGCATGAACCCGGTTGAACCAGTATCTAACATAATTTTAAATTTTGAATTATTAATTTTGAATTATAAATTAATGCCTTGATTATATAGATAATATGAAGGCCAAGAATAATTTTCGAGCCTGTGGATTTGCAATTAACGAGGCTTTGACCGGCAGTGACCAGTTTTCGGTGATCTTAATCGTTTTTGATCCGGTTACCCCAGCATTAACAATGGCAAAGCCATCCCTGCCGCCGTATCCGTCGCCGTACATGCCGTCGGACGGGGTCATCCCCAAAAACAGGTCCAGTTTATAATCGGATACCTTAAAGCCATATCCGACTTCGATATACGTTGAATAATTATTTTTCGCCGGGTCGTCGAACTGCTTATCGGCCCCATATAACATGGTTGCCACCAGAATGCTGACGGGAATCTTTTCGCCCTTGTAAGCCAGCGATGCCTCCAGGTAGTGTGAAGTGCTGTCGCTGCCATATTCGAAGAAATTATCGTTGATCCAGTCTGAAGCCCAGTAATAATCGGTCACCGACAGGGTAAATCCTTTCAAAGAATAACTCAGGTAGTAATCCAGCTCTTTGTAAGTACCTGTAAAATCGACCGATCCCCAGGCCCCGAGTTTCAATCCCTGGAAGCCCAAGGCAAATCCCGGCTGTAAACTCGGGGAAAGCACATTTTGATCGCCTAGTGTTGCATATACGGCAGAACCCCGCCAGATATAACTCGACACGATATCACAACCCAGCTCGGGTTGTAGCTTTTTTTCTTCCTGGGCTGTCAAAGGCCGGAAGGGTATCGCCAGGATGGCGAACAGAATAATCCAATACTTTTTTGAACCTTTCATAGTTGTTTTTTTTAAGAAAGGTCAAATTAAAGAATTGAAGATCAACCGGGAATCAGAATTATCACCGAAATCTTTAAGTAAAACACTGAATTTTAAATATTGATGAGCACTGATTTAATCGCATACCTGACGAGCTCGACCGATGATTTCAGCCCCAGTTTCTGCATGATATGGTTCTTATGCGATTCAACGGTCCTTATACTGATGAATAATTTTTGAGAGATTTCCCTGTTTCCCAATCCATCTGCGGTCAATTTTAAGATTTCCATTTCTCTTTTTGAAAGCAGTTCAGTATTTTCATTTTCATTGGCCTGGAGTCGCCGGACAAAACCGGTGGTGATGACTTCCGAAACATCTTTGCCCAGGTATTTTTTGCCTTCGGCGATGAGATGAATGGTGGAGATGAGCTCTTCACGCGTAGTGTTTTTGGCCAGATACCCCATGGCGCCGGCTTTTATGGCGCCTGAAATGTAAGCCTCATTCAGGTGCATGGACAATATAAGGACTTTTAATGATGGGTACAATACCGAAAGCTGCTCGGTGAGTTTTATTCCTGAAATTCCCGGCAGACTGATGTCGATGAGAGCCACATCCGCCTGCCGTAGCCTGAGTTGCTGCAAACACTCAGCGGCATCAGCGGCTTCCGCTATAATTTCGATATCCGTGCATCCGTTGAATAAAGCCCGGATTCCATCCCGGATGATCTGGTGATCATCAACAAGAATAATTTTAATTTTCTGCATAAGAATTTATGTTATTCATTTTGTCCACCGTCGGTCAATGGAATCCTGATGCGGATCACCGTTCCTTTATTTTTTCCGGTCATGATATTTAACTGACCATTCATGACGTTGACCCTCTCCCGGATATTGTACAGCCCGGTTCCTCCCGACGCCGGCACGTTCTTCTGATTAAAGCCGCATCCGTTATCCTTTATTTCAAGCTGAATACCCTGCGGACCGGCCTTAAGGAAGACTGATACAAGCGTAGCCCCTGCATGGCGCTGTATGTTGTTCAGGCATTCCTGGATGATCCTGTAAAGATATATGGCCTTCATTTCATCCGGTTGATAACCATCGGATTCACAAAAAAAACTGATCCGCAAACCGGTGGTCATCCGGAAACTGGCACAGAGATTTTCCACCGCCTCTTTCAGACCGAATTCTTTCAGGACGGAAGGGCTGAGGTCGTGCGATATGCGCCTTATATCGCCGATGATCTGGTCAAAGATGGCCTGGGCTTCCACGATTTTCCCTTTCAGCTTTTCCCCTTCGGTGTAAAGTCCGCTTTCCAGTATCAGCTTCCCGGCCGCCAGTTGCTGGCCCAGCCCGTCGTGCAATTCCCTGGAAAGGCGCTGCTGCTCCAGCTCTTTGCCGTCAATTACCGCTCTGAGCCTTTTCATCCGTTCATCGGCCAGTTCGGTCTCCATGCTTTTTCTCGTGCTGATGTCCCTGATCACGCTCGCCCTGATCTTGTTTCCCTTGTATTCGACACAGGATTCCTGAACTTCAACCGGCAGGCTTGAATTGTCTTTCCTGAACAACAGTGTTTCATAAATTTCATTGTCCTGGTTCTTATCGCAATATAATGATTTGGTCTCCTTCAGAATATCGTGAATCACCAATGCCGCCAGCTCATTTTCGGTGTATCCGGTCAATCGCAGGATCGCTGCATTGAAGAGGACCATCTTTCCATCATTATGCAACACAATACCATCGAGGGTAGCATCATAAAAGTGGCGAAGGCTTTCTTCTTTTTCCCGTAATTCCCTTGTCGCGATACTGACCTCTTCCGACATCCTATTGAAAGCTTCGGTCAGTTCCCCGATCTCATCTTCCGGGCCGACCTTTAATTTCTGATTATAACTTCCTGATGCTATTACATTTGCGGCATTTTTTAAACGAATGATCGGCCGGGTTATACCATAAGCGACAAACCAGGTAATAAAAAAGATGCCCAGAAGGATCAGGGAAGAGACGATCAAAATATCATTCCGAATGATCGCCAATGGCACCATGGCTTCATCTACATCAATCTCGGCAAGGATCAATTGGGTGAATCCTCCGAAAATAATCTTTCCATAGGCTCCTAAAACCTTTATTCCCCTGTAATCATCATAAATACCTGTACTGTCAATCCCGGTTAAAGCCTTGTTGAATCCTTCGGTATTAATCCTGACGGTCATGACGGCATCTGGTAAAAAGCGGGAAGGGGTTCGCATAAAACCGTCAGGGCCTGCAATATAAGCCTCCCCGGTTTTGCCCATCCCCGTTCCCGGAACCACATCGAAAATGATGTTATTTAAGGCTTCAGGTTCAATCCGGGATAATAACAACGCGGATACCTCCCCGGCTGAACTGAATACCGGAACCGTGAGGATCAAACAGGGACGATTAGATTCTCCAATCCATTCTGTCATGTGAAAAGTATCCGGTGTGACCGATCCTTCAAATAACCGCATTATACTCTCATTGACTTTGAGATCTTCATCCTTATTAATCAGGAATATATCATCAGTTCCGGATATTTTTGTGATGTTGTTTTCAACTGAAACCAAATACAAAACTTTGCAAATATGATTATCCAGCACGAGGTTAAGAAACTCACGGTCATTCTCTAAACCAACAGGAAAGTTTCCGCTTTCTTGCAATTCTTCCAACCGGTCTGCGAGATTCCTGATAACGGGTGTCCGGGCCAGTGTAGCCAGTTCGGTTTTGCGGACCTGGTAAAAATTTAGAATTTGTTCTCTGCGGATATCCCTTAGAAGGATCAACTGGCTGAATGCCCTTTCCCTGATCCCTCTTTTGGATTCAAAAATCGAGAAAAGACTTACAATAGCGATGGATATGACACCCAGAAGGACAAAATAAAGTATCAGCCGTTCTCTAATGGAAATCTTCTTCATGGATCACAAAGAAACAAAATAGTATGGCTGGCATGTTAAATAACCGTTTATAATGATGTTTTTGCAATTTAACTTTTGTCATTTGCAAATTCTCCTATGCAGTTGTTATGCAATTTTTTTAGTTTTATCAAAAATTTTTTAAAATGAAAAGATCATTATTTCTGCTAATCTTTGCCGGACTCTTTTTTGCCGGTACTAATCCCGAAGAAAAACAAGTGAAAATCGAATACGAAAAATACAAGCTGGCCAACGGGCTCGATGTGATCCTTCATATCGACCGGTCCGATCCTATTGTCGCACTGGCCGTTCAGTACCATGTCGGTTCCAACCGGGAAACGGAAGGCCGCACCGGCTTTGCCCACCTGTTTGAACATATGATGTTCCAGCGCTCGGAGAATGTCCCCGAAGACCAGTTCTTCAAACTGATCCAGGATGCAGGCGGAACGCTGAACGGCGGCACCTCTAACGACGCCACGACCTACTTTGAGGTGGTCCCGAAAAATGCCCTGGAGAAGATCCTCTGGATGGAATCCGACCGGATGGGATTCATGATCAATACGGTGACGAAAAAATCTTTTGCCATCCAGCAGAATGTCGTCCAGAATGAAAAACGGCAGAATTACGACAACCGCCCATACGGCTTTACCCAGGAGGTGGTGGCCAAAAACCTTTACCCGGAAGGGCATCCGTACAACTGGACCGTCATCGGAGAAATGGAAGATCTTTTCAACGCAAGTGTAGAAGATGTGAAAGCTTTTCATCAGAGATTCTATTTGCCGAACAACGCTACGGTGGTCCTGGCAGGAGATTTTGATGTGGATGAAGCGAAAAAACTGATTGAAAAGTACTTCGGGGAGATCCCTGCCGGCAATGAGGTGAAAGACCCGGTCCCGGTTCCGGTAAAGCTGGATAAGACGAAAAAGCTGTATCATGAAGACAACTTTGCCAAAGCGGCGCAGCTCCGGATGATCTGGCCAACCGTTGAGCAGTTTTCCGACGACTCTTATGCCCTCTCTTACCTGGGCCAGCTTCTTTCGCAAGGGAAAAAAGCCCCGTTGTACAAAGTCCTTGAGAAAGAGAAAAAGCTTACTACCAGCCAGAATGCTTATAACAGCAGCCAGGAGATCGCGGGGAGCTTCAGCATCAATGTGACTGCCAACGACGGCGTCAGCCTGAAGGATGTCGAAGAGGCCGTTTTTGAGGCGTTCCGGATGTTCGAGACCGAAGGGTTTACCGATGAGGATGTGGAGAGGATCAAGGCGGGCCAGGAAACCCAGTTCTACAACGGGATCAGCAGCGTGCTGGGCAAATCGTTCCAGCTCGCATACTACAACGAATATGCAGGCGATCCGTCGTATTACAAGACTGATATCGGGAAGACCAAAGCGGTCACCCGGCAGGATATCCTAAGAGTATATGAGAAATACATCAAGAACCAGCCCTACCTGGCCACGAGCTTTGTTCCGAAAGGTCAGCTATCATTGGTGGCTGAAGGTTCGGCAGATGCGGGGGTGAAAGAAGAGAGCATCAGCGAGGCCACGCAGGTGACCATTGAGGAAATGGAAGAAGTGGAGATTGCCATGACCCCGACCTCTTTCGACCGCACGGTGATCCCGGTTGACGGCCCCGATCCGTCGGTCACGCTGCCCGAAATATGGGACACGAAGCTCGACAACGGGATGCGGGTGCTGGGCATTGAAAATACCGAGCTGCCGCTGGTCCAGTTCAACATCGTTTTAAAGGGAGGCCATTATCTCGATAAGATGGAAAAATCGGGTACAGCCCTGTTGCTATCGGAGCTGATGATGGAAGGGACGAAGAACAAGACCCCGCTGGAGCTGGAAGAGGAGATAGAGAAGCTGGGCGCCAGCATCAACATCAGCGCTTCGGCCATCGATATCACCATCAGCGCCAATACCCTGGCAAGAAATTACGATAAGACGCTGGCCCTTGTGGAAGAGATCCTGCTGGAACCGAGGTGGGACGCTGAGGAGTTTGAACTGGCAAAATCGAGGTTGCAGAACCGCCTTCTCCGGTCCAAAGCAGATCCGAACGCCCTGGCCCGTGATGCTTTCAACAAGCTGGTCTACGGCCCGGATCATATTTTCTCGCTCGACCGCCAGGGGAATGAAACCACGGTGCCCGGAATTGCGATCGAAGACTTAAAAGCTTTCTACGAACTCAATTTTTCGCCCACTGTGGCCTCTTTCCATATCGCAGGCGACATCAGCCGCGAGAAAGTCATGACATCATTAAGAAAGCTGGAAAAAGAATGGATTGCGAAGGATGTTGAATTTCCGGTATATGAACTTCCAGAGCCACTTCCGAAGTCAAAAATCTTTTTCGTCGACGTTCCCGGGGCCAAGCAGTCGGTCATTTCCATCGGTTGCATGGGCCTGTCGCGGACCGATGAGGATTTCTACCCCGCCAACGTGATGAACATGAAGCTGGGCGGGTCGTTCAGCGGCAACGTCAACCTGGTACTGCGCGAAGAGAAAGGATTTACCTACGGCGCCAGGACCGGTTTCTCGGGGACGTATATTCCCGGCACCTTCCAGGCGACGGCCAGCGTAAGGTCGTCGGCAACGGTGGAATCGGTGGAGATTTTCAAACGGCTGATGGAAGAGTACCGCAACGGGATCAGCGAAGAAGACCTCATCTTCACCAAAAACTCGATCAACAAATCGAGAGCACGGGATTTTGAGACCCTGGGGGCCAAAAACCGGATGCTGCAGGAGATCAGCATGTACAACCAGCCGCTGGACTACGTCCGCCGGCAGGAGCAGATCGTAAGCGATATGACCCGTGAGGAGCACAAAGCGCTGGCTGAAAAATATATCGTCCCCGACCGGATGTACTATGTTATTGCCGGCGATGCGGCGACACAGATGGAGGCACTGGGCCAGATAGGGTTCGGCGCGCCGGAAGCGGTGAAGTAATTTTATTGCGGAACAATCGTTCCTGCCCCAAATGATACCTCCTTCCAGGAATTCACCGATTCGACAAAAACATAAAGCTTTCCGTCGGTGGTGTTGAATGCCATCAAGCCGTTGGCGGGATTGTTGATGGCCGAAAGCTGTGATTCGCTCATCCGGGGAGGGAGAAAGCCGCGGTCGGTGGCGTTCAGTTCCATCAGCGCCGAGGTGGCCGGTGTGGCGGTGTTGATGCCTATTGCCCCGGCGGCGTTGATATAGATCACATTGGCTGCGCTGTTGGCCTCGATCTGGAAAACATCCAGCGAGTTGGCGAAGTCCCTGATCTTGAAACCGCCCGAGTTGGTGGCTTTGAACTTCCAGTTGGCCCCGCTGGCATCGTCGACCATCGAATAGGTGGCGCCGCCAGCTCCGCCCAGGTTGCGGACGGTGATCGTCGGCTCGGTCATGCTTTTGCCGACATAGAGCAGTGAAGCCGGGGCATTGTTCCCGATCCCCACATTACCGGCGTTGGTGTTGTAAATGTGACTTCCATTGACGGCCCACTGGGCACTGGCATTTTCAACTCCGGCTAATACCGTAAGTGAAAATATTATCAGTATTAATATATTGGTTCTCATCTTAATATGACGTTACAATTAGAATTTAACATGTCTCTTTTAATCTTTGATGCACCTGATGGTTTCGCCATAGGCTTTATCACCGTATGCTACGCCTATACTGGTGGAGATGAAGGTCATATTGATGGCGCTTACGGTATATGAGCCCTGAGTACTGCTCCAGTATACGCCCTGAATACCTCTGGAATCCAGCCCACCGGAAGCTTGCAGCAGTTTGCCTGCAGCATGCATTTTTAGTACGGATCCCCACGGGCCATTCCAATTGGTCCATCCACCGGAGGTCTTCACATTTTCCCATTCCGTCCAGGTTGGAATGCGCCAGCCGGCTCCCAGTTCAATAGTACATGGATTTTGAGCTGTCTGCCAATCACCGCTCTCATCAATTCCCTGTATCCAGGTAGTGTTTGGCGTACGGGTGCTGCCGTCATGCTTATACCCCTGCATCCGGTTGAATTGCCAGTACCATCCCGCAGAGGCTTCAGTCGCATCATTCACTGCCGTTGCCTGGTGATCGGAGCCAAGGTTGCTCGTAATCCAGCATTTGGTTGTTGCGCCAGGTACGTTGGTCACTGTGGAATAGGTGACGGTCTTATTCACCGGCGCCACGGCCCCGGCCACATGGTTCACCGTGATCGGATCGCCGCAGATGAACGGCGGTGTAAGTATCTCCGTCCCGAAGGAAAGCTCTTTCCACGCCTCCGCGCCGGCCACATAGGCGTATACCTTGTTGTCGGTAAGGTTGAAGACCAACAGCCCGTTGGCCGGATTCTGGATCAGTGAGATCTGGGTCTGGGTCATCCGCGGGAGGAGGAATCCCTGGGTAGTGGAACTCATGTCGACCAGCGCTGAGCTTGCCGGGGCAGCCGTTCCGATCCCCACACTGCCCGCCGCATTGATATACATCATATTGGCTGCGCTGTTGGCCTCGATCTGGAAGACATCCAGCCCGTTGGCGAAGTCCCTGATCTTGAATCCGCCCGAGTTGGTGGCTTTGAATTTCCAGTTGGCCCCGCTGGCGTCGTCGACCATCGAATAGGTGGCGCCGCCCGATCCGCCCAGGTTGCGGACGGTGATCGTCGGCTCGGTCATATTTTTCCCGACATAAAGCAGAGAGGCCGGGGCGTTGTTCCCGATCCCCACGTTGCCGGCGTTGGTGTTGTAGATGTGGCTGCCGTTGGGAGCCCACTGGCTGTAGATGAAATTTATCGTCAATAATAACAACACGAATAATGAGATATATTTTGTTTTCATCATTTTCAATTTTATATTCATTTTACCTTAAACACCTCACTGAGAAGGCATTTGCCTTATCATCGTTGTACAACTCACACTCCGCGCTGCCGAATATTAACCGGTAAGCAGTTGTATTACCTGTTTGGGTGCTTCCCCAGTAACCTGCGTATTGGCCCCGGTAGACTAAAGTACCAGTGCTGCCACCGATATGCCCGGCTGCGTGCATCTTTAAATCAGAATTCCAGGGGCCGTTCCACGTCGTCCAACCACCGGCTGCATCGATATTGCTCCACTCGGTGGAGGTAGGGATTCGCCACCCTGTCCCCAGCAGGAACACACACGGATCATGATCGGAGGTCCAATCCGAGTTTTCGCTGATACTGGTGATGGTCCAGGCAGGAGTGACGGTTGTCCCGTCATGTTTGTATCCCTGCTGGCGGTTGAATTGCCAGTACCAGCCGGCCGAGGCTTCCGTAGCATCATTCACTGCCGTGGCCTGGTGGTCCGAGCCAAGGTTTTGCGTGATCCAGCATTTGGTGGTCTCTCCCGGAATATTGGTCACGCTGTTGTAGGTCACCGTTTTGCTCACCGGAGCAACACTGCCTGCCACATGGTTCCTGGTGATGGGTGTCCCGCACACATACGTCGTGCTGATGGTTCCCGTTCCGTAAAGGATCTCTTTCCAGGCGTTCACCAGCTCCACATAGATATAAAATTTCTCATCCGTGGTGTTGAAGACCAGCAGGCCATTCGCCGGGGCGGGGATGGCCGACAACTGGGCTTGCGTCATCCGCGGGGGTAGAAATCCCCGGGAAGTCGAGGAAAGGTCGGCGATGGCGGTGGCTTCGGGTGTGGCCGTGCCGACACCCAGGCTTCCCGCCGCACTGATGTAGATCACATTGGCCGCGGCGTTGGCTTCGATCTGGAACACGTCGAGCCCGAAGGCATTGTCACGGATCTTAAAACCGCCCGAATTAGTAGCTTTGAATTTCCAGTTTGCACCGGAAACATTGTCGACCATCGAATAGGTAGCGCCGCCCGATCCGCCGAGGTTTCGGACGGTGATCGTCGGCTCGGTCATGCTTTTGCCGACATAGAGCAGTGAAGCCGGGGCATTGTTCCCGATCCCCACGTTGCCGGCGTTGGTGTTGTAGATGTGGCTGCCGTTGACGGCCCATTGGCTTTTAACAACCAATGGAAAATTAAAAATGAGCAATAAAAAAATGCCCATCAACAAAATTTTCATTTTCATGGATTCCAGGTTTAACGGTCAATAAATGTTCTGTCAAATTATTATTTGTCAGACATTAGCGAGCCAGTCAATAATTAGAAAAGAAAGAAACCGGCAAAGATCAGTCAGTAGTTTGGCAGCAAAGGCTGTTAATGAATCAAATTGATGCGAAAGATAAATAATAATCGGGTAAAAGTCAATACTTAACTGCCCAAATTTTAAAATTTTTCATTTGCATAAGGACTTTTTTTAAGTATATTTATACCCGTTAACAAAATATATTAACTATCCGGGGCCGCATTCTTCCAAACACTGCCATAGAGCTTTTCTGATCGGATAATAACCCGATTGTTGCCAGTTAGAATAACCTCATAGCTAATCGGTCTGATAAATTTTATCAGTATGTTAGCTTATTCAGGATACAATAAACCTATCGGTATTGCAGCATGTGTTGCTTTTATCATTGCGGTCATCCTACCCGAGTTTTTATTATCGCAGGATACAATAACCACGCAAGGTGAAAAGCTCTTTTCCATCCATGGCAACATCAGCCTGAATCTCATCGGTTATTACAGTCGTGGCATACCTTCCCGCTCCGTTCCGTTTTCGGCAATTCTTTCCGCAAGCGCAACGCCTAAGGTCAAAAATTTCGAGCTTCCTTTTTCGCTTGTTTTTTCGGGAAATGAAATCGGGCTGACGCATACTTCTCAATCATTCAGTCAGATAGGCATTAGCCCGCGATGGAAATGGATCACTTTGCACGGCGGTTACCGGAATGTGACCTTCTCCAATTTTACTCTTGCCGGCCACACTTTTCTCGGCGGAGGGATTGAGCTGATCCCGGGCAAATTCAGGTTTGGATTCGTCTGCGGCCGCTTCGACCGGAAAACAACAGGCAGCAACGCCAGCACCACAGATAAGCTTTCCCATTTTGCCCGCCGGGGATTTGCCGTAAAGTTGGGTATCGGGACCGAGAAAAACTTTTTCGATCTCCTGTTTTTGCGCATCCGGGATGACAGCAGCAGACTTCAACAGCCCGATACCGGGACAATCACATTGCCGGAGCAGAACATAGTAGCTGGGTTCAACGGCCATTACACCATTGCCAGGAAGCTCACCTGGGACATGGAAGGGGCTTTCAGCCTTTACACAACGAACCTGGCGGCACAGCCCATCGAAGAGATCGAAGAGGATAATACCCTGCATTCGCTGAATAAATTCCTGGGCATCAATTTCTCGTCTGAATATTATTATGCGATACGGTCATCGTTACAATACAAGGAAAGAAACTGGGGTGTAAAGCTGGATTATCGGCGGATCGAGCCGGGATACCGCTCAATGGGGGCTTATTTCTTCAACAACGATGTCCAGAATATCACCCTCAGCCCTTCCTTCGCCCTTTTTAAAAGAAAACTGACTGTCAGCGGCGCTATAGGGCTCCAGGAAGATAACCTGAGGGGGACAAAGCGGGCCACTTCCGCCAGGACCATCGGAAACGTCAACATTTCATTCAATCCAAAACCCAAATACGGTTTCACGGCCAGTTACAGCAATTACAGCATAAATCAGCGTGCCGGTACTATTCCCCTGAACGATACGACCAGGGTCAGGCAGACCACGCACAGTTTCATGTTTACTCCACGCTTTATGCTGATAACGCCGGAAAGGAGCCATATGGTCATGCTGGTTTACAACCTGGTGGCAGGCCGCGATAAAAATGAGTTCACCGCTCCCTTCACCCGGTTTACATCCCAGATTGCCCAGATGACCTATACCCTGGGCCTGACAAAAACAAAATGGTCGGTCACAGCCGGGGTCACTTTTTCACTGGTCAGTAACTTCATTGCAGATATCAGCTGGATCGGGGGAACGACAGGCATATCGAAAACATTAATGAAGGATAAGCTGTCGCTGGGCTGGAATAATGCTGTAACCCGTAAAAACGCCGGATCAACTGACGCCTGGATTTACAATTCAAGCCTTACGTCCACCTATAGGGCAGGCAAGCACCACAACTTCAGGCTCTATATATATTTCACCGGCAATTTCACCGGTACAGGTTCATATAATCCATCATTCAACGAACTGAAAGGAGATTTGAGTTATGTGTTTACTTTTTAGGAAGAGGATCCGTTGGCTCTTTCGCAGCCTTTTGCTGACCGGTCCGCTGAGTTTAATCTGGCTGATATATTCCGTTCCGGTTTTTAGCCAGGCCCTTAAACAGGAATTCCCTGTCCACATTTCCGTGGTGGTTTCGCCGCCTTATTCCAAAAATATCGACACTTACATCTCCCAGCCCGACAAGGTGATGGCAACATTTTTAAGCAATGCCCCGGCGCCTGTAGATGTTTATATTCTCGGTGTTTTTGAGGGGGAGAACGGCATCAGGGTCTATACCGATCCGGGATATAAAATGTACCCCCCGGTTACCCTGTTGCCCGGGGTACCGTTCAACCTCAACCGTTTCAACCTCGAGCAGGTGTTCGATGAAGAGCACCTGGTTTGCCAGGGTGTCAAACTTTCAGAACTAGTTCATGGTCAGGGGCTTCCGGAAGATAATTATACGATCTGCCTGCAGGCCTTTGACTACCTCACGGGAGAGACGGTATCATCAGAAAGCCCGCTGGGCTGCAGCAACCCGTTCACGGTATCGGACCTTGAACCACCGGTGATTCTGTTTCCCGTATCCGGCCAGGATATCTTCGCAGGCGATTTTCAAAATATTAACTTCGTGTGGACCTGGCCTCCCGGGGCACCGAACTCAACCCGGTTTGCCTTAAAAATCATCGAAGTACTTCCGGCCGACAGGAATATCAATGATGCTTTCAGATCGGCCACACAGCCGGTATTCTTCGAGAAAATCATTGCTTCAACGAATTATCTTTACGGGCCATCCGATCCCAGGCTGGTACCCGGAAAAACTTATGCGTTCTCCATTACAGCATCCGATCCGCTTCAAAAATCATTTTTCCGGAATAACGGGGAGAGTGAAATCGCCCGTTTTAATTTTCTTCCGGAAGAAAAACCCATTCCGGCATCTCCCATTGAATGGGATGTTGTATCCAGCCGGATCATTTATTACAACGTCACCTCGGATACTTTATCCGAAGACGGAGCCCCCGTATCCGGACAATACGCTGTAAAGCTTGATTTCAGAGGAAATGGAGATATCATTTTCCAGACCGATGAAAAGGGGGAAACGCAAACGATCGCCTGTAAAATGACTCCTTCAGGCAATTTAACATGGGACAATGATAGAGGCATGATTCCTGTACCTGTGTTGGTAAGCCTGTCAGCTTTGAAAGATCCCACCAGTTTAATAGTGACCGGTGATACCTGGAGTAAAATAAGTGTCACGGATGGTGAAATGAATCGGAATATTGACGAGCTGATCCTGAATTTCAAAGGCGACTTTGAGGCGTTGACTGTTTTACAAACCGGTGAAGAAGAACTTATATGCATTCATACTGAGGTTTACAACAGGATTGAACCGACTGACTATTCAAAAGATTTTTATAAGAATCCGAATGTGACCGATGGGCCATTTAACTGGGAAAAATACCTGTCTGGCACTGTGTATTTCAATATTCATCTTAAATGTCTTGAAAGAGCCGAAATGATCCTGTTGCCTGTATTTAAAGATCAAGCGCCAAAGTCTTTTAAAATGGAAAGGAGGATACAAAATGAAAACAAGCCAGATGAAAAATAGCAGGGGCCATTTCAGAGCCGGATTAAAGAGGACTGCAATCGTCCTTTTGATCATTGCAATAACCGTGGGATGGTGCGAACTGACTCATAATACAATCACCTCGGAAGCTATCAATCTCATCCTCCTCAAAAACAGCCCTGCTTATAAAGAAATTGAATTATTCGGGGAGCGGATGATTATCAATCAGGGTCGAAGGGTCAACAAAATGGAGGACGATTTCGACAGGGCCTATAACCATTATGGAGTTAACCGGGGATTTTTTTGCAAAGAATATTTGCTTACTCCCTGGGTAGTAAATCTTTATAAAAAACATCATACGCCACCGCCAGCCAGTTTTGACATGACGGACTTCAACAGCGCTTATGAATGGGCTTATTCGGGATCTGTCCAGAAGAATCCCGGTGATTTTTACCTGGGTAATGAGCCATGGAACTGGGAAGGGGCTGTCCGCTCTTATGATTATTCAATGATTTCCAAGGAAGCGGCATATGAACGTCTCGGCCATGTCATACATATGTTGCAGGACATATGCCAGCCCGATCATTTCCGGCGTATTGACCATCCCGGAAGCAGTTTCAGCACTGAAGAACTGGATGAATTAATGAAAAACATCCGCAAAATCCGGATTATACCTGACATCGTCTGGAGGGCAGCAGGGGTTAAAATCCCGGAACCAGTTCCCGGTGCTGTTGGATTTGAGAAGCTGGCCGATCTTTATGAGGATGCCAGGACACATGAACTTTCCGGGCTGAGTATCAGGGACTGGAAAAATGTCGGATTGGCTGACGGAAAACTTTTCAATTATTTCGATTCGGCTGGCCAGGGCTCCGAATATTTTCGCTCCAGGTTTGGCCAACCGGCTTTGGATACCGCCTTGGGGCTTCATGCACTCCCTGTTCCTGTAAATTATAACATCCGGGCCGCTTCACTAAATACAAGATGGATTCCCCCTTTATCAGTTAAAGTAAAAATAGATCATGTTCCGATAATCCCCTTTATTGTCTGGGATATGCCGTCGAACTACCCGAATATTAATGGCTACATAAAACTTTCGGGCAATTGCACAAAAATTTCCGTCGAATTTTCCGCCGGCCTGATCCAGTTATTTCATGATATTGTCAGGCATCCCCCTTATGCCAGTAAGATCAACATATATCAGAAAAATAAAGACGGGCAGGTGTTGACCGGATTAAGTTATGAGGCCATGTGGGAAGAAACAGACGACGACCGGAACAGAAAATTCTTGAAGACAAATGCTGAACCCGGACTATTCCAGGCATGCCGTCAGACCTACATTGAAGTGACCTTTGGCCCATCTCTTTCGGTGGGAGAATTAAAGCAGGCTACGCAGATCAATCCGGAATCGGTCAGGGTAAAAGTAGGGGTCAGAAACAAATCTGAAATAACAGTTGACATGGTATTGAAAGAGGGCAGCGATAATGACGGATCATCACCGCCTGTTTTTACAGGAAGTTTCGTTCCTCCCTTGTCATGGGCTGGTTCAGGTGATGGAGAAAAATTCCAGGGGTATGCAAAAATAATTGCGGAGGATATATTTAATCATTACGATTACGGAGGAAGGGCAGGTGCAAATAGCGGCAAAATTCTGGATGCCTTGCCGGAGACGAAGGCCCGGGTGACTGATTTCAAGCCCCCGTATCCATGGGCGGACTATACGCCCGGTTGGGATGAAACACACAACGATATCGGATCATTTGTGTTACCCCCGCCAAATATTGAGAAATGCAGGATTTATACTATTGGAGGAAAAGAATTTCAGCAATACATCGGCACATGGGACGACAAAGGGTGTCCGTTTCCTGAATTCATTGCACTGGACCGTTTCGGAGGGATGCTATTATATGACCGCCTGGCGGCAATGGAGGTAGAAATATATCCCGAAGTCCTCAAAATAGACCAGGCATCAGTCAGTGTTGAAATCGGTGTTAACGGAAGTCTGGTAGTTTATACGCTTAACAACGGCATCAGGGATTTTCAGGTGCAGGACAATGGTTTTTCCTTGAAGTTTCAGCCCGATTTAAGCTGGAAATCGGTCGAAGATGCGGTAAAATACGGTTATGTGAGGATATTCCTGAACGACAACTCCGGCCATAGGATAGATGCAAATCCTGCCACTGTTCCGGTGATCCGGTCCAGGACAGATTGGGACTATTACGAAGAAGGGCCCGATTTAAATCATCAGGGTCATGTCTTCATTGAAGAGAAGCCTGAATAGCAAATACAGATGTGATTTCGGTTCCCCGGCCGGTTTTATCATCTGTACGCGCTGAACAATGCCGCGCCAATAGTGGCAAAAATGATGATGTAAAGCACGATAACAATAGCCAACCAGATGAGGGATGCCTTTGCCCAGTTGGCTTTGCTCGGATGGGTGCTGCTGCTGAACCCCCAGACGAACAGCATGATGATGTTGACGAGCGGGATCGCAGTAATCAAAATGGTCACGAACCAGTCGCCGACCGGGATCGGTTGCTGATTCTGCATGGCATTGTAATTCTGGTAAGGATTCTGGTTCTGGTTCTGGAATTGGGTCTGGTCTTCCATTTTAGTTTGGATTTTGGTTGTCCTACTCGTGTGGCTTTTCGGTTCCGCCCCGTTTGATGGCTGGTTTCCGGGCTCCAGGTATATAAATTTATTTTAATTCAGGAAAGAAATATCTTGACAGGGTAAATTTAAGGAAAAGAACAACTGAATTCAATACGAATCATTGAAATATTTTCAAATTCAGGGAAATACAGGATCATTCTAACCGATTATACTTATTTCGTATCTTTATTACCAAAATACCAGACCATGAAATTCCGGCGGTACTTTGCGGTATGCCTTCTGATCGTGACGGCTTCTCCTCTCTTCGCCCAGCCCGGCGGTTATTATCCTCCGCCTTCGGTTGTCGTTTTCCAGAACGATACCCTTACCATCTTCCCGCCCGATTCGCTTCCCGGAGAGCCGGTAGAGCTGCTTTCTTACAATATCCTGGTCGATGACGAATTTTACGATAACCTTCCGGTCCTCGTTCCGGCCGAACCTGCCGTCTTTATCTTCGATATAACAACCCTCACCCCGGGAAACCGGAGCTTTTGCGCCAAAGCGGTCTACAATGAATGGATCAGCGAAAGTGCCTGCGATACTGCACAAATTTTTTATGGGATGGAGCTGCCGGTACTCGAAGACTGGTCGTCGGGCAGCTTTGAAACGCTGCAATGGACGACCGATAGCGAAAACTGGATTATCGAAAACGATGAAGGCAATCCTGCACCTTCCGCAGCATTCCTTGGCAATCCGGCAGTGACCGGTTATGAAATCGCCCTGGAGAGCTTCCCCATGACGGCTGTGGGGATGACGAACGGAAGAATCTGGCTCGATTTCGAAATCAAACTGGATGCAAACCAATCGACGGGTACAGAAAAATTATTCTTGCAGGTGTGGAACTGGACCAACGAAACCTGGAATGCTATATCTGAATATAGCAATTTTGACGGCAGTTTTGATTGGATCAGTGAGCGGATTTTAATAACAGCAAAGAATAAAGTTTTCAAGGTCCGGTTCCTGGCTACCGGTGAAAATTCGTCCGCAATAAATAGATGGGCATTGGATAATATTCACATTTATCGCACCTGTGATGGGCTCTGGGATGTGTGGCTGGAAGAAAATCCGGATTACAATACTCTTGAATGGGATGGTTATGGAGGATGGGGATGGTTTGATGGCTGGTTCAACTGGGATGATGGCGTATTCAGCGGTAATTCAATCGGTTTGGGTGAACCGGCTGAATTTGAGTTTGCCTCAAGGTGGGAACCGGCTCAGTTGATCATTTTCCCTGGAGCCGTAATCACGGAAGTTGCTTTTGTCCCTGCAGAAGTAAACGCGGATTACCGGATCAGGATCTGGAACGGAAGCGCACCCGACTCCCTGCTTATCGACCAGCCTGTTCAATACCCGGTGATAGGTGAATGGAACTATGTGACACTGGTTGATACTGTAACTATTGATGTAACAAAAGATCTCTGGGTCGGTTATTATGTCAATGCGCAGACCGGTTACCCTGGAGGAGTTGATGACGGTCCGGCTATCGATGGATTTGGAAACATGATCTACTATCAGGACCAATGGCAGACATTAAAAGATATCAGTGACGACCTCGATTTCAACTGGAATATCGCATGCCATGTAATTCCCGGGCTGCCATTTCCGAATGATAAATGGCTTTATAAAATCTACCGTAACACCGATGGCGGCGATTACCTATTTCTCGATACGACTTTTTCATGGAACTATGAAGATCATGACATTATCCTTGAAGAAAAATACTGTTACAAAGTATCGGCAGTCTGGACTGAGAACAACGACACATGTGAATCCGACGATAACCCCGAAGTATGCGAAACGCTTTGCCTGGGTGTCGATTCACCGCAACAGGATAATAAGGTGAAAATTTATCCCAATCCGGCATCAAACTGGCTTTGGATCGAATCTGAAGATTTAATCCGGGAGATCAAACTGTTTAATTCGCTTGGAGAGACGCTGATGAATCTGGAAATTGGAAATTTGAAATTCGCAGTGTATTGTTCCAGTTTGCCGGCAGGGATTTATGTTATCGAAGTAAAGACGCAAACTACCACCTTCCGCTCAAAATTCCTGAAAATCGATTAATGTCCTGAACGCCACCTTCCCGTCTTCCCTGGTTCCCTGCACCACAACCGAGTTCCCTTCCGCCTTGCCGGTCGAGATCATCATCATCTCCCCGGCCATGACCTCCGATAGGTAATTGATGGTCAGCGTACGGATGCGATGCTCCTTGTGCCATTCCTCCGGCAGGGCATCCACGCTCCAGTCGAGATAACGGATGTTGTTGACATGCCCGTTCTGGTCGACTTCGCTGAAGCGCACCTTGCGGGGTTCGGTCGTCGCAATCTCTTTCACCGGCCGTAGCAGCGGGGGATTGCAGTCGAGCACGTCCTGGTGGGTGGCCAGGTGCAGCACCGGTTTGACCAGGTCGACGCTCTTCGGCTTTCTCGTTTCCTGGTCGAGGATCATCCACGCCGAGGTCGCCGCCCCGATCACATTCCCGTTGTGATCCATGATCTTGAAGTCCCTGTAAGCAAATAACTTATCCACCCCTTTCGGCCATGTTTCCACGATGATTTTCTGACCCCAAACCGGCTGGCCGATCATCCGGATCATCAGGCTGATGACCACCCAGAATTCGTTGCGTTTCCTGGCATCTTCGTAGCCAAAGCCGAGATGGTTGGCATGCCTCCATGCCGATTCCTGCAGGTAATTGGCAACGGCCGACATTTTCAATTGCCCGTTGCAGTCGGTGTCGTACCAGTAGATCGGGTATTCCTCGGCCCAGATTTTCTTCAGTTTGTTCATCAACGCTTTACGATTATTGCAGGCAAATTTATTAATTAACCACAAAGAGACACAAAGGACTTCACGAAGTAACACAAAGGGTTTAATTTGGTAATCAATTACTTTGTGGCCTTTGTGATTCCTTTGTGGCCTTGGTGGTTAAAACTTTTTGAGTCATCTCAGCATAAAAAACCCCGGAAAGCCCTGTTAAAAGCGATCCGGGGAGGAGATATATGGGGAACAGTGGTGTGCTGCTACATTTTCGACAGCTCGATATCTACCGTTACTTCAATGGTTTCGGCAATGTTTTTGACAACCGCACCCGGGATTTTGATCGAATAATCGGCAGGCTTCACGTTGAATTTGCTGATCCCGTGGATCTTATCCCCGGCCTTGACGGTAAACGTCCCTTTTTCGCTGATCTTCTTCGTTACGCCGTGAATGGTCAGGTCGCCCTCGATCGTCGCTTCATAAGACCCTTCTTTTGAGAAATCAACAGCAGTAAGATTGGTCACTTTTCCGACAAAGGTCGAATTCGGGAACTTGTCGCTCTCCATATAGTTCTCGTTGAAATGCTCCTGCATGAGTGCTTTTTCGAACTGGAACGACTTGATAAGAACTTTGAATACCAGGTCGCCGGTTTGGCTGTCGAGGGCAGCATTTACCTGGTTGTTAGTAGCCTCGATAGTTTCGATGGGGGTTTCGGAGTAGAATTTGATATTCCCGTTCTTGGTCATGTATTTCTGGGCCTGGACGGTGAACGATGCGGTTATGGCTATAGCCGCGATGACAAGGATTTTAAGTGACTTTTTCATTTTATTTGATTCTTTTGAATTAATAATCGATTGAATTTTTAACGTATGATGGAACACTGCTCCAGGACGACATCGGTATCGTTGTAGCCGGTCAGGTATCCTTTGATCTTTACTTCTGTTCCCGGTCCGATGGCTTTCAGCGCCTGGGCATGGTTGCCGAGCATAACACAGCGGATCCCTTCGTCGCCGAACATCCCCTGGTTAAAGACAAATACCCCGGTAACAAGGCTTTCAGCTAAATCGATCTTATCGAGTTTACCACTCAGCAGCACCACTTTGCCGTTGAATTTACCTTCGGCTGTCGTCCGGTCCGACTGAAAGCTGTTATACAGGTCGGTGGCAGAGATGATAAAGGCCGGTTTGGCTTTCTCATAGTTTTCGTGAGGCTTGTTGATGACGAATTTATAAACAAGGCCTGCGCTGATCACCCCTATGACAAACAGGGACAGAATGATGGTTATGATTGTTCTTTTTTTCATGGTTTCTTTATTTTTTGCACAAAAGCGCTATAAATCTCTATTTACTAACACTATTAACTCTGGAACCCGGAACATTGGAACACTGGAACACTTATAGCTTTCCGAATCTCAGTTCTTCCGCGCTCGTCAGGTTATCGTCCTGCAGCCAGATCTCCGTATCGGTCATTTTAAGTATTTTCCAGTCGTCGGTCAGGTCATCCATGGCTTTGTTTCCTGTAATGGTAATGACAAATTTGTTACTGGAGTTATCGTCGTCGCCCGGTTCGCCTAAGGTCCAGGTGCCGGTATAAGTTGCGGAGCCCGTAACAGCTTCCAGGATATTCCCGGTATTGAAATTAAAAGTGTACCCGTTGTAATCGCTGGTCTCGTCTTTGCCGCTGTCGAAATAGTAGGTTACTTTCCAGTTACCGGTCACCTGTCCGGTGTTATTGGTATTGGAAGGATTATCGTCGTTGCTCTTGGAGCAGGAAGCCAGGCTGATGGTCAGTGCGAGGATGAAAAGTTTTGCTGTAGTCTTCATGGTGTTTTTGTTT
>Ga0116157_10000497_pt1 | contig 40336 bp, 32 predicted proteins | sample AD_UKC048_MetaG_FD_89882 | JGI IMG/M metagenome (GOLD analysis project Ga0116157, IMG submission 89882) | Active sludge microbial communities of municipal wastewater-treating anaerobic digesters from USA - AD_UKC048_MetaG | ecosystem: Engineered > Bioreactor > Anaerobic > Digestate | place: USA... | reverse complement strand
CATTTCTTTACCCGCTGCTTCAAATCTTCGATACGAGACCATATGCTGCTTGGGTCACAAGCCTTAGGCTGCTCATAGGCAACTGGTGCTCCGCAGGCAAAGTTGCTGCTAGGAACACCTTCATACGAAGTAACCATGAACATATAAACTGTTCTTGTCAGCGTCGCTGCATCGCTAGAAGAAACCCCTATCGAAACAGACGCTGCAGCTCCGTTTGTGTGCGAGCCAGTTCCTCCGACACCCAAGGATGATGCCTGAGATTCTCTCTCAAACATATAATCCCAGTAAACCAGGACACTGGTAGATCTTGTCTGTTGAACAAGGTCCAGCACTGTTTTTGCAAAAATACCGATGTCGGGACTATCATAGTCACTTCGACCTTCGGCCTTTCCACTCCGCTTTCCTTCACCGAATCCGGGTTTTTTATTAATTATCCGAATAACGGTGTCGTCATTTAGTTCCCTGTTGGCTCTGAAAATAACACTGGTTTCAACTCTTCCAGTGAAAAGGGTTTTAAGGCCCTTTCCTCTTTTATTAAAAAAGCTTCCACCAGCAGCCATTTCTTTCAGCTGACCAATTGTGAACTCAGTATAATCCGGATCACAAACGATCTGCTTCCAACCTTGTGGAACTTGCGAGGTTGGCGCATTGACAAATGCGCTGAGCAAGGGTGCCGTCACGTAGTTCTTGCTTTCGTTAAAAACTAAGTTACTATTGGCCTTGCTGTCGTTTTTGTTAATGTTCTTGTTTTTGTTAATGTTCTTGTTTTTGTTAATGTTCTTGTTACGATTGATGTTTGTGTTGTCATTGTCATTTGCATTGTTGTTGGTGTTTGTGATGTCACCAACAGAAGCATTTGCTGACGTGTCCCCGATATTAACATCGTTATCGATGTCAATATCAACTGGGTCCTGAGCAAGCGCGAAGCTTGCGCAATACATAACAATAACCGCGGCCATAACGGCCAAAAAAATCTTTCTCATGATTTCTTCCTCCTTGGCCTTTCAGGCCCGTTTATTTTTATAAATCCTATTTTTTTGTCAAATTACTCATGCAATCCGTACCGGAGCATGAACTGCATGTCGACTATATTTTCACAGAGCTTTTTTATAACTTCTGTATCCCGATCAAACGGGAAGCTAAAAGCTCTGAGTCAAATATGGACACTTAATTGTTAACCGTCTATTGTAGCAAAAAAAAGAGGTTTTGTCAATAGCTTATGCACAGGGTGGAGTTTAAAAGCAAAAAACGGCTTAAAATCGCCGCTTTTCGCTTATTATAAACATTCCAATTTTTAAGTTATTTTTCCATCTCAGCTTTGACAATCAAGCGCTTGAAATTGGTTCCCAATGGCCAACAAGTTGAAAGAGTAATGGTTGGCAAACCTTCAATTTCTTCAAAAATTCTTTCATCGTCCGGTGAAGTAGTAAACTTTTCAGTTACTTTGTATTGATACGTTATGACTCTGCCGTTTTTTTGCAAAACTGTGGCAGTAATCATATCTCCATTTTCCAAATTGTTCAGGTCCTTAAAAATATAATTGTAATCACCTTTGATCCAAAAATAGTTGCTGGAGTGTCCGGAAATGACTGCATTGCCGATTTGTCCCAGTGCAGCTGATTTTGGATAATGATTGAGACCATTTTCCAAATCTTTCAGCATAGCTTTTTCATCATTGCTTTGCGACCAAACCATCGGCGCTTCCACGCTGATTTTTTTAATTCCAATCAGGACCAGAGGTTTAGTGTCTCCTTCAGCATCAGGGTCATAACCATTAATGATTTCCTGTTTGTCTGAATATTTGTCGCCGTCTGTATCCGCTTTCAAAGGATCGGTGCCGTGGATATATTCCAGATAATTTGGCAAACCGTCTTTGTCCGGGTCAGCTTCAAGCGCAATGCTGAGGTTCAGATCATTGATTTTTGCCCAACTGTCGTAGCCAGCAAAACTGAAATCAGTTGAACCGAGCAATTTTTTAACTTTTTCATCCGCATTTTGAACAGAATATTTTTGGACAGTTTTTTCGCTTTGCACGCCGGATTTTTTGAAGATTGCATTCCAATCCGTATTGGCAAGGAAAAACAAAACAAGAAAGATGGCTAAAAAAAGGATGCTCATAGTTGCAACCTTTCCTAGAAATCTTTTTGTTTTTTGAGATGCTTCAGACATCATTTTATAGCTTATTCCCCACGGACTAGCCACGGAACATTGTGGTTCCGCAGCCGCCCAGGGTTAAACCAAAATTATTTAAGTTTGTTTGAATACTTTTTAACTCCAAATACTGCGACTAAAGCAGCTATGATTGCAATTCCAGCTAAAACAACTGCGTTGCTTCCTGTGGCTGGCGTGCTGCCATGGCTGTAGCTTGCTCTGTGGATGTTGCGAGAACTATGCGAATGATGTAAATGATGAGGATCATTATCATCATTATAATAGCCATCATGGTCGTCATCATCAATATCAACATCCGTATCCACATCTATTTCTCCAGTAGTGGAAGTTGCCGAAACTGATCCGATGCTTGAAGTGCTTGTGCTAGAACTTGAACTAGAACTATTGCTAGAACTTGAACTAGAGCTATTGCTTGAATTATAGTTCGCGCTTCTATTTGCAGAAAATGAACCACTAGAACTAGAACCTGAGGAATTGTTGCCGTTATAATTATAGTTAACATTTTCATTGATATTCATGTTTTCGTTATTATTGGTGTTTGTGTTTTCGTTAGTATTCGTGTTGTTATTAGTGTTGCTGTTAGTGTTGGTAATTTCTCCAACGGTCGCAGAAGCACTTGATTCACCCACGTTAACATCGTTATCAACGTGTATGTCAGCAAAAGCTACATTTGCAGCATAAAACAAGGCTACGGCTGAAATAGCGATTACTGACAAATAAATTGCGCTTTTTTTCATTGTCATATGATTGAAATTAAATTAATTACTTATCACTTTAAGAACCCGATAGATTAGCACAAAGGCCTTTTTCTGTCAAGTATTTTTGTTCACAAATACCTTTTTTAACTCAAATTTCGGCTTATTTTAGGGAAAAATAAAAACCTAAAAATCATATACATAATACAATTTAAAGGCTTTTTTTGTTTGTTTTTGCTTTTTTATAATTCAACCGGAATTTTTATTTCCTCTCCGCTTCTATCAACGGTCATTTCTATTGTATCACCTTTTTTATATTGCGCAATCAGATTGGAAAGCGGGTTGTCCAGATTAACTCCTTGAGAATTTACAGAAACAATAATGTCATTTATCTGAAGGCCTGCTTTTTCAGCCGGCGAACCAGAAATCATAGCCAAGCCTTGTTTCCCCGAAGGAGAATATATGAGAGCGCCGCGGTCTCGCTTTAAATTATTGGCAATAGCATATTCTTTGGTGATAGAAATATAGTAGGCTCCGAAATAAGGCCTTGTAAAATTTTTGTCTTGCAGAATAAGGTCTATGGAATTTTTTATGACATTGGCGGGAATTTGGAAATAGCGGTCTTCGCCATTAATATTCAGCATGCCGATAATTCCCAGCATATCACCGCTATAACCGATCACTGGCCCGCCGATATATTCTTTTTGGTTATTGAAGTCATCCTCAAAAACTCCTTCCAGTTTTTCCGAAGAAGCCACTGTTTTTCCGCTCAAATTGAAAGTTTTATTTACATTACTCAGCAGTCCGCCTTCATAGCGATTTTGATATTCGCCAAAGGAGTTACCGATAGCTATTATTTTTTTGCCTGGCAAAGCATCCCGGGAATCTGCCAGCTGAATAGCAGTCAGATTTGAAGCTTCTATTTTCAGAAAAGCTAAATCAGAAAATTCATCGATATTCAGCAGTGTAGCTGGATAGTTGTTTCCATTAGAAAGGAAAACCCGATAGATCGCGCTCTGTTCTTTGATGGCATTGCGATAGGTTGCAATCAATCCGTCACTGGTAACAACCACTCCCGTTCCGCTTTTGTTCCCATTTTCCAGCTCTTTTACTCCTTTTTCTTTTTGATCAGACACGGAAATTATGTTTACCACGGCATTAGAGGCTTGTGAGGCTATTTTATTCACAGAATCGTCTTCTTTAATAAGGACCTGCTCAGTCTTGTTTATCACAGTCACATTTTCAGAGAGACGGCTGAAAAAAAGTACGCGGGACAAATGTTTGTTGGTGCGGATAAAAGGCAGGACTTTTTGATCAAAGTAGACGCCTCCAATTCCACCAATTATAAAAATCAGGAACACTATAGCTATTCCCTTGGCTATTTTTTTTGAATTTTCCGAATAACTGCTCATAAATGTTTAGACTTTAGAATTTTTATACTATTGGCATCCAACGAGCGCTGGAAAGAACCAGAGCTGCCAAGATTCCAAAAAAAACAATGTTAGTTACTACTCTTTTTTTTGACAATTTATCCAAAAAATGGCAAACCGCCAGATCCCAAAACACATAATAGAAAATAAGGGTTAAAACGCCGGTTGTCAAGTAGCCAAAAGGCCAAAAATTCAAGACCCATACGATTTCCGCCATAATAAAGCCCAAAACAAGGCTGTAATTGAGCACATTTTTCTCGTTTTCGTGGATTAACCAAAGATATTGAAAACTGATCAATGCGGTAATTGACATCAAAGCAGCCATTAGAACCCAAAGAGGAATGTTGTAATTAAGATAAACCCCATAAGAAGCAGCATAAAAAGTAAAAATTGCTGCAATGCTGCCTGCTGCGATAATGCCGCGCGCTGTTTCGTCTTTGTAATAAACATTTAGCCTATAGAGTGAAATGTGAATGAAATAATAAACGATAGCACTAAGTACGAGCAGTGTATATGTTTGTTTTGGTGATTGCACAAAAAAAAGTAGCACCCACATTGAAAGGGAAAACAAAATCGGAACAGGTGTCATGCTGGTTCTTTGGGAAAGCTTTTTAGCTATTTTATACAAGTAGGTCAGAAGCACAAGCAAAACTAAACCGGCAATCCACATTTTTTTGACAGAAAATGGAAAAGCTATGCTGCTGAAATATTCAGATGATATTATTTGACTGATGAAGAAAAAAATGAGGCTGTAGAAAAATACTTGAATATGGAAAAACATTCTGATGATTCAAATTTAAAAGATTTATAGATCTATTCTCTCATTTTACAGTTGTAATGTCAAAAACAAAAATCTAAAATTTCTGAATAGGTCAATTTTCCAAGCCAATGCTTCTAATTAACTTTAGAACTCGTCGGATTAATACCTATTAAACCTCCTCGTAGCAACAGCACCTGGTTTTTATTTTTTAAAAGCAAAAGAGGTTTCAGAAAAATTTTCCCAAAACCTCTTATTTATTTAGTTAACACGATCATGACCACTCCGGCTAGCATTATTAGCGAGCCGACTAATCTTTCTTTGATACCCTTCTCCTTAAAAAAGACAGCTCCTACGATAACACTCAACACCATTGAAAACCTCTTGATAGCATTGACATAGGCCGCCAAAAGCATGGTCATGGCCACCATTTGGCAAGCATCCATTGCTCCTGAAAATAATCCGGCCGGCGCTATCTTTTTTAATTTTGAAGGCTCGCCAAAAGCTGCAATTGCCTCTTTAGCCACAAAAGGTGTCAGTACCAAAATTGTGGACAAATTATTAAAGAAGGCCCAGGAAATTCCAGATTGCAAACCATTGCCTTTTGCACTTTGCACGCCAATGGCGTCAATAACTGTTGTTATTCCCCAGATTGTGGCTGTTGCCATCATGCAGCGCGCACCCTTGTTGCGAAAAAGCATTTTAACAGGTTCGAAAAAACCTGCCTTTCTTGAATCAAAATTCAACGCATACGCGCCAACAACAATTAATCCGACTCCAAGCATTCCCCCTAGACTCGCCTCCTGATGAACCACAAATGGTGCGATCAGAAGTACAATTATCGGAGTAATTGAAAGCAGTGGATTAACCAACGACATGTCACCATACTTATGCGCCAGCACATATAGAAATGTTGCTGCTAGTGATAGCGGCAGTTTTATGGCCAACGCAACCCAGAACATGGTGTCGAGCTGAGCTGATCCATAGAAAACATTTATCGCAAAATACAACGGCAATAATGTAACTAATGAAAAAGCTGCCAGAGCCCAAGTGACTACTATGGGCCTTACGTTTTCAATAGCCGCCTTCTTTACTGCCGTGTTTTGCCCGGTATGCAAAAACGAAACTATTATCGCAAGTACAAGTCCCATAATTCTATCCACCTCCCTTCTCGTTTTTTATAATTTTTCAATTTACAGCGTTATCAATGATAACTTCGGATTATAAGCCAAAAAGTTATTTTTGTCAATTGTTCAGTTTAAAAAATTATAAATTTTTGCGTATTTAAGCGGAAAACAAGCACTAACACTTGACTTTTTCCGAAAATAAGCGTATAATTGAAAGTTATAGTCGTGACTGAAAATACGGCTTAACACAGTTTTTTAAAAAGCGAAGGCCATTGTTTAGCTAATTGATTTTTTATGAATCAGTTGGTTTTCAAAATGATGGAAATCATTAACCTTTTTTCCAGATGCCCAATAGCTTGACGGCTTGCGGGTCTACCAATGGAGGTATCAAATGAACAGAAAACAATTTTTATCAGAGAAAGTGGTTGGGCTTATCCTAAGAGTGTTTGCGTCTAAAGAGGATGACATCCCAAATCGTATCAAAATGATCAAAGATGCGATTTCGGCAGCCCGCAAAATGGTTGTTGATGGCGTACAAGTTATTCGCCGTATTGATGTTCTTGTCTGGTCAGATAAGAATTACAAAGACAGTGACTGCGGCAAAACTGCTCCAGCATTGCGGGAAGCATTAAAGGAAGAAAAGGGCGTGTTTGTTTCTGAAGTTGAGCATGCCGATATCTTTTGTGCAATCTTAAACTACGGTGTTGTGCATCAGCTACGCAAGGGTGTTGATTACAACATCATTGCTTCCGCCGAAGCTTTTTCCTACATGACACCGGAAACCATGAGCGACATTATTAATGCGGCCTGCAAAGGGGCAAAAGTAATTCCGGTCGCCATTACAGAATTGACCCAGTCAATCCTGGAAGGTCGTGGTGCCAACACGTTCGCGATGTGGGACGGCGAGTCGCTTATGACCGTTGGCGGATTCGATCTTAAGACAGCAAAGCCCAGTGATGACCGCACTGCCCACTACATGAAAGGATGGAGCCAGGAAAAGGGTGATGTTTATTACCAGTTGGCTGGTGTGGAAGAAGTTATTCCCATTGCCAGAATGATTCAGACATTTGGTGCATGCGTTGCACCAATCGTTCCGAGCGGCGAAGGCGTCAAAGCATATATCGTGCCTGATGCAGCCACGCAGCCAGAATTGTGGTTACGCCATATTTCAAAAATGGGAACCAAATTTGAACGCCAGTCTGCCCATCTGGCATCCATCGGTGTCGACCCCTCCTATATCAAGGAGGAGTCATGGAAGAATACCGTCGGTTCTAAAAAATAATCGACAAAAAACCGGGGCTGCGTGAAGTATCTAAAAGATACAGCGCAGCACCCGGTTTTAATTTTGTCTGAAAAAGTTTAGAGTAGGCCTAATTTTTTCTTGGCTTCGAAGGCTTGGTGGGAATTCATCTGGCCGGATTTTTGCATCTGTTCGATTGTTCTTAGAATTTCATCCCGGTTTTTATTGATGTTTTTCGGCGTCATGACTTTTTTCATTAAGTTTTCCCTTTCATCCGGACTCATTTTTTTCAGCTTTTTCATAACCATCTTCTGCACGAAACTCATATTTTCCGGATCCATAGGATTGCCGGTTTTTTTCTTTTTTTTGAAAACGTCTAAAATGCCCATATCTTTTATGAAACTTTAATTTTTAATTATTTTTTCTAAGCGCAAATTTATAAAAAGTAACAAGCAGTGCTGAAGCAATAAATATTGATGAATAGGTTCCAAAAGTTATGCCGATCAAAAGCGCCAAAGAAAAATATTTGATAGATGCGCCACCGAAAATATAAATTGCCAGCAAAGTTATAATTACGGTCAAAGAAGTGTTGATAGAACGTACCAATGTTTCATTAAGACTTTTGTTGACTATGTCTGGAAAAGCTACTTTATTTGAACTCCTAAGCAGATTTTCCCGCGTTCTGTCATAAACCACAATTGTGTCATGCACAGAGAAACCAAGGATCGTGAGCAACGCCGCAATGAACGGAATGCCGACTTCAATTCCCAAAAAATGACCGAGCACTGAAAAAACTCCGGCCGTGATCAAAACATCATGTGCCAAAGCAATAACAGCCCCTAATCCATATTTCCATGATTCAACCGGCCTTGAAACTTTGCGGAAAGCCCAGGCGATATAGGCCATAATCATTGCAATAGCCAAGAAAATTGCCCGCAGCGATTTTGATTTCAGCTCTTTGGAAACTGTTGAATTTATGAAATCCACCCTGAGCTGAGTTGCGCTTGGATATTTTTCTTTCAAAGTTTTCCAAGTTTCATCATTAATTTTGTCATTTTCGGACGCATATCGAATGAGTATTGAATTTTCGCCAGAAGTCTGCAGTGTCAAACTGTTCAAATTTAAATCTTTGAGTGTTTCTCCTATTTCATCTTTTGTCGGCAAATTTTCCGCAAACTGTATTTCCATCAGTGTCCCACCCGTAAAATCGATGTCGTACTTGAGTCCCCAAACAGACAAACTTAAAACACAAAGAGCCGTTAAGGTTATTGAAAAAACATAGGCGTATTTGGATTTGGAAATGATATTATACATAAAATTTTCAATTTTCAATTCACAATTTTCATTGAATTTTCAATTTTCTAATTTTAAAAATGTTTGGAATATTAATTATTGGAATTTGATTGTAAATTGTAAACTGATAATTGTAAATTAATCTGATGGTACATTAGATTTGCGTACTCCCACCATCCACACTCGGCCGTGAATCCAGTCACCTATAATAAATTTCAGCAATGTGCGCGTAATCACGACAGCGGTAAACATGGAAACTATTACGCCTAAAAACAGGGCGGCGGCAAAACCTTTCACAAATCCAGTTCCCATTAAATACAAGATTCCGGCTGTCAGCATTGAAGAAACATTGCCGTCGCGGATTGAAGTCCAAGCTCTTTTGAAGCCCTCATCCAAAGCATTCGCAATAGTTCGGCCGTTTCTTATTTCCTCTTTAGTGCGTTCAAAAATCAAAATGTTGGCATCAACCGCCATGCCGATCGATAGTACAAAACCAGCGATACCGGAAAGCGTTAATGTTATGCCGGTAAATTTAAATATGGCAACCATAAGAGCTGTATAAATAAGGAGTGAAAGTGACGCTACCAATCCTAAAAATCTATAGAAAAACAGCATAAAAATCACCACTGCTGCCAAGCCAACCGCTCCAGCAATCAAGCTTTTTTGCAGTGATTCAGCGCCCAGGGTTGCTTCCACACTCGATTGGGAAACAATAGAAAGAGGAACCGGCAAAGCCCCTTCATTGATTGTGCGTTGCAATTGCTTGGCTTCATCCACAGTGAAATTTCCCGTAATTACGGCTTCCCCATTGGTAATTTCTGTTTGGATCGTTGGTGCGGTCTTGAGCTGATTATCCAAGAAAATAGCCAGCGGTTTTCCGACATTTTTTTTCGTAAGTTCCGCAAACAATTTCGTGCCTTCTTCATCAAATTTGAGTGATATTTGTGGTTCTCCGATTCCCTGCTGTTGAAAAACAACCTGGACATTCTGCAAATTCTTGCCTGTCAGCCCTGTTGATTTGAATCCTAGCTCAGGATATTGATCAACTGATGCTTTTCCCAAAAGAATATGCTCGGCGCGCGCTTCTTGATTTTCGCCTTCGCCGCGCGATTCCATGAATTTTATAATATGCCAGCCATATTGCGTTTCAACCAAATCAGGATAAATTTCTCCTGGTTTCAGGTTTTTTTCAAAAACAATTTTATCAAATTCCGGCACCATTGTTCCTTTTTTAAAAAAGCCCAGATCGCCGCCTTGATCTTTTGAACCTGGATCCTGGCTATTATCCTTGGCTAATTGTTCAAAATCCCCGCCCTTTTTGGCTTCCGCTAGAATATTTTCAGCACTTTTTTTTGCTTGCTGGTTCTGCGCATTGATCATTTGTTGCACTTCCGGATCCACTCCTTCTTCCTTGAATTCAAGGCTAGGCGCTTCTCCAATACGTTTTTTAGCCTCCTCGATATCTTTAATGCCGGGAAGTTGCACAATTACGCGATATTCATTTCCGCTTTTGGCTGTCTGCACCAAAGGCTCTCCTACGCCAAAAGCATTGATCCGGCGCTCAATCACATCTTGCGTGCTTTGCATCGCATCGCTTATCTTGGCAGAATCAATCTTGGAAACATCTGCTTTATATTCCAAATCCACACCGCCTTGAAGATCCAGCCCAAGTTTGATCTGCAATTTGTTGAAAAAATTATAAACCGGCGGAATTGGTTTTAGGATTTGCGGATAGGAAACCAGCCCGGCCAAAACAGCCAAAACAACAATTCCGGCAATTTTCAGTTGTAATTTTTTTTGAACGCTCATCATAGTTTTTCCATTATATTGCAGATAAAAAAATCTGGCAAGATTATCCCTTTTCTTTTTAATAGTTGTTCTTGACAAATTTATAAACTTAAAATAGCATTATGCATATCATCGAGAGTAGGCTTTTAAGCTGAAAAACGAGGCGTGAATGGGACGCCTACAGGAATAAGCAACGCTTATTCGGAGACTCGAGCCCTGCCTGTTTTTATTAAACAGGTTTTTTTATTTCCCGCAACACCCCAGAAGCAAAAGCTTCGCTTTGCTACGGGGCAAGTTTCTTATGCGTTTTTTCCACAGCAATTTTTGTATTTCTTTGGGGTTCCGTCTTCCTTTTTCGCTCCGCATGGGCAAGGGTCGTTGCGACCAATATTTTTATCCTTGTTAACAAGAGGTTTTTGCGGCTCTGGCGCTTCATTGCCGTTTTCACCTTTTTTTGCAGCCCCGAATTGAGTGACATTTTCTTCCGCACCTTGGAAATTTGCGTTTTCAAGCTGAGAAGGTTCCTGCGTCTGCGCTTTTGAAACCTGAGAAATCTTGAAAATTGTATTGACTGTTGTTGTGCGCACATTTTCCATAAGATGAGAAAACAAATTAAAAGCTTCGCGCTTGTATTCTACCAACGGATCCTGCTGGCCATAGCCGCGAAGGCCGATGCCTTGCCGCAGATAGTCGATTTCATCCAGATGGTTCATCCATAAAGTATCAATGGTTTGGAGCATCACCGCTTTCTCAATTTGCCTGAAAATGTCCAGGCCAATTTCATTTTCTTTCTGAATATAAGCTTCTTTGGCTTTGCCCATGGCAAAATCAGCCATCATTGAAATCTTTTCAGCTGAATTTTTAGATTTATCATTCCTGATTTGCTCGAGTTTTTTTCCGTCCTGTCCGGAAAAATTGAATATATTTTGCAACTCCGCAACCATCATTTCCACATTCCATTCATATTCTTCACCCACGCATTGTACTGAAATTATGCGCTCAATTTCCTCTTCAACATAATGCATCATATCATTTTTGACATCTGTTGCCGCCAAAAGTTCCTTGCGTTTCTTGTAAACAGTCTCCCGCTGTTTGTTCATGACATCGTCATAATCCAATACATGCTTTCTGATGTCAAAGTTATAGCCTTCGATTTTGTTTTGCGCGTTTTCGATTGTTTTGGAAATGATAGAATTTTGAATCGGCTGATCTTCCGGAAGGCCAAGGGTATCCATCATGTTCTTAAGCTTGTCTCCACCGAAACGGCGCATAAGCTCGTCTTCCAAGGAAACATAGAACTGGCTTTTGCCGGGATCGCCTTGGCGACCGGAACGGCCTCTGAGCTGATTGTCGATGCGCCGCGCTTCATGGCGTTCAGTTCCGATGATATAGAGTCCTCCAAGCTCTCTCACACCCTCTCCAAGCTTTATGTCGGTTCCGCGGCCGGCCATATTGGTGGCAATTGTAACCGAGCCTTTCTGTCCTGCACTAGAAACAATGGTTGCTTCTTTTTCATGATGCTTAGCATTTAAAACTTCATGTTTGATGCCTTCGCGTTCCAGAAGCGCGCTCAGATATTCAGATTTCTCAATAGCAATCGTACCCACCAAAATCGGCTGTCCTTTTTGATTGGTTTCTTTGATAAGCTGAGCAATCGCATCAAACTTTCCTTTTTCTGTTTTATAAACCACATCCGGCAAGTCTTTTCTAATCATCTCCTTGTTGGTTGGGATTTCCAAAACATCCAATTTATATACTTTGGAAAATTCTTCCGCGCTGGTTGAAGCTGTTCCGGTCATACCGGCCAGTTTTTTGTACATTCTGAAATAATTCTGGAAGGTTATGGTTGCCAAAGTCCTTGATTCTTTCTGAACTTCAACCCTTTCCTTGGCTTCAATTGCCTGGTGCAATCCGTCGCTATAGCGCCGCCCTTCCATCAGACGTCCTGTAAAATCATCGACAATAATAACCTGTCCATCTTTCACGACATAATCACGGTCTCTTTTGAAAATAACTTCTGCCTTGAGGGATTGTTCCAAATGATGCACATAATCTATTTTTCCCAGTTCATAGATATTGCCGACACCCAAATCTTTTTCGATTTTGGAAATGCCCGCTTCAGTCAAAGCCACTGCTTTCATTTTTTCATCCACTTCATAGTCCTCTTTTTCTTTGAGCCGTGGGACGATTTGCGCGAATCTTTGGTACATTTTGGTTGATTCTGAATCGGGCGCAGAAATAATAAGCGGCGTTCTAGCTTCATCAATCAAAATTGAGTCGACTTCATCCACGATCGCATAGTTGAGTCCTCCTGACGCGTCGGGACGCTGTGACATTTGTTCAATGCTTTGCACCATGTTGTCTCTGAGGTAATCGAAGCCGAATTCATTGTTTGTTCCATACGTGATGTCAGATGCATAGGCTTCGCGCCGGGTGATTTCTTTGAGATTCTGCATTTCAACACTGACTTCATTGTCATCAACAATTTTTGGTTCATATAAATAAGAAACATCATGCATGATGCAGGCTGTGGAAAGCCCTAGGGCATGATAAACACTGCCCATCCAGTTGCAGTCGCGTTTTGCCAGATAGTCATTGACGGTCACCACATGTACGCCTTTGCCTTCTACGGCATTAAGATAGATTGCCAAAGTTGAAGTCAAAGTTTTTCCTTCACCGGTTTTCATTTCCGTAATTGTTCCCCGATGCAGGGAGATGCCGCCCATCAACTGAACATCATAGTGGCGTTCGCCAATCACTCTTTTAGCAGCTTCTCGCACCAAAGCAAAAGCTTCCGGCAAAATATCGTCAAGTGTTTCGCCTTTTTTTATTCTTTCCCTGAATTCCTGAGTTTTGTTTTTAATGCCTTCATCGGAAAGAGAAGTAGTTTTTTCTTCCCAGGAATTAATTGCATCCACGATTGGCTGCAATTTTTTTATCTCCCGTTCGTTTGATCCGAAAATTTTGCTGAAAAATTCCATTCACCCTGTTAAATAAGATTTGAATCTTGTTTTTAATTCAAATCTTAATGTCATTTTTAAATTGACATTATTTAACAGGGTGAACCCTGTTAAATAAGATTTGAACCATTTTTAGATTCAGCTTATTTTTTAATAAAAAATTAATATAAGTTCATAATATTGCCCTGTTTTTTCTGTTCAAATCTTAATTTTGCATTTGGCAAAATTATTTAACAGGGTAAAAAACCATAAACAACCCTTATTTTAGGGTTATTTTTAATTCTCATTTCTTCGCTTATTCTACACCCAAAAACCCCCTTGGTCAAAGAGAGTTCAGGTAAGTAATTAATTACGTAATTAATTACGTAACAAGTAAAAAATTAGTATATAAATTTGAAAGTAGAAAGGATTTTATCCAAATCGGCAGTCACATAAGTGTTTATTAATATCGCCTTATCATTTCTTGAAAAAATTATTATTTTTTGAATAAATCCAACTGGTGAATAATAGAAAATTTCTTCTGTTGCATAACCAGCAAGAACACCTTCTTTTATTTCGCCAGTTGGCTGTTCAAGTTCTTTGTTATCTTGCTGATATTCATTAAAAAATTTTTTCTCCTCAGCCAAAACTTCAGAATATTTCTCAGATTTAAATTGGATTTTTAATTCGGGAGACATCATTCCTTTCCTTATAACAAATTCATTGTTGTCTAAATTTTCCTTAAACTCCCAACCTTTTGGATATTTAAATTCAAATCCATATTCATTATTTTTATATGTCTGCCAATTTGAAATGTCATTAGAATCGCCTTTACTGCATTCTTTTCTGAAATACGCCCATTCTTCACATTCAGATCCGTCACTAAATTTGCAATAACCAGTCTGACTTCCGTCTTCTGCGGTTATAATTTCCGATGTTCCTCCGTTTTTAACACAATAAGTTGAAGCAGGATTGGCAATTTGCGTATTTTTTTCTTCCGGACATTTTGTAAATTCGCAATTTGGTCCGACTTTGCCAACAGCACTGCCATCAGGACAAATTTTCGCTTCTTCAGTACAAGCCTTTTGCTGGTAATTGTTTATGTTTTGCCACCAAAAAATCCCGCCTACTGCAATAGCGATTAATAACATTATTCCAACCGCAATTTCACTGGTGATTTTTCTATTGAACATATTTTATTTTTTAAATTATAGATTAAATAGTTCCTTTTTTAATTCATTGGTTCCCGAAAAGTAGATAGAATGTCGTTCAATATTTCTATAGACTTGTTGCTGTCTTCTATCTGCGAAACTGTGACTAAAAAAATATTACCATTCATTAATTTTAAAACCGCGGAATAGCTATTTCCGTAACTTGTTTCTTTTTTGTATATTTTAGCCGTTGATTCTTTGATTTTTCTTTCCTCATAATATTCCCCTAAAAAATCTTGTGACTCGTCAAAATCTTGAGTGTAGATAAAGAATCCTAATAAGGGAGCCACATTACCTTTTTGTTCTAAATCAAATTGATTGTACATATCAAAAGTAATAAGTGCTTTTGGAAGATCGCCCTCTACCCCAAAAACTCCTGGTTCCCAGAAGGAGTGGTACTTAATTTCAAAGTTGTTATCATCGTTTTTATAAATCTGCCAATCTACAGTTTCGTCTGTTTGTGCTGACTGGTTTGTTGCTGGCTTCACTACCGGTAATTGATAAGACACTTCATTTTTACCCTGCATCCAGAATAGCAATCCAACTACTATTGCAAACAAAGCAATGATTCCGATTGCAATTTCACTGACGATTTTTTTGTTCATATTTTTTTAGTTGTTTTAATTGTCCTAATTATACCATAAATTTAGCCAAAAAAAGAGAGCTCTTTCTGCTCTCTTTTTACTATTTATAAATTTTATTCTATTTCTTCGCCAGATACCATTTTTTCCTTGAGCTCGGCGCCGCCATGTTTTTTGAGCGTGCGCAAGCGATCCATAGTGTGCGTAATTTGATTTTGCAGTTCATCGACAACCAAATCCACTGAAGCTTCAACGCTGTCCGTCGTATTGTCGGCCCGAAACATATTGCGAGGCGTATGCACCATGACTTCAACACGAAACTTTCCTTTTTTGTCCAAGTCAATTTCCACTTCGGCTTTCAAGATGTTTTCCACAAATCTGTCCAAAGTACTCAGGCGCTTTTCCACATATTCCCTTGTCCGTTGGTCAATTTCCAAGCCCTTAAAAAAGAAACTCATGTTTTCTGTCGTGCTCATACCTGGTAGTAGAATTTTGACATTTATATTTTTAAGTCAATAAAACATCAAAATTTTAGTTTAGTTTATTATTCTAGCCTTTCGTTATTTTTAACGGCGTACCGCCAGTCAAAATTCACTACCGGGCAGGGTTTTTTATTTTTTAATTATTACTGCTGAAATAAACGTGCGGATTCTAAGATTTTCAAAACCCGACCAACCTCACTTCCGATTCTAGCTGGATATTAAATTTTTGTCTTATATTTTCCTTAACCAAGCTGGAAAGCATAATGACATCTTCCGCTGTAGCTCCGCCGGCATTTACCAGAAAATTGCCGTGTTTTTCGCTAATCATGGCCCCGCCGATTTTTTTGCCGCGAAGACCGATTTGGTCAATCAGCCAGCCAGCCGGAATTTTATTCTCCTGACATTTAGTACCCGTATCCGTTTCAAATTCTTTCCGCAATTTTTCATTATCCACAACAGGATTCAGAAAAAATGATCCTGCGCTGGGACTTCCCTGCGGCTGAGAACTGATTCTCTTATTTATAATTTCCCTGTTTTTTTGCATAATTTTTTCTTTGTTGCCGGCTTGCATTTTAATTTTAGCTGCCACCACGATCAGGTTTGGATCTTTTTTAAAAATACTTCCCCAATAACTAAATTCGCATTGGCTGTTGCTGAACGTTTTGATTTGCATATCCTTAGTGTCCAAAGCCACAACATTTTCCACGACCGATGCCATATCGCCTCCAAAAGCCCGCGCATTACCCCGCAATGCCCCGCCGACTGTTCCTGGTATTCCCGCCGCCCATTCAAGGCCAGAGAGGCCATTTTCAGCCGCTTCTTTGACTAGTGTCGCCAAGTTCAAACCAGCTTCAGTCTCAATAAACTGCTCTTCTTTATTGACATTGATGTTTTCTGATTTTATTTTTATCACTAATCCATCAAACCCCTTGTCACTGACCAGAACATTGCTGCCGCCGCCCAGAATAAAATAATCCAGCTTTTTTTCGGCCGCAAATTCAAGCGCTTCGCAAATATCAGTGGCGCTTTTGGTTTCGACAAAATATTTCGCCGGTCCGCCGATATTGAAAGAGGTCAGTGGGGCTAAAATTATATTTTTCTGAACATTAAACATATTTTTTATATTTTATTCGTACTTTTGCAGATTCTCTTTTTTCCTTCCTTCTTCAAAGAAAAATACCGCCAGAACTGTTATTAGGGCAACTAGCCAATCTTTCCAAGTTATCGGCAACATATGCAGATATTTCTGGAAGAACGGCACATACATGAATGAAATAAATATTCCCACGGAAAGAATAATCGCTCCGATGGCAAATTTGTTTTTGAAAAAACCGATTGTGAAAACTGAGAGCGTCTGGCTGCGAGCTTGCAGCAAGTTTGCCATCTGCGACATAGCCAGCACCGCATAAGCGGCCGTTGATGATGTCAAATATAATACGCTGTCCGTGTCAATTTCTTCTCCAAAATACCAACCACCACGCAGCATGGAGAGAATAAACGCCACAACCGCGCCAACTGCCATTATAAGGCCTACGCGAGCTAAGCGCCAGATGCCATTTTTATCTATGATTTTATCCTTTATTTTAAAAGGTTTTTTCTTCATTACATCCGGTTCGGAAGCCTCAAGACCCAGAGAGAACGACGGAAAAATATCTGTGCCCAAGTCAATTGCCAAAATCTGAACAGCGGAAATCGGCGCCGGAATCTGCAGCAAAACACCAATCACGACCGTAAAAAATTCACTGACATTAGAAGTGAAAACATAATAGACGAATTTTTTCAAATTCTGATAGATGGTCCGCCCTTCTTTGATCACGCGCACAATGGAAGCAAAATTGTCATCCAAAAGGATCATATCCGAAGCTTCTTTGGCCACATCTGTTCCAATGTTGCCCATCGCCATTCCAATGTCGGCTTTTTTAAGAGCCGGCGCGTCATTGACGCCATCACCTGTCATAGCAATCACAAATCCGCTTTTTTTAAGCATTGTAGCTATGCGCAATTTCTGGTCCGGCGCAATGCGAGCAAAAATAGTTTCTTTTTCTGAAATTTTTTTCACGACTTCACGATCGGAAAGTTCATTAAGTTTTTTACCATTAATAATTTCGGGATTCGGCAATCGCAAGAGCCCGATTTTTCTGGCAATAGCTTCGGCGGTCACTTCATAATCACCGGTAATCATAACAACCTTTATCCCCGAATCGATGCACTCGCTGATCGCCCTGGCGACATCTGTTCGTGGCGGATCTATCATCCCCATCATTCCTATCCAGACAAGTTTTTGATCGGCTTGTTCCAACATCTCGCCCACTTCAACATCATCCAAACTCCGCTCGGCAAACGCCAAAACGCGAAGCGCTTGCTTGGACATAAGATTGAAACTATTTCTGACTTTTTCTTTTTCCGCTTCGGAAAACCTGCTAATTTTGCCATCAATTTGTCTGAATATGCAAAGTTCTAAAATCACATCCGGCGAACCTTTAACAAAAGAATTTACCCCGCCACTCTCGGTATTTTTGCAAATAACCGACATTCTCATTTTTTCCGAAGAAAAAGGAATCTCGTTTATCTTTTTTTCCTGCTTCAAAACTTTTTCAATATTTTGATCATATTTTTTCGCCGCCACCAGCAGTGCGCCTTCAGTCGGATCGCCGGTTATGGAAAATTTGCCATTTGTTTCAATCAGTTTTGAGTCGTTGCATAAAGTGGCGATGCGCATCATTTTTTCCAAAAGCGGAAAATTTTTCTGATTCACCCTTCTGCCAAATTGATAAAATCTGCCTTTTGGCTCATAGCCTGATCCGTCCACAGTAAATTCATCACTGCCGGCCAAAATATTGGTTACCATCAGTTCATTGCGGGTTAGAGTTCCGGTTTTGTCAGTGCAGATAATATCAACTGAGGCTAATGTTTCAACCGCGTTCAATTTTTTTGCCAGCACATTATGTTTGAGCAACTTCTTCATGCCTAGAGAAAGCGCCACAGAGATGGCGACTGGCAAACCTTCCGGCACTACCGAAACTGAAAGCGCCAGCGCGAAAAGAAAATTATCATACCAAGAAATGTCATAATAGTAGCCGGCAATCATAACTAATATTCCGATACAAACCGCCAAAATCGTCACATCCCGGCCCAGCCCCCGCATCTGTTTTTGCAATGGCGTTTCATCCTCTTTGACTTCATTGACCAAATAGGCAATTTTTCCCAATTGCGTGTTCATGCCGATATGGGCAACCATAGCCATAGCTTCGCCGCGCGTTATATTGGTTCCCATGAAAACCATATTATCAATATCAGTCAGCGGCACGTTTTCTCCGGAAATTTTGCCTGTTTTTTTCTTGGCCGGTTTTGATTCGCCAGTAAAAATAAATTCATTGGCATAGACATCATAACCTTCCAGAAGATAGGCATCAGCCGGCACTGTATCTCCCGGCGACAAATAGATGATGTCGCCCGGCACCAAAAAACTGGCGTCAATTTCGATTCTCTCACCATCCCGCAAAACTCTGGTCTTGTCGGAAGCCAATTTTTTTATATTTTCCAAAACTTTTTCCGCTTTGTATTCCTGAAAAAAACCAATGCCGGCATTAACAAAAACTATCAGCAAAATAATAACCGTGTCCCTGATTTCTCCGAACATGAATGCCAGAAACCCGGCCACCAGCAAAATCCAAACCAGCGCATCATTAAATTGATGAGCCAAAATTGGAAACCAGCGGCAACCCCGCTTTTTTCTGACAGTATTGCGTCCGTATTCATCGATTCTTTCTTTTGCTTCTTTTGAAGACAAACCTTCTTTGCTGGCAGAAAATTTCTGCAAAACTTCCGCAATGCTCAAATTGTATATTTGTTTTTTCATCTTTAAATTAACCTTTATAAATTTTGATGCTTTTCATCAAGAAAAATTAAAGCAAGCCACCATACATTGAACTAAAAGTGTTTACAACCCATGGAATGATAACAATCAGTGCTATAATTGGCAGAATGATTGTCACGATTGTTATGATCATTGTCCATAGAAAATATTTTCTGGTTTTTTCCACAGAAACATATATTGCATCAATTTTTTTGTCTTGCTCTTCAAGCTTTTTTAAAATTTCTTCCATTTACCCTGTTAAATAAGATTTGAACTTTTTATAAAAGAAACAAACTTATTTTAAAAAATAATTATTTTTTATTTCTCAGCTCCCTGTTTTTATATTCAAATCTTAATTTTTGATTTTTTATGCAAAAAATCAAAAATTATTTAACAGGGTGAATCTTTAATTTTAAATATGAATAATATTCTTCGTTATTGCTGTTTTTGACGGAATATTTTTGCAGGGCTGTTTCATAAGCTTTTTCGCCCATTTCTTTTCTGAAATTTTCATCTAAAATAAGTTTTTCGATCTTTGCAAACCATTCTTCTTCGTTTTTAGCCACAAAACCATCAATTCCATCTGCTATAGCGTCGCTGAAAGTTTTTGTCGCTGCAGCTACTGTCGGAACTTTCACAACTCCGGCCTCAAAAAACTTTAGCTCTGATTTCCCTTCACAAAATGGATTGCCGATTTCCAAGGGCGCTAAATTAATATCAATACTAGCAATATTTTTAAAGTGTTTTTTTCGGGATACAAATGGCAACTGCCTTATCCTTTCAGAAAACTTATTCAGTTGATTTTCAATGTCCAATGGTCCGGCCAAAACTAATTCGACATTTTCATATTTTTCCATAATGCGCATTAGCGCCCCAACGATCGTTGAAAAATCTTTATTGTGGGAATGTGTTCCACTAAAATATCCGATTCGGAAATTTTCATTGGTTTTTTTTGTTACTTTTTTGGAATTTATTTTTTCTGCAGTTTCCAAATCTTCATCAGAAAGTTTGTTAGGAACAATGAAAACTTGCTTGCCGCTTTCGCGCATCTTTTCCGCCAGAAATGCGGTTGTGGTCGTGCAAGTTTTTACGTACAGATCAAAAAATATTTCCGCGCCCACGCCGTTTTCGTAAAATTCTTTTTCCAAAGCATTGGCATTTATAAAAAAATCTTGATCTTTAATATCTTTAAGATTAAAAACCAAATCGTCAGTTTCAAAAATAATTTCTTTTCCTTGCTCTTTGATTTTTTCAATTAATTTTGAAATTTTGCCAGTTTTTTGCACCCGATGAAAAATAAAAACTTTGTACTTATCCACTAAATCAGAAAGCCAGAAGTTTTCCTGAATAACAATGGAAGATAAAATGCCATATAGTTTAAGCTCTTCAGAAACATTTTTGACCCGATAACGCCAACTATCGCCCACTGCCCCACTGGAAACAAAAAGAATATCCCCCGATTTTGGCTTTTTTATCAATACAAAAAACATTCGGAAAACAGACGTTATTCCAGCAAAAAAACCGTCTCTTTTGATTATGGCCAAAAATTTTCCGAAATATCTACTAAGCATTTTTTTATCTAAAATTTTATATATTTATTATAATTCAAAAATAATAAAAAATAAAGAAAAAAGAGCCTCTAGGGAGCTCTTTTTTATATGCATTATTATTGCTTGCTGAATTCAAATTTAAGGTCGCTTTGAAGGGTATGCTGCTGAGTAAATTCATTGTCATGCGTCTTTATGTGCACTGTAATCGGTATATTACCTACTCCTGATTGCTTCTGGATTAATAATTTATAATTTTCGGCTTTTATATGATCCGGTAAGGTATATATTACTTTACTATCCAGTTCTTGTCCCATAATCACGTCGGCCTTAAAACCAAAATAGGTTTTATTTAATTCTTCAGAAGTCGCCAAACGGCTAACCATATGACTGGAAACAAATTCTGATCCTTTTGGAACATAAACCCTGAGGTATGAATGATAGTCGCTGGTTCGCCAGTCGCCATATGGTGCCGTATTTTTATATTTGATATTCAAAGTTGCAATAGGCTTTGGTTGAGTAAAATCAAGATCATATTTCATTTCTCGTTTTATATAATGATCTGTCTTGAGCGCTCCCATGTTTGCATCAACAGCCATCAGATAGTCTCCGCCCCAACTCTGTGGCACAGATCCATCCCAAAAAACGCTGGCTACTTTTTGCTGCAAATTTGTGTCTGTAAGATTAATCATCACATTCCGGTTTTTGAGTTCATTGTGGAAAAATTCAGCAATTTTTGTGACATTCCCGACTGTTGCTAATTTATCCATCATTATTGGAGCCAGTTTCTTGATGATAGCTTTCCTGTTTTGCGTGTCCAAGTCAGGATTCAGGAGATAATTTTTTTCCACAATTTCTTCCAATTTGCGAGAAGCATTTTCGCTGTTAAATTCGCCGCCATAACCCGGAACAGCTATCGGTCCGGTCAAGTTAAAAATATTATTGAAAACAAGAGAATTAACTGCAATCACGCCATCGAATTGCTTGGAATCTCTGCCAGCCAGGCGGAAAAAATATTTAGCTTTTTCTACATTGGTCGGAAAATCGGGAGAAAAATTGCTGTCGCGGAATTTCCATTTTCTTAGCTGCATTAATCTATAAAAAGGAAATGGTGGAGCTACTTTAGCTTGAATTCTTTGATCAAGCAGATTGGCGTCCTCCACGTATGTTGAAACAATATTGCCGTTCTTTATTTTTATAATTGCATATTGTCCCAAAAATCCTCCGCCTGGGCGAAGTTCGTCGGCATTTTGAAGCAGTATTAGAAAACTTTTTTCTATATCATCTTTTTTGGTAAGTTCAGAAACTACTGAATTTAAAACTTCCAATTCCTTCTTGCTGTCTTGGCTTATCGGTAAAAATTTAGAAACTTTACTTATAGCGTTAAGGGAAACTAAGGCAACGCTTTTTTTGTTGTTTTTAGCGTATAAAAAAGCGAAAAAGCCGCCTATTACGAGAGCGACGATTATTGAAAGAGTGATTATTTTTTTTCTAGTTATAAAAACTTTTAGATTAAGCTTGTCATTGTTCATGCTTGTCTCTTTATCTTACTGATTTTATTGTCGAACGAAATGAGATCTTAATTAGCAGGACAAATAAGTAAAAACAACAAAAAGGCACCTGCAGATTTATTTTTCACACTCTGATATAATAACAAAAATTATTTCTCCTGTAAACTGCAAGCTGGAAATATTTTAATTATAAGTTGATGGTTATTTTTCCACCAACCGCAACTTCTCCTGAAATTATCTTTTTAGCAACAATTCCTTCAATTGTATCTTCAATATACCTATTAAGCGACCGTGCTCCAAAAATCGGATTATATCCCTTTTGAATTATATCTTCAATAATACCGTCATCAAATACGATTTCAATATTTTTTTCTTTCTCGACCCGGCGCGCAAATTTTTGAAGTTGGAGCCGAACAACGCTTATGAGCTCCTGGGTGTTTAGTGGCCTAAAAAATATAACTCCTTCAAAACGATTTAAAAATTCTGTGCGAAAAATATTATTTTCAATCGCATAGTCAATAACAGCCTGTTTGATTTCTTCAGCTTCCGCGTTTTCTTCCACCATTCTTTTAATAAGCGACGCGCCGGCATTGGAAGTTGCGATTATGATTGTGTTGGTAAAATTAACTTTTTCGCCGAACGCATCCGTAACAAAGCCCTCGTCTAAAATCTGTAGAAAAATGTCCAGCACTTCCGGATAAGCTTTTTCAATTTCATCCAAAAGCAGCAAAGAGCATGGATTGTCTTTAATTTGCGTCACCAATCTTCCTGGCTGATTAAGCTGGCTGGAACCCAGAAGACGATCAATTGAATTGGACGTTTGAAATTCACTCATATCCAAACGAATCATATGTTTTTCATCGCCAAAATAGGTTTTGGCTAACGCCTTGGCTGTTTCTGTTTTGCCAACTCCAGTCGGTCCCAAGAAAAGAAAACTGCCAATAGGTTTTTTTGAATTTCCAATTCCACTTCTGGATCGCCGCAAAGATTCAGCAACGTGTTTAATGGCTTCTTCTTGGCCGATAACTTGCCGATGCAGCCTTTCTTCAAGATTAAGAAGTTTTTTTCTTTCATCGCTTCCGATTTGCCCCTGCTGGATTCCAGTTTTAAGCGTCAGATAATCACCCACTGTTTTTTCTGTAATAAACTGTTCATCGGATTTTTTCTCCCAAAACATCAGAGTATCCATGGCCAAATCAAGAGCACGTTCCGGCAAGGGAAAGTTCCAGCTATATTTTCCACTGCCATTTATAATCTCTTTGATTGCTTTAAAAGTAAAAAGTATGCGTGTTTTTTCATATTTATAAAGCTGCATCAAAACAATCTGCATTGCTTCATTTTCAGAGGGCTCCTGCATTTCAACAACTTCAAAATATTTAACAATTCCCTGCTGTTTTTCAATCAATTTATGGTATTCTTTGGTTGTTGAAGTGGCTATTATCTGAAAAGTTGGAATATCCAGAAATTCAGAAATTACCGCTGAAATATCAGGGTGAAAAGTATTCATTTCCTTACCTAAAAAATGTTCCAGATGTTCAATAACCAGAACCACATTGCCTGCATAACTGGCTTCGTAGAAAAGCAACCGCATTAAATTTTCGACATCTTCCCCCTTATTAATAGCTTCAGAAATAGCCCGCCCCAAATCAAGTAACAAAACGCGAATATTTTCAAAAGTTTTTTCTTTTCCTGTTCTTATTTGGCGTGCTAGATAATGAATCACAGTTTTTTTGCCAATTCCGGCATTGCCGACCAAAAGCACACAGTTTTGGTCGGGCCTTTCTAACATAAGCCTTACTATTTCATATTCATTCTGCCGGCCAACAAGTTCAATTTTTCCGTATTCACTCCAATCATTTTCAGACAAGTCTTTGCAATATTTGTCCAGGTTGACCGTATAGGCAAAATGCCATTGTTGGCCGATTGGTTTTCTCTTTTTTAAATTTTGAATGCGCCAAAATTTTTTTAAATCTTCTTTTTTTTGCCAGCCTTTTATTTCCCAGTCCAATATTTTTGAAAAATCTTCTTTTGTGAGTCCCCGCACTTTTAAAAAATCTTCCAATAGTTCGGGACTTGCAAATATTTCTTTAGGGAATCTCTTGGCTTCAATTCCAAGACGCCCGCAAATTCTTTCAAAAATAGGATGAGCGGTGATTTCCTCCAAATTCATGTCGATTATTTCTTTTTTTGTGTCATTTAAATAAAAAATAGCTGTTAAAATCAGAAAAAACAAAAAGGCCGCTCCGCTTATAAACAAATCGGATGTATTTTTAGGTAAAAGAAACAAAGCAGCAACTATCAAAAAAGGCGCGCTGATCCAAAAAAAATTAATAATCAATCCCAGAATGCTTACGGCCAAAAAAACAATTAATCCGGAACAAACAACAAAAATCCTGACTATGCTGCCAATCAGGCGGGAAAATAAATTTTCAACTATAATTTCCAACATTCTGACCGGATGAAAACCTCGCCAGCCTTTATTGGTCACATCCCGACGCCAAGGAGAAAAAAGAGTTTTTAGCAATCCATAAATCGAAAAATAATGCCAAATAAAAACAAGGAAATTTTTCCAAATTTCCAAAAGACCATGAATGCCATCATTATAATACCAATAGAAAAAATTAGGCCGTCTGCCTTGAGTGGATATTTTTTGATCCATTTTTTTGTTTTTGTTTTAACTTATTAAATTTTACACTACCATAAACCGCTTTGCAAATATAAAAATGGCAGGTATAATATAAATTATGGAAAAAGAGCTTTCACTAAAAGATTCCCAGATTTTTTTTCTCTATTCTTTGTTTTGGCTGGGCCTGGCCGGCATTGGTTTTTGCCTTGCTTTATTAGGTTTTTTTTACGTTCCGATAATTTGGCTTCTGGTTATTTTTTGTGCATTTTGGCTTTTTTATTCTAAATTTAAAAATAAAGTTTCCCTTTGTCCTTCCCGGGAATTGATAATTATCGGCATTTGCATCATTTTTATATCAATATTCTTTTCTTTTTTATCTACGCCAACGGTTTTTTCCGGGCGTGATCAGGGTTCAATCAGCGAGGCCGCCATCAGACTCAGTCAAAATCATGCTTTTGAATTTTCAACTCCTGCTTCTCAGGAATTCTTCAAAATATATGGGCCCGGAAAAGCTCTGAATTTTCCCGGATTCTACTATACGGAAAGCGGAAAATTGATAACCCAGTTTCCTCTTGTTTATATATCTTGGTTGGCAATTTTTTACGGAATTTTCGGCCTTACCGGTTTTGCCATTGCCAATGCTGTACTATTGTCACTTTTTTTCCTAGCTTTTTACCTGCTTTCAAGATTGTTCCTAAAAACCTTTTTTGCTTTGCCAACAATATTGTTCGCGATTACTTCTTTCTCTTTCATGTGGTTTTCAAAATACACTCTCAGTGAAAACATGGCCGCTCCTTTGCTCTGGATTTCAATCTTGGCCCTAATGCTTTTTCTAAAAAATTTGCGAGAGCTGTATTTTGCAGTTTTTTTGGCTTCTGCTTTTCTCTTGGCTTTTACCCGCATTGAAGGTTGGGCCTTTTTGCTGATTGCAACCATAGTAATTATTTCTGACAGAGCAGCCAAAGATTATTTGAAAGAAAAGCTCCTGTCTAGGCTTTTCCTGCCAGTCATAGTCTTTTCTCTTGTTTTTATTTTAAACGCCCTGAAAGATATAAACTTCTACCGTGAATTGATCAAAGCTCTGCTTTCTGGAATAGATATAAAACCTCAAGCAAAACTTCTGACCGATCTAGGCGATCTACCTTTGCCTGATCTTTATTTTGAAAAAATATTCTGCCTCTACGGAATGATTGGGTTTTTGTTTGTCGGAATAGCAGCTATTCTTTATTTTTTGTATAAGCAAAATTTTTACAAACTTATTCCTTTTTTCATTATTTCTCCGACATTTCTCTATCTGTTTAATTCACATATCAGCCATGACCATCCTTGGATGCTCAGGCGTTTTATGTTTTCAGTTCTGCCAGCTGCTATTTTTTATTGTGGTCTTCTGCTGGGCGAGCAATTTGAAAAAAAAGAAAAATACAAAATTGCAATTGCCGCTTCCGCGTTTTTTACTGTTTTTTTAATAATCGGAAACTTGCCGGCTTTTTCCAAGTATCTGTTTTTTTCCGAAAATAAAAATCTTTTTCAAGAAACCAGGCTTCTCACTGAAAATTTTCCCGATGGCAGCTTGATATTGATAGACAGGAACGCAACCAGTGATGGATGGTCCATGCTCAGCGGTCCAATGAGTTCGCTTTTTGGCAAAAATTCCGTTTATTTTTTCAACACTAATGATTTTTCCAAATTGGATTTACGCAAATTCAATCAGGCCTATCTTGTTGTTTCCGATCAGGAAGTACCATATTATCTTAACAGCACTATGGGAGATCACTTGAAATTTTTAAAAAATTATACCCTAAATTTTTCAAAACTCGACAGTTTACAGGATGATTCGTTGGAAATAACAACAGTCCTGCCAGACAAAAAAGAAGTTTCTGTCCAAGGAAAAATATTTGAAATAGAAAAATAACTATGTTTGATCTGACAAGCGAAATAAAACTGGAACCAAAACTGCAAAAACGCTATAATATGGCGCGGATTTTTCTGTACGCGCTTTTTCTTTTAGCTATTATTCTTGTCGCCGATAGAATTCTTTTTCCTTCTGTTTCTCTTGTTTTTTCTTTTGAAAATGCGAACTCACTCAAGAATACCATCAACCCGCCCCACATCGCTTCTGTACCGGAAAATCCGGCAAAAAATCCTATTTCGAAAAATGATAAATTTGTTTTCTATTCAACCGCTTTTGGCAATTTTTCTGATATTTCACTAACATTCACAACCAAGGATAATTCTGCAGATATTAAAGATTCTTCCGTATATCTTCGCAAATCATATCAGGCATTTCTTTATCCAATAGGCGAACCAGTCGGCTTTAAAGATGGAACGCTTTTGGCAACCGAGGATGGAAAATATTATTTAATTTCAGATGGTTTATTAAGAAAATTTTCTAGCATAGAAATCCTGCTCAGCCTTGGTTATCCCAGGGATTCTTTTCTCCAGGTTCAACAGTCAGATCTGCAATATAATAAAGCTGGCGCTGATATAGTTGATAAAGATACTTATCCTAATGACACATTGTTTGCCATAGAAGATACTTATTATAAATTAAGGGATGAAAAGCTTTTTCCCTTCATTAGTGCACGAGCTTTTCTATCGCAATTCGATGCAAATCAGGCAATAACAAAAGACATAGGCTTTCTTTCTCATTACACAATTTCGGAAAAATTACTAGGATTTGCTGATGGAACATTGGCTTCATATGACATTTCTGTTTATATTCTCAGCAATGGCAAGAGCTACCCTATAAACAGCGCTAACACATTTGTTCGGATGGGTTTTGATTGGCAAGATGTTATACCTATCGATTCAGAAGAGCTGAGTTTATACGAAAAACAGAAAATTTTTACTCTCAATCAAGCACATCCTGATGGGACAATCTTTTTCGATGAGACAGCACAAAAATATTTTATTATTAAAGAAAAGCAGAAGCTTCCTGTTGGAACACAAATTATCGCTAAATCGTATTCTAAAAAAAATCCGATTAAGGCTAATTTGCAAGAAAATGAAAATGACGCAATTCATTGCCGACTTAAAAAATCTTTGATAAACAGCAATAAATATTTTTGCGAAATGCCGCTGGGTTCCGTAGCTCATTTCTTTGGCAACGATTACGAAATCAATACCCGCTTCGCGAATGAAACTGAAATAAAAAATATAAACACAACATTTTCCACCCCGCCAAATTGGAAAAATTTGATGCTATCTCTATCGACAATAAAAAATAATATAAAAAATAATTATATAACCGCACCGTAATAATGTTCAACATCAAACTGCCACATGCAAATAAAAGTGTTTTCGTCATCAGCTATAAGCTCCTGCATGATGCGCTTTTTCTTTTGCTTATTTCTTTTATTGCTATGCTAATAGCTGAAGGAGTCCTGCCGGGAATTATTTCAAGCCATATCAGTTTGACAAAAGTTGCTTTGGCTATTTTTCTGATTATCGGTGCCACGATATTTATTGGAAAAAATTTGAACATTGCCTATCAGAATCTTGCTATCAAAAAAAACAAGCTCTTGCCTGTTTTGATTCTTTTGGCTTTTTTGCTTGTTGGTAATTCCCTAATGAAGTTTGCTTTTTGGGAAAATATCATTATAACTTTAGTGATTCTTTTTCTATTTTTTTTGTTTTATCAATTAATTTTTGAAAACGATAAGTAAAAATTACTACTTCAATAAATAATTCAGTGTTTCTCGGGCGCATTTTTCCCAGGAAAAGTTTTTGATGTGTTCAAAACCTTTTTGGATCAACTCTTCTGCAAGCATTTCCTTTTCAATAATTTCATTTATACGTGCTGCTAAATCGCCAGGATCTCCTGTTTTGAAATATAACGCGGCCTTTCCGCTGGCTTCAATCAGGCTTGAATTTTTGGCACACACTACAGGCGTTCCTGAAGCCATGGCTTCCAAAACAGGAATGCCAAAGCCCTCATAAAGTGACGGAAAAACAAACATTTTGGCATTTTGATACAAAATAGCTATTTTTTTAAAATCCAAATTTCCGGTAATTATAATATCCTTTTTAAATTCGCTCCTGTCTATTTTTTCTAAAGTTTTTTCCGCTTTCCAGGCCGGCGAGCCGGCGATTACTAATTTCAATTCCGGTTTATTAAACTTTACTTTTTCAAACGCAGAAATCAAAACTTCCAGATTCTTCCTTGGCTGAATGGCGCCGACATACAACAAATAGCTTTTGGATTTCCCGCTTCGCGTCGACGAGCAATCGTCTTCGTGAGTCGAGGCGAGTAGATTATACTTTTTCAGCAATTCATCCGTGATTTCGGCAGAATATTTTTTCTGAAAAATTCCAGCATCAAATCCGTGATGAATAACTGCGATTTTTTTCTCGGATATTTCTGGATAAAATTTCAAAATATCTTTTTTTGTGCTTTGTGAAACCGCAATAATCTTATTGGATTTTTTGATTGCCATATCGCTCAGCCTATTGAGCTTAATTAAATCTTTTTTCGTAAAATATTCGGGAAAAATCTTAAAGGCCAAATCATGAACAGTTACCACGGTTTTAAGCTCTCTTTTTTTCAGTAAAGGTATATTGTGCACCGGCATCCAGAGCACGTCCGGCTTATCGCGCAAAATTTCGAAGGCAAAAGCAGTTTGCGTCCAAAGCGCAGGAAAAGAGGATTTTTTGATTGAATAATTTGCAAATATCGGCGGTTCAAGCTGCGGATTGAAATCGTTTTGGTGATATATGAAAAAAGAATCTTTTTCGTCTATCTTGCCGAAATTTTTGAGCAGGTTTAAAAGATAGACTCTCGTCCCATCAACACGATTATGGTCAAGATCGGATGCGTGGATTGCTATTTGCATAATATATCTTTTAAAATCTATGCCTTATCTTAGCAAATTTAACCATTTTTTTCAACTAAAAAGTGAAATAAAAACTATCGTGACAACGTAAAATAATATGCAGCCAGTACAATTCAAATAGGTGCTGGCAAAAAGGCAAAAATTTGTTCCTAGTGAAAAGGAACGGTTTTTGTCTTCAATTGATGCCCCCTCGGATAAAGCTTGATTAGACCCAAGCACCATCCGAAAAACAGGGTGGCTTTGTAAAAGCAAAGCTGCCCTATTTCATTTTTATTCAAAATTCAAAGTTTTAATTATAAAGACAAACTTTTAAGAAAAACCCCAAGCTCCTCGCCTTGGATTTTTCTTTTTTGCCCCAAGCCCAAGTTTCCCAGTTTAATATTCATAATCCTCACCCGTTTTAAATCAACAACGCCCCAGCCCAAATTATCGCACATGCGACGAAGTTGATGCTTCTTGCCCTCGGTCAGAATTATATTAAAAGTAAAATCATCTTTTTTCTTAATGGCACATGGCTTGGTTTTGAATTCTTCCAGCTGCACGCCTTGCCTCATGATTTTCAAAAAAATATTTTTGATCGGCTTATTGACTTTGACCACATATTCTTTTTCGTGAGCATATTCAGGATTTAGCAGTTTATCTGTCAGACGACCATCATTGGTAAGAATAATGAGGCCATGAGAATCTTTATCTAACCGCCCCAGCGGAAAGACATCAGCCGGAAATTCTTTGTTATCCTTGATTTTTTTGTCAGCTTTATTATCTTCGTTTGTAAGCTCGCCTTTGGGTTTATTGTAGGCAAAATAAATATATTCTTTAATCGTTTTTTTGTTTTTTGTTTCTATTGTCACTTTGTCTATTTCATTAACCTTGTTGCCTAACTTGGCTTTTTGACCATTAATAAAAACCGCTCCTTTTTTTATGAGCTCATCTGCTTCCCGCCGACTGCAATAATTTTTAAGCGCCAGATAGCGGTTAATCCGAATCGGATAGGTTATTTCGTTTTCTTGAAGACTTTTTTTCATTATTTTGTTCCGAGGTAGAGATTCGAACTCCAATAAACAGGACCAGAACCTGTTGTCCTACCATTAGACGACCTCGGAATTTAAACAAAAACTAACAAACCGAAGCATAGCACGATTTTTTAGGAAAATCAAGGTCAAAATTTGGCTAAAATCAGCCTAAAATTTCATACATGGCAATGCCGGCCGCTACTGAAACATTGAGTGATTCTTTTTTTCCTCGCATCGGAATTGAAACAATTGTGTCACATTTTTTCAAAATATCTTTTGGCACGCCCTCAACTTCATTGCCTAAAATAAGCGCCATTGGAAATTTCGTTTTATATTTCTTTATATCTGTAGCCCCATCATTTTTTTCCAAAGCTACGATATTTATTTTTTCTCCGCCAGCTGGCAGATTTAATTTTTCCAAAAGCTCTGAAAGATTTTTGTGTTTTTCCCAAGGAATAATTTTTTCCGCCCCGAGTGCTGTTTTTTCGATCATTTTGTCAGCTTGAGTTTTGTATGTCTTATTTTCTTCCGGCGGGCAGGGTGTGTAACCGGTTAGATAAAGCTTAGAAACTCCTGCGCCATCAGCTGTTCGAAAAATAGCGCCCACATTATAGGCGCTGCGAATGTCATGCAAGATTAGAAAAAGCTCCTTTTTCATAAGCTAACATTAATAAAAAATCAAAATTTCTGAATAAATTTATGCTTGGGCAATTAACGTTTTTTGGATTTTTTGGCAATTATTTCCTTAATCTGAAAAACGCTTTTCCCCGAAACTTTCATTTTCGGTTTTTTCTTAAATTCCCTTTTTTCCGCTTTGGTTTTTTTCATATTAATTTAGACGCTTATTTTCTGCAATTCACTTAGCTTCTGATAGACTCCGCCATGCTGAATAAGTTCTGCGTGATCGCCAGATTCGACAATACTTCCATTTTCAATAACCAAAATCAGATCAGCCTTGCGAATAGTGCTGAGCCGGTGCGCAATCACAAAAGTTGTGCGATTTCTCATAACTTCCTGGAGTGCTTCCTGGACATATTTTTCCGATTCACTGTCCAAAGCACTGGTAGCTTCGTCCAAAATCAAAATTTTAGGATTGCGCAAAATTGCCCGCGCAATGGCCAGTCGCTGTTTCTGGCCAGTTGAAAGCTTCACTCCCCTTTCGCCAACAATTTGTTCATATTTTTTGGGAAATTTCTCAATAAATTCATGGCAATGTGCCAATTTTGACGCTTCCATGATTTCCTTCTGGCTCGCACCCATTTTTGAATAGGCAATATTATTTTTAATCGTATCATTGAAAAGATCGACTTCCTGAGGCACGATTGCAATCTGATCCCTAAGACTCTTGAGTTTTATCTTTTTAATACTCATTCCGTCCAAAAGAATACTGCCTTTTTGCGGAATATTGTAACGTGAAATCAAGTCCACCAAAGTTGATTTTCCTTCGCCGCTTTTGCCGACAATAGCCACCATTTGGCCGGCAGTCGCTTTAAAAGAAATATCCTTAAGAACAACTTCTTTTTCATAAGAAAAAGAAACATTTTTAAATTCCACATTGCCGGAAACATCTTTGATTTCAACAGCATTTGGCGCGTCATATTCTTCCGGAATTTCATCAAATATTTTTTCTGAACGATTGATCGTCACAATCCCCTCTTGCATCTGCTTGTAATGTCCGCCCAACATATTAATCGCCGCTGAAACGGAATTAATATAAGCCAGAAGCACTACAAATTGTCCAATGGTTACCATTTTAACACTGACAAAATAAATTCCAACTCCGAACAACATCAAAAAACTCGTCGTAAAAATCAGGCTTTGCCAAAAACCCATATTCATCCAGAGGTCAACTTGTTTTTTATTAAGAAAAAATCCGCGGCGAAAGTTTGCGGCGTTCCGCTCGTTTTCCAATTCTTCAGTTGAGTTTGATTTTAAACTGATAATATTTTCTGTCCGGTCAAAAATATCACCATAGGCTCTTTCGAAAACTTTATTCATTTTTTTCTGGCAATGAATGACCGGCTCGGTTTTTTTAATAGTCACCGAAATATAAACTGAAATAAAGAGAACATAGATAACAGCCAGCGGCCAGCTGATCCAGGCAATTACCGCAAAAGCCAAAAAAGAAGTCAGAATGTTTGGCAGAATATTGAATAGTCCACTGTCAATTATGTTATACATATATCCATCCGCTCGGGAAAACCGCTGGATGATTTCTCCGATTTTCTGCTTTTTATGGAAAGACAGCGGCAGGTTTACGAGGTGCTTAATTGAATTGACGATAATATCAGTTGAGGCGTTATAGGCTATGCTGTTTGATTTTCTAATTTTGATTCGCATGAACCAGTTGCCGAAAAGTTCCATGGCCGCCCAAAGCAACAGCAGCGCCAAAATTCTTCCATCAAACATTAGCCCTCCGGTAACAATATCTATAATTTTTCCATAAACTAGCGGCTGAGCTAGATACAAAGCGTTTTCCAAAACTACAAAAACAACCGTGATTCTCACGATTTTTTTGTAGGGTTTCAGGTATTTGAATAACGGTGATAAATCTTTTCGGCTAATCATATTCTAATTATAGCAGATTTTAAAATTTTTCACATCAAAATAATTACGTAATTAATTACGTAATTCTTTTAATTGGCACACTACACAAAAAGACATTTGCAATTTTGCATTTATAAATAAAATAACCATTTTTATATTTCCGACTTGAATTTACAAACCGTTATCATTTGCTTTAAAAAAATTATCAACTAATGGTTATGTTGTTTCTGAAGAAATTTCTTCTAGTTTTTCTTTTTTATATTTTACAATTTTTATTTTTTCTTTTAACGCTGATTCTTCATGAGATTTTTCTAAAGGTCTCAAGGATTTATCTTTCCTGATATTATGCAATTCTTTTTTTAGGAATATTAATTCTTCTGAATATTTAGGAAGTTGCTTGTCAATATTTTTCTTTCTTTCTTGCAAAAATTGAGAACTTTTTTCAATTCTTCTATAGATTTTCTTCCACTCTGTTATCGGATTTGATTGAAGCATACCGATAATTTCACTTCTTGAAAAACCACATATTTCCAAATGTATTAATACTCTTAGGCTTTCTAATACAATTTCTTCATATTTTAATTTATAATCTCTTTGCCATTTTTTAATTTCTTTTTTTCTATATTCTTTTAATGTTTTCCTCCAATTTTCTTCATCTTCATCATATTCATCAGCATTTTTTCGTTTTATATATTTATCAATATTAAAATAATCATAGGGACCATTTTCAATAAACATTTTTTTACAGAAATTCTCTACATCTTCTCCTGCTTTATAATATGCCAAAATTTCATCCTTTGCTCTATTTGTGGAATCTCTTAATTCATTTTTAAAATACTCTTCGATATTTTTAGCATTTTCATTGCCCTTTGCAATTTCAAATTCGTGATGTTTTTGCAACCCTCTGTCTATAAGTCCGTTTATGCAATGTTTAATTTCATGAATTAATGTTTCTTTTTCCGATTGAGGATTTTCCATAGCAGATTTATTTATGAACACCACTCCCATTTGATGAAATCCTCCTGATTCTCTTGCATTATCATAATCTTCTTCTACAATTTTTTCGGAACTATTTTTATGAGAAAGAATTCTCGTATAGTCATCTATATTATAAATATAAAAAACTAACGCTATCTCATGATTTTCCATTACTATCTCACCCTTACAAAAATAATCGGCGTCTATTATTTCTCTAACAACCTCATCTTTCGGCTTATTTTTATACTCTTTCCATTCTTGCTTTATGTGCTTTTTTGCTTCTTTAAATTCATTAAAAACATTATTGTATCTTTCGATTTGCCATTGACTTAATTTATATTCCTTAGCTTTTTCTTTAAATTGAAGGTAAAGAGATGCCAAATTCACTTTTTCATTTTTAGAAAATTCACTTTCAAGAAAATTATTAATTTTACTCATGCCAAACAACTGGTCGCCCAAATCGATTCTATATTTTTTTAAAAATTCTTTTTTGTCCTCTCTTGAAGAATTTTTTATTTTCAGAAGTTCCCCTTGCGGGTCAAAAACGTCTTGATTGGAATTATCGGACTCGCGTGTTGAGAGTAATTTTATAACTTTTTCTAATCGTATTTTGTCCTCATTTTCTACGATTGTAGTCTTATTATTTTTAAATTTTTTTTTGTCATTTTCTTGTTTTTCTTTTATTTTTTCTTTTATTTTTAAAAAAATATCAGGATCATAGTTAAAATATTCATAATCCTCTTCATCATTAATATTTTCAGCATCTTCATCAAAATTTTCTAGTTCTTCTTGATTGTCAATTTTTTCGTCTTTGATGGATTCGTAAGCTTCAGATAATTGTTGATTGTCTGCAATAATGTCTATATTATTCGTCTTATCAATATTTTCTAATATATTATCCATCAGTCTTGCCTCTTCTTTTTTAAGTATTTCAATTTTTTCTCTAATCTTTTTCTTATCTATTGCTCCAAACATTAAATGACCTTTTTCGACTTTTAAAATTAATTCGAATATTTCAAGCTCGACATTAGAGAGTTTATCAAGCAAAACTAAGTTATTTATTACAAAGTTATGCGCGCTAGACTTCTTTATTTCTAAAGTAGTCTTTTCAGGATTATTCAGTTTTAATTTAAAAATTTCTCCCATATTTCAATTAAAATTATTTACAATATCATTTATGATTAATATTTTTCTCACATTTTAATTTTATCATGAAAAGTTTGGAGGATCAATATCTCATATATAAAACAAGGCTCTAAAAAGCCTTATTTTATATGCACGGGATGAGAGAATTTATCGCGTCATTCACTCGCCTTCGCTCGCTGTTTGCTCCTGCCCGTTCGATTCCATTATATCAATACATAAATAATGGGAGTTGCAATAATATTGCCCCTCCCATTTTGTTGATAATACTGCCCTACTTAGGCAGTATATTTTGCTATTTTTGATTTGAGAACTTCTTTAGCCATTAATCCTAAAGGCTCATCGCCGGCAGTATTGGCAACCAGCTTTACGAAATCTTTGTAAAGATCATCCTCTTTGGCATGAGCTACTTCAGGATCTCCTCCTTTTCCGTCCAATCTTTTAATCTCTTTGATTCTATCTTTAATCTCTTTAATATCTCCGATTCTCATTTTCCGTCTCCTTTCATGGGTTAATTTTATCTAATTTATTTTTTATATTTTCTCTATCACTTTGATAAGGCAGGTTATCAATCAAAAATATTTCATTTTCGCCTTTGTCATTTTCAAAAATGACATATTGATATCCTAAAAATTTTTTTGGCAAATATTTTGTTATCTGATAGACCTTGCCTCTAGTACAGACAGGCTTTTCCTTGGTACAAAATACCGCTTCCATGGGAACCTCGAAACTTTTCCAATTCTCGGGATCATTTGCCTGCCGAAAGGAATTCTCAGCTTCTTTCATGGTTCCAAATTCGTCTATAAACAGGCGCTTCTCCATTTTTCCAGCACAACCAATGGCAATAAAAAGCACTAAACAAAAAAAACTCATCTTTTTCATGAAAATCTCCTTTCATTAATGAGTCATCAGACTCTATATTTTGTTAAGATTCATTCACATTCTACGACCTTATATCATACTCTTATTTTTGTGTTTTGTCAAGCATTAAACATAAAAAACGCTCTATTGAAGCGTTTTTTGACTAATTTGCACGGGGTCGTGGAGGAAGTTATAACTATCTTTGAAAACAAAGACGAGTATATTTATATACCCGATTTGAGGAAAAATACTTAGATACAATGTAAACGGAAACTAAAAATCCGACAAGGTTGAAGCCTATCGGATTTTTCCAATATTCATATTACTCAACAGCTCTACAGACTCTGCTACGATTTTTAGCGTGTCTCGAACACGTGGCAGTTTATCAGCCTCGCCTTCAACGCAAGGTTTTTCAAGCTGGATACCACTTTCCTTAATACTGGTAAGGAATCCTCTGTGTTCCCCACAGCTGGTATCAAAAATAATAAACTCGCTTCTCCATTGTCCTTTTTGGGTCAAAGAAGTATAGGTTGCTCATTATTTTACTTGAGCACGGGGAACAGTCAAAAGTTGGGTCATAAAATTGACCTTAATTGTTAACTGCTCCCTTATGGGAACTAAATCAATTTTAAAACATTCAGCTTTGATGTCAACAAAACCCCCAGCCAGGGGGAGGGGGTATTTATAATGAGACATAGCCAGAAATTCCTCGAAAAACTTTTTATTTTTTTCCTGGCAAAAACCACAATTAAATTATAATGACAATTTTTCTGCAAATACTTTACTGAAGTCTTGTTTTACTTGCTGTTCATTGAAGAAAGGTAATCCAATAAGTTTGTATTTTCCTTTTTCAAACAAAGTTTCAATTCTAAATTCCGCTTCAATTTCTTTCAAAAATTCTTCTTTCCATTTGTCTTCAATCAATCCCCTATTTCCTTTTGGTTCAATAAAAAGCTGATAGGAGATAACCTCCTTGCTCCCCTTAGCCTTCAAGAATAATACGAAGTCTGGCTCAATAGCTTTTCCATCGCTAAAACGATATATTTTAAACATTTTTTCATTTCGTAGCAGATAAACATCCTGATATTTTTTCTTCAATTCATCCATTGCATTTCGAACAAAGTGCACCAGATATTTTTCTTCGGAAGTTCCATAATTATCATTGTGCATATACCAATCCTGAGTGCTTAAATCCATCTTCAAATTATCATCAAGCGTTTCACTCATTGCTATGCCAAATTCTTTATCATCACCACCCTTCAAAATTTCCAAAGTTCTTGATTTTTCAGTTAAAACCTTGATGCTATGACCATAAAATTCCTTGGTTCCAATAAATTCGTTATTGTTAGATGAAATTTTATCAGATAATTCTTTCAGCACTGCCAGAGACGCATCAAATTTATCTAAATTTGTCAGATTATCTAGCTTGCCATTTTTTGCTGAAAGCTCAATATCAATAAGCCCAGTATACGAATCAGATGTCAAAAATTCATCTATGGATTTTAGATTTGGGAAAAAATATGTTAGATTACTAAATTTGTAAAAATCAATTCTATCCAGTGCTTTCCTTGTGATATTTTTTTCAAATTTATTGAGCTTTATCACTCTTCTTTTAATTTCATCAACCTCCTTCTGCTCCTGTTGTCCATCAAAAATACTCGATTCACTAGAATGGCCTGTTTTTATTTGATATTTGAAAATGGTATTTTGTGTAATGTCATTCAAACTCTTAACATTGCTGTAATTTTTCTTTTCTTGTTTATTGAGAAAAATAAGTCCATTATTCCAAAATGGAGTCTTTTTTATATCTTCCTTGATTGATAGCGTTCTTTTTATTCGATTATCAGGCGTGATTCCGATATTTACTAATTCTTGCTTCAATTCAGCAATATAGCGAGAATCGGTTAAGCTGTGATAATGCATTTCTTCTAAAATTCTAAGCTCGTTTTCCAAGTCTTTATCGTATTTTCTTTTATATTTTTCCTGCTGTTCATCAAGTTGAAAAGGAAAATATCTTGCACCTCTACCAATCAACTGTGCTTCTGCAATAGTTGTGCTTCCTGCTTTGTTGCTTTTTGCGTCTCTAGTTTCATAAAGACGGACTATGTCAAACAAATTCAAAACATCCCAGCCTTCATTGAGCATATTTGTTGTAAAAATAGCCCTGATTTCATTGTTGTAATCCTCAAGCGTGTTGACCTTTATCTGCTTCTCTTCACTATCAGCTTTGCTATTTATTATCAAACATTTTTCCTCAGAAAAATCCTCTTGTATCTCCTTAATTAAATCACTCGGGGTAAATTTATTGTTGATAAAATATCCGAACGCCTCTGGCATTATTCCATCACCCTTTCCACTTACTATCTTTTTAATATCAGCCACTTTCAGATTTTTAATCATTGAATGGAATTGTTTTTCAAACTCTTCCGAATCTTTGATTTGTTTTGATTTGAAAAGAACAATCGGCTTTAGTTGAATCTTATTTTTTTCAGCAACCTTACGCCTATATTGACTCAAAATGATTGCCTGCAATGCTCTATCCTTAACACTCCACTCAGACTAAAGCAATTTAACATCCTTAGAAAAACCATCCTCCCTAAAATCCTTAAGAGTGTATTGGAAGATTATTTTATCGGCATATTTTCTAGCAACAGCTGGATGCGAAAGCTCAACAGTAGCTGTATATTCCAACATAATGTTTGCATCATTGGAGCTAAAAATCTTATTAACAGTATTTTCCCAACTTGTCGATTCCTGCTGTTCCTCTTTGTCCAATTTTGATTTTGTCAGAGTATTGATGTGATGTGCCTCATCAGACAAAAAGGCAACCTTCATATTCTTAAAATCTTCATAGGTAATCGCATTCTCTTGCGGTGTATTTAAACGACTATGCAATCCTTGAATTGTGGTGAAGAGGATATTGATATTTTCAGAATTTACAGCTTCAAAATTTTCAACTTCTTTCACTTCAACTTCCCTGTCATTAAAAACTATTTTTTCTGCGAAAAGATATTTACTGGATGATTTGTCTAAAAAATTGCTTTGTGTTTTTTTGATAATGTTCGTGCTATTCACAAAAAAAATAAAATTGCGATACCCTAAAGAATACAGATATAAAATATCTGAAGCCATCAAAAGTGTCTTACCACTTCCAGTTGCCATATGAAAAAGCAAATGAACAGGATTTTTTTTGCCCTGATAGCTATTCAAATAAAACTGGAATCGAGCCAGTGCCTCTTTTTGATATTCCCTGAAAGGAAATGTTTGATTTAGGTTTGATGAAATAAAATCCGGAACACTTACTGAGAAAACTTTTTGCTTAGAAAGTATATTCAATTCATCAACCAGCTTTATGCTATTTTCCATAGAATTGCTTGTTTATTTTCTTCTCCTCTGCTGGTATTTTATATGTAGCATCGTCAATTTCACTGTAATTTACATACAGATGATTTTTATCTAGGCATTCCAAAAGCACACTTTTTTGGTCTTCCACTGAAAGTTTTGCAAATTGTTTTTCTTCTAATTTACTTAAATCAACGTCGTATCGGAAAAAAGCCTCCTTTTGCATCTTCTTATATATCGCCAATATCTCTTTTTCTGTTTTTGCACCTTTAATTTCCCGTGTATATAATTCATTCCATTCCCTAAGTTCCATATAAACAAAAGCGTCCTGTTTGTTAGCTTGTATAACTTTTTTTATCCTTTCT
>Ga0116157_10000492_pt1 | contig 40533 bp, 41 predicted proteins | sample AD_UKC048_MetaG_FD_89882 | JGI IMG/M metagenome (GOLD analysis project Ga0116157, IMG submission 89882) | Active sludge microbial communities of municipal wastewater-treating anaerobic digesters from USA - AD_UKC048_MetaG | ecosystem: Engineered > Bioreactor > Anaerobic > Digestate | place: USA... | reverse complement strand
TTTTAAATAATTGTTATACTTTATTTGTTAATTAATACTTAACTTTGAATGTATGAAAAAAATTATTTATTTAACTTTTTGTGCTTTGTTACTTATTAGTTTTTGGTCTTTTGCTGATGCAGAATTTATACCAGATTCTTCTAAATGTTATTCCACTGATCCGGATGGTTATTTAAATGTAAAATCTTGACCAGGTTGAGATAATTATTGTGATGCTTGCGGGAGTAGCAGTTGTTGTGGTGATCAAGGGCCATATTGCAAATGCCCTTGTGATGTTAGTTATTGTTTAAAAGATAAATGTGTTAAACTCGAAAAAGTTTGTGATTTTGTAGATTATAGCCCAAATATGACGGTACATTGTCATGGATGTGATTGAATTAAAGAGCCAAGAAGTAATTGACATGGAATTCCAACAATGAATATTGATACACCAACAAATTATGACAAGTGAAAGGCGAATGGATGTTGTCATTATCATAAGGCTTTTGGAGTAATAAGTGGCGAGGGTTGCGGAGGAGAATGTCTTAATTATAAATTAGGTTTTGCAGCAGCACATGGTAGTAAAATATGTGCTGCTGATGCTGATTGCAAGACTACGACTACTACTAAAGGCGGTACTATATGCAAAACTGGCGAAACCAATCCCCATTATACTTGTGATGAAGTTAATAAATATGATTACGTAAATAAATCTTATACGGGAACTTATTGCGTAAAGAAAGATTGATGCGGAGTAACAAATTGCGATATTAAAAATAATAAATCAGAAAAGAAGTCGATGTATATTCAAGGAGTATGATTTAGCGATGCTATTTATTATTATAATGATAGATGTAAAGTTTGTCCTGCTGGCCAAAAATATCCGCATACTGAGTGCAAAGAAAAAACAATAACATATTATGATAGAATATTACATAAAAATGTAAATTATACATATTATACTTGTGAAAAAATTGATAGTTGTGGAGCTGATAAATGTGATTATAGCAAAAATGTTTCAAAAGGATTAGGAGAGTATCAAGATTATGATTATTATGGTAAGCCATATACAGTATATGATAAATATGTTAGTGAAAGTGCTGAATGCAAGCCAACAACTACTACTTTGCCAAAATCAACAACCACTTCATCTTCTACTACAACTTCAACTAAACCAAGTGATTCAAGTAATAGATATGTATGTGATCCTAATGCTGAAAAGGTTGATAGTTACGGCGTATGTATATTAGATAACGCTAATAAGTATCCAAATGCTAAAACTTGTAGTACTAAGAATAATAAAACTAAATTAGTTGAAATACCTTGTAGTTCTGGTAAAAGTGATAGAACATGCTTAAAGACACTTAGCTATAATACAGATTGTATTGATAATGTGCCAACGCCAACACAAACAACAACTAAAGCTACATCGCCAACGCCAACTTATTGTTATATAAGTTTTCTAAGATTTTACGATGAGAAAAAAGATTATGAATATACGGATGCTTATTCTATATTTAGTAAGCCAGATCAAGGAATATTAGACAATCCTAAATTAGAGTATACTGCCTCTGATTGTGATAAGTGTATGCTTACTATTGATCCAGTAGTGGATAGTTTTGTTAGTAAAAATCCTAATATTTTTGGTAATTTAATAGGCGAATTAATAAAAGGATACGAAAACAGATATGTATTTGATAGATCGATATTTAATGGAGAGTCTATTATTTTAGATGTTAATGACTTGACGCCTGGATCTTATAATATTACTTTAACTTGTACAGATCCAGTAACTAAAGCAACAGAGACTAAGACCTTAAAACTAAAAGTTTTTGGTCAATTCCGTTGAAGAGAAATTGTACCAGTTATAAATTAAAAATAATATATTAATTAAACCAGAACGTATGTTTACGTTCTGGTTTTTTGAAAAAATTGTTTAGTATGCTATACTATATGTAATATATTTAAAGAAATTTTATGCTTAAAATTGAAAGAGAAAATGACAAGCTAGATTTGAACGGTGACTTTTTGAAAATATTGGATTTAATGGAGAATACTAATGAGAATTTATTTGTAAGCGGTAGAGCGGGCACTGGAAAATCAACGATGATAGACCATTTTAGACTACATACTAAAAAAAATTGTATAGTATTAGCTCCAACGGGAGTAGCAGCCTTGAATATTAAAGGTCAAACTATTCATTCTTTTTTTAGTTTTAAACCGGGGGTAACCTTATCAGATATTAAAGAAATTAAAAATAAACAGAAAGTTTTGATGTATAAAAAAATTGATATTATTGTTATTGATGAAATTTCTATGGCAAGAGCCGATTTAGTTGATTGCATCGATGTTTTTTTAAGGATGCATGGTAAGGAGCCGTTCTTACCTTTTGGGGGAGTTCAAATGGTTTTAATAGGTGATCTATATCAATTACCACCAGTGGTAAGCAACGAAGAAAAGAGTATTTTTGAAGATAGATATGCTAGCCCATATTTTTTTGATAGTAAAGTGTTTAAAAATTTTAATTTTAAATATATTGAATTAAAAACTGTTTATAGACAAAACGAGGAAGATTTTATACAATTATTAGAGGCGGTAAGACTAGGGGAAGTAGATGATAATATTGTTGAGAGAATAAATAATAATATTGATGATGATATTAATAAATATTTGGATAATAATTATATATATTTAACAACGACAAACTATGTAGCTGAAAAAATAAATACGGAAAGATTAAATTTAGTAAAAAATGAACAAAAAGAATTTTATGGGTCTACAACAGGAGAGTTTCCTTTAGATAGACTGCCAACGCAATTTACGCTAAACTTAAAAGAAGGCGCGCAGGTTATGTTGCTAGTTAATGATTTACAAGGGAAATATGCCAATGGTGATATTGGAAAAATTAAAGAAATAGTTGATAATTCTATGGAAATGAAAATATTAGTTGATTTTCCGGGTAAAGGAGTAAAACAAATACTACCTTACAAATGAGAAATAATAAAATATATATTTAATAAAAAAGAAAATAAAATAGAATCAAAGATTATAGGTTCTTTTATGCAATATCCTTTAAAATTAGCTTGAGCTGTTACTATTCATAAATCTCAAGGAAAAACTTTCGATAGAGTTGTAATTGATTTTAGCGGCGGGACTTTTGCATCAGGTCAGGCTTATGTAGCGTTAAGTCGATGCAAAACATTAGAAGGCCTAATACTTAGAAGGCCTATTAGTAAAAATTTTATTTTTATTGATGAAAGAATTAAAGATTTTTATAAAAAATTAACAAATTAATTATGAGTAAATTAATTATTGATATTGAAACTTATGGAGAAGATTTTGAAAAAATCGACGAAACAACAAAACATGTGTTATTGCATGGGTTTCAAGATGGAGACGAAGAATATGCAAATACTTTAAAACAAGTAAAAGAGGAATTAGTTTTTTCTCCACTGACTAGTGAGATAGTCGCTATTGGTGTTTTAGACTATGAGAAAGATCAGGGGGTAGTCTATTATCAGTCCCCAGAAGTTAAAGCGATTGAAACTAAAGATGGTAATTTTAAATTTAAACCAATGAAAGAGAGCGAGATGCTAGAAAGTTTTTGGCAAGGAGTACAAAATTATGATGAAATTGTTACTTTCAATGGTAGATCTTTTGACATTCCTTTTATTATTGCAAGGTCAGCTAAATGACAAGTAGAAATTACTAGAGATTTGATGCCAAATAGATATATAGAAAATCAAAAATTTGGGATGAAGCATATTGATCTTTTTGATCAATTGAGTTATTACGGGGCTTCTAGAAAAGCAGGGGGATTGCATATGTGATGCCGTTTGTTGGGTATTGAAAGTCCTAAAGCCGAGGGGGTTAAAGGTGACGATGTAAAAATGTTATTTGAAAATAGAGAATATTTAAAAATTGCTCAATACAATACCAGAGATTTAATTGCCACGAAAGAATTATATGATTATTGAGAAAGATTTATGAAAGCTAAATAATTTAATAAATATTTAAAATTATTATTATGACATGATCAAAAATGTATGATAAAAATTCAAAAGAGCCTTTTAAATTGTCACGTACGAAAATAGAGAATTTTATTAAATGTCCAAGATGTTTTTATTTAGATAGAAAATTGGGAATTGCTCAAGTGCCAGGGTTTCCATTTACATTAAATAGCGCAGTCGATACTTTATTAAAAAAAGAATTTGATGTTTATAGAGCTGAACAAAAAATTCATCCTTTAATGGAGCATTATGGTTTAAAAGCAGTACCTTTCAGAAATGACAAAATGGATGAATGACGTGAAAATTTTGTTGGTATTCAGTATTTGCATCAACCGACTAATTTTTTAATTTTTGGAGCAGTTGATGATATATGAATAAATGAAAACCAAGAATTAATGGTAGTAGACTATAAGGCTACCAGCTCCGAAGAAAAGCCAACGTTAGAAGCGGAATATAGACAAGGATATAAAAGACAAATGGAAGTATATCAATGATTATTAAGGCAAAATGGTTTTAAAGTTTCTAACACTGGATATTTTGTTTATGCTAACGGGAGAAAAGATTTAAAAGCATTTGATGGTAAATTAGAATTTGACGTAGATCTTCTAGAATATACTGGAGATGATAGTTGGATTGAAAAAACTTTGCTTGATATTAAAAAATGTTTAGATAGTGATACAATTCCTGGTTATACTAGCGATTGTGACTTTTGTATTTATCAACAAAAAATTAAAAATATTTAGATATGAAAAAAGTTTATGTGAGTTTAACGGGTTATGATTTTAAAACCTTTGAAAGCAAATTCAAGGAATTAAAAAAATTTGGGATTAATGAAGTTTGTTTGTTTTTATCAGCTTTACCGCATGAACATCATAAATATGTTTTTCAAAAATTATTGAGTTCGGATATAAAATATATACCGTTGGTACATATTAAAAATGAAACTACTAAAGAAGAGGTAGAGTTTTTAAAAAAGAATTTTAAAACGAAATATTTTAATATACATAATCACAATTTAGAACATATTGAAAAATATCAACCATACTTAAAAGATATAGTTTTAGAAACGCATCCCGATGTTGTATTTAACGAAATTGGATTATCAAAAATTGGAGGTTTTTGTATTGATGTAGCTCATTTTTGAAGGGCTAAAGAAATACAATCAAAAGACTATTTTCAAATATTAAAATTTAAAGATCAGAAAAAATTATTTAAAGCTAACCATTTAAGTGGTTATAAGATGAATTGAGGTGATTTGCACGATATTAAAAATGAAAAAGATTTTGAATATTTAAAAGACGTTCCTAAATTTATTTTTGGAAATATTTTAGCTATAGAATTAATGGACACTATTAATACGCAATTAAAAGTTAAGACAACAGTAGAAAGAATTTTAAATATTTAAATAATGACAAAAGATGAAATAATAAAGGAATTAAAGAGAAATGCTAATCTTAGAAATGTAGAAGAGATGAAATATTTTGGAATTCAAGGGAAAAATATGTTAGGAATCTCAGTTACTTTTTTAAGAAAGCTTGTTAAAAAAATTCCTAAAAATCATAAATTAGCCATAGAATTATGAAAAAGCGGTATTCATGAGGTAAGAATGTTGGCAAGCATGATAGATAATTGAGAAGATGTTTCTGAAAAACAGATGGATAGATGGGTTTCTGATTTTGATTCCTGAGATATATGTGATGGAGTTTGTATGAATTTGTTTTGTCATACGCCGTTAGTTGATAAAAAAATTTATGAATATGCTAAAAACGATAAAGAATTTGTTCGTAGAACAGCGTTTACTTTGATCGCTTGTTCGGCTTTTAAGAATAAGAAATTAAAGGACAAAGATTTTGTTAAATATTTTGATTTAATTGAAAAATATGCTTTAGATGAAAGAAATTTTGTAAAAAAAGCAGTGAATTGAGCTTTAAGACAGATAGGCAAAAGAAATAAAAATTTAAATAAAAAAGCTATTATAGCGGCGAAAAAAATTAGGAAATTAGACACTAAATCATCAAGATGAATTGCTAGTAATGCTTTAAGTGAGTTAGAAAAAACCAAGAAATTTAAAATAGGTTAAATGCTTGTTGAAAATTTTAAAATGTGTTAAAATTTTATTATACAATAATTTAATTTGATTATTATGAAAAAAGACATAATTGTAGTAGGTGATAAATTAGCTAAAAAATTAAGTAAAAAAATAGGAGGTGAATATCTATCAGTAGAATATCGAAAGTTTTTTGACGGTGAGTTAAAAGTAAGAATACCAAAAATTAGAAAAGCAAAATGGGGAATATTATTGATTGATATTAAACAAGATCATAATATTAATGAATTTTTGTTAAATTTTTTGTTTTTGAGTCAAAAAATGAGAGAAATGTGTAATGAAGTTGTAGGTATTATGACCTACTTACCATATAAAAGACAGGACAAAGAGTTTTTAAAAGGAGAAGTTGTTTCTAGCAAGGTAGTAGCTAAATATATTGAAAAAAATTTAGATTATTTTATTACCGTTGATTCGCATGAGCATCGATTAAAAATTGATGATATTTTTTCAATTAAAGTTTTTAACGAATCAACCTTTATGGATTTAGGAAAAGCATTTTTAGATTTTAAAAAAGAAAATACGTTGGTAGTGGCTCCGGATTCTGAAGCCAAAGCTTTTGTTGAAAAATTTTGCAAATACAATTATTTTAAAAAAATAGTTTTGCCTAAAAAGAGAAATACTAAGACAGGAGAAGTAGAAATATCAATAAAAAATACTATTGATTTTATTGATAAAGATATTATTATTGTTGACGATGTTAGTGCTAGTGGTGGAACAATATTACATTTAATAGATTTAATTAGAAAAATTAAAGTTAAAAGTATCAGTGTTGCATTATCACATGGTTTATTTATGGGTGATGTAGAGTCAAAAATGAAAAAGCAAAAATTGAAAAGAATTATTACTTCAAATACAATTGAAAATGAATTTACTAAAGTTGACTGTGTAAATGTTTTGTCTGAAAGATTAAAATTATTATTAAATTAAAAATATGAGGTATGCTTTAAAATCAAGCGAAATTGAAACTAAAAATGAGCATCACTTTTTCTTAAAAGTTAAAAAAATAAATATTAGAACTGGCAATGCTTTTATTATTTTAATTAATCAAGAGGACGCAGATAGATTGGGCATTATGCCGGGAGATGAATTAAAATTAGATTGGCAAGATAAAAGTATTGAACTTCATGCTGATATTTCGTCTGATTTAGTTAGTGAAGGAGAATTCGGTTTGTTTTTGGATATTTTTGATAAATTTGATATTAAAGAGGGGTCATTGGTCAGATTGAGTTTTGCGGAAAGAGCACCTTCGTTAAAAGCGATTTATAAGAAATTAAAAGGCGGAATATTAAATTTTAACGAAATTTATCAGATAATTAAAGATATAGTAGATCATAAACTAAATGAATTAGAGGTTACATTTTTTATTGCCCCTAGTTTTAATGAAAGAAATGTAGATTTGAACGAGATGTATTATACAACAAAATCAATAGCTATGTTGGGCGATTCATTTTATTTTGGGGATGTAGTTGCCGATAAGCATTCAACAGGAGGCCTTCCAGGTAATCGGGTTACTCCAATTATTATTCCAATTGTTGCTAGTTTTGGTGTATGTATACCCAAAACATCATCAAGATCAATTACGTCGCCGGCCGGAACTTCGGATACGGTAGAAACAATAATGAAAGTTGATTTTTCGAGTGAACAGATAAAAGAAATGGTAAAGAAAAATAACGCTTGTTTGGTTTGAGGCGGAGCCTTAAAATTAGCACCAGCTGATGATATTATTATTAATATTACTAGAGCCTTAGGTATTGAACCCTACTCTAAAATGATTATTAGTGTAATGGCTAAAAAAGTAGCTATGGGTGTTAATTATTTGGCAGTAGATATACCAGTAGCTAAAGGAGCTAAGATTTCAGATATGATCATAGCTAAAAAGATAGAAAAATTATTTATATTTTTATCAAAGAAATTTAATATTAAAACCAAAGTTGTTATTAGTAAAAGTTTTGGTCCGATAGGACGTGGCATTGGACCTGCATTAGAAATGAGAGATGTCATGAGAGTATTACAGCAAAAAGAAAATAGGCCTCTTGATTTAGAAAACAAGGCAATAAAATTAGCAGGTTATTTACTAGAGATGACGAATAAAGCTAAAAAAGGAAAAGGGGTTGAGATGGCTAAAGTTAATCTTAAAAATGGTTTAGCTTTTCAAAAAATGATTGATATTATTAAAGCTCAAAATGGTAATGAAAATATTGATTCTGAAGATATTAAAGTTGGAGAATATATTTATGAAATTAAAGCGAAAAACAATGGTATAGTAAAATCAATTAATAATGCTGATATTGTAGAATTATGTAGTTTATTAGGTACTCCCAAGTTAAAAGGCAGCGGTATTTATTTAAATAAAAATGTAGCAGAGAAATATGTAAAAGGAGATACTTTATTTACTATGTATAGCGAGAGTGAACCTCGGCTAAATTTAGCAAAAGAAGCTTTAGAAAAATTAAGAGATATATATAGATAGAATTATCTAGCAAGACAAATGGCGATAACAGTATTAGCACCATTTTGTTTTAAAATTTTAGCGCATTCATTTAAAGTGGATCCAGTAGTAAAAACATCGTCAATTAAAATAATTTTTTTGTTTTTTATGAATTGCTGATAAGAAACATTTATTTTAAAAATTGATGAAACGTTTTTTTGACGTTCAAGATTATTATTTAATTTAGCTTGAGGCTGGTTATTTTTAAATCTAATTAAAACATTGTCATAAGTTTTTAAATCGGTGATTTCAGATATTAATTTAGCAAGAATACTTGATTGATTAAACCCTCTTATTTTTTCTTTGTATTTATGTAATGGGACCGGAACGATTATAAAATTATTTTGATATAAATATTGTTTGTGGATAAGTAAACTTTTATTTAAAACATTTTTAAACACATTTTTAAGGGATAATAAATGTTGATATTTAAATTTATGAACCATATCTTTTATTAATGGATTTTGATAATCTAATGCGCAAAGAATAGATTGTATTTCAAAATTATTATCATAACATTCAGTATGATTTAAATTAATAAATGTCTTGTGGCATTTGGGACAGATGAAATGTTGATGAATGATAAGACTATCAAAGCAGCTTTTACAAATTAATTGATCCGAATAATTTAAGCATTTAAGGCATTTATTAGGAAAGACAATTTTTAGAATATTTTTAAGAAAAGAGGTGAACATAAGACTTGTTTTTTTGTTAAAAATATATTAAAATATGATTAAGTGATTATATAAAAAATAAGTAATAAAAACAATGTGTTTTAAGAAAAAATATTTGGGAATTGATATTGGGACCACAACTGTTAAAGTTGTAGTTTTGTCGTTTAATAAAAATCAACCCAAACTAGAATCATATGGAATTTTAGAAAATTATGCTCATTTAGAAAGAATTAATGAAGCTATACAAACAAGTAGTTTTAAGGTAGTAGAAAAAACTACGGCCAAATATTTAAGCGAATTATTAAAAAAAAGTAATATAAGGCATAAGGAAGCTTTAGTATCAATCCCATGTTTTAATACCTATACAAATGTTTTAGAATTTCCACCTTTGAATCCGAAGGATTTAGAAAGGGCAGTTTATTTTCAAGCAAAACAATATATCCCAATGGCTTTATCAGAAGTTTCGATTGATTGACAAATAGTTTACCAAGATAATACAAAAATCAAAGTTTTATTGGTGGCTATACCGAAAGAATTTATTAATCGTTATTTAAATATTGCTCGTATGATTGGTATAAGAATTGCCAAGATGGAATTGGAAAGTTTAGCGAGCGCAAAAGCATTAATTAAAAATGAAAGAGGGATAGTTAGTGTTGTGGATATCGGTGGAAGAGCAACAACTATTTCTATATTTGAAAATGGAATTTTGCAAGCAACAAAAACTATAGATGTTGCTGGTGGTGATTTAACACAAGTTATTGCTACGGGATTAAATATTATACCGGCAAGAGCAGAAGAAATCAAAAGATTATATGGATTAAAACCACCAACAGGGCAAGAAGAGGTAATGAAATTAATGATACCTCTTTTAGGAGTAATAGAACAAGAAATGCAAAGAGAATTTAATTTTTTCTCCAAAAAAACTAATAAAAATATTGAAAAAATTTATTTAACCGGGGGTATCGCGAATTTACCTGGAATCACAGAATATTTTAGTAATGATTTTAAGATGCCAGTATTTGAAGGTAATCCTTTTGAATTAGGAACAATCAAATTTGATAAAAAATTAACACCAGCAATAAAAGAAATAGGAGCAAGTTTAAGTGTTGCTTGTGGATTATTAATGAAATAAATGTTTTCCCCCTTGATTTTTATTTAAAAATTCTTTATAATATTATTAATTAAAACTTAAAATATTTTATGGCATTTGATTTTGAAAAGCAAAGTAATGATTGATCTTCTAAATCTAGTTATGGAACAACTTGACCAAAAAGTTTGTTAGTTTTTGCTTTAGTTTTTTTAGTTTTAACCGTAGCAGTTAAATTTGGATTTGATTTTCTCAACCAACAACAGAGAAGTCTTATACAAAAAGAGGATCAAAAAATAGAATTAGAAAAACAAAGCTTTCCAGTTGAGAATCAAAAGGCTGTGATTACTTTCCAAAAAAGTGTTAAGAACCTAAATGTTTTGTTAGAAAATAAAATTAAAACTTCTGAATTTTTATTGTCAATTGCCAATAATACACATAAAGAAATTTATTTTACACAATTAAATGCTGATACTAAAGAAAACGCAATTGAAATAAACGGTGTAGCTACTAATTTAGGCGTAATTTCACAAGCCGCATCGGCATTTTCTAATATGGACGGTGTAACAAATGTTGAAGTAAAAAATGCAAGAAATGTTGGTTCCAATGTTACTTTTACTTTAGGCTTAATAGTTAATAGTTCTTTCTTTAAATAAATAGTATGAAAGAAACGACAAAACAATCAGTTTCAATATTAGTTATTACATTGATATTTGCATCAGCAATTTTTGTATTAAATAAATTTACTTTAGTAGCTTTTTCTGAATATCAAAAAAATAAAATAGAAATGCAAGAGAAGAAAGAAGCATTAAAACAAATTCAAAATTTTCGTCAGTTAGCAGAAGAATTAAATAATAAATATACATCACTAGGGGGAGACTTTTATAAAATAGCAGAAGCTATTCCTTCTAGTCCTAATTTTTCTAGTTTATTAGCGGTTATTGATACTATTGCAAGAAGTACTGAGGTGGCTATTAAAGATATATCTTTTAGAGACGTGGTTAACAAGAAGAATAATAGCGATTTATATAGTATTGTTGAAATTAATATTAATATGACTGGAAATTATGAAAATATTGCTAATTTTTTTAGTGAAACTGAAAAAGAATTAAGGTTGATGGATTTGATTAATGTAAGTATGAAAAAAACAAAGGGCATTACTAATATTAAAAACAAACAAGTGGTAGGCGATTTTATTGAGGTAAATGCCGTGATAAATGCTTATTATCAAAATACCAATTAATTTTTAAAAAAATAATATGGCGATTGAAATAGAAAAAGTAAAAAATAGAAACAATGGACCAATATTTATATTATTGATTGCCTTTTTAGTGGTAATATTTTTTGTTTTTATAAGTTTAAGAAATAATTCAAAAGAAAAGATTAGCCAAACAGACATTAATAAGATTATTGGTAAGGAAACAAAAGAATTAGAAACCATTAGTAAAAATTTAGATCAAAATATTGACGCGATATTTGGAAGACCTGATTTTCAACAACTTTATCGTCATAATGATATTGGCACGGAATTTGAAATTGGTAAGACTGATCCTTTTAATTCTTTTTAAAATATTGTTATGATCCAATGGAATATATTATTTTCAGGTTTAAAAAATAAAGGCTTTCAATTTGACGAAAAAAAAGTTTTAGAAGATGCTAAAATTTTTAGAAAAACCATAGAAGATGTATTATTAGAAGATGGTATTGTCAAAGAAGACGAACTAGTAAAAATTAAATCGGAAATTTTAAATTTACCGATTAAGATTTTTGATAAAAAGGATATACTTAACAAAGAGGTAATTAATATTGTAGAAGAAAGCTCATCAAGAAATTACAAACTGGTGGTTTTTGATAAAAAGGACAATGAAATTTTAGTTGCAATGTATCATCCAGATGATGAGAAAGCTTTAGAAGCTATCAATTTTATTGCGAAACAAATGCAACATAAATTGAAAATTTTTGTTACAACGGAAAGTAATTTACAAAAAGCTTGAAGATTTTATAATAATTTTGCTGATAATTTAACAGTAGTTTTAAAAGAGCTACAACAGAAATTAGCACCTCAATTAAAGAAATTTTTAGAGATTCAAAAGAGTAATGATCAGACATTAGACTTGAAAACAATTGAAAAAAATTTTACTGAAGAGGCGCCAATTATTAAATTGCTTAGTATTATTATTACTGAAGCAGTGAGAATTGGAGCTTCTGATATCCATTTTGAGCCGGAGAGAAAAGTTTTGAGAGTAAGATTCAGAACAGATGGCAATTTATATACATCAGTTTTGTTACCACTAGAAATACATTTACCCATAATTTCTAGAATTAAGATTATGGCTAATTTAAAAATTGATGAAACCCGTATGCCTCAAGATGGACGTTTTAGATCAATTATTGATGAAAAACCAGTGGATTTCAGAGTCTCTACTTTTCCAATAAATAATGGAGAAAAAGTAGCAATTAGAATTTTAGATTCATCTACTGGTTTATTTAGTATTGCTCAACTAGGTTTGAATGAGGTTGCGGCTAACATTGTTAAAGAATCAATTAGAAAGCCTTATGGCATGTTTTTAATTACTGGTCCTACGGGGTCAGGTAAAACAACGACATTATATGCTTTGTTGCAAGTATTAAATAATGATGGTGTTAATATGGTTACTTTAGAAGATCCAGTGGAATATACTATAGAAGGAATTAATCAATCTCAAGTATTGCCAGAAATTGGCTATACCTTTTCTAAAGGACTAAGACATATTGTGCGCCAAGATCCAGATGTAATTATGGTTGGCGAAATTCGTGATAACGAAACTGCAGAATTAGCAGTGCATGCTGCTTTGACAGGGCATTTAGTTTTATCAACATTACACACTAATAATGCGGCAGGAGTTATTCCTAGATTGGTGGATTTGAATGTTCAAAGATTTTTATTACCTTCAAGTTTAAATTTAATGATGGCTCAAAGATTAGTAAGAAAATTATGTCCTCATTGTAAAAAAGAAAGATTAGCAGATGCTAAAGAAACTCAATTTATAGAAGATTCTTTATCAGAGATGCCAAAAGAATTAAGAGATAAATTTAAAATTATAAAACCATATAAAATATTCGAAGCAGTTGGTTGTGGCGAATGCAATAATCGTGGTTATAAAGGAAGAATGGGTATCTTTGAAGTGTTAGTAATGAATAAAGAAATTGAAGATGTAATTTTAAGCGATATGGCGGAGACAAAGATAAAAAATATTATGCGTAAACAAGGATCGTTAAGTTTAAGAGAAGACGGTATTGTCAAAGTTTTAAATGGCGCGACCAGTTTAACAGAAATATTGAATGAAACGGAAATTTAAAATCAAAATATAATATTTAAAATATGAATCCAATACTTAGTCAAGATAAATATGCAAAAAAATTAATTGAATTAATGATTTTAGCTTCTCAACAGGGGGCATCAGATTTGCATTTAGGTGTTGGTAAAAAACCAATTTTAAGATTGGACGGCAAGTTAATTGCAATTAATAAAGAAGAAATTATTACGCCAGAAATTATTGCAGGATTTGTAAGTATGCTTTTAAACGAACAGCAACAAAAATATTTAATGGAAAACAAAGAAATTGATTTTGCTTTTTCTTTAGAAGATAAAGTTCGTTTTAGAATTAATATATTTTTTCAAAAAGGATATTTAGCTATTGCCTTACGTTTAATACCAACGGTAATTAAAACCGTAGAGGAATTGCATTTACCACCGATTTTGCATGCAATTGCTAATTATAATCAAGGATTTTTCTTAGCCGTAGGGCCAGCTGGTCAAGGCAAAACTACTACTTTAGCGGCAATTGTTGATGAAATAAACCATAATCGTATGGACCATATTATTACAATAGAAGATCCTATTGAATATGTATATATGCCAGACAGATCAATGATTAGTCAACGAGAAGTAGGTGAAGATACTTTAACATTTAATAATGCTTTAAAATCTTCATTAAGACAAGATCCAGATGTAATTATGATTGGCGAAATGAGAGATCCTGAATCAATGGCAATTGCTTTAACAGCTGCAGAAACTGGCCATTTAGTTTTTTCTACTTTACATACTAATTCAGCTAGCCAAACAATAGATCGTATTATTGATAGCTTTGATTCGGCAGCTCAATCACAAGTGAGATCTCAATTAGCGACTTCTTTAATTGGTATTGTTTCTCAAAGATTAGTGCCTAGAATTAATGGTGGTCGTATACCAGTTTGTGAAATTTTAATTATGAATACGGCGGCAAGAAATTTAATTCGTGAGAATAAAATTTATCAAATTGATTTAGTTATTGAAACAGGACTTAAAGAAGGAATGATTAGTTTAAATAGATCATTGGTTGATTTAATAAGAAAAAGAGAAATTTCAATGGAAACAGCAGAATTATATTCAAACAATCCATCTGAGTTAAGAAATCTTTTGTCATAGTTGCGTTAAATTTATATTATTGTTATACTATATTAAATAATTCAAATATATGGAATTTATTTATAGAGCTAAAACAAAGAATGGAGAAGAAAAGACGGGAAAAATTAATGCTCGATCAGAAGAGCTAGCCCTTCAAATATTACAAAGTTATGATTTTATTGTAGTTGATTTACAAAGAAAAAAAGAGAATACTATTTGAGATAAAATTTTTTATAGAAATGCTACAATTAAAGGAAAAGATTTGGCAGTGTTTTTAAGACAATTATCTACAATGTTATCAGCTAAAATTCCATTAATAGAATCTTTAAAAACATTGCTTAATCAAACTACTGTTCCGGTAGTTAGAGATATGATTTTTGCCTTGGTATCAAGTTTAGATAGTGGGTTAACTTTATCACAAGCAATGGCAGAGACTAATGTTTTCTCTAAATTTTATGTTGAAATGGTCAGGTCGGGAGAAGTATCGGGAAGACTTGAGCAGGTATTTAGTTATTTAGCTGATTATGCCGAAAATGAAGCAGAACTTGATTCTAAAGCTAGATCGGCTGCCATTTATCCTTTATTTATATTATTAGTATTTGTAGTAGTGGGATCAGTTATTACTATATCTATCGCACCTCAAATGGTAGATATCTTTCAAGAATTTGATAGACAGCCACCAGCTTTGACTTTAGCTTTAATTAATATTGGTAAATTTTTAATTAATTGAGGATTTTTGGTAATTTTAATGTTGATAGGTGTATTTTTAGCGGCAAAAAATTATTTTGATAGCGCTGAAGGCCAAAACATTAAGTCTTATTGAATGATGAGAACACCAGTATTAGGAAATATTTATAAAAATATTTATGTATCACGTTTTTCAGAAACACTAAGTACATTATTAGTTGGAGGTATTCCAATCGTAGAAGCTTTAGAAATTTCAGGTAGTGCTACTGGAAATTTTGTTTTTAAAAATATTGCTAGTGAATTAGCCGATGGAGTTAGAAGCGGTGAGCAAATAAATAAATTAATGAGGAAATATGAAGAATATTTTCCGCCATTAGTAAATCAAATGGTTGCTATTGGCGAAACAACGGGTAGGCTTTCAGAATTATTGAAGAGGGTAGCGGTTTATTATTACAATCAAGTCGAAAGAGGTTTTAGTGTATTATTAGAATTATTACAGCCAATATTAATTATAGTTTTAGGTGGGTTAGTAGGTATTTTAATAGCAGGTGTTTTGTTACCAATTTATCAATTAGCCCAAACGATATAATTAAAAATTATTAAAATATATATTATGAGAATCAAAAAAGCTTATACCTTAATAGAAATGTTGATGGTGGTAGCTATTATTGGAGTATTAGCGTCTTCAATTTTAATTGGTTTAGGTAGTGCTAGGGCAAAAGCAAGAGATGCTCGCAGAATTACTGATTTAAAAAGCACACAAACAGCATTGGAATTATATTATAGTAAATATGGAGTATATCCATCAATGACACCGGGAAGTGAGGAAGTATGATTGTGAACGGATTTAACGGATATTTTAACAAGTCCTGAAACTGATATTAAAATTAGTAAAATACCTAAAGATCCAATTAACAATGATGAATATCAATATATGTATGCTACTGATGGACAGAATTATATATTAGGAGCAAAATTAGAAACCAAAGATCAGTCATTAGATGATGATTTAGATGATTTGCAGTTAGGTATGGATTGCGGTGAAGAGCTGGGAGATATCATTTATTGTATTAGTTTATAAATATACTTTATAAAAAGAAGGTCAATAACCTTCTTTTTTAGTTGTAAATTGTTAAAACTTTTGTTATATTATTAGTATATTAATAATTTAAAAATTATTTATGTCTGGAATAATAAATATTGGGTATATTTTCTTGTTTATTTTGGGAACAATTATTGGTAGTTTTTTAAATGTTGTGATTTTACGTTCTGAAAAAAATCAGGAAATTGTTAAAACTCCTTCGCATTGTGATCATTGCGGGGCTAAATTAAGGATATGAGAAAATATTCCTTTATTTAGTTATATTTTTTTGGGAGGTAAATGTAGCCATTGTAAAAATAATATTTCAGCGATTAATCCTGCTTCAGAATTTACTGTGGGGGTTTTATTTTGTTTAGTGTTTTGAAGATTTTTACAAATTCCATTTTTTTCTTCTTCATTTGTTAATGGTGGTTTATTAACTTGAATGATTAATTTATTACCATTAGTTTTATGATTAATATATATTTCCGTTTTATTTTTAATTTCAATTTATGATATAAGAAATTTAGTAGTATTGGACGGATTTTTAGTAGTGGCTTTTGTTTTAGGGTTATTAGGCGAAGGTTCTTTATTTTTAATCAATAAATATAACTCGATTATGTTTCTAGATTTTTATCATAATTGGTTGGGAAGTGCTAGTTTCTTTTTTCCGATAGTTGAAGGAATATTTAGCAACATTTTGGGTATGATAATTGGATTTTTGTTTATTAAGATTATAGTAGTATTGACTAAAGGTAGGGCAATGGGGGATGGCGATCCATATATTGCTGGTTTTATTGGTTTTATATTAGGTACACCATCGGTATTTGCCTTTTTGTTCTTAGCTTTTATTATTGGTGGAATTGTTTGCTTCTTTTTAATTACGTTTGGGCGTAAGAAATTTAAACAATACGTTGCTTTTGGGCCTTACTTAGCCCTAGGAGGATTAATGGTATTTTTGTGAGGTGAAATAATTTTACAATCATATTTTAAATTAATGTTAATTAAATAATATGAGAAAGAGTTTTACATTAATTGAACTATTGGTGACTTCTGCAATTATTATGATAATGTTAGCAGTTACTATTGCCTATAGTCAAAAAGGTGAGGGAATTAATCGTATTAATCGATCAATCGAAAGATTGTCTTTTGATATACGTCGTATAGCTAGTTTATCAACTCAAACACGCCAACTAGAGGATAAAAAAATATGTGGTTGAGGTATATATTTTAACGAAGATATACAAGATCGATATATTATTTTTTCTGATTTTTGTGAAGATGAAACTATTAGAGGAGATAAAACATATTCGGAAGAAGAAAAATATGAAGAAATAAAATTAAGTTATGGCACAATAATGCAAGATGTTGATGTGTCTATGATAATGTATTTTCCTCCAGAACCTAGAATTGAAATTTATGATATTTTAAATAACTTGACTAGTAGTGGAAACATTTCGATAACTACTGAATATGGCAATTATGTTAAAACAATTAGTATTAATGAAGCTGGCACCATTTCAATCAATTAAATTAGAACAATGAAAAGAATACCAATAAAAAAAATACAAAATATATTAGAAAATAAAACAAAACGTTTTAAAAAAATATGTAATAATACTGGTTTTTTAAAAAGAATTTTTAATTTAAAAAATTTTGTAATAGTATTTATTTTAGCTGTATTAATATTAATATCAATAATTATATATTTTTTTAAAGATTTGCCCGATATTAAAAATTTAGGAAGTAGGATATCAAAAGAAAGTTTTACTATTTATGATCGTACCGGAACAATTATTTTGTATGATCAGACTCAGCAAGAGAATAGACAATATTTAGTTTTTGATGAAATTCCAGAAGTAGTTAAAAAAGCAACTATGGCGGCTGAAGATGATGATTTTTATGAACATGGACCAATAGATGTTAAATCTTTAATAAGAGTTGTGATCGAGAATGTGGCTAAATTAGGTAAAGGAGCAGGAGGCTCTACTTTAACACAACAACTAGCTCGTAATGCTTTTTTAACTACCGAAAGAAGTATTGTCCGTAAAATACGTGAAATGATTTTGGCTTTTTACTTAGAGAAAGCATATTCAAAAGATAAAATTTTTGAAATGTATTTAAATCAAGTTCCTTATGGATACAATGCTTATGGAGTTGAATCGGCCAGTCAGTTATATTTTAGTAAAAATGTGAAAGATTTAAATGTAAATGAAGCTGCTTATTTAGCTAGTTTACTTCAGTCGCCATCATATCTATCTCCTTTTGGTTATCATCGAGATAAATTAGAAAATAGAAAAAATTGGGTACTAGAAAGAATGAATAAATTAGGATGGCTAAGTAATGAAGAATTAAAAGAATATAAAACTACTAAGACAGAATTTAAAACGAAAAGACAGGCAATTTTAGCGCCACATTTTGTATCATATATTCAAGCTGAATTAGCAAATAAATATGGAGAAGATTTAATACAAAGAGGTGGTTTAAAAATTATTACTACTCTAGATTATGATTTGCAGAAAAAAGCAGAAGAGATTGTTAAAAAGTATGGAGATGAGAACGAAAGTAAGTATGGTATAAAAAATATGGCTTTAGTTGCGCAAGATCCAAAAACTGGACAGGTTTTAGTCATGATTGGCTCACGTGATTTTTGAAACACTGATATTGATGGCAATTTTAATGCTGCTTTTGGTTTACGACAACCTGGTTCTTCGTTTAAACCATTTGTATATTTAAATGCATTTAAAAAAGGATATACTCCAGATACAATTGTTTTTGATACTAAAACAAATTTTTCAACTGATGTTGGCAACCCGTATATACCAGTTAATTATGATAAATTATATAGAGGGCCAGTTAGTTTAAGAAATGCTTTAGCACAATCATTAAATATTCCAGCGGTAAAAGTTTTGTATTTAGCAGGAGTAGAAGATACTATAACTATTGCTAAAAGTTTTGGTATTAAAACATTAACTGAAGGTAAAAATCAATATGGATTATCTTTGGTATTAGGTGGCGGAGCAGTTAATTTATATGAAATGGTCGGTGCTTATTCGGTGCTTAGTCAAGAAGGAATTAAACACGAACAAGTAACCATTTTAAAAGTTATTGATAAAAATAATAAAATTTTAGAAGAATATAAAGATGAATCTTTACCGGTATTTACTTCAAATCATATTAATATGATAAATGATGTATTATCAGATAACGTTGCAAGAACTCCGCTATTTCATAATTCTAATAACGCAATGTTTTTTGGTAATAATGTTGATGTAGCTGGTAAAACTGGTACTAGTTCTGATTCAAGAGATGCGTGAATTTATGGATATACTTCAAATATTGTTGTGGGAGTTTGAGTTGGCAATAATGATTATTCTAAAATGTTTCAAGGCCCAACAGGAGGTTTAGTAGCAGCACCAGCATGAAATGCTTTTATGCAATATGCAATTTCAAAACGGCCAGTAGAATATTTTACTAGACCAAATTATCAAACAATTTCTAAACCAATGTTTAATGGACAGTATATAAATCAATTAGGAAATACTTTACAAGTACATTCGTTATTGTTTTATACCGATAAGAATGATCCGTTAGGAACAATTCCAAGAAATCCGCAAAATGATCCACAGTTTGATTTATGAGAAACATCTGCAATTGAATGAGCTAGAAGCAGTATTCCTGATTTTGACCAAAAATATAATCAGCCATTAAATGAAACTGATTATGGACAAGATTATAAGCCAGTAACTACAACTACTACTACAATAGAAGGGCAAGAACAACAACTCGATATAGAGTTTTTGAATGTACAAAACCAACAAATATTTAGTTCTGATTTTGATTTACAGGTAAGGGTTATCAGTAATTTACCGGTAGAAGAAAAAATTTTATTTATTAATAATGTATATTTTGGAGAATTAGCTCATGTAAATGATAATATGTATACAATTAGAATACAGAAATCAGCTTTAAATGTAGGGGATAATGAATTAAGTATAAGAATAAGAGATTTAAATTTAAATATATTAGAAAAAGTTGTTAATGTTGTCATCCAATAATATATAACTTTACTTTTGGGGTTTTGTATGTTATAATAAAGATATAATTAAATGCTCTAATATTAATATATTATGCCAATTATTAAATCAGCAAAAAAAGCGTTACGCCAAAGCAAGCGTAGAAATGCTAGAAATGTTGTTTATAAAACAAAGATACACAAAACAAAAAAAACTATAACCAAAGAGTTATTAGCTAAAGATCTGGAAAAAGCTAAAGGAGATTTGAATGCTTTTTATAAAATTGTTGATAAGGCTTCAAAGAGAAACGTTATTCACAAAAATAAAGCTAACAGATTAAAATCTAGATTGGCTAAAAAAATAAAGAATTATAAATAACATAAAAAACCGAGGTTAAACCCCGGTTTTTAAATATATTTAGCAATAAACAATTCTAGTGCCAGAATAGCATTTATTTTTCCTTTTTTTAATTGTAAATCATATTTAAATAATTGAGCATACATAGTTTTTAATTGTTTTAATTCAAAATTGTTTACTAAAGGCATTAGTTTTTTTTGAACATAAGGGTGAACATCTATTTTTATTTCTGGATGTTTCTTCTGTTCTTTGACTAAAATGGCGTTACGTATTTGACTGATAACAATACCATAAATCATTAAGTCATATGTACCAGAATTATATTCTTGCCATAAAAGTTTAATAGCCAATTCTTTATTGCGTGCCGAAATAGCATCTGTAAAAGAAAAAATATTTGATAAGTTCGGCTCTTGAATTAAATCCAATATATCAGTATCGTTAATATTATTTTTATAATTACTTAATTTTATAATTTCATTATATATGATACCAATGTCATTATTAAAAAAAGAAATTAATAAATTTTTGGCTTTAAGTGTTAATTTTACATTATTAGTTTTAGCTGTTTCTTCAATAAATTCATTTAGTTGATTGGTTTCAAATTTTTTGCATTCTATTTTTTTTGTTTTTAAATTTTCTAATAATTTTAAAGGTTTTTTACTAGCAAAGATTGTAATAATGTTTTTATCGTTTTCTATTTTTTCTAAAGAGTGCTGAAGAAATTTATAATCTTTTTTTGGAAGATCGTTTTCTTTTAAATATTTAATGATAATAATTTTGTTGCTATTAAATAAATCTTTAATATTTAAATGATGGTTAATAGTAGTTAAGATATTTTCTTGATTATTATTCAAATCTTCAACTTCTTTTTGAGTATCCTCGTTATCTTCTTGGATGTTATCATTATCCTTGGTTTGATTATTAAAATTATATCTATAAATCTGGTAATTTTTTAATACGAAAGTATCAATTAGCTTATCTAATTCAAGGATAATTTTAAAGTCATTTGTACCGAAGATTGAATAAATCATGTTATTTTTGACAATATTTACAAAAATATGATGAGCGACCATTTATCTTAATAGATTGTATGCTATGTTTGCAAATTTTGCAAGCCCGGTTTTTTCGTTGGTAAACATTAAGAAAGTTTATGAAAGATCCAGAATTACCATCTGGATTACGATAAGTATTAAAAGTGGTACCATGATATTTTAGTGATTGGTTTAAAATTAAAGGAATATATTTAAAAAGATTTTTTAATTCTTTTTCATTTAAATTTTGAATATTTCTTTGTGGATGTATTTTACTTTTGAAAAGTACTTCATCGCTATAAATATTACCAAGACCACTAACAATATTTTGCATTAATAATGCTTTTTTAATATTAATGTTATGTTTTAATAATTTGTTTTTAAAATTTAAAAAAGTTCATTCGGGCGATAATGGATTAAGCCCCATTTGTTTAATCGGTTTGATAGAATATATTTGAGATGTTTGTACGAGGGTAATACGAGCTAATCGTCGTGCATCAGATAAAACTAATCATTGATTTCCTTTAAATTTTAAACCGAATCGAATAAAATGATTATTAGGATCATTTATTAAAGATGATTTTTTCGGATTTTTTCAAAGATTATCTGTTCTAATAAATTTAGAAAATAAAAGATGACCACTTATTTTTTGATGAATAATTAAAGTAGTAAGATTGTCAAGATTAATTAATATATATTTACCAATATTTCCAATATTAATAATTTTTCTATTTTTTAAATTATTTTTGAAAGAAATTTTAGTAAGGTTTTCTGTTTTTGTTTTTTTATCAATTCAAATTTCAGTTATTTTGTGATTAACAATTTTCTTTTTAATCAGAGATACAGTAGTAATAACTTCTGGCAATTCTGGCATAAATTATAATTTATTATTTTCTTTCGATAACAGTATATTTTACTTCAGTTTTATTTTTATTGTTACAAACAATAGTAAAGATGGCAGCATCACCAGAAGGGATGTTGATATTAGTGATTGATTTTTGCCCTTTTAATTGTAGTGGTCCATTTCAACCATTGTTTATTGGTGCTGAAGTAGCATAACAAGTTTCTGCATTTTCAGTTGACCAAAAGAGATTGATGGTGTCGCTTGGATTAGTAATATTAGTAATATCGCTGGTCATATTTACGACTACATTTACATTTGACGGTTGAGGTTGAGTATAAATAGTACTAGGAGTAATATTCATATATGTATTTGGTGTGTTTTGATTACCGACTAAAGCATAACATTGTGTTTCTACAGTGTTGTTGCTAGCATCAGTAACTTTTAAAATTGCTAAATATTGTCCTTGAGAAGTAAAAATATTACTACTAGTTTTACTGTTGCCTGAGGCATAACCTGATCAATAATATTTATATGGCGTTTTGCCACCAAATACTTGAGATAGGAAGGAGACTTTTTGATTTACATATACGTTTGAAGGTTCAGCTACACAGATCGCATTAAGAGGCGATGTAGTTTTTGGTTTAGTGGTTGGGGTTGCTACTACTGGAGCCGAAAGTTTAGTAGTATTTAAAGTAGAAAAAATATTACATAAAACTTGATTTGTTTCGTAATCTAAAATTTGAGTTGGATATAAATTATAAGTAGTTTGGAAAGTCGTGATAGCTTTTTCGGTAATACCACCGATAAGGCCATTAACAGCTCCAGTATATTTTATTTTTGGTAAATATTTTAAAAGATATTGCAACATCTTTACTTCAATTTTTTGTTCTGGGTTTAATTCGTCACCTCTTCCTATCATACTTTGAAATGGACATTGATAATATTGATTACAAATTAGATCCAGAGTGTCTTCAGTAATAACGCCATTGCTATTTAAACCATTGTCTGATTGCAGACGTTTAATGGCGGTTTCAGTTTTAGGTCCAAAATTGCCTACAACCAAAGCATCAGGATAAATTTCTGGGTATAATGACAAAATCATTTGTAAAGCAAAAACTTCACTAAATTTCCCTTTTTGGTTAGTTTGTGATAAACCTACGGTAACAATTGGACAAGATTCAGCAAAAACAAATTTAGGAATAAATGTAATAACTGAAAATATTATTAAAAATTTTCAAGCATGATTTTTAAATAAATTTTTCATAATTGGCTATTTATTTTGTTGTTTTATTTAATATATTTTAACAGAAAATAAAATAATTTGCAATATAAAATGCTTGTTTATGATTAATGATTAGGGGTTGTTTTTTGGGCTAAAATAGTGTATAATAGCAAAAGATTTATATTATTAGTTAATTTGGTAATTTAAGATTATAAATTAACTATTAATTTGAATTTTAAACAAGATATTAATAGTTGATTAAATTTTTTATTATGTCAGGACATTCGAAATGGGCATCGATTAAACATTCAAAGGGTATTGCCGATGCCAAAAGAGGAAAAATATTTTCAAAATATGCAGTAGCAATTGCTTTAGCTAGTAAAGAAGCCAATGGAGATGTTACTAATAATCCAAAATTAAGATTATTGGTAGAAAAAGCTAAGGCTTCTGGTATGCCTAAAGATAATATTGAAAGAGCTGTTAAAAGAGGTGTTGGAGAAGGAGGGGAAGGAGGTATTATCGAAGAAATGTATTTCGAAGCTTATGGTCCAGGAGGAGCTGCTTTGATTATACACTCAATTACTGATAATAAAAATAGGGCAGTAGCTGATGTTAAATATGCTTTGTCTCGTTTTGATGGTAAAATGGCTGGGGAAGGAAGTGTTAAATGAATGTTTAAAGAAGTTGGCAAGATTATAATTGATAAATCTAAATGAATTGATGATTTTGAAATGAAAGCAATTGAAGCTGGCGCTAGTGATATTAAATCTTTAGAGGATGTTATAGAAATAGAAACTAGCAACAATGACTTACATGTTGTAAAAGCAGAAGTAGAAAAATTTGTTGAAATAACTGATGCTTATTTAGAATGAGTTGGCACTCAAGAAGTAGATATAGCAGAACAAAATATAAAAGATAAATTAGATAAATTAATAGAAGCATTAGACGACTGCCAAGATGTTGAGGAAGTTTTTACCAATGCTAATTATATAGATTAATATGATAATTATTGGAATTGATCCAGGCACTTCTCGTACTGGATTTGCGATAGTTAAATATACAAGAGGTGAGGCTAAAATTATTGATTTTGGTTGTTGAGAGTTATCTGAATTTGATGCTCTGACTCGCTTAGAAAAAATATTTAAAAATTTGGATAGAATAATTAAAGATTATAAGCCAGATTTATTAGGAATTGAAGAGTTGTTCTTTTTTAAAAATGCAAAAACGGTTATGAAGATTAGTGAAGCTAGAGGTGTAATTTTATTAGTGGCAAAAAGAAATAAAACTAAAATATTGGAATTAACACCATTGCAAATTAAGCAATATATGACAGGTTATGGTCGAGCTGAAAAGAAACAAATTCAGCAATTAGTAAAAAATTATTTTAATTTAGATAAAATACCTAAGCCAGATGATGCAGCTGATGCATTAGCGATATGCATTGCTAGCATATGTCACTTGGAGAAAAAAGCTTAATAAATTTAAAATATTAATATGAGCAAAAAAGCAAACGATAATGATTTAGATAATATTGAAATTATTGGCGATAGTGGAGATGATTTGGCGGATGTTAAACGTCAGTTGAAAAAATTAAAAAAGGAAAGTGAAGATATGGATGAAGAAGAAAATGAAGTTAGTTTAATTGAAGAGGACGAGGCCGAGAGTGATGCAATGGCAAGTGAAGACATTGTAATCAATGAAGATAATTCTCTGCCTTTTAACGAAGAAGAAAGATATTATAAATCTTTAGAAAAATTTTTGAAAGAAACTAAAGAAGAATAATTAATTATATATTTAATATGAAAAAGAACGATAAAAATATAATTTTGTCGATTCCAAAAGTAATTTTTGATATAATTAAAAAATTAAATGCGTCAGGATTTGAAGCATATATTGTTGGTGGTTGCCTAAGAGATTTAATGTTAGATCGGAATATTAATGACTGAGATATTACAACTAACGCTAAACCAAAAGATATTCAAAAAATCTTTCAAAGGAGTGTATATGAAAATAATTTTGGTACGGTTGGTGTTATTACTGGCGATAAAAATAATGCTTTAAAAATTGTTGAAATAACTACTTATCGATTAGAAAGTAGTTATTTAGATAAAAGGCATCCTGAGAATATTAAATTTGCTGATAATATTGAAGATGATTTAATGCGTCGTGATTTTACTATTAATGCGATGGCATTTTCAATTGAAACATCTAAAATTTTAAAAACTAAAGTAAAAGTAACTGGCAAGTTGATTGATTTATATGATGGTCTGGAAGATTTAAATAAAAAGTTGGTTAGAGCAGTGCGCGATTCAAATGAGAGATTTAATGAAGATGCGTTAAGAATGATGAGAGCAATACGTTTTGCTTTACAGCTTGGCTTTAAAATTGAAGATAATACTTTTGGAGCAATTAGCAAACAAGCCAAAAATATTAAATATATTTCGTTTGAAAGAATTAGAGACGAATTTATTAAAATTGTAATGTCAGGTGCTGGAAGTCGAGCAGTTGAATTATTAGAAAAATCCGATTTATTATCATATATTATTCCAGAATTAATGGCTTGTATTGGGGTAGGTCAAAATTTACATCATATTTATACAGTATATGACCATTTAATAAATTCTTTTGATTATGCGGTAAAACAAGACTATAGTTTAGAAGTACGATTAGCGTCGCTATTTCATGATATTGGAAAACCAATGTCTAAAAAGGGGGAAGGTAAAAATTCAACTTTTTATAATCATGAAATTATTAGTGCCACAATTACTAAAAAAATATTAGAAAGATTAAGATTCCCAAGTTATATTTCTGATAAGGTAGTTTTATTGGTTAAAAATCATCAGTTTTATTATGATCCTGAAATTAATACGGATTCATCAATTAGATATTTGCTTTCTAATGTTAAAAAAGAAAATATATTAGAATTATCACAATTGAGAGAAGCAGATCGCATTGGTTCTGGTTGTCCAAAAGCATTGCCATTTAGATTAAGACATTTCTTATTTAGAGTTGAAAAGGTGTTAAATGAAATGGAAAATAAAAATTTAAATTTAAAAACTTTAAAAATAGATGGTGATAAGCTAATGAAACTGCTTGATATAAATCCTGGTCCAAGATTAGGTTTTATATTAAATATTTTATTGTCAGATATTATTGGCGATTTAAAATTGAATACTGTTAAATATTTAAATACTAGGGCCAAAGAATTAAATGAATTAAATGATTTAAAATTAAAAGCTTTAAATGATAAGTCAAAAATAATTTATAAAGAATTAATTGAAAAAGAAGAAGAAAAGATTAAGAAAAAATACGGAGTATATAAATAATTTAAAGCAGGGTGTGGTATAGTGGTATTATATGCGTTTCGGGTGCGCATGATCTGGGTTCGATTCCCAGCACCCTGACATGCAAAATATATATTATGGATAATATTTTAAAAGAAAGATTAAAAAAATTTAAAATTATTAATAAAGAATTACAGCGTCTTTATCCTTCGATAAAGATTGTTTTAAATTATTCTAATATTTGAGAATTATTGGTGGCAACAATTTTATCAGCTCAAACTACCGACAAGAAAGTGAATGAAATTACTTTTAAATTATTTCAAAAATATAGAAAAATTGATGATTATGCCAAAGCTAAATTAAGTGAGTTTGAAAAAGACATTTACGGTGTTAATTATCATAAAACTAAAGCTAAAGCTATTATTGAAAATGCTAATATATTGAAAAATAGATTTAACAATAAGGTTCCTAAAACTATGGTAGAACTTATAACTTTGAAAAATATAGCTAGAAAGAGTGCTAATATTGTATTATCTATTGGATATAATATTAATGAAGGCTTTGCGGTTGATACACATGTAATGAGACTGACTAATTTGTATGGTTTAACTAAAGAAAAGGATCCTAAAAAAATTGAAATGGATTTATTAAAAATAATTCCAGAAAATGAAAGAAAGGAATTTCAATTAAGGATAGTACAATATGGTAGAGATTATTGTCCTGCTAAAAAACATGACCATAAAAATTGTCCTTTAATTTTAAAATTAAATAAAAAATAATGAAAGAGAGATTAGATGTTTTAATGTTTAGCAGAAAATTAGTATCTAGTAGGAATGATGCTCAAAAATTAATTGAAGCTGGAAAAGTTAAAGTGAATGGAGAAGTTATTCTGAAGAAACATTTGGAATTTGATTGAGATTCAACAATTGATATTAATAAAGAAAATTTTTTTGTATCTCGAGCAGGAAATAAACTACAAAAAGCGATTGATGAATTTAAAATTAATGTTGCTAATTATATTTGTTTAGATGTTGGCGCTTCAACTGGTGGCTTTACAGAATGTTTATTGGATAATGGTGCTAAAAAAGTTTATAGTGTTGATGTAGGGAGTGACCAGCTAGATGTTAAATTAAGAAATAATAAAAGAGTTATAAATTTAGAAAAAACCGATATTCGTGATTTAGGCAAACTAGATAAATTAATTGATTTTATAGTAGTGGATGTTTCTTTTATTTCAATTTTAAAAGTATTACCTTATTTAAAAAAATTTTTTAAACAGAAAGGAGAGCTTATTTTATTGATAAAACCACAATTTGAAATATTAGAAAATAAGAATAAAAAAGGAAAAATAAAAGATGAAAATTTGGTGCAAGATACAATTATACATATCAAAGAAAATATAATAAAGGAAGGGTATAATATTATAGGATTAATAGAATCGCCAATATTGGGTAAAAAAGGAGGAAATAAGGAATATTTGATATATTGTAAGGTTGTTTAATAGACATTATTTTCTAAATTTGGTATAATAAATATATATTAAAATATAATTTAAATATTATGAAAGATAGCTTTGAAAAAAGAGGATTAACCAAAAAATCAGAAAATATTTCTGATTGATATAATGATGTGGTTTTGAGAGCTGATTTATGTGATTATTCAGATGTTAAAGGTAGTATGATCATTAAACCTTATGGCTATTCAATTTGAGAAAATATTCAGAAGGAATTAGATCATATGTTTAAAGAAGATGAAATACAAAATTGTTATTTCCCCATGTTAATTCCAATGAGTTTAATTAAAAAAGAGAAAGAACATGTTGAGGGATTTGCGCCAGAGCTTTTAACGGTTGATAGAATTGGTAATGAAAAATTAAAAGATCCTTTAGTATTACGTCCAACTTCGGAAACAATCATGTATAAAACATTTTCTAATTGAATACAAGGTTATCGTGATTTACCAATCAAAATTAATCAATGATGCAATATTTTTAGAGCTGAAAAAAGAACTTATCCTTTTATTAGGACAGCTGAATTTTTATGACAGGAAGGTCATTGTGCTTTTGCTAATAATGAAGATAATTTACAAATGGTGTTTAAAGCGCTCGATTGATATAAAAATATATATGAAAAATATTTAGGTATTTCAGTATATATTGGCATGAAAAGCCAATCAGAAAAATTCGCTGGAGCTAAGAATACTTACTCAGTAGAAATTGTAACCCCAAATGGTAAAGCACTTCAGGCAGGAACATCGCATGATTTAGCTGATAATTTTTCTAAAGCTTTTAATGTTAATTTTTTAGATGAAAAAGGGAGAAAACAATTTGTTTTTCAAAGTTCTTTTGGTCTTTCAACAAGATCAATAGCTGCTATAGTTTTAGCCCATGGAGACGATTCAGGTTTGATTATGCCACCCAAAGTTGCTCCAATACAGGTTGTTATTATTCCAATAATTAAAAAGAATGAGGGAGGTAATGATATTTTTGACTTAGCTAAATTAATGGAAAAACAATTAAAAGAAAAAAATATTAGAGTTGTTATTGATAAAGACGATATTCATAGTTTAGGATATAAAATTAATGAATGAGAGCTCAAGGGAGTGCCAATTAGAATTGAAATTGGAAAAAACGAAATCGAAAATAATACAGTAAAATTAGTTCGTCGTGATAATTTTTCGAAACAAGATGTTTTAATTGAGAAGCTTCAAAAAGAAATATTAAATATTTTAGATGAAATTCAAAATAGTTTATTTGAAAAAACACATAAACTAAAATTAGAAAAAACAAAAGAAACTGATGATTATAAAGAATTTAAGAAATTGATTAATGAAGATAATTTTGTAAGAACATATTTTTGTGAAGATAAAAATTGTGAAAATAAAATTAAAGAAGACATGAAAGCTACAACTCGATGTTTAGAATTTGAACAAATGAATGATGATGGTATTGAGGGGAGATGTATTTGTTGTGGTAAAAAAGCTAAACATAAATGATTGTTTGGTAAGAGCTATTAATTAATTATCAAAAAACCAACTAATTATTTAGTTGGTTTTTTATTTTTTATATTATTGATTTTATCTCTTAATTCTGCTGATTTTTCAAAATCTCAATTTTCAATTGATTTTTGTAATTCTTTTTCAAGAAAAACCAACATCTCTTTTGAGTGTTTTCGATTGTAATTTATTTCATCGTCGTTTAAAAAAGTATTGCTAATAGATTTTTTAATAGTTTTAGCAACGATGTTATGTTTTTTGTTATATGTTTTTTGGTATTTTCGACGGCGATCGGTCTCTTTAATGGTTTCTTTGATGGAGTTAGTTATAATATCGGCATAAAGTATGGCTTTACCTTCAGTATTTCTGGCGACACGACCAATTGATTGAAGTAATGATGTTTTATTTCTCAGAAACCCTTCTTTGTCAGCATCTAAAATTGCAATTAAAGAAACTTCTGGTAAGTCTAATCCTTCACGTAAAAGATTAATACCAATTAAAACGTCAATTTTTCCTGATCTTAAATCGTTTAATATTTTAGGACGTTCAAGCGGTTTAATATCAGAATGAAGGTATTTTGTTTTTATATTTTTGTTTTGTAAAAAAGTGGCCAAATCTTCAGCCGAGGCCTTAGTCAAAGTTAATACTAGAGTTTTGTCATTATTTTTTATTTGTTTTTCAATTTCTTTAATCAAATTGGGGATTTGGTTTTTACAAGGTTTAATAATAATTTTAGGATCCAGAATTCCAGTTGGACGAATTAATTGTTCAATTATTTGATTATTTGATTTTTGAATTTCATAATCTCTAGGTGTGGCGGATGTAAAAATAGTTTGAGGAATTATTTTTTCAAATTCATTAAATTTTAAAGGACGATTATCAATGGCAGAAGGTAAGCGAAAACCATATTCGACTAAAGTTGATTTGCGAATAAAATTACCGTTGTACATGCCTTGAATTTGTGGAATAGCAATGTGGCTTTCATCAATAAATAGTAAAAATTTATTGTCGAATTTAAAACGGTAGTAATCGATTAAAGTGAATGGAGGATCGCCCGGTTTTTTAAAAGATAAATGACGAGAATAATTTTCGATACCTTCACAATAGCCAGTTGATTGTAGCATTTCAATGTCGCGGTTAGTACGAGTTTTTAATCTAAAATATTCAGTATTTTTCTTTTGTTTTTTAAGAGTTGATAATCGTTCTTTTAACTCTTTTTTAATATTTAAAATTGCTAAGTCTAATTTTTCTTGATCGGTAATAAATAACTTGGCGGGGTAAAAAGTAAAAGAATTTAAATATTGTTTTGAAAAATCAGTTTTATTTTTGATATTTAAAAAATCTTGTCCTTGGTTTTGGAGATTGTTAAATTTTTTATTAATAGTTTTGATTTTATTTTTTTCAAGTTCGATTTCAATGATTTCTAATCCGTTGGGCAGAAATATTTCAATAATATTTTCGCGATAGCGGAAAAAACCAGAATCAGAAAGATTTAAATTTTTTAAAGTAAAATGAATAGTTACCAAATGTTTAGCTAGCTCAGTACGAGTAAATTTGTCACCAACATTTATGGTGAAAGATGCTTTATTAAAATTTTCAGGACTACCAACATCGTAAATAGCAGAAACAGATGCAACGACAATAACATCCTTACGATTGAGTAAACTAGTAACAGCATCATGACGTAGTTCTTCTATATATTTATTAATTTTTGAATCTTTACTGATATAGGTATCGCTGGATGGAAGATAAGCTTCGGGCTGATAATAATCATAAAAACTAATAAAAAATTTTGTTTCGTTCTGAGGAAAGAAGGTTTTAAATTCACTAAAAAGTTGGGCAGCTAATGTTTTATTAGGAGATAATATTAAAACTGGCCAATTAATATTTTTTATTATATTGGCGAGAGTAAAAGTTTTTCCTGAACCGGTGATGCCTAAAAGTGTTTGGAAGGGTATATTATTATTAATGTTTTTTGTTAGTTTTTCAATGGCTTGCGGCTGATCACCAGTTGGTTTAAAAGTAGATTTTAAGACAAAATTATCCATTATTTTACTTGATTTTACAAGTTTTATTTGATATTATACTAGTATACTATAATATCTATTAAAAATAAAGGGCTACATGAGTTTAATTAAAAAATTAATCAAAAAAGTTTGAAAAACAGGTTTAAATTTATGACATTATATGTGATCAATAATTGGTCATTTTATGCTAAATGGTATTCAAGATAAAATGATCATTGTTGGTGTTACTGGAACTAAAGGTAAAAGCACCATTGTAAATATGTTGTCTTTTGTATTGAAGAAATTAGAAATTGGTTATGCTAGCTATTCAACCTTAGAGACAAGTAACAATGCTAATGCTGTTTTGAATACTCAAAAGATGACAATGCCCGGTAGATGGGTTTTACCGATGTTTTTTAAAGAAGCCTATAAACATGGTGCTAAAATTGGAATTGTTGAAGCAACTTCTTCGGGATTGAGTCAATTTAGGGGAGATGCTTTTAATTTTGATATCGTAGCCATTACTAATTTACAAAAAGAGCACATTGAAATACATGGTGGTTTTGATAATTACAAAAAAGCCAAAGGAAAATTATTTAAATTATTAACTAAATATAATCATAAATTTATCGATAATAAAAAAATTGATAAAATTTCTATTGTTAATTTCGATGATGACAATTGTTCATATTATTTAGATTTTAAAGCGGATAAAAAATACGTGGTGTCTCTTAAAGAAAACAAAAATAATACAAAAATTAATATTTTAAATTTAAATTTAATTAAACCAGAGAATTTATTAATTGATGCAAGTGGCATTCATTTTAATTTTGAGGGAGTTCATTTTGATGTTAATTTATATGGTACTTTTAGTGTATACAATTTAATGATAGCTTTGACAATTTTTAAAGCATTAAAGCTTGATATGAATAAAGTTGCAGAAGTATTAAAAGAATACAAAGGGGCAAAAGGAAGGATGGAATTTGTGAGAACAAAGGCAAATAAAAATGTAGTAATCGATTATGCGCATACTCCTGATTCTTTGAAAGCAGTTTTAACAACATTAAAAGAAATGGGTTTTAAAAAAATTATCAGTGTTGTCGGCGCTTGTGGAGGATCTAGAGATAAATGAAAAAGACCAGAAATGGGTAGAATTGCCAGTGAATTAAGTGATTATGTAATTGTTACAAACGAAGACCCATACGATGAAGACCCTCATAAAATTATGAATGCAATATATACTGGCATAATAAATAAAGAAAAAGCAAGAATTATTTTCGATAGAGTTGAAGCAATTCAAAAAGCAATAGATATGCTCAATAACGATGAAGAAGTTCTAATTGTTACTGGAAAAGGTAGTGAAAAAGTAATAATGGTAAAAGGTGGGATTAGAGGTTCAACTAAACAGGATTATATAGGTGATTATGAAGTAGCCAAAAGATATTTAGAAAAGTAATAAAAAATATTTATGGAAAATGAAAATAACGAAGTAAAAAGAAAGTTGGAATTTGTTGAAAGAGAAAATGAAATCCTTGATTTTTGAGAAAAAAATAATATTTTTCAACAAGTCTTGGAAGCAAGAAAAGATGCTCCATTTTTTACATTTTATGAAGGTCCACCAACAGCTAATAACAAACCAGGAGTTCATCATGTTTTAGCCAGGGTATATAAAGATTTGTTTTGTCGATATAAAACAATGAGAGGTTTTTTAGTTAATCGTAAGGCAGGGTGAGATACTCATGGTCTTCCGGTAGAAATTAGTATTGAAAAAAAATTAGGTTTTAAAACAAAAAACGATATTGAAAGTTACGGAGTTGATAAATTTAATCGAGAATGTAAAGATTCAGTTTTCCAATATATTAAAGATTGAGAGCAAAATACTAAAAAAATCGGCTATTGAGTGAATTTAGATGATGCCTACAAAACTTATAATAATGATTATATGGAATCGGTTTGGTGATTACTTAAACAGATTCATAGTAAAAAGTTAATTTATAAAGGGTATAAGGTTTTGCCATTCTGTCCAAGATGTGGTACTGGACTCTCAAGTCATGAAGTAGCACAGGGATATCAAACGGTTAAAGATCCTTCTATATATATTAAAATTAATTTAAAGGATACTGAAGAAAAGATTGGTATTGATAATGCTAAAATATTAGTGTGGACAACAACACCATGAACTTTAATGGCGAATGTAGCTTTAGCAATAAATACAAATATTAAATATTATTTATTTAAAGTTGAAGACGAAAATATTATCTGCCATTTAGATTTAACAACTGTTGAATTTTTGAAAGATAAAAAAGTTGAAAAAATTCAGGAAATCGAAGCAGATAAATTAATTGGTTTAAAATATGAACCATTGTTTGAAGACAAAGAAGCATATAATCAAAATAAAAAAATATATGAAATTTTTGAAGCTTCTTTTGTATCAAGTAATGATGGAACAGGAGTAGTTCATATTGCTCCAGCTTTTGGCATTGACGATATGGAACTAGGAACATTAAGAGATCTAGCAGTAATTCTGAATGTTGATGAAGACGGAAAATTAATGAATAAAGAAAATATTTTAGAAACAATTAGGGGAATGTTCTTTAAAGATGCTGATAAAATTATTTTTGAAAATTTGAAAGAAAGAAATATTTTGCTTTATGGTGATATGAGGGGAACAGAGCATGAATATCCGTTTTGTTGAAGATGCCAAACGCCATTGATTTATCGCGCTAATGAAAGTTGATTTATTAAAATGTCATCTTTAAGAGATGAATTATTGAAAAACAATAGTGAAATTAATTGGGAACCAGAATATGTTAAAGATGGTAGATTTGGTGAATGGTTAAACGATATCAAAGATTGAGCTTTATCGAGAAATCGTTATTGAGCAACTCCATTACCAATTTGGATATGTGAAGATTGTAAAAAAGAACACGCAATCGGATCGCTTCAAGAATTAAAAGATTTGGGGCAAGGTTTAAATGAAAAAGAATTACCAATTAATAATTTTACTCAGGAAGTTGATTTGCACAGACCATATATTGATAATTTTTATATTAAGTGTGAGTGTGGTGGTAAAATGAAAAGAACTCCAGAAGTAATTGATTGTTGATTTGATTCTGGGGCAATGCCTTTTGCTCAAGATCATTTTCCATTTAAATTTACTGACGAAATAAATTTACAAGATTTGAATTATTATTTAGAGAAAGGTTTTCGTTTTCCGGCTGATTTTATTTGTGAAGGAATGGATCAAACTAGAGGTTGATTTTATACTTTATTAGCTATATCAACTTTATTAGGTTTTGGTACTTCATATAAGAATGTAGTTACATTAGGATTAATTTTAGATGAAAAAGGTGAAAAAATGTCTAAATCAAAAGGCAATGTGGTGTTTCCAGAAGAATTAATTGAAAAATATGGCGCTGATTCACTTAGATGATATTTAGTCAGTGTATCTAACGCAGGGGATTATAAAAAATTCTCAGAAAGAGATTTATTAGTACAACAAAGAAGAATAATAAATACATTTTTTAATGTATTTAAGTTTTACGAAACTTATGTTAAAAATACATATATCATTGGTTTAAATGATAAAAAAATTATTGAAAAATATATTAATTTATCGGTGTTAGATAAGTGATTAATAAATATTGTTGAGCAGTCTAAAAAAGAATTTATAGAAAGTTTAGATAAATATAATGCATATAATGCTACTAAAATTTTAGATTCTTTGATTGATAGTTTTTCAAGATGATATTTACGACGTTCAAGAAAAGTTATGCAAAATAATATTGATTCTGCTACGGTATTTGCCTGAGCAATAAAAGAGATTAATAAAATGTTTGCTATTTTTTGTCCATTTACTTCTGATTTAATTTGAAGAGAAAGCGGTTTTAATAATTTTTATCAATCAGTGCATTTGGAAACAATAGAACCATTAAATATCAATATTGATCAAGGGCTATTAAAGCAGATGAACGAAATTATTGATTTAAGTACTAAAGCTTTAAAAGTAAGACAAGAAAAGGCAATAAAAGTTAGACAACCCCTGAAGGCTTTGATAGTGAAAAATAAAATAGAAGCTGATGAAAATTTATTAGAAATTTTAAAAGATGAAATAAATGTTAAAGAAGTTTTGTTTGATAATTCTATAAGTAATGAAATTGATTTAGATATTAATTTGACTTCGGAATTAATTAACGAAGGAAGATATAGAGAATTTATTAGATTGATTCAAGATTTGCGTCAGGAATTAAAATATAGCCCAAATGATTTAATTGATTTAGCAATTATTCAAAATCAAAAAGATGATTTTTGAACATTAGTAAATGATAATATTAATAAAGATATTAAAATTAATAGTTTTGGATTTGAGGAGATGGACAATTTTGAAGTGGAAAAAAATGTTAAAAATGATATATTTGATATTAAGATTCAAATCAAAAGAATATAATGAAAATATTCCAAAGAAAAATTGAGAATTTTAAATGTGAAAATTGTGGTTATGAAGTAAAAGGTAATGGTTATACTGATCACTGCCCAAAATGTTTGTATTCGAAACATGTGGATATCAATCCAGGCGATAGACAGGGCAACTGTAATGGTTTAATGAAAGTAATTGGTTTTGAAATAAAGCATGGTGAATATATTTTGCATTATCAATGTTTGAAATGTGGTTATTTCCATAAAGTTAAAGCAAGCAAAGATGATAATCTAGATATTTTGCTAGGTCTTTAAGCACTTTACAATATAGTAATTATTTGATATAATTATTTAATGAAAAGGGGAATGATCGGCTTCGATAAGAAGCTATCTTTAAGTAATGCAAGTCAAGGACGATTTGTTACCTTGTAAATCATCAAATCAAACAACAAATGCCAACAAATATCAACCTGCTTACGCTTTAGCGTAACTCGTTAATCGGCAACCCTTAAAGTTGATGCTCGATGGGCTTTAAGGTAATTTTGCGAGCTATATTAAATCGTTGTTAGAGCGGTTTAATGAAAATTTTCTAAATCGGATTAATTTGTTTTGTTTGTTTTTTAGAATTAATCTTAAAACTAAAAATAAACTAAACTTGTAGATTTATTTAGGGAGGTTTTTTAGACGTGGGTTCGATTCCCACCATTTCCACCATTAAAATTAAATTTTTATAAAATAACAATGATAGATCGCACAAAAAAAGTAAGATTAATAGGAGATGATACCAAAATGATTGGTATAATGGATTATGTTGAAGCAGAAACTTTAGCTAGAGAACAAAATTTAGATTTAATTTTAGTTACTCAAAATACTGATGTACCAGTTTTTAAATTAGGCGATGCTAAAAAAATGCGTTATCAAGAAGAAAAAATGAAACGTAAGGAATCAAGAAAACAAAGAGGTGATGTTATGAAAGTTGTAAAAATTAGTTTTAATGAAGGAACTCATGATTTACAAACTAAAATTAGAAGATTAGAAGAATTTTTAAACGATGGGTTAAAGGTAAAAGTAGTAATGTTTTTAGCTGGTCGTGAGAAAAGTCATATGGACTTGGCTTTAGAAAAAACAAAAGCATTTTTGCGAATGATAACTATTGAATATAAAACAGCTTCTGAAATTAAAAAATTATCTAATGGATTCGAATTAATCATATTTAAATAAATAATTAAATTTATAATAATGAATCGTAATTTTTATGCTAAAAGAATTAGAATAACTAAGAATGGCAAAGTTCTTAGAAGGGCTAGTAATACTGCTCATACTACTTCTAGTGATAGACCAGTAACTAAACAACGTCGAAAAAGAAAAACTACTTTGTCAAAAGCATTTTCAAGGAAAGTTTTGCGTATTATGAAACAGAAAAAATAGATTAACAATTAATAAATAATTATATATGGCAAGAGTAAAATCAGGTGTCGTTTCTCGAAAACGAACAAATAAAATATTAAAACAAACAAAGGGTTTTCGCTATGGACGTAAATCAAAGATTAGGGCTGCTAAAGAAGCATTGTTACATGCAGGCGAACATGCAATTCGTGGTCGTAAAGAAAAGAAAAGAACTTATCGAACTTTATGACAAACTAAAATTAATGCTTTTGTACGAGAAAATGATTTAACTTATAGTAAATTTATTAAATTACTAAAGGTTAAAAAAATTGATATTGATAGAAAGATAATGGCAGAATTATGTGTTAAAGAACCAATAATTATGAAGAAAATTATTGAATTTGTTCAAAAATAATAATCAAAAAAACAGTGGCTAATTCCACTGTTTTTTAATTTTAATTTATGTTATAATTTATATAAATTAGTTGTTTTTTATATATAAAATTGGTATAATTATTTTAAGTATAAAGTTATAAAATTATTTGATGAGAATGATAAAACATAAAAATAAAAAGGCATTTTCTTTAATCGAAGCTTTAGTGGCAATATCAATTTTAATGATTGGTATTTTAAGTGCTTTTATTTTAGTTATTAGAACATTAGCTAATATTCCGCATGTTCAAAGTAGATTAATAGCAGCTAACTTAGCTCAAGAAGGGATTGAATTAGTAAGGCAGATTAGAGACACTAATTTTATAAATAGTGCTACTTTTAGATCTGGGCTTGAAAGTGGAGAATATCAAATTGATGCTAGTGAAAGAACACTGTATCCTTTTAATCAGATTGATTTTCTTAAATTTGATCATGAAAATAAAATTTATTCTTATAATTCGGGAGATAAAAATCCATTCTTTTTTCAAAGAAAAATTGTGATAAGCGATATTGACGAAAAAACAAATGTTTTTAGATTAAGTTCAATTGTAACATGATGTGTTAAACGAAATGAAATTCAATGTTTGCAAAAACCAACATATACTTTGAATGTTGAAGACCATTTATATAATTATTATAAAGTAGCAGAATAATGAAAAATTATAAGAGTAAAAAATCGTTTACATTGATTGAAGCGCTTATGGCGGTGGCAGTTTTTATGATTATTGCTACAATATTAATTAATATTTATGTGGCTACTGTAAGAGCGGAAAGAATTGCTTATACAATTTTACGCGATAGCGATGTGGTTCAAAATGTTTTAGAAGTAATGTCTAGAGCTATTCGTATGGGCAGTGATTTTGAAATGACCGATAATACTAGTTTGCAATTTAAAACCGAAGAGGAGGGAACAAAATTCTTTACGCTTTTTAGATATATCTATGATGATGTTACTGAAAAAGGATGAATAGAAAGATTGAAAGATATCGAAAAGGGAGAAGACCCAATAATATTAATACCTAATAATATGAGCATTGAAGATTTTCAATTTGAGATATATGGTAGTGCCAATGAACAAAAAAATATTTTAATTAAATTTGATGCAGTATCTACTATATATGGTAATGAATATAGGACATTTATACAAACGTCGATTACACCGAGATTATTAATTGCTAATTAATATATGAAAATTATTAAATTTAAAAATAAAAGAAAAGCACAGGTCTTTTTAATGAGCGCATTAATATTAGCTAGTGTTGCTGCTTTAGGATTATCTTTAGTCAGTGTTTATTTGAAAAATTTAAAAATGGTATATCAAATATCAGAGTCAACCAGAGCTTTCTATTTAGCTGATGCTTGTGCGGAATGAAGATTATATCAATGGAAAAATAGTAATAAGACCGAAGGCAAGCCGAAATTTTTAAATGGTGCTTATAATAATCCAGTTGATTGTGAATATGATCCTGATTATGAGACTTTAGGTCAGATTAAAACTATCGGTATTACACCAATGGTTAGACGTGGCATTAACATATATTTTACTGATGAATTTTTTGAATTTTAAGGAAATATTAATTTTTTATTCTAGGTTATATTTAGAATAATATTTTATATATGGATAAAAAGGATATAAAAAATAGAATAGAAAAACTAAAAGAGGAGATAAACTATCATAATTATCTTTATCATGTTTTGGATAATCCAACAATATCAGATGAAGCTTACGATGATTTATTTAAAGAGTTGAGAAAATTTGAGAACGAGTATCCGGAATTTAGAACTAATGATTCGCCAACTCAAAAAACAGGAGGCAAAGCAATTAGTAATTTTAAAAAAGTAAAACATCAAAAGAAAATGCTTTCTTTGAACGATTTAAAGACTAAGGAGGAGTTTAAAGATTGAGATGAAAGAGTAAAAAAATTAATAAAAGAAAATAATTTTGTAATTGATAATATAGAATATTTTTGTGAATATAAATTTGATGGATTGTCAATGGCATTAAT
>Ga0116157_10000488_pt1 | contig 40636 bp, 25 predicted proteins | sample AD_UKC048_MetaG_FD_89882 | JGI IMG/M metagenome (GOLD analysis project Ga0116157, IMG submission 89882) | Active sludge microbial communities of municipal wastewater-treating anaerobic digesters from USA - AD_UKC048_MetaG | ecosystem: Engineered > Bioreactor > Anaerobic > Digestate | place: USA... | reverse complement strand
CAACGCGTGCCTGAAGTTCTTGCAGCTTCTCGCAGTTCTGACATTTATCTTCCACAACTCCATCGTACGGATTTTTCTATGAACGTACAAGCCCCTCTCAAATCAGAGGACCTGAACACTTACATCTCGATATAGCCCGCGTAGCTGAACAGACGGTTGCGTTTCCGGTCGGTCAGCTCCCTGACGATGCCGAGTCGCACCAGATGGCCGAGCGCCTTGTTGACGGTCGCCGGAGTGATACCGGTCTTCCCGACCAGCGAGCCTGAAGTGGCGATGGGATGCTCCATCAGGGCGCGATGAATCCTCAGTGTGGAAGCCGCCGCCCGGCCAATGCCGCCGATCTTGTCGCGGTCCTGGTCCGACAGTTCGAGAAGCTGCCGGGCCGTTTCCACCGCCTGGGTGGCAGTGGCGATGACCGCCTCGGCGAAGAAATCGAGCCAGCTTTCCCAGTCGCCGGTCAGACGCACGTTGTTGAGCAGATCGTAGTAATACTGGCGGTGCGTCTTGAAATAGAGACTGAGGTAGAGCATCGGTTCCCGCAGCACCTTCTGCTCGCACAAAAGAAGCGTGATCAGCAGACGCCCCAGACGTCCATTCCCATCGAGGAACGGGTGGATCGTCTCGAACTGCACGTGGGCCAGCGCAGCTTTGAGCAGTACCGGGGTCGGCTCCGGCCGGTCATGAAGGAAGAGCTCGAGCTTGCCCATGCACTCCACCACCTCTTCGGCCGGAGGCGGAACGAAGACGGCATTGCCCGGCCGGGTGCCGCCGATCCAGTTCTGGCTGTGCCGAAATTCGCCCGGAGCTCGTCTGCTTCCGCGCCCCCCGGTCAGCAGGAAACCGTGGATCTCGCGGATCAGGCGCAGCGACAGCGGCAGTCCATCCTCCAGCAGGCGCAAGCCATGGTCGAGGGCAGCGGCATAGTTGCTGACCTCCCGCACATCATCCAGCGGGACACCCGGTTCCTGATCCAACTCGAACATCAACAGGTCCGACAGCGATGACTGGGTTCCCTCGATCATGCTGGAGAGCACCGCTTCCTTGCGGATGTACATGTAGAGGAATAACGACGTATCCGGCAGCAGAGTCGAGACGCTGTCCAGCCGACCGAGCGCCAGGAGTGCCTGGTCGAATTTGCCGCGAAGCTCCGGGGTCCAGTCGATGGGCGGATGTGGCGGCAACGGTGCTGGAATGAAGGCTCGGGCCTTCTCTCCCACCGTCGATATGGTCACGTACCTGCCCTGGAGCTCTCGCTTCATCCTTCCTGCCTCAACCCTAAAATAAGACGTTTGTTTATTTTATTTTACCACTTCATCCTAAAATAATCAGCAGTGTATGGCTCAGTATTTTCTTTTTCCCCGGTGCCGGGGTTCGGCGGATGTATAGGTGAAGCGGGTTTTCCGTTTCGAATCATTCGCCGAAGGAGCTTGGAATGGGAGACCACAAGAGATATCCGTTGCGAAATGACTTCGTGTTCAAGCTGGTTTTCGGCAAGGAGGGCAATGAAGAGATTCTGGCGAAGCTGATCGATGCCCTGCTCCACTTCACCGGCGATCGGTGCATCGCGGATCTGATCCTGCTCAGCCCGCTGAATCTCAAGGAGTTTCATGACGACAAGTTCACGATCGTCGACGTGAAGGCCACCGACCTGGCCGGCCGCCGGTTCACGATCGAAATGCAGGTCAGGGAACTGCCCAGCTTCGCGAAGAGAATGGCCTACTATCTCGCGTTGCTCTACACCGGCCAGCCTCTCGAAGGCGAGAGTTTCGAGAACCTTCATCCGTCCTACGGAATCGCCATTCTCGATTACGTGATGTTCGACGGCTTCGATCAATTTCAGTCGATATTTCAGTTTCAGGAACAAGCGACCGGCCTGGTTCTTCCGGATTTGATGGAACTGCATTTCATCGAGCTTCCGAAGTTCAAGTCCAAGCCCCGGGGCTTGCAAACACGCCTGGAAAAATGGTTACATATCATCAGGTTCGCGGAGATGTATGAGAATGCAAAGTCTCTGCCGGACGAACTACGAACCGACGAGATCTTCGTCAGGGTTCTCGAGGAGCTGGAACACGTGAACGCCGACGAACACATGCGCGCCATTCTCGAACAGCGCGACAAAGAAGAACGCACTCGCCTCACCGAAATCAACGCCGCCGAAAAGCGAGGCATCGAAAAGGGGAGAGAGGAAGAACGCCTGGATGTTGTCAGTAAGATGCTGGGAATGGGACTCGAAATTTCTCTGATATCCCAAGCGACCGACCTGTCTATCGAAGAAATCGAGAAAATCAGAGCAACGATAAAATCCTGTTGACCGTCGCTTTCTCGAACTCCCAAACTATCCTGCGGAGCCTAGGACTTCCATGACCGGCCTGCCGGTTGGCGACATCGAACGTTTGAAAACGTCGCTCGAGTAAAAAGCGCTCCAAGACCTATTAGTTTTCGAAACTCATCGATAAAATCAAGTAGTGTATAATTGTTGATTCATCCTTGTTGAAATACAATACAAGCAAGGTATGAGGGATGAGCATTCATTTACACACGGCAGCAACGCTTGGGGGGCTTGTCCAAGACTTGGGCGAGTACCTCCGGAAGGCGGCGAAGGGGTTCGAGCCCGACCCGTTCGATGTGTGGCCGGTCATTACGCCGAACTTCACGGTGCAGGAGTGGGTGAGGCTCGATCTCATACAGAGGTTCCAGGGGGGGATCGAACCGGCGTTTTCGGGGCTCGATGATGGGCTCTGGGATGCGTGGAAGCGTCTTGCGGGGCCGGATGTCGGGGATGTGAAACCGCTTTCGGCGGGGCATCTGCGAGACCTGGTGCTTGCCCTCCTGCTCGAACCGCCGAATGGGGCCGCCACGCAGCTCGAACCGGTTCTGGCATACCTGGCGCCCCACCCCGATCTCGATGCAACCGGCGAGGGCGGCCCGGAGAGGGCGCGGCGGGCCTGGCAGATCGCGGAAAAGATCGCCGTGCTGTTCCAGCAGTATGAATCCGAGGCGGGACTCCCCGATGACGGCGATCCGATTGCGTTTCCCCTGCTGAACAGGCTCAACGGGAGCAGCGCGGGCGTTCATCCCCACCTGGAATGGCAGAAACAGGTATATCGCATCATATTTCAAAAAGGCGGGCTGCGGTCCGTCGCGTATCCCGACCGGCTCACCCTCCGGCAGATGACGGCGACGTCAAAGCTAGGGCCGACCGCCAGGCCGGGGAAGACCAGGCCTATCGTCGTTTTCGGCTTCGATGCCCTGCCGCCCCTGGCCCTCGATATCCTCCGTAAGCTCGGAGAGGTCGTTCCGGTCGGGCTGTTCCTGCTCGACACGGGCTGTCCCGACGGCGCGCCGCATCCCCTCGACCGGTGGCGGGCACCGTTCCTCGACCTGCGCCGCAGGCTCGATGGCATCCCGGCCGCCACGGCTGTCCCGGAAGCCGCTTCCGATACGCCGCAGAGCGTTCTGAGCGTCACCCAGGGCATGCTCCGGCAGAGCGTCAAACGGGCGGCGAACCGGCCCGGCCAGGACACCTCGCTCCAGCTCTGGGCCTGCCCGGGGCCTCAGCGCGAGGCCGAGCTCGTCGCGCGGCTCCTGGCCGATCAGACCGACGAGAGCGGCATCGGAACGACGGAAACGGCGGTTCTCCTCACCCGGCCCGATGAATATCTTCCGCTTTTCAAAGAGGCGTTCCAGCGGCTCCGCATCCCGTTCACGTCGTCCGGCGAGGGGGACGCCCTGGCCGGGCCGTATGCGGCCGGGGTCGAGGCCCTGTTCGATCTCGCCGCGAACGGGTTCACCCGGGCGGGCGTGTTCCGCCTGCTGTCGAACCCCTGCTGGCAGCGCACGCGGCGGGTCCGGCCCGAGATGGTGCAGGACTGGCTGGCGTGGGCCGACGAGCTGGGCATCTTCGCGGGGTTCACGGCCGCGGACAAGTGCCGGTCCTGCCACCTGCCGGGCAGGGCGGCGTGCGACTCGTGCCTCGGGCCCGAAGCGTCGGCCGAGGGCATCGGCATGAGCGATGCCCACACGTGGCGAACGGCCCTGCGGCGCATCCGGCTCGGCCGCCTCATGGAGTGCCGTGACTTCTCGCCCGCCGACGACGAGATGCCGGCCTGGCGCGGCCACGCGCCGTTCCAGGACTTCGCGACCTCCGACGACGATTCGCTGGCCGCCTTTTCCGCGGGCGTCGAGATCCTGCACGTGATGGTCCGCAGGCTGGGCCTCCCCGGCGAATCCCGGCCGTGTGCCACCTGGGCGGCGGACCTGCGCGAGATCCTCGATACCTGCCTCGCCGCGCGGCCCGACCAGCCGGACGAAATCGCCGAGCGCAGCCAGGCGTTCGGCATGCTCGACCACATCGCCGAACTCGAACCCCTGCTCTCAAGGGGGCTTCCCCTCGAACTGGTGCGCACCGGCCTGATCGGGGCCTGCGCCACGGGCGGGGGCACCCTGCGCCGGCCGTTCATGGGCGGCGTGACACTCGCGCCCCTGGCCTCGGCCGCGACGATTCCCTGGCGGCGAACCTTCATCGTGGGCCTCGAGGAAACCCAGTTTCCAGGCGGCAGCAGCCGCTCCTCCCTGAACCTGGTCGAACCCCTGCCGGGATCCGCCGGGCAGGCCGATCGCGCGCCGGTCAGGGGCGACGACCTCGGCCGACAAGCGTTCCTGCAGGCCCTGCTGGCGTGCCGCGAACGGATGATCCTGACCTACAGTTGCATCGACCCGGCCAAGGAGGCCGAGCTCAACCCGTCGTCCGTCATCTGCGATCTCGAAGCGTTCCTCCGGGACAACGTCCTGGCCGGGAACGCCGCGTTCCGGCGCGTGGTCGTGCCGACGACGCCCCTCAGCGACCGGTTCCTGGCGCCCGATGCCGAGGCGTGGCACGATCCCGTCCGGCTGGTCGACCGCACCGAGTGGCTCGCCGCCCTCCTGCTCGCACGGCGGAACCGCTCCCCACGCGCATCACGAAGCGGCCGGCTGGATCGCCTGCTCGAAGAGGCGCGCGCGGAGCGGGGCATCCCGCTTCCCGCCCCCCGGGAAACCACGCCGAAAGATCTCACGGTGCGCGTCTCGACGTACCGGCTCGCCACGTTCCTGCGCGACCCCGCGTCGGCCGTTCTCGAGCGCTGGATCTACATGGAAGACGCCGTCGAGGACTGGGAAGAGATCACGGCGGCGCCGCTCGTCGCGAACCAGACCCTCGAGCGGAGCCTGATGAGACGCTGTATCGACGCATATTTCAGGCTCGACGGCTGGAAGCGGCAGGACTCCCCCGAAGCGTTTTTCCAGCGCGCCTACGACTGGGAACGGCTCCGGTCGCGGCTGCCGGACGGCCTGTGGGGCAGGGTCGACCGGCACCGCCTCACCGAGCGGTTCGCCGCCACGGTGCTGAAGATCAGCCTCCAGATGGGCGACCGCAGGCGGGACGAGGGTCTCGACACGATCGAACTCGGCCGGTTCTCGACGTCGCGACGGGTTCGCGGGCTTCCACCGCTGAAGATGCGCATTCCCGCTCCCCGGCCGGCAACGCCGCTCACGTGCGGGGCAGAGCGGCCGAAATGGACGCTCGAGCTGAGCGGCCGGCTTCCCCTGGTCTGGAGCGACACGGCCGGCCTCCATTCGCTGGTCGTGCGGGAGGGGAAATCGTCGCAGGAGCGGCTCGAAGGCAGCCTGCTCGCGCCTCTGCTGACGTATCTGGGACTGCTCGCATGGGACGAGGATGCCGCGAAGACCGGCGCCAAATCCGTCGTGAACGGGGTGCCTCTGCTCCTGCACGTGATTTCGAGCGACGGAGCGACGGTGTATCGGTTCCCGCCCGAGGCGGATTTCGCCCGGTCGTATCTGACCCACCTCGCCGGGCAGTATCTTGGCCAGCGACAGTTCGAAGACCTGCGGCTGAAGATCGTGAACGCCGCCGACCTCCCCGACGACAAGACGACCGACGACGCGTATCTCGAAACCCTGAACGAAAAACTCAAGACGCTCCGGTCAGGGAAGTATCCGCCGATGTTTTTCAACGACCTGTTCGACACGATCGGCGAGCCGGAGATCCCGCGCGACGCGCGTGACAAGGTGAACCGGCGGCTGGTGCCGATCCTGGACCGGCTCGACCGAATCGAGAACGCGGCATCGAAGGAGGCCGACGAATGACCCCGAACGAGTCGAAGATGCGGCACCGGGTTCTCGAGGCTTCGGCCGGCACCGGCAAAACCTACCAGATCATCCGGCACGCGCACGACCTGATCGTCGGGAAAGGTGTTCCCATCGACCGGTTGGCGATCGTGACGTTTTCGGAACGGGCCGCCGGCGAGCTTCGGAAGCGGCTTCGCGAGAGTCTGACGAGCTTCGCGCCGGGCGGGCCGGAGCAGGCCCTGCGGTGCAGAGAGGCGTTGAGCGGGCTCGACCGGGCGATGGTGACGACGATCCACGGCTTCTGTTTCGCGATTCTGCGGGAATACGCGTTCGAGGCCGGCGAGCCGTTCGCGCTGGACGTCACGAGGCCGGATGAGGTGTTCCCGGCGATGTACGACCGGTATATCCGGGGTGAACTGCGCCGGATCATCATGAACGAGCCGGGATGGGAGGCGCTCGCCCAGGCAATTGCCGAAAACGAGTTTCACCTGGATCTCGTGACCCAGGCCTCGAGGTTTTACCATCCGCGCACCTGCACGATCCACCCCGACCCGGACCGCCTCTTCGACCCGCGGCCCGACTGCGAGGAGATCATCGCCGGGCTGTCCCTGGTTGCGCCGCAGAAAAAACCTTCGAAAAGCCTCGAAAAAATCTGCGAAACGAGAGCCGCCCTCGAATCGATCCTGGCCGCCGGCACGTCGGGCAAGCCGCTGGTGCGAGAGCTGATCGAGAACCGCGCGTGGAAAGCCGTGTTCAATGCCAACGGGCTCGACGTGAGCGCCAACGTTGCGAAGCTGCTGGCCGCAGCCGGGCCGGCCGGCGGCACGACACTCGAGCTGCTTTGCGGTCTTGCCGTGAAGCTGGCGGCGACGGCTCATGATATTCTTGCTCGTATAATAAAGGACAGCGCGCGGTTCAGCCGGCTGTTGATGCGGCACGAGGGGACGATCGACTACCCCGGCATGCTGAGCCGGACCCTCGAGGCGATCGAACGGTCACCGGCGCTGGCGGAGATGCTTCGGGAGCGGTTCGTGGCGGCGCTGGTCGACGAGTTCCAGGACACCGACCCTGTCCAGTGGCGCATCTTCGATCTTCTGTTCGCCGGCAGGCCGGACCGGCACCTGTTCGTGGTGGGCGACGCGAAGCAGGCGATCTACGGGTTCCGCGGGGCCGACGTCGAGACGTTCCAGGGCGCTATCGCGCGGCTGGAGGAGATTGGGGCCGAGCGCGAGACGCTATCGGAGAACTACCGATCGGCGCCGCTCCTGGTCGAGGCAATCGACCGTCTGTTCCACGAGAGCGGGATCGTCGGCGAGTACGAGCGGATCACGCCGTCTTCCGGCCGTTGTCTTCTGGAGGACGGCAAGCCGGTTCTCCATCCGTTGCAGATCGCCGTCTCGAAGGCAGAAACGGCTTCGAAGGCGCGGGGAGAATACGTCGCGTTCGTCGTTCGCGAGATTCGGGCTCTCCTGGAGGGCGGATTCGTGTACCGCGACAGGGCTGGGTCGCGCCCGTTGCGGGCGGATGACATCGCCGTTCTCGTCAGGGGGGCCGCGGACGAGAGGAACATCACGGCGGCGCTTTCCGAAGCGGGAGTTCCGTATGTGACGAGACGTCACGAGCGGCTGCTTCGGTCGGTCGAGGCGAGCGAGATCGCGCTGGTGCTCGACGCCGTCGCCGACCCGACGTCCGCGTCGGCCGTGAAGAAAGCCCTTCTGACACGCTTTTTCAGATTTCCCGCCGAGCGGCTGGAGGGATTCGACGGCCTCTCGCCCGCCGATCCGCTCGCCGTGCGCCTGCGCGCCTGGGCGCACCTGGCGGCGGAAGGGAACTGGCCGGCGCTGTTCCGGTCGCTGTTCGACGAGACCGGGCGGCTTATCGAGGCCGCGGCGGATGACGAGGACCCCGACGCCGGCGTGTCGACGCTTCTCGACCTGGGCCGGGAGCTCGCCCTGATCGCCGACCGGGAGCGGCTCGACCCGGCCGGGCTCAGCCGGCGCATCGTCGCGGAGCAGAAGCTCGGAACGTCGGACGACAGGCCCGGCATGCTGCTGCGCGTCGAGAGCGACCAGCCGAAGGTGCAGATCATGACGGTGCATGCGGCGAAGGGGCTCGAGTTTCCCGTCGTCTTCGTCCTGGGGTGGTTCACGGCGTTCAATAGCGATCAGTATTTACGATATCATATCGAGGATTCAGACGCCGAAGGGCGCAGGGCCTGGCGCATCGATCTGTCGGGTTCGGACGACGCGATGACCCGCCACACCCGCGAGGCACGGGAAGAGGAGAGCCGGCTGTTCTACGTCGCCCTGACCCGAGCCGTGGGGCGGGTGTATGTGCCTTTCATGTCCCCGAGCCGGGTGCCGAGATGGGGCGGCCCGCTCTTCACCTACCTGGGCGAAGGCATGAAGAAAGCGTTTCCCGGCCTGTCGGCGTACAGTGACGGCAACTCTGCCGAAGCCGCCGCTGTCAAAGGAGTGAGATTTCGCATTCTGGGCGATGCTGACAGGGAAACCGACGACGGCGCCCCTTCGCCCACTGATCCCCGAACCGTGACTGTCCGGCAGGCGAACGTACCGGAGAGAGAGCTGGAACCGCCTCCGGAGCGGCGCACAGCCCTGAAGCACCTGTTCATCCCCCTCAACTCCTTCAGCAGCCTTGCCTCCAGGCATGCGGCGAAGGCGACGGCCATCATGATGACCGGCGACGATCCTGCTTCGCTCGAGGACGACCGGGAAACGTCGTGCACGGACGTCGAGTATCTGCCCTGCGACGAGCCGGGCGAAGCCGGCCCGGAAGAAGCGGCGGGGCCGGAAACGGCCCTGCCGGCCGGGGCGCGCACCGGCACGCTGTTCCACGCCGCGATGGAGCTTCTGGACTACGAAGCCGCGATGGCCGCCGAGAGCCCGGCCGATCTCCTCGCCGGGGGAACGGCTTCCCGGGAGCTGTTCGAGCGGCTGTTCCGGCGGTATCCGATCAGGCGGCACCCCGATCCTGAGGATCTGGCGCGATTGGCCGAGATGACCTGGAAAACGCTCCGCACCCCCCTACCCTTCCTCGACGGCCGGCCTCTCGGTGCTTGCCGGGAGCGGCGACACGAACTGACGTTCTGGATGCCCGCGCCGGGCGCGCGCTACCGCGATCTGCTCGGCATGCGCGTCAGCGGTGGTCTCCTGACGGGCGCGATGGACCTGATCATAAATTACAACAATAAATATTATATCATCGACTTCAAGACGAACCGGTCGACGGACGGGTATGCCGCTTCCAGGATCAAAACGATGATGGACGACCACGGGTATCACCTGCAGTATCTGCTCTACGGCGTCGCTTTGCGGCGCCTTCTGCGGGGGCCGGGGCAGCGGCCGGGCATCACGCCGATCGCCGGGGCCGGGTATCTGTTCGTCCGGGGGATGTCCGGGAAAAGCGGTTCTTCCGGCATCTTCCACACCGGCCTGACGGACGTGATGCTCGACGAGTTCGAGCAGAAGACGCTTCCCGGCCTGCTCGCGCCGGAATCCGGCGGGGAGAACGACGCATGAACCGCCACCACGAACGACTGACGCAGGATCTACGGCTTCTCGGCATCTGGCCCGGCCCCCGGGAGGATGTGCGGGTCGTCCTGTACGAAACCGTCGTCCGGGAAACGGATCTGACGGTGACGGAGTATCAGACGATCCGCGACGTCTGCGAGATCGGGGAGCTCCCGGCGGGAGAGGCCAGGACCGCGCTGGAAGCTGCCATGATGAACCTGTTTCTCGTGCGTCTCGAGGGCGGCCTCGCGATGCCGCTCGACCGCGCCCGGCCGTTCGACCGCCTGCCGGCGTTTTCCGGCCGGGAAAAGCTGTTCGAGGCGTTCCTCGGCTATTTGGATAGCGATATCTATCGTTCGATCGTCGGCCGGACCGGCCCGACGCCGTTTCTGCCGCTGATCCGCAGCGAAGGGAGGCTGGCGTTTCACCGGTATCAGGAGGCCGATGACCGGCTCAAGGCGGCTCTCGGGCTTCGTCTGGCCGTGAAAGAAACGCCCGAACCGGGCATGCCCGCGGACCCGGACGCCTGGCACGAGATCTTCGCCCGCGTGACGGAGCATTCGGCGTTCACGCTCGGCCCCGACCAGAAAACGGCTCTCGCAGCCGCGCTCCTGCGGCGATTCTTCGTCATCACGGGCGGGCCGGGCACGGGGAAGACCTCGGTGGTGTTCACGCTGATCCGGTGTCTCATCCAGGCCGGCCTGAACCCCGGCCGGATCTCCCTGGCCGCGCCGACGGGCCGGGCGGCCCAGCGCCTCGGCGAAACGCTGCGCACCCAGCTCGATCAGCTCGGGAAAGCCGGGAAGCTGCTTCCCGGCGACGAGTCGATCGCGTATCTCGAGCCACGCACCCTTCACCGCCTGCTCGGCTACTCGCCTGCGAAGCTGGACTTCCGCCATTCGGCGGAGAACCCGCTGGAAGCCGAACTGATCCTGGTCGACGAGACCTCGATGGTCGACACCGTGCTGATGGCGCGCCTGCTCGACGCGGCGCCGCCGGAGGCGCGGATCGTGCTGATCGGGGACCGCGACCAGCTCCCCTCGGTCGAGGCCGGAACGGTGCTTGCCGACCTCGTCGGCGAGATGCGGCGCCCCGCGTTCAGCAAGACGATGGGGGAGGCGATACGGTCCGTTCTCGGCCTCGCCCCCAAAGCCGACGCGGGTTTCGATATTCTTGCCGATGCCGCGAAGCACCCGATGGCCGACCGCATCGGCGTGCTCCTGACATGTTACCGGGCCAACAAGACGATCATCGAGGCGGCCCGGGCCGTCAACGAATACAGCCCGCCCGAAGAGTATCGCGATCACCTGCGCACGCTGTTCCCGGCCGGCCAGGAGGGCGTTCTGCACTGGCAGAGTCCGGGCGAGGCGTCATCCTGGAACCCCGGTGATTTCACGAAGGAGATCGGGCGGTGGGCAGCCGGGTTCGCGAGCGGCTCGGCCAACAACTACACGGACGTTGTGAACGCGTGCCTGAAGAGCGGCATTCCCCAGACGGGCGAGCCCCTTCCCGGCGATCATCCGCTCGCAGAAGCGTTCCGTTTTCTCACGCGCAAAAAGATCCTGACGGTGTTCCGGGAAGGCCCGTACGGCGTCGAGACGATCAACCGCATCGCCGGGGAGCACCTGCGAAAAAGCCTGCCTGGTGAGGGCTGGCGCGATTTCTTCCCGGGCGCCGTAGTCATGGTGACTCGCAACGATTACCGGCTGGACCTGTTCAACGGCGACACCGGCCTGATCCTGCCGGCGAAGGACGGCGGCCTGTTCGGCGTGTTCCCGCGGCCCGGCACGGTCCTGCGTGTCCCCCTCGACGAACTGCCCGGCCCCGAGACCGCGTTCGCCGTGACGGTCCACAAGAGCCAGGGCTCGGAATACGACGAGGTATACCTCATCCTCCCGCCCCCGCCCTCGGACACCGCCTCCCGCCTGCTCTCCCGCGAGATCGTCTACACCGGCCTCACCCGCGCCAAGCACCGCGTCGCCCTCCTCGCCAGCCCCGAAACCCTCCACGCCGCCTGCTCCCGCCGCGCCATCGAACCGTTATAGAAACCTGGGGTTCCCGGATACCTTTCATCCAACTGGACTGGTAGCAGGCAAAACGCTATACTCAAAGCAATTCGGAATGTCGTTCACACCACCACGGCAGTGGAATTCGAATCCTTTATTGAAGGCGTTACAATTATGAAGATGACCTTTGAATGGGATCCGGATAAAGCAAAGATCAATCTGGTCAAGCATGGTGTCACTTTTCATGAGGCTTCAACCGCTTTTGGAGATCCCTTTTCGCTGACCATTCCAGATCCCGACCATTCTGCACTCGAACAAAGATTCTTATTGCTGGGTCGATCGGCAGACAACAGAGTGTTGGTCATAGCCTTCACCGATCGGGAACCCAATACCCGCATCATAAGCGCTCGTAAAGCAACAACCAGGGAAAAGAGGAGTTATGAAAAAAGCCCCAAAGACGACTGAAGTCGCTGAAATGCGCGAAGAATACGATTTTTCCAAAGGCGTTCGTGGAAAGTATGCTCACCGATATTCGGAAGGAACGAATATCATCGTTCTGGATCCCGAGCTGACAGACGTATTTCCTGATTCCAAATCCGTGAATGACGCCTTGAAATATCTTGCCAAATTGATTCGCCAGACCCGGCGACGAACGACAAAAGCGGCGTAATAAACGCAGATAATCCGGGACACACACCAGGTTGATTATAACAAGGTGCGTGTCCCGGTTTTATTAGGAAGGTTCTCCGGAGATCAGGCAAACTTGGTTTTGACGTGGGTGAGGAAGTTTTTGAGGACGGGGGGGATGGCGTTGCTGGCGGGATCGAGCTTGCCGGCGGTGACGGCCTTGATCAGGAGGGCGGTTTCCTCGCAGGGTTCGTCGATCCGTTGGAGGATCGCGAACAGCATCGCCTGCATCTTCGGGAAGCCGAAGGTTTCCACGAAGAATCGGGTTTTGGCGCCGAACTCCTTGCTGGGGGGCAGAAGCACATCCTCGCCTTTTGCGGGGCCGAGGGTGTTGATCCGGTCCATCACGAACTTCGGCCGCTGGCCGTAGGCGAGCTTCTTCAACTCTTCGGGCAGGATGGGCGTGCCGATCAGGTAGTCCTGTTTGCCGTTGTCGTAGGGGAAGTCGAGCCGATCGTTGTTCGCCTGCGCCGGCAGACCGCCGACGAAACGCACGGGCACGATGGGGATGTTCTTGTCGATCGGCATGTCCAGGAAGATCGAGCTCATCTTGGTCACGGGCTGGTCGGCCGTCAGGCTCCGGGTGCCTTCGACATGCACCAGCAACGAAGCGTCGCGCCGGTCCTCGTTCTTCAGGGAGTCGATCAGCCCCTGGGGGTTCTGACGATCGAAATACATCAACCGGAATGGATGGCCGCCGCCCAGCGAGTCCTTCGCGAACTCGAGCAGGAATGCCAGCCAGGCGTTGACGTGGTCGGGCTTGGCCACCGCCTGGATCGGCAGGCCGGTGAGGCCGTAGGCCATCGCCATGAACAGCGGTGACTCGAGGCCGATCTGGTGGTTGGCCAGGAAGACGACGGGCCGGTCCGCCACGGCCGCGAACGCCGCGGGACTCTGGATCACCACCCGGCTGATGAACGTCCCGCACAGGGCGCCGATCAGGTCGTGGAAAAACCGGTGCGAGCCGGTCCGGTCGATCCAGCTTTTGCGAAGCCGCTTCCAGTCGAGCGAAGCGACGCCGGTATCATTCTCGGGAAGAACGTTATACGGCAGATTCAGGCAGGAACCGGTTGTATCCTCGACGATATCTTTCGCCTGAAGCCGGGAAAACCTCGCCAGCCGCTCCGTTCGGCCGATGGCGGGCGCCGCCGGCGGAACCGCGGGGGAAGCCGCGGGAGATTCCGCGGGCTGCGGAGACCCGGCAGGGGTTTCCCGGCCCGAGAAGCCGATCGTGGAGGCATCGACGTCGGTGATGATCCCGAAGATCTCGTCACCATCGCGCTCTGCATCGGCGAGCCGACGAAGCGTGAACATCTGAAGGCCCTCGCGGTACCGGCCGTTCCGTGAGCCCTCCGCCGGCGCCCCCTCTTTCATCATGACCCCGAGCGCGTGAACGGCATCGGTGCTTCCGGCAACGACCAGGTCGGTCCGGTCCGACTGGAGTTCGCGGACGGCCGCGGCAACCCAGTTCAGCGCTCCCCGAAGCGGCGAAGCATCATCGATCGGGCAAAGCCCGAAGCCGTAGTGCCTGGCAAAGATGTCCGCCAGGTCTTTCTGCGCGAGGGTCTGCGGCCGTGCGCGGGTCTCGAGAGCCACGCGAACCCGGGGGGCCGGGATACCGCCCTTCCCGAAACTGCGGGTATTCTCGAGAGCTTTCTTCGCCAGGAACAGGGCGACGGCCGGCAGCACCGTCGTCACCGGCACGACATCGGGAGGGATCTCGAAGCCCTCGGCCGGCACCCCGGTCAGGAGGCCGCTCTTGAGGACGAACCATTTGAGGTTTTTCAGATCCTGGGCCGTGAAAAACTCGCTCATGGGCCACTGGCCGCCGGTCAGGCCGCTCATCAGGCCTTTCAGGCCAAGCAGGCCGGGCCAGAAGGCCCGGGGCGCGGCGGCAACCGGGAACAGGGGACTGCGGCCGACAACGGCCACGGGCAGGAGGGCGGGGGCATTCTGTGTTTTCTGCGACATCGTCACCATCCGAATTCGGCTTCCGTGAATGGAGGGATCATACCTCAAACGGATGGTTCTGAGAATGCCCTATTCACCGCCGGCGGATTGAGGCAGTTCTGGCGCATCGCGACGCGCTTCGTCACCTGGTCGGACCAACATCTGGGCGTAGGGGCGGGTCGTTGTCGGCCCCGTCAGTCGAGCGGCAGGGGCACGCTTCGGATGATGCGGGCGCCGGCTTCGACGACGAGCCGGATCGTATCGCCGGCATCGGCGGTCACGCTCACCCCTTCGAGATGGCCGTCGGCGAACGTGCAGGGGATACGCCGGGTGCCGTTCACGAGAATGACGGCGGGGCCGGCGTATCGGATCTCGCCCACCTTCTGCCACTCGGAATCATTTTCAATGATATGTTTCAGCTCACCCGAAACCAGGAAGGTGTTGCCATCCGTTCGCTTCGCGGCGGCCGTCAGTTCGAACGTCGGGAAGAACGCGTCGATCAGTTCGGAGGCGGCCCAGACGGCGAGCGGGATCAAGACCTTCGCCTGAGGCTCGGCCATCTCTTTCGTCACGTTGAATTTCGGGTTCTTGCGATTCACCTTCTTCGATTTGAACAGCACGACCGAGAACCACGAGCCCGTCTCTTTCGCCAGAGGCACCCAGCCGACATCCGCGAACTCGGCTCCGTAGGTGCCGCCTTCCTCTTTCAGCTTCGAAAGGGCCGGCGCGGGGTAGGGGCGTTTCTTGTTCCGCGGAAACACCCATTTCTGGTAATCGGCGATCGTGTCGTTGCTGAAGAACCGGCTGTTGGTGAAGGTTGCGAGGCTCTTCATCAGGGCTTCGGGGGAGAGTCCCCGCTTCACGGCGTAGTCGCCCGTCGGCCGGAACTCGGGATTCTTCCAGCCGTCGCCGATGACGCGCCGGACGATCTCGTCGCCGACAGTGGCCTCGACGGGCTCGAACAGCGAGTGGGAATCGGCCCGGGTGTGGGCGGGCTGCGTCATGTCGCCGACCATGTGCATCGTCTCGCCGAGGCAACGGAAAGCTTTCGCGAACATTCGCTCTCTGGGAAGACCGCCGAACGCGGCGCGGTCATTCTCCATCGCGGCTTTGTAGGCCAGCAGGCCGTTCCGCCACGAGTGGTCGTTGTCGGGGTGGGTCAGCACCCAGGTGATGCCGTCGATGCGCGGCTTGATCAGTTTCGGCTGGAGACGGAGGCGGCGCAGCACGCCGTTCCACTCTTTGTTCGGATTCCAGTCGTCGGCACGGTATTCGAAACCTTCGAAAAAGGCTTCCTCCGAGGTCACGCCGTCGCGATCCGGCTTTTTCAGGCGGCGCACCAGCCAGGTAAGATAGTGAGGCTCGTAGACGGGATCATAGAAATGCCGGAACCCCATGACGATCCCGGGAATGTCGGCGTCATGCCCTCCCCGGCGCAGCCACTCGGTGAAATTCGCCGAGATGACGAGGGTGTCGGCGGATTTTTCGCTGAGCCCGCCCTTCTTGAACGTGACCCCTTCGAACACCGTGCGGTGCTCGATCGGCGCATTTTTATATTTATCACCGAATACATCGCTCTGGCTCTTGACGATGAACAGTTTTCCGGCCAGCTCATTGATGGCAGGATGCGCCTCGTCACAGCCCCACCCGAACGCCGCAGCGCCCCAGGTCAGACCCGCGAGCACCGCCGCGAGCAGGCGGTTGCGATGCAGAATGGCCGTCATCGGTTGCCCTTTCCGAACATGAACCCGATCTTCCCGGACACGGCCGGGGAATTTCTCTCATTCTACCCGGTCCATCCCGGGGTACGGGAAACTCTGTCGGGAAGCGGGGGTTCAAGCCGCCGGGGTTTCAATCACGGGCTGCTCGGCCGCCGTCTCGAGATCCGCGAGATGAAGGTTCTCGATCGTGAGCACCACGATCCCGACGGCGAGCACGTAGAAATACGAGAGGAAGTGCGTCGCGAGGCCGTAGGCGACCGCGACCTCCCTGGGAAGGCCGAGCATGTCGGTCAGCACGATGATGCAGCAGTATTCGTAGATACCGATCATGCCCGGGCTCGAAGGTATCATCGCTCCGAGCGAAAGGACGGCGATCAACAGCAGCGTCTCGCTCACCCCCATCGGAAGAGCGAACATTTTTATTGTTATATAATATGTGATGAGCGAAGCCCCCCAGGAAACCAGACTAAGGCCGACGGACACCGTGAGGGGCCACGGATGACGCACCAGACCGAGGCCGCCGATGAACGAGTCGCGCAGGTCGTAGACCCATCGCTTCCAGGCGGCGGGAAACGGCCACAGCAGAAGATCCGACACGGCATCGACCCAGCCGCGCCGGAACTGGAGGAGCAGGATGACGATCAGAACGGCGCCGTAGAAGGTGACGGCGGTATACCCGCCGCTGCGGACGACGGCGCCGACCGGAAACATCGTCACGGCGAAGGCAATGAAGGCCACGACGCAGATGCCGTCGAGCAGCCGTTCCATCACGACGGAGCCAAACGCCTCGGAGAAGCCGGCATGGCCCCGGCTCTTCAGATACCAGGATCGGACGAACTCGCCGGCGCGGGCGGGGAAAAGATTGTTGAACAGGTATCCGAGAAGCAGCCCGGCATACAGCCGCCAGAGCGGCACTTCACGCGGATGAAGAATGTACCGCCACCGGATGGCCCGGAACAGGTGTTCCATCGTGTAGGAGACGAGAAGCACCGGCAGGAGCCGCCAGTCGACGGCCGAGAGTACCGCCGGCACCCGCTCCCAATCGACCTGGCGCAGCGCGAGCCAGAGAAATAGCACGCTGAGAAGCAGGCCGATGATTTTTTTTGCCCATTTTTTCATGCGAGGCATCCTAGCACGCTCGCCCCGACCCGGCAACCGGCGATCGCCGCTCGCAAGCGTGTGTACCATGCCGGTTTCGACCGGCCGTTTCCTTGTCGAACCCGCGATGAGCCGATATAATCAATCCACCGTGAGCGAGCCAGAACCATGTGGATAGCCATCCAGATCCTGACGTGCGTGACGATCATCCTTGCCGCCTGTTTCATCGTCGGCAAGAAGATCGGTCAGCGCCGCTTCCTGAAAATGCAGGAGGAGATGCGGGCGCTCGAGAAGGCGTTCAACCAGCTTCTCGAGCAGATGGAGCTCGTCTCGGGCCACAATCTGAAGGTGCTCGACACCAAGACGCAGGAGCTGCGCGAGCTGCTCAACGTCGCCGACAAGAAGTGCCTGTATGCGAACGACCTCATGAAAGAGGTCGACGACATGAAACGCGAGCTCCAGAACCACAACCGCACCGCCGCGATCTCCCCCCCGGCCTCCCCGCTCGGCGAGCTGAAGATACGGCGCGAGCTGCAAGAGATGATCGACGAGACGAACGCCCAGGTCAGAATTATAACTTTACGAATACAACAACTCGAACTCGACCGGACCGAAATCGTCGACCAGCTCGACCGTCTGCTCCTGGCGGAGCGCGTCAGGCCCGAATCCCAGCAGCCGCACCCCGCTGAGCCGGCAGCTCCGGCCGTTCCGAAGACAGACCCGGCCGCCCTCGTCCCTCCCTTGCAGCCAGCCGCGCCGAGGACGTTTGCCGCCTCCGACTGGCAGACCGCCCAGCCCGCGCCGACGGCCGCAATGCCTGAACCGGCCCCCTTCCCGGCAGGGGCGTTCCCGGCCTCCGAGTCGCCGGTTCCCGCACCGGAACTGCGGCAGACCGCGATCAACGATGCCGACATCATCGACCGCATCCGCCTCCGGCATCTGCCCGAAGACACGTTCGAACGGGCGTCGATGCATCCGGGCATGGATGCCCAGGAGTATGAGGCGTTCAAACAGGTGCTCCAGCTCCGCGACCAGGGCTACTCGATTCCCCAGATCGCGCGCCAGCTGCGCATGAGCAAGGGCGAAATCGAGCTGCTGATGAAGTTCTACGAGCTGCGCAAGGTCGTCTGAGCCATGTTCATCCGCAATCTCTCGCCCACCGTGAAGACCGGCCTCATTCTGGCCGGGGGCGCACTGCTGCTGGGCCTCGTCTACCACCTGAGCGGCGTCATCGCCCCGTTCCTCGTCTCGCTCGTGCTCGCCTACATCCTGAACCCGACGGTCCGGGTGTTCGAGCGGCGCGGCATTCCCCGTGCCTGGGCGGTGCTGATGATCTATATCCTCGGCTTTGTCATCGGCATCCTTGTCATCGTGCCCGTCACGTTCACGATCGCCGCCGAGGGCAGCGAGCTCGCCCAGAAGCTGTCCCAGCTCGACGTGCGGCAGATCGCGGGCGACTACCACACCTCGCTCCGGGAGATGTATGCGAAGTATGCAGATGTTCCGTGGCTCACCGACTGGGTGAACGGCTCGGTCGACGCCGAGAAGATCCGGGAACTGGCCGCCCGCGCCTTCATCGGGGCGAAGGATACGACGGTGACCCTTTCCCAGAAGCTGTTCAATCTGCTCATGTCGGCCTTCACCGGGGCGATGGATCTCCTCCTGATCCCGCTGCTGACGTTCTACATGCTCGTCGACCTCGACCTGATCTGGCAGCGGTTTCTTCTCTTCGTGCCCCCCCTGTACCGCGATTCGACCCTGCGCATCACCGGGGACATCGACCGGCTGCTCAGCTCGTTTCTGCGCGGCCAGCTCATCTGCGCCCTCGTCTTCGCCCTGCTGACGACGTTCGGCCTCTGGCTCGCGGGCCTCCCGTTCGCCTTCCTGCTCGGCCCCATCGCGGGGGTCGGCAACATGATCCCCTACCTCGGCGGCCTCGTCTCGATCGTGCTCGCCACGATCGTCGCCCTCGCCACGACCGGCGCCTCGACGGCGACCGCCGTCACCCTGGTCAAGGCCGGCATCGCCCTCGCAATCATCCAGACGATCGACGGCTTCCTCGTCCAGCCCCGGGTGATGGAGGAAAACCTCGGCATCCACCCGCTGACCATCATGCTCGCCCTCGTCATCGGCGGCAGCGTGTTCGGTTTCCTCGGCATGCTGCTCGCCATCCCGGCCACCTGCGTGGTGATGGTGCTGTCACGCGAACTGTATCATGAACTCTACGACACCCCCTGACGCGCCCCAGGCGCCCTCCACCACCCCGGCGATCCGGGTGGCCGATCTGTCGAAGCGGTTCGGACGGGTCCGGGCCGTCGACGGCATGTCGTTCACCGTTCCCACCGGGTCGGTCTGCGGCTTCCTCGGCCCGAACGGGGCCGGAAAAACGACGACGCTCCGGCTGCTGCTCGGCCTCGCCCGGCCTGACGAGGGCGGAATGGAGCTGCTCGGCCGGCCGATGCCCGACAGCCGCACCGAGGCGCTCGAGCGGACGGGCACGCTCGTCGAGAAGCCCTCGTTCATCGAGCATTTCACGGGCTTCGAGAACCTCTGGTGGTTCGGCTCCCTGACCGCCCCCCTCACCCGGGAACGGGTCAGCGAGGCGCTCGACCTGGTCGGCCTGTCCGACGCGGCCCACAAGCCGTTCGGGATCTACTCGACCGGCATGAAACAGCGGCTCGGCGTCGCGGGCGCGATCCTGCACCACCCCGCACTGCTGCTGCTCGACGAGCCGACGAACGGCATGGACCCCCAGGGCCGCGCCCAGATGCGTGATATATTGCGCGATATACATACCCGGGAGAAAACGACGATCTTCCTCTCCTCGCACCTGCTCGACGAGGTGCAGCGGCTGTGCGACTACGTCGTGATCGTCGACCACGGCCGCACCGTCCGCCAGGGCTTCGTTTCCGAGCTGCTGAATGACGGCCACGAGACCTGGGAACTGCGCCTGCCCGACGAGGATCTGCCGCGCGCGACGGAGGTGCTGAAGGCCATCCCGGCCGTCCTCGGCATCAGCCCCGTCCCCCGCGGCCTCGAGGTTTCCCTGTCCCATGGCGTTTCCCATGAGATCAACCAGGCCCTCGTCGGGGCGGGCATCCGGATCTCGGCCCTGATCCCGCGCGAAGCCTCGCTCGAGGCGACGTTCCTCGCCCTCACCGACACCGAGCCGGGAGCCGACAAGTCATGATGCGACGCCTGTTCGTGCTGTTCTCGTTCGAGCTGAAGAAGATCCTGGCCCGCAAAAAGGCAGTGCTGTTCCTTCTCGCCCTCAACGTCGTCCCGATCCTCGCCAGTATCGCCGCGATGCTCGCCTACCTGAAGATGCGCAGCCTCGGCCTCGGCAGTCTCGAATACTCGGCCCTCGTCGAGATGGTCCAGGCCCTCTTCACGGCCCACATGAAGCTGTTCGCCTGGATCTCGCCCTTCTTCCTCGCCCTCGTCGTCGGCGACAGCATCTCGGGCGAGGCCGGCCGGGGCCACCTGAAAACCCTGCTGCTGACCCCGGTTTCCCGGGCCCAGGTGGTGTTCGCCAAGGCGGCCGCGATCCTGGTCTTCCTGCTGATCGCCGTCGCGCTCGGCGGCCTGTTCCTGCAGATCGACCTGTGGGTGGCCCACAGCATGAGCCAGAGCGGCGCGATCATCATGGATGCGCGCGAGACCGGCGCCGTCCTCGCCGACTCGACCGTCATGGCCCGCCTGCTCACGATCAGCTTCATGGCCAACCTCGCCATGGTCGGCTACTTCGTGCTCACCGCCCTCTTCTTCGAAACCCCGATCCTGATGGCATTCGTCAGCCTCATCATCCTGATGACGATGCAGACCTACGTCATGATGGTCCCCTACCTCGCGAAACTCGATGATTCCTACGCCCGCTGGCTGCCGTGGTGCTTCACGCGCCACCTGTCCGAGCTGACGGAGCTCAAGACGATCTACGGGGTGCTGAAACAGTCGATGACCCTGACCAGCGCCGAGATCTGGGGGCCGCTCATGGGCAGCCTCGGCTGGGCCGCCGCCTTTTTCGCCGTCGCCCTCGTGGTGTTCCGGCGCCGTCAGATTCTCTCGTGAACCAGACTCCCGAGCGCGTCCTCGTCGCCCTCTCCGGGGGCGTCGATTCGTCCGTGACAGCCGCCCTGCTGAAGGAGGCCGGCCACGAGGTGTTCGCGGCCACCCTCAAAACCTTCTGCTACGCCGAACGAGGCGGGGGCGCGAAAGCCTGCTGCGGTCTGGAAGGGCTTGCCGCGGCCCGGTCGGCTGCCGCCGCTCTCGGCATTCCGCACACCGTGTTCGACGTTTCCGCGGCGTTCGAACGCGACGTGATCGATGATTTCACGAACGAGTATGCCGCCGGCCGCACCCCGAACCCCTGCGTGCGGTGCAACGCGACCGTCAAGATCCCCTGGCTGCTCGAGAAAGCGCGAAGCCTCGGCTGCACCTCGATCGCGACCGGCCACTACGCCCGCGTGCTGCCGGTTCCCGAAGGAGGCTCAGGGCTGTTTCGAGGCCTCGATACGGCGAAGGACCAGGCGTATTTCCTCTGGGAACTGCCTCCCGCCGTTCTGCCGCACCTGCTTCTGCCGCTCGGGGGCATGACGAAGCCGCAGGTGCGCGAGCTGGCCCGCCGGTTCGGCCTGTCGAACGCCGAAAAGCCCGAATCCCAGGAGATCTGCTTCGTTCCGGAAGGGGACTACGTCGCGTTTCTGCGCGAGCGACTCCCACCGGGCCACGCGGGATTTCTGCCCGGCCCGATCGTGGATACGGCCGGCGCGCGGGTCGGGACCCACACCGGGTATCTCGGCTACACCATCGGCCAGCGGAAAGGACTCGGCGGCGGCCATGGCCGGCGTCTGTTCGTCGTTGCGATCCGGCCGGAAAGCCGGACGGTGGTGGTCGGGGAAGCCGCGACGCTCGAGGGACGACGGCTCCGACTCGACCGGATGAACCTTCTCACAGCCGGCCCGCTCGAACCCGGTCGGCAACTGGCGGTGCAGATCCGTCACCGGGCGCGGGCCGTTCCGGCGCGCATCGTTTCGAGCCCCGGCGCCGGCAGCCTGCTGCTGGAACTCGACGAGGCCGCCCGATCCATCACGCCCGGCCAGTCCGGTGTACTGTTCGACGGCGACCGCCTCCTCGGCGGCGGCCGCATCACGGAAACCACCAGATAACACTCATTCACTGATGTCGCAGGTGATCGCCTGCGCGTTCTATAGCTGAACGGATATATTCCATCACGGGCAGAGGCACGAAAGACGGTTCACCACAGAGACACAGAGGCACAGAGAGGTATTTCACCTCGATGATATGCCGGTGAAAAACGTACCGGAACCTTCATCAATAAGAAAGCGGTCAGGATTTTATCTGTGTTATCTGCGTCATCTGCGGATCGGTGAGCACAAAGAACCGCAAAAGGCGGATCAAGAAACGAGCACTGTGTCTTTGTGCCTTTTTGGTGATGTCAGAGAGGAGGCTTTCCTCTGTGCCTCGGTGGCTCTGTGGTGCGTTGGCTCGGGCGGATCACGATCCGCCCCTACGGAGCTGGGAAGACACCGCGAAGCGGTGTTTCCGGGCGAACCGCGAAGGCGGTCAGGCCTTGAGGGCGATCAGGCGCATCGGGATCCGGGCATCGGCCGGCCAGAGATTGATGCGCAGAATCTGCTTGCCGGGCGTGATGCAGCCGGCGTGACCGCCGAAGAAACACGGTTCGTCGACCGGAGCGATCAGCTCGAGCAGCCGGGCCCCGCCCAGTTCGCGCCACCGCCCCTCGAGGGTGATCTCGAGGCCGTTTGCGATGATCGTGACGGGGATGGCTTCGGATTTGCCTTTCGCTTTTCCGATCGTCACTGACTCGATCGGGTCGGCCAGGCGAAGAGCGGCAGGATGCATTTCAACACCGGCAACAGGAAACGTGCCGCACAGGTTCGCCGGAATGGTTCCGGCCTGCCGGATCGGAGAATGACGCCGTACGAAAGCGCGAAGCGGGGCCCAGGGGGCCGCCGGCGCGCCTTCGGCGGGAATGGTCAGCTTCCGCTTGCGGGCGGCCTTTTCGGCAGCCTCGATGTGACCGGCATGGTCGACGCGCACGAGGTTGCGGCGGCCGCGACTCCAGGATGTGACGGTGTCGTAGGAGACGCCGCAGAAGATCGCGAATTCCGCCTGGGTCATCCCCCAGAGGCTCATGAATCCACGGATCCGCTCGACCGGCCAGGGCTTTGGCATCCAGCTTCCCTCGATCACACGCTTCTGCCTGGCGGCAACGCGCAACGTCGCGGCGGATGCCTGCGGCCTCGATTTTTTCGCCGTTGCAGCCGCCCTGGTCGGAACGGTTTTCCGGGTCTCTCGGGGCAGCGCGCCCGTCTTCTTCGCAGCGGGGCGGTGGGTGGCCTTCGGTGCCGGCCTGGCAGCGGCCGCGCGTTTCCGATCGGATGTCCTGGTCTTCACGAGTCACTCCTCTTGTTCCGGGGAATCTTTTCTGCATCCTAGTATAAAAATACTGGACCGTCAAGCAAAATACTGGACTCTCCCCGCCGCCAATCCGCAACCCGTATATATCGTATATTATATTTTTTCCATTCTCCATCAAGCGCCCTAGAAAAGCGCCGGGGGCGTGAAGTCATTCTTCACGCCCCCGGCGGCACGTCAGCCAGTATCCGATCACTCCGCCGTCTCTCCGACGACGGGAATTTTCAGCCAGTGGCCCTTTCCGTTCTTCGCCATGTAATGATCAGCTTCGATATACAGTTTCAGATATCCGTCTTCGATCGCGGATGCAGGGGCAAACCCGCCGCTCAGACCATCCATCTCGAGGGTCATCACCGTCCCGCCCGGCGTCGCATACGCGACCCGCCGCACCTGGATCGCAACCCCGCCCCCATTCAGGATGCGCACCAACACCATCTCGCCGCGCCGGCTCGCCTTCACGACGGGCTTGTGCGGGAACGCGACGGCCTCATCGATCTCGTCAGCCGACACATACCGGTAGGCCGCAGCCCCGCGGTAATCCTGCACATGGGTTTTGGGGAAGTTGCCGAACGAGTCGTGGCAGATGAAGGCGACCGTTCCGTCCGGAAGGGTGCCGTAGCCGATGACGACAGGAGCGTGGGTTCCCATCAGGTAATGCTTCTTGGGGATCTCATACTGCACGAGCAACGGCCCCAGATCGTGCAGCGCCTTCATGAGCTTCTTCTCGACCGCGTCACGGTTCCAGTTTTTGCTGACGATCGAGGTCCATTCGCCTTCCATCGGGTAATCTCCGGCCTTGTACGTGAATGTCAGGCCATCGACGCGATCGGTCAGCGTCTCGGACTTTTTGTCGACGAGCAGCCGGGCATACCCGGTCGGCCGGATCGGCACCATCTCCCCCGTGACCGGGTCGCGTTCGCTCTTGAGCGGAACCATGAAATACTGCAGCGGATTCCACTTCGACCGTGCGCGGTACCGCACCTCGAGCTTGCGCGGGTTGAAACCCTGCTCGGTGCGGCCATTGGCGTAGCTCTTGTATTCGCCGAGCTTCCAGCCCAGCTCGATGGCCCACCAGTCGGCGATCGAAGAGGCGCCGTAGCTGAGACAGGCATAGAGAGGGCAGTTCGGCGTCGGATTGTATTTCCAGAGCTCTTTTCCGGCGCGGGCGTTGACCTCGTCGCACCGCTCCTTCGTCTCTTCCTGGTTCTTGTGGGGCAGCTTCTGCCAGTTGCGGATCAGATACACGTCCTTGAAATCCGTTTCCGGGTCACAGGGCGTCCCGATCAGGGCCAGGGCGGCCGACACCGGCCAGAGCACGCACAGCCCGACGATGGCAGCCGTTTTCAGAAATCCGTTCATGCGCTTCCCCCTCTTTGCGATACCGTATCTTTCAATCATACCCGGTACAGAAGTTTCGTCAATCGCCCGAAAGAAACAGCCCCCGGGTTTCCCCGGGGGCTGCATGTGAAGTCAGAACCGGAATTACTTGGTCTTCAGCTCGCTGACCAGGTTCTTCACAAGCTCCTGGACGGAAGCCGTCGTGGCGTTCTCGGCGAAGATCGCGAAGTTGACCTTGCCGATCAGGTCGGCGGAGACTTCGCGGTTGTTCGCGTTGGCGGTCCGGACGTATTCCATCATGCTGGAGATGTCGCCGTTCTGCAGGTCGGCAACGATCTTCGGAGCGGTGGTCTTCTTGTAGAAGTCCTGAACCATCTCGTCCCACAGGGTGTTCTTCGCGTAGTCGAGGGCGAGGTAGTCGCTGGAGAAGCTGTAGGAGGTGTTCGGGAAGAACACGGCCAGGCCCTTGGCGTTCTTCATGGTGCTGCCGTTGGTGCCGTTGGCGAGAATCGCATCGGCCATGGCGACTTCGAGCTTGTTGGCGGCGGTCAGGAACGCCTCGTCCTTGATGGTGGTCTTGAGCAGGGAGACGAGGTGGGGCAGGTCGATGTTGGTGCGATAGTAGAACTTCTGGACCTTGGCGAGGGCATCCTTGAACTGGGCGCCGTAGGAGCCGGCGATCGAGGCCTTGGCGAAGCCGTTGATGGCATCGATCATGGCGTCGAACTTGCTCATGTCGAGAGCCGACTGGGTGGAGGCGCTGGAGCCCTGGCTGCCGTTATTATAGGAGGCCGTATAGGCGGCGACCCAGGTCTTGCAGAACTCGGCCGGGGTCATGTCCTTCTTCAGGGTGGCGAGGATGCCGTCATAGGGGTAGCCGGCGCCGGGTTCGGTCTCTTCGGAGGCGACGATATAATCGACATCGCCCTTCATGGCATAGGCAACTTCGGCCATCTGCATGAGGCAGGCGTCGAACGAGAAAATGTCGAGATTGCGGCCGAGGGCCTTCTTGATCTCGGAGGTGACCAGGGTGAGCTGGTTGGTGGTGATGTGGTTGCCGGTGGAATCGTCGTAGGAGATGCCCTTCATGATGTTGTCACCGGGCTTGTTCTTCCAGCCGGAACCGTGGTTCCAGACGATGAGGGCATAATGCTTCGCCGGATACTGGGCGGCCATGTCCTTGACGAACTGGGTGAGAAGCTTGTAATCGCCCATGTCGAGCTCGCCCATGTCCTTCACGGGGGTGACTTTGCCCTTCTCGATGTAGTTGAGAGTGGCGGGGCCCTTCTCACGGTCGATCAGGCTGACGATGTTGAGCCAGTCGTTCGAGCCGACCTTGGCCATTTCGTCCTGATCCTGGACGCCGAAGCTGTCCAGATTGTTGTCGGCATTCAGGAAGACCATCCAGGTCCATTCCTTTTCAGCGCGGGGAGCGGCGCTGGCGGGGGCAACACAAAAAGCCACGAAGAGGGCGACGGCCAGGATACTGATTACTCGTTTCATCTCTTACTCCTTACTTAATTACTTATGAGATCTGCTTATACGGAGGGCCGGATTTTTCAATTATAGGGACGGATGGGTACCCTGTCAAGCATTCCCGGGATTCTGCTTTTCAGCTCTGACCGCCATTTCGGGAATCCGGCTTCCCATTTTTTTGGAAAAGGTTGCCGGCCGCTCGTGTCATACGAAGTCCGCGAGGCGGACGCGAGGCTTTCCGGGAGAGAAAACGGGCGCCGGTCGGAACCGGCGCCCGTTCGGGGGATCGGGGGATTACTTGTTCAGATCGGCAACCAGGGCGGAGGCTTCGGTCACGACGCTCTGGTCAAGGCCGGCTTCGCTGTGGAGGCGGAAGTTGAGCTCCTGGACGATGAACTTCTTCACGTCCTCGGAATCCTTCGACCCGGCGACATAGCTGCGGAGGGCGGAGAGGTCACCGCTCTCGACGGAGGCCACGAGGCGGGCGGCTTTGGTCTTCTTGGACAGGTCGGTGATCATGTCGTCCCACAGGCTGGCCTTGCAGAAGTCGAGGGCGGTATAGCCGCTCTCGAACGAGAAGTCGGAGGGCAGGTAGACCGCGAGGCCCTTGGCATTCTTCATCGAGTAGCCGGCGTTGCCGTTCTGGACGATGGCGGCTTCACAGGCGGCGACGACCTTGTCACACGCGGTCTTGATCGCTTCGTCCTTGATCGCGGCCTTCAGAAGCCCGGCCAGGTGGATCAGGTCGACGTTCTCGGGATAGGCGAACTTCTGGACCTTCTGGATCGCGGCCTTGAACTCGGCGGAGAACTTGCCGCTCATCGTGGCCTTGGCGAGACCGTTCATGGCGTCGAACACCGGACCCATCGCGGCGACCTTGATCGCGGACTGGGTGCAGTCTTCGTTGCCCTGGCTGCCGCCGCTGTAGGACTTGATGAAAGCGGAGGTCCAGCTCTTGGAGAAAGCCTCGGGGCTCGAGGTCTTGGTCAGGGTGGCGAGAACATCGTCATACGGGGTGCCCTTGCCGGGCTCCGTCTCTTCGGAGGCGACGATATAGTCAACGGTATCTTTACAGGCATATACGACTTCGGCCATCTGCATGAGGCAGGCGTCGAAGTTCAGGATGTCGATGTTGTGGCCGACGATCTTCTTGATTTCCTTGAGAGCGACGGCGAGCTGGTTGGTGGTGATGTGGTTGTTGCTCGAGTCGTCGTAGGAGATACCGCGGGTGATCGGGCTCTGGTTGCCGAGCTTCCAGCCCGAGCCGTGGTTCCACATCGTGAAGACGTAATGCTTCGCCGGGTAGTTGGCCACGACATACTTCGCGAAGTCGATGAAGAGCTTGTAATCGCCCATGTCGAGCTCGCCCATGTCCTTGACCTTGGTGATCTTGCCCTTCTCGATGTAGTTGTAGCAGGCCGGACCGCGCTCGCGGTCGATCAGGGTGACGATGTTGAGCCAGTCGCTCGAGCCGATCTTGGACATTTCCTTCTGATCTTCGACGCCGAACGGATCGAGATTGTTATCCGCGTTCAAAAAGACGGCAATCGTCCATTCCTTCATCGCCGGGGCGGCGTCAGCGGCCCAGACCGGGGAAACGAGGGCCACGAGGAGGGCAACCAGGACCATACGCGATACTCGGGTCATTCCATGTTCTCCTTTTCTTCTGCCATTCTCGATACTTATGAGGAGGTACACCTGCATTCCCCATCGTATACTCGTTGATGAGGATACTTCGATTTTACCAGCCGGATTCCGACCCCGCAAGGGGAGATGAAGAAAAAATGATGTCTCCCCGGGACAAGAATCACCCGTTCACTCTCTTGTCCGGGAGACGGACCGCGAAGCAGGTTCCTTCGCCGATCCGGCTCCAGACGGTGACTTCCCCGCCCAGGGCCTGGATGAGCTGCTTCACGATCGCCAGGCCCAGGCCGGCGCCGCCGAATTTCCGGGTCGAGCCGGTGCTTACCTGGTAGAAGGGCTCGAATACCTTTTCGAGCTCGTTCGCAGGGATCCCGATGCCCGTGTCGCAGACGACGAGCCGCATCACGGGCCCCTCGAGCGTGATCGACGCCCGAACCTCCCCTTCCGAAGTGAACTTGAACGCATTCGCGAGAAGGTTGATCACGACCTGCCGCAGAATCTGGACATCGGTGTACCACTCCCGGCCCGTCGGCGGTGGTTCGAACCGGAACGTGACGCCGTACGTCGAGGCGAGTGACTCTCCCTGGGCACGGGTGAATTCGGCAAACTCGTCGAGACCGAAGGTTTCGCATTTCAACTCCAGCCGACCGGCCTCGATCCGCGAGAACTGGAGGATCCCCTCGATGAGCCCCTTCAGATGCATGGCGCTGTCGTGGATGCGCTTCGCGCAATCGCGCACATCGGGCTTCAGGGTCGAGCCGAGCGGTCCGTTCTGGTCCTCCATCAGCATCGCATGGGCCATGATGCTCGTGAGCGGGGTACGCAGCTCATGGCTGACCATCGCGAGGAAGTTGGATTTGGCCTGATTGCCGCTTTCGGCGCGTTCCTTCGCCACCGTCAGCTCCTTCTCGAACTGTTTGACGGCCGTGATGTCACGAATGATGACGGAGGCACCGACGATCCGCGCATCCGACAACCGGATCGGGAACCCGACGATCTCGACGTCCCGCGGATATTCCGGAATCTTCAGGAGCTGATACTCGGAAAACCCCTCTCCCCTCGCAGGCCGCTCGAAAAAACTCCGGCAGAGATCGAGGATTTCCGGGGGAATATAATCGAAGATCGTCATCCCCTGGGCCAAGGTGATCGCAAAACGGCGGCGAACAATTTCACGGGCGGTCGTATTGAAGAAGATGACACGGCGCTCGAGATCCAGCGCAAGAACGGCGTCCGGAATGTTTTCCAGAAGACCGGTGAGCCGGGCCTCGCTTTCCCGCAGATCGCCAGCCAGACGCGACAGCCGCTCGTTCGTCGCGGCGAGGGTGCGGTTCATCTCCTCGAGCGGGTTGAACAGCTTCTCACGGATGATCGCATAGGCGAAGAAACAAACCGCAACCGTGTTGGCAACGATATCCACCGGCCAGAACCGCACCACCGGCAGGGCACAGCTCGTGAACCCGACTGCCGTGATCGCCGTTCCCCATTTCAGGCCCCGGTGGACATCGGATCGCAGAAATAAAATATAAGATATTATATAACATGTCAGGAGCACGCCGAATGCCACCCGCCCGGCGGGAAGAATGTCGAAGTTGAACATGCGCCCATCGACAGCGGGATACAGGGCGAGAAATCGCCCCTGTACCAGCGGGAGAATGCTGCCGAGAAGGTAGCCGAAGAACGCCGCGACGGCGGCGCGGGCCGCAAGGCGCCGCCACAGCCCCGTCGCATGGCAGGCAAGCGTGAACAGGGCAAGGCCGTGGATCCCCATGGTCAGGAGATTTGCCTGGACGAGGAGGGCGCACGCCTGGCCGCACGTCAGGCCGGACACGTTCACGAACAGGTTCGTCAGGCACCATCCGAACTGGGCAGCCATATAGATCCCGGCAAGGCGGTTGTCGCGATGGCTTGGGGCCTGCCACAGGACGAGGAACATCATTCCGAGGCTGACCGCCATGCCGAGAACGTCGACAACGAAAATGACGGCGGTATGGAACGGGATGCCAATCATGAGCACATCCTCTCACGCATCGGATCGATCATCACTCCGGGGTGACGGTTTTATCTATAACCCAAACGAATCCGGAGGGCAACCGCTCGCCGCAGAACTCTGCCAGCTCGTCGGCCTGGAGTACCTGGAGTTCGAGCAGCGGCTGGATGAACCCCTTTTTCCGGTCGGCGGCCCGGAGACGGTCGACGATCTGTTTGCGAAGCGCATCATCGATCTGTACCAGCCGGTCGCCGGTCAACCGGCCGAACTCGCGCAGAGCCCAATCGGCATACGAGGAGCCGGCCGGCAGGGGACCGCGCCGCAACAGCAACTCGGCCCAGCCAGAGACGGCGGCGACGGGCACGAGCGCGGTCGGCGGGGCATAGGAAAGCACCCGGACGCCGAACCGGCCGAGCGTGTACAGGGCGAGCTGGTCGCGTCCGAAACTTCCCGGGGCCTGGAGGATCCAGCCGCCGAGCCGGATCTTCTCCTCGACGGCCAGCCGCTCGCAATGGGCGAGCAGACGCCAGATCTGGTTTCGTTCATGCTGGTCGGCGATCCGCGTGCCTTTCGCCTGCTTTTTCGGTGGGAACAGCCACTCTTCGAGGGATTTCGCGAGGCGCGCCTGGCGCTCGGCCGAAAGCCCCGGCGCGATGCGCTTCCACATGATCCACCACTCCGACCACAGGCCCGTGTTGCGGGAAGCGGGCGGCCGGTCGAGAAGGCCGACCAGCCGATCGACGCGCGCCTCGTCGCCGGAGGCACCGAAGCCGGGCCGCAGGCAGTATCCGGCGAGACGCAGCCAGGCCGCCTGGGCGTCTTCGCCGGCCTGGAACCGGTCGTCATCGGCAACCAGGTCGAACAGAGCGCGAAGGACGGGAAGATTCCAGTCCTCGCGGCGGCTTCCCAGAAGCTCCTCGAGCAGCTTGAACAGTTGATTGAAGGCCGGCCGGTCGGAAGCGGCCGAGAACAGCCGGTCGAACAGCTTCGAGACCTGGCCGAGCTGCCGTTTCGTCAGTCCCTTGACCGCGGCGGTGTCGGATCCCGCCTCCTCCTCGGGGGTCAGATCGAACACCAGCTCGCGCCGGAACGGATCGCCGCCACAGCCGTGACACACGACCTGGAGCCAGCCGGTCTCGCGCAGCACCACCTCGAGCTCCACCTGCCTGATGCCCGTTTCTCCTGTATCCGCCGGTTCGGCTTTCCAGCGGAGGGGCGGCAGGGGAGTCAGGCGGCGGGCGCTGTATTTCATCAGATCGCCGTGCGCCTCGCCCTTCGGCGCCGAGGTGCTGAAATAGGCATAGAAGGCGACATCCCGGCCGACATCCACGCCGAACGCCTTGCCGGCCACCTCATAGGAACGCTCGACTTCCGAGCCCTTGGGCAGCAGGCAGAGCACCTGTTCCGGCACATGCCGCTCGCCGCGGCCGGTCTTTCCCGTTCCGATGCCGAGGTAGATGGAAACCGGACTGCCGGCCCGGATGCGGTGGCCGATGCCGAGACCGACCATGGAATAATATACCGCACCGGATGCCACCGCAAGCATCGGATGCGGGTTCTGGAGTTCCTTCGGGGCCTTACCGCCCCGCCAGCCCGTCAGCACGTCGAGAATTCTGTCGCGAAGCGCTTTCGACAACAGCGTGCCGCCGTTGAACAGCACGGCGTCGGGGGTGATCCCGTGTTCGGCGAGGAAGGAGGCGAGATGTCGGGTGACGGCCGGATCGCGCGAGTAGGGCAGACCGGCTTCCGAAAGGCCAACGCCGGCATCTTCCGCCGGTCGTTCATCGGGCTGAACAAGAGGGAAATAGCCGTCGACGAGCATCTCGCGCAAATCCGACAGGGAGAGCTCCTCGCTGAAGCTCTGGGCCACGACGCGGCTGCCGGCTCCCGATACCGTGAACCGGGCGGTGGCATCGGCATCCTCGGCCTCCCCGAGGGCGCGCTCCTTCACCGAGCGGCTCTGGTCGAGCACCGCAAGCCATTGTTTCGCGACGAGCTTGCGGCCTTTGTGACGGAACCGCGCCTCGACGGCTTTCGCGACGGCCAGGTCGAGGTTGTCGCCGCCGATCAGGAGATGAGGCCCGACGGCAAGCCGCGAGAACTGCGGCTCGTCCGCCTTTTCCGGCCACTCGACGCCGATCAGGCTGAAATCCGTGGTGCCGCCGCCGATGTCGATGACGAGAGCCGTCTTCACGCCCTTCAGTTCACGTTCGAGGGTTTTCGGGTGACGCGCCAGGAAGTCGTAGAAGGCGGCCTGGGGCTCCTCGAGAAGCGTCGTAACGAGCAGGCCGGCGCGGCTGATCGCTTCGAGTGTCAGGTTGCGAGCCACCGGGTCGAACGAGGCCGGGACCGTGACGACGATGCGCTGCTTTTCCAGCCGCAGATCGGGATCGTCGGCCGCCATGACGTGGTTCCAGGCATCGGCGAGATGCCGCAGATACGTGGCCGAAGCCTCGACCGGCGACAGCTTGTCCCGAACCAGCTCGCTCTGCCAGGGCAGGATCGGAGAGCGGCGGTCGATGCGCGGATGACAGAGCCAGGATTTGGCGCTGTGGATCAGCCGCGCGGGGATCTCCGAACCGAGCTCCCGGGCGAACGTGCCGACAACCGGGCCCGGGGCGGCGCGCCACGGCGGCGTGCCGAACACCGCCGCCTCATCGGGCAGGAAGAGGAGCGAGGGGAGAGTCGGGCACCCGGCGGTCTGGCCTTTTCCGACGAACTGCGGGATCTGGAACGAGCGGATCTCGCGTTTCTTCGCGTGCAGGTCGAGATACGAGAGCGCACACTGGGTCGTGCCCAGGTCGATCCCGACGAGAAACCGCGCCCCGCCCGCCTGCACGTCCGTTCCGGTCATGATTCCCTTGTGCTATTTTATAGCGTCACGTACATTGAACTCGAGTTTCCACTTCTGGTCGCCGGCTTTTTCGCGGCACCAGACCTCGAGCGTTCCGATCTCGGTAACGGCGACCTGGAGAGTCACATCGACGAGCGTGCCGGGCGTCATCCCTTCTCGGACGGGCAGCTCGGCCCGGAGGGCGCTGGTTTCCTCGATTCCGGACGGCAGCTCCTCGTGAAGCAGACCGACCTGGTCCTCGCGCCGGCAGTTGGACTTGAAGAACTTGAACTCGACCGGTTTTCCGACGACGAGGCCGAACGTGCGGTCGGCGATCTCAGCCGTCGCACCCTCCTCCATGCCCTGCGAGGCGACGCAGAGGGCCTTGAGCGGGGGCTTGTAGCCGGGCACGGCCGGCAGGGCCGTCTCGATGCCGAGATAATAGGCCTGGGAAACGCCGCCGCGGATGCGGATCCCTTTTCCCTGGCGGGCGAGACCGAACGAAACGGCCCCGGAGGCAACCGCACCGCCCAGGTCGGCCCCTTCGAGCACCTTGATCGCGGGCTTCCCGTCGGCTTCGAGCCAAGAGTTGATCACCTCGACGAGGCGGTCCCGGAACCGGCCGGCCCGGAACACGCCGCCGTTGAACAGGATCGCCTTCGGATGGCTGAAATCCCGCGCGCCGCCGCCCTGGCTCTTCAGGAAGCGGGCCAGGTGCCGGGTGATCGCCGGGTCGGCCGCATACGCGAGGTGCAGTTCCCGGAAGCCGCTCGCAGGTTCTTCGTGCGGCTCTTCATCCATCTTGCAGAACGGGAAGAAGCCGTCGACGAGGATCTTCTCGATCTCGTCGCGATCGAGGGAGGTTTTCAGGGCGCCGCCCACGACGCTGCTGCCGCGACCCGAGATGACGATCGGCTCGCTCTTGGCGTCGGCGTTGTTGAGCAGGTTTTCCTTCGCCTTGCGGCAGGCGTGGCTGAGGGCGATCGTCTGCCAGTTGTCGACTTTCTTCTTCGCGGCTTCGAGCTTCTGGCGGGCGTGGAACGCCAGCGTCAGGTCCATGTTGTCGCCGCCGAGCAGGATGTGGCTGCCGACCGCGACGCGCTCGAGCTGCAGGTCGCCGTCCTTTTCACTGACTTCGATGAGGCTGAAGTCGCTGGTGCCGCCGCCGACATCGACGACGAGCACGATATCGCTCTTCTTCACCTGCTCGCGCCAGGGGGCTTTCGTCTGGGAGATCCAGGCGTAGAAGGCTGCCTGGGGCTCTTCGAGCAGCATCACCTCGTCGAGGCCGGCTTGTTTTGCGGCTTCGATCGTCAGATCGCGGGCGGCGGCGTCGAAGGAAGCCGGAATCGTCAGGATCAGCTGCTGGTCCTCGAGCTTCGCTTTGGCGTTTTTCGCGTTCCAGGCCGCCCGAACGTGGGCCAGGAATTCGCCCTGGGCCTCGAGCGGAGAGATTTTCTTTGCGCCGGCCGGGGCGTTCCACGGCAGGATCGCCTCTTTGCGGTTGATGCGGGGGTTGCACAGCCACGATTTGGCCGACGAGATCAGGCGTGCGGGCACTTCCGCGCCGCGCTCGCGGGCATACTCGCCGACGATGAACGGGCACTCGCGCTTCCAGGGCAGCGCCGGTTTTTCCTGGAGCCGCTCGAACAGGAAGGACGGAAGCGTCTCGCGTTCTTCGACCGCGCCTTGAGCGAACTCCTGGAGGACCGGGAAGGTTTCGGCCGGCGGCCGGTCCGCCTCGGAATCGGCGACTGGAGCGTGTGTGACAACGATGTTGGTCGTGCCGAGATCGATACCGACGATGTTCTTTGCCTGGCTCACGCGGGGCGCCTCCTCAGGAGATCTCGACTTCGGCCGGGGCGATCACGTCGCCGGTCCAGCCGGACACCAGCGAAGGCAGTTTGCACTCCTTCATGCGCCAGCCGCGATGGACGAGAACACCACTGTAGGGGCCGGTCGGGGCGACGTTTCCGGTCAGCTTGACCGCGTTCGGATCGACCTTTTCGCCCAGGTTCACCGTATCCCCCTCGGCATCGCTCAGAACCGGCTCGATGACGAGGCGGTCACGCAGGATATTCCTGCAGCCTTCATGGATCGGCCGGATGGCGCCGCCGAGGCTCTCGTCATCGACTTCCGCGATGTCTTCCATCAGGAAATCGAGCAGGCGGCCCTCTTTCTGGAACAGCGCGAGAATCTGGTATGCGACGGGCGGAACGGCCGGCTCGGCAGGAACGACGGGCTTTGCGGCAACCGGTTCCGGCTTCGGTTCGGGTTTGGGCTCCGGAGCCGGTTCGTGCTTCGGCTCGGGTTTCGGTTCTGCCTTCGCGACAGGCTCGACAGAAGCGGAGGAGCTGAACAGGACGATCAGCGCGAGAAGCGCCGTGGCGACAAGATAGATGCCGATGCCGATCCCGATCGTGTTCGGGCAGCATCCCTGCTGTCCGCAGGATTTCAGCATCTCTTCGAGTTTCGCGGGATCACCGAGCACGGGCATCAGCCGGCTTCCCCCATACACGATTCCGGCCGTCCCGGCCAGGCTCACCAGCGCAAGCAGTTTTTTGAACATTCGCACCTCTCCGGGGCAGATGATGTGATCAATGGGAAAAGAATATGCCGTCCTCCCCCACCCCTGTCAAGTAGGGGCGGGGTTCAAACCCGCCCGGATCGAATTTTCATGCCGAAATCCGTGACTCCATGATAATACCATTTGATATATTATATTGCCGCATTTCCCATAGGACATACACGGGCCGGTTTCAAACCCGCCCCCGGGGAGTTGATGACAAGGCTGTTACGTCAGGTCCCGAATGTCGGCTTCGACGAGGGCTTTGAATGCGTCCATCTGGGTCCGATACCGTTCTTTCGAGACGACGCCGGCGCTGGTCATGACGCGGGTCAGCTTTTCGGGAAGCCCGATCTCCTCGAACCGGAAGCCGCACGCCATCTTGTACCGGAACTTCAGCGCATGGGCGCGTCTGGCCATCGTCATCAGGCGCTCTTCGGTCCAGCCGGTGAGATTCAGCGCGTTCAGCCCTTCGAGGATGATCTCCTTCGTGTACACGTTGCGGGCGAAGAGGCAGATCACGAGCGAGTTCAGAACGTGCCGCCAGACCGCTTCCTGGTAGAGTTCCTTCGTCTGTTCCTCGTCGGATTTCGGCTTCGTGAGGCCCTTCTGGTCGATCGAGTAGCCGGCCGCGTCGAGATGCGAGTGGCGGACGCCGGTTGCGTAGCCGAGGAAGGCGTAGGTGCCGGTCATGTAGCCGGCGGCCTCGACCTTGCCGAAGGCGATCGAGCGGTCCAGTCCGCCGTATTTGCGGGCGCAGAAGTCGGAGCCGCGCTCGAGATCGCGGTAGAACTCGTTGTGCCCTGCGATGATGCGGTTGAGGACCTTCTCATACATCGCCCCGTCGCCGAAGTTCAGGATGAGGTTGTCCGTCTCCTTCTGGCCGATGATGCCCTTCTGGAAGGAATCGACGGCCCAGGCGAGCGTGACGCCGATGCTGATCGCGTCCCATCCCTGCTTTTCGATGATGATCAGCAGGCGCAGCACTTCTTCCGTGCTCTGGATCGACAGGTTCGAACCGAGGGCGTAGACCAGCTCGTGGTCGTACGACACCTTGAAGGATTTGTACTGGTAATGCTCGGGGTCGAACAGTTCGCGCAGGGAGGCCATGTGGATGCAGCCGACCTGGCAGTGGGCGCAGGCGATCTGCTGGCTGAGATGCTTCTCGGCGAACTTCTCGCCGCTGATGTCGGCCGCGCCCTCGAAGAAACCCTGGCTGAAGTTGCGGGTCGGCAGGCCGTTGATGCGGCTGAGCGGCACGACGTTCATCGCGGTGCCCAGGTCGTGGTATTTCTGCATCGCGGTGGATTTCACGACGGTGTCGTAGAGCTTTTTATAGAATGGGGTATAGGCGGCAAGATTCTCGATCGGCCAGTAGCTGCCGCCCGAGATCACGAAGCCCTTGAGATTCTTCGCCCCCATCACCGCGCCGAGTCCCATCCGGCCGAAGTGACGCGACGAATCGACGGTGACCTCGGCGATCGGGGAAAGCCGCTCCCCAGCCGGACCGATGCGCACGATCGACTTCTTGTGCGTCGTGTCCTCGCGGTCGCGCATGATCCGCTCGGCGGCGAGGGCCGAGGTGCCGCGCAGCGAGTTCGCCTGCTTCACGACGGCCCGATCGTCGTTGATCGTCAGATACGAGAAGGCGGGCGCCCGGCCGGTGATCCGCAACACATGGATCCCGGCGCCGAACATCGCCATGGCGAGGCGGCCGCCGGCGTGGGATTCGCCCAGGTTCCCCGTGAGAGGGGATTTGAACATCGCGACGGTCTTGGTGCAGACCGGATACACGGCGTTGAACGGGCCGATCGCGAAGATGATCGGGGCTTCCGGAGCAAGCGGATCGAGGGCGGGGTCGGTCTCGGCGAGCAGGCTGGTTGCAACGCCGGTGCCACCCAGCCAGGTCTCGAATCGGTCGGTCACATCCGTGATCGTCGAGGTGCCAGAGGTCAGGTCGACATCCATCATGCGAAATCGTGGCATTCTCAGGCCTCCCTGGGAATTTCGACCATCGCGATCACGTCGCGCGGGCAGAACTGGGTGCAGACGCCGCAGTGATGGCAGACGAGCGGAATGCGCTTCTCCACGTCCCACTGGAGGGCCTTGCTCGCGCATGCCTGGACGCAGGCGCCGCAATGGTTGCACGTCTCGGCCTTGAACTGGACACCCCCGAACTTACGCCGGGTCAGCGCGCCGGTCGGACAGGCGGCGGCGCAGTCGGGCTCGTCGCAGCCCACGCAGGGCCGGATCGAGAAAGCCCCCTCGACGCCGGCATAGTTGCGGATACGAAGCGCGGCCTTTTCGACGGTGATCGCCTTCGCCCAGGTCCGGCTGCACGCATACATGCAACTATAGCATCCGATACATTGTTCGCGGTTGACGACACGCAGTAGCTTCGCCATCCTGCCTCCCCTGTCCTCTTCGTTCGCATAGGAATGGTGTCCGGGCCGTGCGGCACGGTCACCTCCTCATCATATCACAGCACCTTTCGCCCAGGCGCCCCTCGAACCAGACACGGCCTCGCGAGGATTCGTCTCGTGTGCAATCACCGGGCGGTCGGCGATGTCGGGGCGAGGGGGGTGAGCTCCGGGATCAGGCCGCCGATCTGGCAGGCGAGAATGCTCCACATCGGGTATTCTATATCTGCCGCCATATGAAGAAGATGGTCATTTCCCTTCCTGGGGAAGACGGAATTCCGGGAAAGCGCGGCATTGACAACCATCGCGACGGCATTCGGATCCCTCGTCGCAAGAGGATTCCTGAGGAATTCACGCCAGTTTCCCTGGGCCAGGCCAAACGTCGTGATGCATTTTTTCACATGGCGTACGAGAAGGAGGAGTCGCAGATACCGTTTCACCTCGTCCTTGTCGGAGCCGGCGCCGTTCAGCCACGCCTTCACCCTGCCCGATGTGGCGATCGTCTCTTCGAAGGTCCGCAGGGCGCTGTAAAGAGCGCAATGAGAGTCCTGGACGCAGGAAACATCCGGCCAGACCGTCGAGATCCCGCTGCCGGCTCCCGTACGATACACGGCATGCATCTTCTCGAACTGCCGTCTGAGACCATTCCAGGGCTGCACGACCCATCCGCCGAAATCATAGGGTTCGAGCTCGGGGATCCGGACGATGGTGTCGGAAACGGGGATCGTATACATCCAGCCACGGCGAAGACTGCCCGTGTAGTCATGCCATTTCACCCGTCCCGAAACGATATTCACCCGGTTATGGGCATAACACTGCAGATACTCGAGATCGAACCGCGGCTCTCCGGTGAATGGACACCGGACTACCGTGGCAAGGCCGAAGGCGAAATGCCCCGTCACCAGCCCGAGGACGACGCCCCCCTTGTCCTTCGGATGGTGCCGCCAGCCGAACAGATGCACGAGCAGGCCGCGGTCTCCTTCCTTCCATGCATGCTGCCGGCCGGGAACCAGTTCCGTCACGCGTGCCAGTCCCGGCGAGAGATCGGCGAGATGCTCGTGAGACACATAGTCCTTGACCGGCCCGACGCCGGAAACGGTGCGATCGGCCTGAATCCGCATCAGCGCGCGGGGTTCGAGGGCTTCGACGATGAAGATCCCGTTTTCGTGGCGCCCGTAGGCATACCAGCCGTCCGCATTGAACCGGGATCGCTCGATGCCGATGGTGGAAGACCGGGCGACGGGGGTGTCGGGGCCGGTGAACGAGGTTTCCGGGATCGAAACGGTTTCGGCAGGTCCCGAGAAGTCTCCCGCAGTTGGGTTGAAATGCGTGACGCGATACCGGTTGTCGCCGGCAGGCCTCTCGAATCGGACGAGAGCGACCCGCGACCCGCATATCTGAACGGGCTCTTCGGTTATGCGCAGCACGTCGCCGTCCAGGACCGGATGTTCCAGGAGAACCGTCATCTCTCCGGGGCGTGCGCCAGCGAGCGATTCGAGAGCGCTGACCCGTTTCCATCCGTCCAGGGCAACGGGAAGATGAATCCCGGATTTCATCGTTTTCGCAAGCCTTCCGGGGTTGATCGAAATGTCGAACCGAAGCGTCTCAAACCATTGGTCCCAGGGTCTGGAAGTATCCCAGCGCACCCAGAGGATCCTGCCGACGAGCCCGGGAATCGGGCTGTTCTCAACTTTGAATGGAACCCCGCCCGACGGATCCCGCTGGTCTGGTTTGGGCAGGAGGAGTCGGCCGGTCCATTCACCGACGGGTTTGAAACATTCCGCCGATCTGCCTTCCTCGGCCCGGAGAGCTGCCGGTTCCGGGAAAAGAAGGCAACAGATGCTTGCAAACAGACACAACCAGAGACGCTTCATGCAATCCTCCTGAAAACATGCTTCTCAATCCGTATCTCATCCACTGCCCGGCCTCATCCTCTTCCTGGCGCCCCCTTCCATAAAGACGAAAGGGGTGTCGAGGCCGGTATTAATATTTTATGGTATATTTCCATCGCCCTTACCGGGCCGAGGGCATACCGGAACAGCCAGAATTCGAAGGGGAAAAAGGCCACAGGCGGCTCGCCCGGCCGCACCTCGTGCGCCTCCGAGACGTCGTGAACGCGGGCCATCATCGCCTCGATGGCCGCATCCCCCGGGGAGGTTTCCCCGTCGAGCTCCCGGACGCGGTTGCAGTCCCGCCGGCCGTCGTCGTGCCGCATGCCGAACAGGCGGCAGGCGAAGGAGCGGACGGGATGGATGACGCAGGTCCGGGCGGTGTCGTCGCGGAACGAACAGCGCAGCCGGCGTTCCCCGTTTTCCAGTTCTGCCAGCCGGAGATCGATCCGGAGGGCGGCCAGGATCAGTTCCCGGACATGCGCCGGGGGGAATCGGGTCAGCATATCGCGAACGATTTTATGATACTCGAGGGAAAAGATCGAAACGGCGTTGCAACACGCCCCGCAGTTCTCGCATGCGGTCTTCGGCAGACCGTCGTGGAACCCGTTCAGCAGCGGCAGCCCAAACGTCCCGTATTCCGCCGACGCCGTGAGAACACGCCGCACGTAGGCATCCGCATGCGTCCCGACATCCCGCATCAGCCTGTCGAGCAGCTCCAGATCGACCGCCGGTTTGTTTGTCATTTTCCGCTTCATGGGTGAAAAACCGATAAAACGACGCACCACAGAGATACTCCGTTGAAATGCAAGCGTATTTTTGCATTTCTTGAATCCCTTTTTGGGGTCATGTAGGATGGGATACAGAGGCGACACCGAGACCACGTTCCCGACGGCAGGTATCCGT